>Ga0206224_1000001_pt1 | contig 32527 bp, 44 predicted proteins | sample MancosA1_FD_155446 | JGI IMG/M metagenome (GOLD analysis project Ga0206224, IMG submission 155446) | Subsurface sediment microbial communities from Mancos shale, Colorado, United States - Mancos A1 | ecosystem: Environmental > Terrestrial > Deep subsurface > Rock core/Sediment | place: USA...
GGGTAAAAAAATGGAAGTTTGGGTTATTGTTTTACTGATCGCGTCTTTTTTGTCATTTTCATTCAATTTATATTTTTTGGTTTTTAAAAAGAGTCCGCCTAAGCCCGACTCAGTCGAACTCCAAGAATTTCTCGCCGACTTGCTCTCTGGGCAATCCTTAATCAGGGTGCAACGAGTGGCTCCCTCACATGTACTGCTCCGCACGACGCGGGATATGTGAGCATGACGACTACAAAAGTGGCACTCTTTGGCTTTCAGGGCAACATGGGCAAACGATACATTGCTGTCTTTGAAAGTTTAAAAATTCAATGGTTGGGGTTTGAGAAAAACTTTGAATTCAAAAACAACTGGCAAGACCAACTAGGCCAATGTTCACATATTATTATTGCCACACCTACGAATACGCATATGCGGCTTTTGATCCAGCTCGACAAATTTGGTAAACCGCTTTTGTGCGAAAAGCCTATTACAAAAACTCCGGAAGAATTTCGGCTTATCCGTTCCGTCCAAAGTCCATTAACAATGGTCATGCAATATGTAGAAACCGAGTCTAGTCATGCTGAGTCTCCTACAACTCATTATGATTATTTCCGCCACGGCAACGATGGGTTGGCTTGGGACTGTACGCAAATTATCGCGTTAGCAAAGGGCGCATTCTCGATCAGCGAGAGCTCGCCGATTTGGGATTGTGTGATTAATGGTCGGCGTATCCATATCCAATCAATGGACGCGGCGTATGTGAAATTTATCCGTAACTGGTTGGAGGGTAAAAAATACCACACACGGCATGATTTGATCGCGTATCACGAGCTGGTGGCGAATGCGGAAAAACGACAACGCGGGGGTAAAATTGACTCGTCCAATAATGTTTTGTTTTGAAAGTTGCTCCCTATGAGCGACCTGATATCTGTGGGCATAGGTATCCAGGCGCGGTCGACCTCGGCAAGATTTCCTGGAAAGGTATTTGCTGCAATTGGGGACCATATGATGATCGAGCATGTGATTTATGCCGCTGAACGATCAGCCAATTATATTAATAAATTTACGGGCAAAAATGGGATTTCAGTTTCCATTGCAGTACTCACTCCTGTGGGCGATGCTATTAAAACTAGAATCAAAGGTCGCACCCTGGTTGTAGAGGGCGCGGATGCCGACGTATTGTCACGTTATGGGCAATGGCAACACATGGGTGATAAAGACTATGTCGTCCGAATTACGGGGGATTGCCCACTAATCCCACATTTTGTGATTACTAAACATATAATGACAGCCATCAAAAACTCCTACGACTATACGTCAAACGTCTGGGAGGATTATCGCATGTCTCCAGATGGCCATGATTGTGAAGTGCTGTCACGTAATGCCCTGCATTGGTTGCTCGATCATGCGCAAGAAAGTGCAGACCGCGAACACGTTACGACGTTGTTTCGGAAAAAAGAACCCGCTGGATTTAGGGTTGGCCATGTGTTGGGACACTTGGATCTCTCACACATAAAGATTTCAGTCGACACGGAAGAGGAGTTAGAATTTGTGCGCACGGAGCATGATACACTAGAGAGAAAAATACGATCGGTAATTATCAGGCACGGAGCTCATAGTGTCCATAGATTTTAATCCTCAACTCATAGCCGACACTCATATTGCACAGCGTGCCCTGACCAACAGCAAGCGGCCTTCCGCTTTGCTGGAGGGGTTGTATCCAACGCATATTGCTTCGGGTTACGGATGCCACATGCGCGATGCAGCTGGGCGTAAATATATTGATTTTATATGTGGGCTGGGGGTCAACTTGCTCGGCTATGCACATAATGAAATATCGGGCGCGATCATGACGCAAATCCAAAAAGGTGTAATTTATTCCATCCCATCAATATTAGAAGTCGACGCCGTCGAACATTTGAAGTCCGTAATTCCATTTATCCAAAAAGTAAAATTTCTCAAAACAGGTTCCGAGGCTTGCACAGCGAGCGTAAAAATTGCACGTGCCCACACGGGACGCAAAAAAGTATTGTCGGATGGATATCACGGATGGCATGATGGTTTTTCCTCTTTAAGCGAAAGTGGTAATCACGCAATCAGTGTGGTTCATTATTGTAGCGATGGGATAAATCAATTGCGCGATATAAGCCAAATCGACGAAAGCACTGCTTGCGTGATTATCGAGCCCGTCATTACTAAAATTGATGATAACCACGTGCGCGCTATACGCGATCGATGCAAGCAAGTTGGTGCGCTCCTGATTTTTGACGAGATAATTACAGGTTTTCGGTTCCCAAAATACTGTTATGCACAGTACGCGGATATTTATCCGGATATACTATTACTTGGCAAAGCAATCGGCGGAGGGCTCCCAGTGGCTGTCGTGGCTGGGAGCGCGGAGATCATGGATAATCCAAACTATTTTGTTTCCAGTACGTTTGCAGGAGACACGTTGGCATTGGCCGCGATGATCCAAGTTATAAAACTCCTCAGCTCTCAGTACAAGCTAGAGGAGCTATGGGAGCGAGGTAGTGTTTTTTTAAACTCCACGAATGAATTATTAAAGACTATTGATTTGGAAATTGAAGGTTATCCCACACGCGGCCGTTTTATCGGAGATGAAAAACAAATAGCCACGTTTTGGCAAGAATGCGCACGGGCTGGGATTTTGTTCGGCCCCTCGTATTTTTATAATTTCCATCACACCAAAGTCACCGACACAGTACTAAGTCATGTAAAAGACATAGTCAGCAAGATTGCTCGTCACGAAGTCACGCTCATGTATCCGTTGCCGAAGAAACCACTTGCGATCCAAACGGCAAGATATTCGAAAGGAGAATGAAATGAAATTAGATATGGACTTATTAAATGAACTTGAAGAGCGACAAAAAACCATTCGAGAGTTGGAGTCCAAGATTGTTTATCAAAAAGGTAAATTTGACGAAGGCTTTAAACATATTCTAGCCCAAGTCGGATATCAGGAAAAAGACCAGTTCAGCTTGATTGAACTTATCAATCGAGTCGTAAAAAATTACACATGAGGATAATAAAGAAAAATGTTTGACACTTGGTTTTTGATTCGGATCGCGCTCGGGCTTTTACTTGTGATAATTATAGCGTTCAGCGCGTTTTGTTTTTTTATTATCCGAACAATCCACAGCTTAGAGCGTGATCGTAATCGTGATTATTCGAAATGGGTTCCGTTTCATAAGACAAAAAAGATTAAACCTAAAATCAATGACGAGGCCGCTGCTTATCTTAAAGAATTACGTACGCATAATATAGAGAGAGGAATAAAATAAGGGTGTGGAATATATTGATGCATTATCGGATGATTTGGATTTCGGCGGTGCGGAAGAGGCAAAAAGACTTGCTCACATTGTAAGCAGTCTGGGTAAGGACAGAAAAATGATAAAAAAAGAAGACATCCCCAAGCTTATAAAGCAAGAGACCCAGGAACGCATAAAACACGAACGAGGGGAAATGAGCAAACTAAATAATCACAACTGTGCGATGTACCAACAGCGATTGGGAGCCTACACTGCTTATACAGAAGTTTTGGAATACATTGCACGGCTGGAAAAAGAGTTGGACTTTTTATTTTAGCCTTATAAACATGAGCACAAGAAAAATCAGCCACACTATCGACATACCTGAGACGACGACTATAATTATCATCATTTTACGCACATGTTTGACGAGTTTCAGCTCCGATTGTATCATCCAGGAATGAGGAGCGGTCGGACTAAACAGTGTAGAGTGGCATTCCTCGCACTCCCAGTAAGCACCAGACAGAAGTCCGTAATCAGTTACGGTGCGACTGAATTCTGGAATGGCGTGATACTGATGTCCGCAAGAACAAGTTTTTAAAAACTTCATGCCGTCAAAGTCTCAAATAAAGTTGCAGTCCCAACCCATTCATTTCCCGCCGCGACTGGAAGCGAGCAGAGGAAGGAATAGCTGACCAACATGTTCACTTTTCTGATTTAACAACCAACCGCGCATCCTTTGCCGTCCGACCAATATTTGCCTTTTACTAATTCGTCAGCCTCTTTGTGAGCGCGGACTCTTGTTATGTAGAGTTCTTTTATTTCGATTTTGTTATGAAATGCTTTCATGTTTATTTCCTTTCAGTTATTGACTCTCCTATTTTTACAGTTTTAAATTCTTTACACTTTTTGCCGATTTCATAGTCCTGCGTCGGATAGTGGCAATCGTATTCCTTGTGCGTCATTTTTCAGTTCGTACTTGCTCGCACACATGGTCCGCTCCGACAAATTCACTGCAATTTTTACATTGTGGAGGATCTTGGACGCGCTCAAAGATAGCAGCAATTATTTTTTTATTCCCCCCCACCAAGGTCCTCATTTCCTCGACGAGAGGTCTGGTTTTTTCCAACAAATTGATATCACCAAACACAAAAGGGATTGGCCTGGCTCCTAAGCTGGCCACGATGCCCTCTGTCCCGTCCTCGTCCTGTGAAAGCCACGCATAGAGTCTGGTGATTTTGTATTTGTTTTTTGGATCGTGAACCATCATGTATTGATCACCATGGGGGGAATAACGTTTTTTAAATTTAACCATTTATTTTAGCTCCTTTTTTTTGTTTGCATCCGTAATCCCAGTTTGAATTTTTAAATTTCTTCCCGTCTGGTATCCACAGGAATGCACTGACTGATCGGACTGCATGGGAGTGGGGAGACTAGTGTAACGTGCCTGTCTGTGATATTGGGACACCATTTTTTCGAGCAATGGATCTTTTGTAACGGTCAATGCCATTGAAATCTCAACATATCGACGTCGCTCGAACAACTGATTGTGCAGTCCCTCGGTCAGCCCTTTGTAATACGCGCCTTTCAGGTGGTTGTGAGAGTGGGTGTTTTTTTTGTATTCAGCCCATAGCTGTTTATATTTTCCTATTAAAAATTCAAAAGTGAAAGTCGCAACTTGGACATTGGTTTTTTTACCAACTATGTAGATATAGGCGTCGTTTTTGGTAAGCCGACGAGCGGACTTAAAAACCACAGTTACAAAAAAATGAGTTTGTACAATTTGCATCACCCAATGGGCTTCAAAAGCCAGCCTGGGTTTTTGATAAATCATGGAATTTTTGTAATCATCCAAATCCGAATCAACCCCACTAGCAATGGACTGCATATCTAAATTATGTCGCACCAAGAGCTCATTTGCCTTTGTGGCCGCAAGCGCGGCCTCGTGGGCATTAGGAGAGGTGGCCAAGGAGAGGAGTTTTTTGATTTTTGAAACAATGGTATCCAACGAATCCGACATACTATATAATATACCTTATCTAATATAATTGTGATATACTATATTTAATATACAGATGAAAAACCTGAAATTACTACGAAAACAGAGACTTATCAGTCAAAGCGATCTAGCGTCAAAGGTGGGCGTAAATCAGCCATTATTGTCGGGCTGGGAACGGGGAACGGGGAGGCCGTCGGGTCGTAATTTGCAAAAACTAGCCCAAGTCCTCGGGGTCAGTATGGAGGCCTTGATCGGGGATAAAAAACTGGTTGCGGCGCAAGTCGCTGAGTCCGGCCTAGCAGACGACGTGTATGGATTGACACGAGCTGTCGAAAAAGCTGTAAAAAATACGATACAGCGACATTTTGCAAAAAAACGTTAATCCGTGTTATCGTAAATTCCATGAGCGAACTCGTAAAAGGGGACATTGATGGAGCGGTATATTTTGACGTCCAGTTTGCCGACGGCAAGCTGAAGGTGACGCTCAATGTTGATCTAGCCAAGGCCATTCCGGGTCAAATCGACGATATGGTTTTGGCATTCCTCGAAAAAGCCTTTGCCAAATAATAATCACTACATATCAGTAATTTAATTTGTTAAAATAAAAGCATGGGCTTTTGGGCAAAGATTGTGGCGGGTGTCCTGGTGCCGCTTTTTGATCTACTATTTACACGAGTCTTTCGGCTCGTGCAGGAGTATTTACGCTCCCAACAGGTAAAGAAGGAAATTGAGAAAAAGAACCAACGCAATCGCGAGGCCCAAGAGAAGGCCACAAATGAAGGCGAACGTGACAAAGCGCTCGAAAATATCAGCAATAATTTTTAACATATTTATCACAACAGGGGCCTGCGCATTTCCAGAAAAACCAGTGATTAGGTTTTGCTCGGTTGATTATCCACGTCTGGAGGCTACTTGTAAACTAGCGGGTGGCGCAGGGGACTCTATTCGGTCACCGTTGGAGATCTTGGATCGTGGGATTTGCTTTGTCCCGAAAGACTGGGAGCTGGTTCAGAATTATTTGCACTTGTTGGAGGAATTTTCAAAAAGGTCTTGCGACCAAAACCCATAACCGACTTGTCTGTGTCTTCAATCTTTTTGATCTCATACTCATGCTTTTTATTTTCCACTGTAATTCGCCATTCCTTGGAGCCGACTTCCAACGTTATTCCTGGTTTTTTGTTTTGCTCTATCCCAGCAGGGGATATGCAAATTCCACATATGCAAATTGATCCAGCGTATCTGAGTCCACCGCATGCATTTTCGCCAGTGATGTCGAATTCTGACATTTTTTATTTCTGCGTACTGTTTTTTAATTTCTCAACCCCACCCAAAATCACATGCGGATCGAGTTTGTTGAGAAATTGTTGTGTATGGCCTCCGAATAAATCACACAATACGCGCTCGCGCGCTGTGGGGGTTAACTTTAGACTGACGAGCAGTTGTTTTAAATCCGAAAGTGCGCAAGCCATTGGAGTGGGTTTTGGATTTTTATTGTCCACCGCCATGGGTCGCATGGCGGCCTCGCCGTCGTCGTCCCCGCTATCGGCTTCTTTATCCTCGATCTCAGATATTCCAATTATCGCAGCCATCGCCATGCGGCGTGCGTAGGTGACAGCTGCTTTTATGCCTTGTGAGTCGTTCTTGATGGGCATCACGGGATGTCGAGAGCAAATCCACTCTCCAGATTGATGCACTAGGTGTGTTATGAGCTCAAAGCCTTTTGCATTGTGCTCAATGGTTTGAATCACGCATAAACCGTTTTTGCTTAGTGGCTCTCTGCAAGACTGCCATATTGCAAAAATGTCGGCATAATTGCTTTTGTAAAATGGATTGGTTTTATTTTCTACCGCAGCGGTCATTTGGCCCTGGGCGAGAGATAAAGCCTTGGCTAACTCTCCCAAATTAGGGCTCCTGTTGGGTTGTAAATTTACTATTTGGGTCTCAACTTCTGGAGTCATTTTTTGTTTTGCTTGTTTCAATCCACGACTGCTGCTTATTCAACAGTCGACTGGGCTTTATATATATTACTTTTGATATAATGTAAATGGGATAATATTCTTTTTAGACTCTGGGTTTCCATGGAGGGTTTTTAGGTGTTCTTCGCAAAACGCGCCGATCTCACGATATGTCCGACTCAGAGAGTCTTTAAACATAAACTGTTCGCTGGGGTTGAGAGGTAGGTTTTGCAAACACCATTCCATATAATCCGGTGGAACTTTGTCCAAATGAGTGCCCTTGTGCAAGCCAAAACTCATCCGACTGTCAGGAGTTAGATAGGCACGTTTTGGATAAACGGATGGACTGGGGGTTGGGTCTGGGTCGTCCGAAATACAGATGTCGCCGCCTCCTCTTTTGGGATTTGGCTGTTGAATTTGCACTGACAAAGCTGGCGGGTCTATTTTTTGGTTCTGGGTCGCTTGCCTATGCTCGGCTTGAGCAGCGACCAAGGCATCGTCTCCGCACCATTCAATCGCGGAGTTGGGTTTGCATTTTTTATCGATACGCGTCAGCTTGACCAGCCCAATAGACTCTAGATCACATATGGCTGTCCGCAACGAGTACTCGCTGATCGAAGTCACACATGCGAAATGACCGAACAGAATCACCGCGTCATGACGGACTAAATATAGGATGCTCAATTTTTGATAAGCATTGAGCTCGGGATAGTCTAACAAGATGCTCAGAACCTTGCTCAATCGTTCTGCTGGGTTCATGGTGGGTTCCTTTCCACCCCCTTAAGGGGTTTCCCTCTTCTCCCTGTGTTGATTGTGGAGGGCTTGTATCTGCAAGCAAAGCTTTAATCAATCCCATTCTATCTTGAAACGTCTGTTTTTCGGTTTCCGTTTCGGGTTGTTTTGCTTCGCTCCCGATTGCCTGGGGAGTTAAAAACTCCTCTCCGGTTGCAGAAGAGTTTAATTGTTTGATGGAGTCTGAATGAAGGCTCCGTTGAGACGCGATTGACGGGGGTTCAAGGTTCCTCTGAGACACGATGACGGTATGCATTATAGGTTCAAGGTTCCTCTGAGACACGATGACGCCATGCATTGATTTAGGTTTAATGCTGTCATAAAAAACCGCTTTATCCACCCAATATTTGCATTTGCGATACGAGAGGCGGTCACTCTTGACTATCCCAGCTTGGATTAAATTCCGTAAGCATCTGTGAACTGTTGATCTCGACATCCGATATCGCTGACTCATAGTCTGGACGCTGAGGTAGGAGGTCTCGTGTACTGACAAATGGTAGACTAAAGCTTTTTCATATTTCGACCACTTGGGTGATTTCAAGAATGCGCACGGCATTACGACAAAGCCGCACCATTTGGTTTTATCTTTCAACCACCCGATCTCATATCGTCCGTGACGTGTTTTTTTACGTTTGAGCAAGTGGGCTTTTTCAGCCTCAGCCAGGGCGATCATCAATTGACGTCGTCCGATATCGAGCTGTTGCATGAGGGTTTTATATGACGGGTAAATCTCCCCACCCCATGTGCTCAACAACATTAAAACCGATAAAGCTTGAGGGGACAGTTCTTTCGAGCTGAGTTGATTTGGGATTTGGGCATGACTGAAATTTATGCTATGTTGCATTTTGTAGTTAACTCCTGTCTCTGTTTAAAACTCCTCTCTCGTAAGGAAGGAGTTTGTTGCAAAAAAAAAGCATTGATTCGGACTTTAAGTTTTATGATTATAACGGACCGAAACGAAAGATAAATCTTACGACTCGGTCCGTTATAATTAAAAAAATGAGTAACGCGCAAGCTAACGAAATCCAGATCGATATCAAAAATGGCATTCGTTTTGACTATTGGCCGTTGGAGAAACTAGTCCCCTACGCACGCAACCCACGCAAGAATGACCACGTTGTCGATAGAATGGTCGCCGCGATAAAAGAATTTGGCATGCCCGTGCCGATTTGCATACGACCGGATGGCTCGGTTGTGGATGGTCATTTGCGACTTAAGGCGGCAAAAGTTATTGGTCTAGTGGAAGTCCCCGTGGCGATCAATGAGTCCTGGACCGAGACGCAACTCAAAGCCTATCGACTCTCAGTAAATCAATCGTCACAGTGGGCGGAGTGGGACGACGAACTCTTGGCCGAAGAGCTGAAAGACTTGGAAGACGCGGACTATGATTTGATGAAATTGGGGTTTGACTCCAAGGAACTCAACCAGTTTATGGGCAATTTGGAATTTGACGACTCAGGGACTGACGACGCTACCAACACCTCGGGGAACGATAATGAGAACCCACAACAAGGTTATGATCAAGACTCCCCTGAGCATGTAAAAATGATTCAGCTTTTTTATGACGAGGAAGGGGACAAGAATTTTCGTCATAACATTAATTTAATAAATACACGCTGGGGTGACGAAAATATGTCGGTAACGGTCTTTAAGGCTGTAAAATTTTGTGCCGACAATCTCTCCGCGTAAAATCTACGTCTTCCCAGTGCTTGACAAAGGTCAAGCCCTAGCCCTCTGCGGAAAAATGGTGGACGAAACAGCGATCCAAACCTTAATCCAATCCAATGCGGATGTTTACAATGCCGACGGCGAGCCACTCCTTTTTTTACGTAAAAATATTGTTCCCACTCCAACGGCCCATATCACTTTTGGAGCCTTGCGCTCAGCCGCTGTATTGACCAAAAATCGTGTATCGTCGACAGGAGGAGGAAGTATTTCAGTTAATAAACAGGTCATAGCAAGCCGCGCCGTGCGTTCTGGTGTGATTGGTTATTATGATCGCAGTCCTCGATTTCCATATTGTCGACAGTCGGCTTTTAATCAAAAATCTTTCCAAAAATTTTCAGATGCAATCCCATACATAAAAATTATAGATAATGTTTTTCGTGATGTTGCGCCTGAAGCATACAAAGCACAATCTGAAATGATTGCACGCACGCATACTGATTTTATCATCAAAGGGACTGCCTTTACCACTGTTACTGTCAACTTGAACTATCGCACTGCTTTGCATATGGACAAGGGTGATTTTATAGGTGGGATGGGGACGTTGGGTGTGCTTGCGCGCGGAAAATACAAGGGAGCCTATATAGTATTGCCAAGATTCGGAATAGGTGCAGACGTAAGGAGTGGGGACGTGGCAATTTTTAACGTACATGAAATCCACGGCAACACTTCGTTTGTCGGAGTCGAGGGTCGATACGAACGTCTATCGATAGTGGCCTACTATCGCGAGAAAATGCATCTTTGCGGTAGTGCTGAAGAAGAATTACAACGCGTGCGCATACGTAAACCAGGAGATTCAAAAAACCCAACTCCGCTGTATTAAAAGAATATGCTTTACCAAATCTACGTACCCTCTAAACAACGACCCCAAGGCAAAACTTTCAATTTGTGGAAAGGTGTATTCTCTCAAAAGCACCTATTTCTCGAAAAAGAGGACGTCCCTGATTATCAGCCAATTTTGTCGAGTTTATCGTATCCACCACGGCTGCATGTTTTACCTCTCAGTGGTCAGGGCATCGCTTATGCACGTGCAGCAATCCAACGCGAGGCCGAAACCCAAAGTCATGGATGGTATTGGGTTTTGGACGACGATATAATTGATTTTTTCGAATGCCAATCCAACGGAAAGTTGGTCAAAGTCACGATGGAGCAAGCCCTCCAAGACGCTCAAAATATTATTACTTCGTTGCCCAGCGTTGCCCAAGGTGCATTAAATTACGCGCAGTTTGCCTTTGGCAAAGGTAAGCCGTTCTCATACGACAAGCGTTGCCTTATTGCGACCCTGAATAATACTGAGCGACTACGATTATCATCGTATGATCCTAAGTGTACTCTCAAGGAAGACATTGACTTTACGCTCCAAATCCTAAGCCGAGGGTTGCGTACGGTCTTGTGCAATAAAATTGCTTTTTCCGTTCCAGTCTACGGGACGCTGAAGGGTGGGTGTTTTGACATTTATCAAAAACAGTATATAGAAAAACATATGTCCGAGTATTTGGAAAAAAAATGGGGTCGCCACATTATTCGCAAAGTTCTCAAAGAGAATGGGCGATACGACGTAAAGATAAATTGGTCTCATTTTAAGAAAAAAAATGGAAAATAAATTAGTCATTCTAGCTGTCCCAAATGTTGGATTGGGTTATCGAGATTGGAGATCTCATATAGTGAATCACCTCAATTTCCAGCCAGAAGTCCTGTGTTACGTATTTCATTCGCGTCATGTTAAGATTTGGCTCAGGAGTAATCCTTTTTGGCCTGCAATTGATCCGCATGCGTTTATACTCTTACACTCACGTCAAATTGTTGTTCCGGATGAAACCGCTCACATCGATCCAAAGCTTTTACCCTTGGCCTACACTTTAAAAAAGCGTGATTGGATGCATCAAAGGCACGCTGGGACTTCGGTTAAAATCTTGGACCACTATGCAGCTAACATGGAGGGTCGCGGATACGAGGGCGAGATTTTATCTTTGCTGAATAGAATAAAACGGCTTATCAAGTTACAGCATTCCTGGACACCGAAAAAAGATCACGGCTGGGAGTTGGAGCACCTTAAGAAGAATGGGCTTCTGGAGGAAAAATCAAGGGAGAGATTAACGGTAGCCGAAAGATTAAAGAAAAATATAGGATTAAAAACAAAAGCATTACTCTTGGACGCGTTAATTCTCATGTGTCAGCGTCATGGTGAGGAGCGCAAAGCCGATCTATGAAGACGTCGTCTTGCAAAGCCAAAGGGCGGAGGCTTGCACAAGCGGTATGTAATAAAATACGAGAGAAGTTCATTCGCCTCATTCCACATGACGTCATTGTTCAGCCATCAGGGATTAACGGTGAGGACTTGAGGCTTTCGCCAGAGGCGACGCGGTTGGTGCCATTTTCGATCGAATGCAAAAACAGGGAGCATATAAATATTTGGCAATCTTTTGAACAATGCAAAAAAAATACCAACCCACATACTGTGAGGCCGTTGTTGGTTTTTTCGCGCAATAAGTCTGAGATTATGGCTGTATTACAATTTGATGATCTGTTGGAGCTGTTGTCTGTTTTGGAGTTCCGTAGAAAGGGTATTGACTCGCGGTCGTTGAGTCAGGATTGGACGGCTCTGAGGTGAGCATGCGATATGACCGAGAAATAATTTATATCCTGATTTTAGCCCTTGGCGTTGCCATCTTGGCGGTCTGTTTATGATTAGGAAAATATTTAAAGCAATAGTTTGGAGATTAAAATGGTGGGCATCAGTTCTTTTTTGTCACTTTTTCTAAGCCAAGCAAGCCATAATTTGCATCAAACCAACTCACGTCCACAAATGGAATGTTTAACTGTAACTGTAAATTTAAATTATACGAGCGAAGACGCATTGCGAGTTCCTGGGATATGGCGTTGTACGCACCAAAACTATGACGAGGTTTGTTATTTCAGGACCGGCGATAGTATCGCAATATCGTGTTTTAAAAAGTAAGTCCTATTTGCGTATGTTCCCAAATACGCCATTTACGTCTGACGTCGTGGTCTCGGTAGATTTCATGGATCATTGTTTCGATACGTTCAAGTCGTTTTATTACGGCGTCTTCGATTCTGTCTACGCGTTTGCTGAGTAGATCGCCTTCAAATCTTGTATAGGTGCAGCCATGAATGACCACTCCCATCATAATTCCGGTAATTGCTGTAGCGATTAACCATTGTATCCATTTAGAGTCAGTCATCCTGTTGGTTAAAATATCACAAATTTAAGTCTATTTTTATCCTGATTGCTGCGTTATAGATTTTAACTTAAACTATATTGCATGGCAAAAATGGGTCGACCAGTTATAAATCTAGATTGGGAAAAAATTGGATTCGCCGCAAGCATCATGTGTACAGCCGAGGAGATTGCCTATATTTTTAAAGCTGATGCGGATACGTTGTGGCGTCAGTGTAAAAAGAAATATAAATGCACATTTAAGGAGTTTCTACGTACACGTCAAGCGAAAGGCCGGATGTCGCTCAGACGTGCGCAGTTTAAAATAGCGCTCCAAGGCAATCCGCGGATGCTGCAGTGGTTGGGAATAAACCATCTGGGTCAGACCAACAAAGTCGAACAAAAATTGACAGGGGACCTGTCGCTAAGGGTGATCTCACCCGACGGGACCGAGACCGTGATGGGAGTAAATGACGATGGAAGAGAGACCTGATTACAAGCATCCGTTAGTCAACGAAGAGCAACGCAAGTTGGGCGAGATCTTGGACGATGCGTTCCGAAAGGTGAACGCGACCCAAGGGATAGCAATTTGGATTGAACCCATAGGCAACGGGCAAGCCAGGTTAAACACGAATTATTTTAGGTGCTCGCTGGTCGAAAGCATTGGGATGCTCGAAATGGCTAAGCGTGACAAACTCGTACAAGATATTGCTTGCGCAGTTTTGCATCAAATGAAGGCTTTTGCCTGGCAAACAAAAACATCTCCAGATGTAAAAAGCCCAGAGCCGTCGCGTAGCAATTTATCTGGAGCTGTATAAAAATGTATATCGTGGCTAAAGTTGGTTCAAATTGGAGGACGTTTGAGGATCTTAAGGACTCCGTCCAAATGGCAAAAACCGTGGGTGCGGATTGCGTAAAGTTTCAACTTTTTACGCATCAGGAACTATATGGATACGCAGAAGAGACGGCACCAAAATGGACGCAATCTCCATGTATGCATCCGGACTGGGTGCCTCTGCTTGCGCAAAAAGCCCAAGCTGCTGGCATTGGGTTTATGTGTACGGCTTTTTCGCCTCGATCGTTGGAGTTGATTATTCCGTATATCGCAAAAATAAAAATAGCATCCAACGAGCTCACCCATTTGCGATTGCTCGAAAAAGCGCGCACTCTTGCCCTCGCACACGGCAAGGAGGTGGTCCTTTCGACAGGTGGGTCGTCTGATGGGGATATATTAATGGCATGTAAGGTGCTCTGCGGTCTACCGCTTCGTGATCCTGTCCCCGTGGGGTTTTTACCTGATATCTCCCTTACACTGCTTTATTGTGTTTCGTCGTATCCTGCGACTTGGGTAAATCTTGACGCGATAGATTATTTGCGCAAAGAATTCTCAATTTTTAATGTGGCTGTGGGTTTTTCGGACCACACAACAGACGTGCTGGAAATCCCATTGCGCGCGCTAGCACATAATGCTGCATACTTGGAAAAACATTTTACATTGGATCGAATTACCGAAACTGATGATAGTGATCACAGTCTAAATCCAGATAAATTCAAGGCCATGATCGAAAGAATACGAGGTCAATGGACTCGTCCATCTCGTTACAACCCCACTGAGACAGCAATGTTCCTGATGCATAATCGCCGTGTCGTCGCAATTCAGGATATCGAAAAAAATGAATCCCTGGTCGAAGACGTCAATTTTGGTGTCTATCGATCCAAGATCGAAGACACACAAGGCGGACTGGGGTTCCAGGTGCCAAAGTTTGTTGGGCGTCAAGTCAGTCGTAAAATTCAATGCGGTAGCGGGATTAGTCCATTCGACTTGCTATAAGCAAAATGTGTCAGGCCGTGTAGTCTTACATTCCGAAAAACAGAATGCAGTTTTTATTTCTGACTGGCCGATCACACTAGCCGCAACAGGCATCCAGTGGGGTAAGACTTTTGTTGGTGCCCTATGGTTGCGGCGTCAGTGCCACAAGCACAAAGGCCGAGACAATAATTATTTAATCACCGCACCGACGTATAAGGTTTTGCGTCAGTCAACGCTCCCACCTTTTTTACGCGTATTTGATGGTTTAGGTATATATCTAGCTCACGCCCAGGAGTTTAGATTACATACTGGGGGGGTTATATATTTCCGTACAGCGATGGAACCCGACTCTATCGTCGGCATTACTAACGTGCGTGCAATTTGGTGCGACGAGGCCGGCAAATATTCGCTCTATTTTTGGCAAAATATCGAAGGGCGTGCCGCTTTTAAAAATGCTCCAATTTGCCTTACAACTTCTCCGTATTCGTTGAATTGGATTTATCAAGATCTAATCCGAAAAAAACGTGAGGACTGTTTTTATATCCATGCCCGATCGGACGAGAACCCGCATTTCCCGAAAGATGTTTTTGAAAAACGTCGGCTCACTATGGACCCACGTCGATTTGAAATGATGTATGGCGGTCAATTCGGAAAAATGGTTGGACTGGTTTACGATTGCTTCCATGAGAATATGGTAGTCGAGCCACGCACGCTCCCGTCTTCCACAAAGTATTACGGTGGCATAGATTGGGGTTACACGGAGCCGTTTTCATTTGGAGTACGTGCGATTACTGAGTACGGGGACGAGTACTTGGTTTCTGAATTGCACAAAACTCAGCTCACCATTGGACAGATCAAGGAGTTTATTACGACAAAACAGTCAATCTATAAAATGGAGCGCATATTTTGCGGTCACGACAAGCCCGAATTGATCAACGAGCTCCAACTCGCAGGGCTCCCCGCTGTATCGGTCGACGCATCTCCAGGGTCAAAGCGTAAAGGGCTGGACCTGCATTATGAGTTGATACTATCTGGTAAATATAAAATATTTAAAGACGCCGCGCCGCACACTGTGGACGAATATTTAACGTATCACTATCCGGAGCCCGAGGACTTAGGCCCTGACGACAAAGCCAACGAACAATTGCCAGTCGAACAAAATGACCATGCATGTTTTGTAGGGGATGTTCTTATTACGACGAGTCGAGGTTTTATTGCGATAAAGGACATTAAAGCTGGGATGTTGGTTTTAACTCGCACAGGATTTAAAAAGGTTTTAGAAAAGCATGACAATGGCGTCAAAAAAGTTGTCTGTGTAGTTTTAAAAAACAGCATGAACGTCCGTTGTACTTTAACACATCGTTTTTTTATAAAACAACGTGGTTTTATCAGATTGGATCAAGTAAGTTACACAGATGATTTTTACAAGTTGTCTTTATGGTTGTTGATTCGGTCTCATTTGGAGGAATTGTTTTTCGGCGGTATCCGAATAGTCCGAGACGTGATTTGCGTTTTTATTATCGATGTCAGTCGAAGTTTTATAAAATTGGGATACGGTATTTGCACGTGGCAATTTGGAAATCTCATTTTGGACAAGTGCCTATCGGTTACTGCATCCATCATAAAGACAACAACCCTCTCAATAATAGGATTTGCAACCTGGAGTGTCTCCTTGAGAAAGAGCATTTATCAATACATGCGAAAAAGAGATTTGACAAAAAGCGTTGGTCTGAAATTACAGAACTCGGCCAACAAGCGGCAAAAAAATGGCATCGATCAAAAGAGGGTCGAATTTGGCATAAATCTCAAGGTAAACAAGTTTATGACTCTCAGCCGCTTAAGAAAAATATTTGCGTCCAATGTAAGTCGACGTATCAAGTTAATTTTATTTCCTATGCGCGTTCGAGATTTTGCTCAAACAAATGTAGAGCAAAGTCCAGGCGGTTGTCTGGTGTTGACGACGAAACGCGCATTTGTCAAAAATGCAAAAATTCTTTTATCGTTAATAAATTTTCCTATCGGAAGTACTGTTTTGCGCATAATTAATGATGTTCAGTCTCAGCGCGTCTATGATTTGACTATTCAAGACACAAGCGAATATTTTGCAAATGGTGTTTTGGTCCATAATTGTGACCGTGAACGCTACATTACAATTTCAACCCGTCGAGTTTCTGACGTCCGCTCACCCAAAGTGCCCACGGGCTCGCAAAAGCATGAAACCCTGGCTCAGCGCATAAAAAGATTGCAGTCAAAAAAGCGTGAATATGTGGCATGATATGTTCCACGTGGAACGCATTCACCAATGACTTATCAATACGTATGTGAGCATTGTTCGGTTTGTTTTGAGGTTTCAAAAAAGGTGGACCAACGCTTTGGACAAGAGTTTTGTCCCATGTGCAATCACACAGGCAAACGCATTCTTTTCCCCCAGCATACATATTTAAACGGTACCTCAGTGCAAGAGGCGGAGTTTAATCCGGCATTTGGCAAGGTCATAAAAAACAAACGTCACCGCAATGAACTTGCGAAAGAAAAAGGCATGATGGAGATCGGGAACACATCCACAGACTCCATGCAAAAACATTGTGATCAAATAATGTGTCAAAACCAATCTTGGGATAATATAGACGTCTAAATGCCAGACGGATCAGGAGTACTCTCAGAGCACGAGCCAGTCGTAAAACCCAAGGAGCGGGACTTTGACGATCACTCACCGGAGGACCAGAAACTCCTCAAACACGTGAACGCACGGTTTGACGAGGCCTTCAACTCGCGCAAGCGATATGACAAAAACTGGATGAAATATTATCAGTTTTTCCGTGGCAAACAATGGCAAGATAACCGGCCTCTGTACTTGCACTCGGAGGTTATAAATTTAGTCTTTCAGACTATCCAGTCTAGCGTACCGATCCAAACCGATGCACGTCCGAAGTGGGATTTCCTCCCGCAGGAGCCTCAGGATCGAGAGTTTGTCGAAATATTAAATCAAATCTGTCAGTCAGACTGGGAGCGTAAAAACTGGTTGATGAATCTCACTGAATCCGTATATGACGCGAATATTTACGGTGTTGGGTATGCTTCGATAGAATATGACCCACACGGTAGGGATGGACTAGGGGACACAGTTTTTCAATCCGAAGACCCTTTCTACATGTACCCTGCATCTCCAGCTCGCAATATCAACGACCGCCCGACATCACTTTATTTTGTAAAGGCCGAACCAACAAACCTAGAATTGATCAAGCAAAAATATCCTGAAAAAGGCAAAGAAGTAAAACCGGATATCGAAGACCCGCTCGTCGAAGACAAGGCTATCAATCTCAATAAGATTAATTTCCGCAGTCCGGTCGATAATTACACGATCGTGCAAAAAGAACTCGTGGCACCGACTCGGGGAGGTAGGCAAGCCCTTGTCCTCACACTGCACGAGTACTGCATGGATTATGACGAGACTGAGAAAAAAGACGAACACGGGAATGCGAGTTTTGACCACAAGCTGAAATATCCAAAAGGTCGTAAAACCGTAATCGCAAATAATGTGATTTTAGAAGACGGGTCCAACCCCTATGATGATGGTAAAATTCCATACGCACGGCTTTTAAATTACATGCTCCCGCGGGAGTTTTTTGGGATTTCGGAGGTGGAACAACTCGAATCACCACAGAAAATGTTTAACCGCATTGTCTCTTTTATCCTGGATACTTTGGTCTTGATGGGTAATCCGATTTGGGTTGCGGCGCAAGACAGTGGTGTGGATACGGATAATTTATACAATCGTCCTGGGCTCGTGGTGGAACCAGTCGACATAAATAAAATCAGGCGTGAGCCTGGCGTGGCACTCCAGCCTTACGTGCTGCAAATACTGGACCGTGTAGCAACCTGGTTTGACGGCATTCATGGGTTGGGTGAAGTGACACGAGGCATCCGTCCCGAGGGCATTACTGCGGCGGCTGCAATTGAAAATCTCCAAAATGCATCACAGACACGGTTGCGGTTGAAATCTCGACTCATGGACGCGTGGTTGCAGGAACTGGGTCAGATGTGGATTTCTAGAACATTGCAATATCGACGAGCTCCCGAAATTGTACGGTTGACCAATAATAAGGGCGCGACCAAGTATTTTAAATTTTCAATCGAGCAGGAACCTTCCGCTGACAATCCAGAGATCAAGCAAAATGTGCTCTCACTCCAGGATGGACGCATGGACGATGCGGGAAATTTTTTGGGTTTTGCGGACGAGCGTAAAATTATTCAGCAAGGAGAAATTGACGTACGTGTTAAAACAGGTTCCAGTTTACCCTTCGCTAAGGTAGAAAAATTCAATCAGGCAACCCGACTCTATGAGTTGGGGGTTATCGATGAAGAGGAGTTGTTAAAGACAGCCGAGTGGCCCAACTGGGAAGCTGTAATGGATCGTGTGATGCAAAAAAAACAAGCGGTCGTTGCTCAAAACCAATCAGCGCCGCAATAAGTATAAAAAAAGGATTATAATAAAATGCCAGAAAATGAACAAATGACTCAAGAAAAAGCCTCCGGACCTGCTGACGTGCGCGAGCTGGTTGCGGGTATCAACGGAGGGATGATTGCACTAATGAAAATTTTCGACCAAAGCAAGGGCGTAGTCTCCGACCAGGACAAGGCTGCGTTAGCTCAGATTATGCAAATGTTCCAAACCTTAGTCGAGTCCATGGGCTCTGCGCAAGAAGGAGCACCAAAGCAAGCGCAGGCTCCTATGGGTGCTGCTCCGGTTGAGACTCGCGGTCAGCCAGCCAGACAGGCACTTTAAGATTTTATGCCCGAAGACCAATCAAGTGCCGCCGAGTTAACAGACGAGCAGATTGAATCAATCTTGGACGGTGGGGATACTGGTTCCGCGGAAGTCCCACTGACAAAGCCAGCCGCCACTCCGTCTTCTACACCTCAAGAATACACGCTGAAAATTAATGGTAAAGAGATCAAGGCTCCTCTCGATAAACTCACCCAATGGGCACAACAAGGGCACGATTACGGTCAGCGAATGCAAGAGTTCAACGCAAAGCAAAAAGAATACGATCAAAAGTACGGGCTCTATTCTCAAATTGACGAATTTGCCAAGTCCAATCCCGACTGGTGGGCGTCTGTACAGGAGTCCTATAATTCACGTGACAGTTTTGGACAAAAGCCCGATAATGCTCAAAACGGGCAAGCAGTTCCGAATGAGTTTGATGCAAAATTTGGTGCGTTAGAAAAAGAGATAGCAGATTTAAAAAAGTTCAAGACGGATTGGCATCTTTCTCAAGAGTCAGCGGCCAAAGCCAAAAGCGACGATGAACTCAAAGTCCAAATCGAGTCCGTGGGCAAACAGTACTCCCACATAGACTTAAACGAATTGGACGAGTCGGGTCAGAGCCTGCAAAAGCGGGTTATAGATTATGCGATCGAAAATGGGATCGGTAATTTTAAGAACGCTTTCTTGCTCTTAAACCACGATCGATTGCTCAAGCATGCCGAAACCCTGGGGAGGGAGAAATTAAGCAAAGGCATCCAGGCCAAAAGCAAACTGGGACTATTGGGGACAACCCCGACTCCAATCAAAGGGCTGACACAAGCCACGGATGTTCGCAATAAATCTTACAACGAACTACTAGAAGAGGCCTTAAAAGAAGAAGGGCTCTAGTTTCTGGTTTGTTGTTTTTGTTTTTGAACAATAAGGGGATATAAAAATGCCACTGACATACGATCAGGTGACAGCGATCACACGTCGCAAGTTTATCCCGAAGCTGTACGATAATATCTTTAACTCGAATCCGCTTTTTCAACGCATAAAGAAAAAGGGTAATTACGAGAAGCTGGATGGCGGTGAAAAAATTGTTGTCCCATTGGGATACGCCACTACGACAGCGTCGGGTTGGTATACAGGAATGGATACGTTAAGTGTTACTGATAATGAGGACATGACCGCAGCGGAATACTTGTGGAAGCAAATGTATGCATCCATCGTAATCAGCGCACGGGATGAATTGAGAAATCGAGGGGATTCTCAGATCCTCAATTTCGTAAAATCCAAGACCATGATGGCCGAAAAAACCATGGCCGACTCCATGGGGACGGCGTTGTTTAATGCGGGTACTACGTCAAATCAGATTGCCGGATTGCGCGCTATAATCAACACCTCCAGCACGGTCGGAGGCATATCGCAAACAGATTATTCGTGGTGGGCTGGTCAACTAGACTCCAGCACTACGACTCTGACGATTGCGGCTATGCAAACATCTGACAATTTAGCCACTGTGGACTCTGAGTCACCAACCGTAATCGTGACGACACGTGCGCGGTATGACTCATATTACAATTTGCTGCAACCACAGCAGCGTTTTGTTGACGAGTCTTCGGCCAAGGGTGGTTTTATGTCATTGATGTTCAATGGCAAGCCAGTGCTGGCTGACTCACACTCGACGGCGAGTAATATGTTTTTCATAAACGAAAATCATATTAAACTTTACGTACACAAAGACCAGGATTTTATACTTTCTGACTTTATAAAACCGTCTAATCAAAACGGCAAGATTGCACAAGTCCTGTGGATGGGAGCTCTCGGGTCGTCTAACAATCGGTTACATGCGCGTATGTCCGCGATAACCGCATAAAGAAAGGAGGACACATAAAATGTCAGATATGGGAAATTTTTACGGTACTGGTCCTCTGATGAAACGTGGGATTTCATTTGTCACGCAAGACAGCGCGGCGGAGATGCCAGAACTCGGGTGTAGGGTATTGTATAAGGGGGAGGAGTACGTGTGGTTTCACAATGTGACAGCCAGCACGGAAATCCAGCCCAATAAACTCGTCACCAACTCTCTGCTCTCTGGGTACTCGCTCACGGTGTCGACTGTGTCGGGTGGGATTGCGCTAGCGGCGACAAAACACGTTACCATTCCCAGCGGTGGATATGGTTGGGGTTTAGTCCGCGGACTCAATCAAATGACTTGCACTTCCACGTTGGTTTCTGGAGTGATGATCGCAGTCGGCGACGACGGCGCGGTAAGGACAGGGGTTTCGGGCTCGTTCCCGACGGGCATGATTATCGGCCAAACCTTGAGTTCCGCCACATCCAACGGTGAAGCCCTCTGCATACTCAGACTGATGGGGTGATAGTAGAAATGTTTTTTTGCTTTCTGCCGACTTGTCATAGGTAGACCTCCGTAAGCAAACGGTGCGCAACTCGGGGGAGGTTTTTTCATTTCCTCCCCCGATTAACTATTTAAATTTTAATGATAGGAAAAATATAAAATGCCGAAACTCAAGAAAAAGGAAATCGTTTTAGAATATCAAAACTATATCTTGCAACCTCCGTTCTCACCCAAAGACCTCAAGACCAATGTTGCGCGTTTTGACGATGCAACAATCACAAAGTGGCAAGACCAATGGATCTCCCAAACAGCGGCCAATAAGGAAAAATTTGGTAGTTTTGAGGAGCTCTCCGTGTCTCGGTTTTGGGGGAAGGGTAAATACAAGCCAGCCATTATTGCGGGGAGTGGTCCATCACTAAAAAACAACGGACACGAGTTGGGTGATCGCGGGGATATACCGCTCATGTCATGTTTGCATAATTATCATTACTTTCACGACAACAAAATCAAGGTGGATTTTTATCTGAGCCTGGACGCTGGTGAAATCACGATCAGTGAAATTGCTGAGGGAGGCGAGGCTCCGGAAGAGGAGTACTGGGAGTCTACAAAAGACAACAAACTTTTATGCTGGATCGGGACTCACCCAAAGCTTTTAGAAAAATGGAAGGGTGAGATTTATTTTTTCAATCACGTAATGCCTGACACGGTTGTAAAAAATAAACTCCGAGATATCGAGAAATTCAATTTATTATTTTCCGCCGGTGGCAATGTGCTCGGAGCATGTTTGTATTTTGCAAAAGCAATTTACGGTGCCAACCCTGTAGCATTTGTTGGTGCGGACTTTGCATTTGGTTATGAGAAAAAATTCCATCCTTGGGACAGCCAATACGATAAGGACATTGGGATTTGCCATCATAGTTTTGACATATTTGGCAATCGAGTGCTGACGTGGCCGAGTTATTATGGGTTCAAGTGTTTTTTCGATTACGTGGCGATAACCATTCCTGGATTTTATGTAAATTGCTCAGAGGGTGGGACGCTAGGGTCGTATCCGGAAGGCAACTTGATGCAAATCAAGCAAATGGACCTTTGTGATTTTTATGCAATGTATAATCAAAGTGACGAGCTCAAGAGGGCTTACGAGTCCGCACCTGAGCAAGACGTGATATTATATTAACCTGGGGAATAAAAAAGGAGTGAAAGAATGGCTTATACTGGGACAGTGTTAAAAAGGGATGTTTTTGGCTCCACAAGGATTACAATCCTAACGATTACGGCGGATGCGGCGTCGGGTGCGTTTGACAGCGGGTTGTCGCGAGTAATTGGCTGCGCAATGAGTCCCGTGTCTGTAGGTACGGCTGGGTTTAAGGTTCAGATTAATCAAAACTCCGCAGCAACGGCGCTCAACGGTTCAATCCGTATCAGTTCAGCGGCTAGCGGCGATGGATTTACTTTAGTCTGTTATGGAGTGTAATTTATGGCTATAGCTACGATTACAAAAGCCTATACTTTGACCATGGCGTCGGCGGGGACATTGACAGGAGCCACGGACTTGGGTCAAGTCTATCGCTACATGTACTTGCACACTCCCTCTGGCAACAGCGGTGTTACTGCGTATGTGCATGGGTCCAGTGATAACTCAACCTTTGCGCGAGTCCAGGCTGTATCGACAACCACAGTGGCTGATTATCAAACCACGGCGTCGGCTGGAAAGATTTCACCCATCCCAGCGGGTTTACAGTATTATAAGATCGAAACACAAGGTGCTCTCGACAATGGTGGAACTTTTGTGTTGATAGGATCTAACACTGATAAGTAAACTGATAGGAGATATAAAATGAAAGTTAAAGTTTGGAATGATAATACATTCGATTACCACGAAAAATTTCAAGACGAGGATATTATTATTAAAGCGAAAAGCTACATTGAAATGGACGACGATAAGGCCGTGCTATTCAAAGGCACGATGAATAAAATGGAGTTCGACGGGTCGGGTGTCCCCTTGCCTCAGAGTTATAAGCGCATTCGCGTCGAGGGTCTTTACGATCATTTAAGAAAGCCTACACCTCTCCCTCAACACCATGTTTGTCAATTCGACGGTAAAGAGCTCTCTTCCGAAGCTGAATTAAATCAATATATTGCTGATAATTATATAGACAAGATTGAGAATAAGGATTTTGCAAAAGAATTCCAGTCTAAAACAAAATTAAAAAAAACGGCATAAAAAAAGGATAGAATTATTAAATGACGCCGTCGGAAATCGAAACCGCCTCTCGGCGAAGGTACAACGCGGTAAATGACACATTTTTTTCACAAGCCGAAATTTTTGATCTAATCTATTTTGCCGAGCAAGAGATGGCACAACTCGACTTGATTGAGGGTATCGATACGTCGACCACAACTGTGGCGTCGACTCAGAGTTATGCAATGCCGACGTCGTTTATAAAAATATTCCGAGCAAAGTACAATACGACCTTTTTGACAAAGATAGACCCATCCGAAGAGCAAATCCTTACCATGAATATTTCCAGCACTCAGACCGGCACTCCACAGTACTGGTATTTTTATCGTCAGAGGGTTTATCTAGTGCCTACACCGGACGCGGCCCAGACACTGGAGTTATGGGGTAATAAGGAGGCCACGGTGCCAGTTGTGGCGACCACGCTGGAAGTGCCGTCATTGTTCCACGGTGCAATCGTGAATTTTTGCGTGGCTGAAATGCACGCAAAAGATAAACAACACAATATGTTTGATCGGTATCGTGATCGATTTGATAAAGACCTGGTCAGGGTGCAACAATACGTCCGCATGCGCAAGCGTGCAGGGCGCATGGCGTCCGTAAAAGACGAGGAGCAACTACCGTATAATAGTTTAGGATGGCTATAGACAAATGCCACAGGTGCTCTATCCACGCCGCAACCCGCTGCTGTTTGACGGTGGGCTCAATACTAAGTTCCAAAAAGCAATTATCGACGAGAACGAATCCCCAGAATGTCTTAACGTCATATTCGAGGACGGAGCGGTCGGCACTCGTGGTGGACGGACAAAATTAAATACAACGGCCGTTGGGTCTTTTGTGTGTGACGGTCTTTACACGCGCAAAACTGACGCAGCGGCGGAGACCATGGTTGGGTTCTGGAACGGGACGGCGTTTGCGTGGAATGGGAACTCATTCGTAACAGTAGGATCAGCTCAGTCCATCATGACCGCTGGTGTAAGGGTGATTGCCACTAATTATGAGAATCATCTTTTTGTTGGCAACGGCTATGTCAACCCCTACAAATGGAACGGCACGGATTGGACTCGCCACGGAGTTCCTGCTCCAACCACTACGATGGGAGCTGCGACAGGAGCTGCTGGCAATCCTAATGGACTGTACATGTGGAAAGCGACTTTTGTGAATTCGCAACTCGCGGAGAGCGACCTGGGTCCTGCAATTACGCTGACCGTGGCGTCGACTCGCGTGAGTTTAACCAGCATACCGACGGCTTCGCAAAGCTTTGGCGTGGGGTATCGCAGGCTCTATCGTACAGTGACGTCGGGGTCTACGTATTTGCGACTCACTGAAATCACTGACAACTCCACAACCACGTACACCGACAACACGGCTGATGCGTCTCTGGGCGCAGCAGCTCCAACGGATAACGGTGTTCCCCCCTTGTACGACGTAATATTATATCACCAAGATAGATTATTCATGAACGACCCAGCCAATCCAAATTATGTCTGGTATACAAATTTGGGCGAACCTTATACCGTGGCGTCCACGAACTTTATGAAAATGGGGGATGCCTCGGGCGATATTGTGCGTGCATTGGGGGTTTATCAAAATTCTATCATAGTATTTTGTGAGCGGTCGGCATGGATGATTTATATGTCGTCGACAACTGCCAGCACTTGGCAAAGGGTTAGGATTCTGTCTCCCTATGGTTCGAAATCTCCATTTTCATTATTTAATTATGAGAATAAGTTGGCATTCGCCGCGATGGATAATGATAAGTTTGTGGGCATTGGAGCCGTTGCGGGTACAACGTTGGAAATGTCCACCACGTTCTTGACAGCGACGACTTCGGGCGCTGACCTAGTGAGCAAAAAAATTGAAACCGATATGTTCTTGGTGCAGGAGTCTTATGTCCGCAATATTTCGTCCATTGTGTTTAAAAACAAAGCCTACATTGCGCTGACTTATGGCTCCGGCCAAACCACAAACAACAGGGTCTACTGTTTTGACTATTCGAGCAGCAACTTACGCAAAAACCAAAAATTTGCATGGTCTCCGTTCACGGGCTGGAATGCGGCCCAGTTTACAATACTCTCGGGCTCGCTGTATTTTGCCGACTCAACGGCGACAGGCTTTGTGTATCAAGCCTTGACCACGTCCTACAATGACGACGGAGCGGCGATTAATTCCTATTTTTGGACAAAAGAGTACGGTGGGAATCCTGGAGACGAAAATTATACAAAGGATTTCCGGTTTGCCAACCTCCTGGTCGACAATGCTGGTAGTTATTATATGAATGTTTTGTATCGCACAGACTCAGACAAGGGAGCAGGAAATACGGGGACAATAAACCTAGACCCTGGGGGGTCGCTTTGGGGGGTAATGATTTGGGGAACGGATGCTTGGGGTGGGGGAACGAACCAAGTCGAGCAGAAATTTTTCCTGGGCTCGGCACGTGGAAAACGGATACAATTTAGATTCGATAATCAAAATACGGCCAACCAGAGATTCAAAACACACTGGATGACTTTGCCGTATAATGTCAGGGGGTTTAGATAAAAACATGGCGTATCAAGAGTCAGAAAATCTCAAAGCTTTGAGACGACAAAAAGCTGAGATGCAAAAAAATAATGAACTCTACAAAGGCTTTGGCATTAATTTTGGCAATGCCGGATTGGATACTAAAATCAACGATCAACTCGATCGTGAGCAAAAACTCTACGACGTGCAGCAATCCGCGCAAGCAGCCAAAGCCAACAAACCCTCAGCTCTGTCCCTAGAATCGGTAAAAGATTTTGTCCCTGGTCAATTTAAAGAGAGTGGTCCGATTTCAGAGTTCCAAATCCTCAACCAAGCGCAACGCGACGCCGCTCGCGGTAATCAGGAGCGTAGGCTGGGTGATATTCGATCGCAATCTCAATCCAACCTGCAACAAGGGATTGATGCCCTAAGACGTCGTTTTGCAGCAATGGGGTCGCTGTCGTCTGGAGCTGCAATCAAGCAAGAACAAGTCGCACGCGAGCAATCCCAAGCCGCTCAATCAGGCGAAGAGCGGCGCACGGAGCAAGAATTCGCGGAGTCTGAAAAAGCACGCGAGGCCACGCTCGGATTTCAAGAGTCACAAGAGCGTCAACGTAGGTCCGAAGTCCAAGACGAGCGCATTTTTGCCGAACGACAGCAAGGCATTCAGCGCAACTTTAATCGTGAAATGAGCAATCAAGATCTAGCGTGGAAAAACCGTGTGTTTGACTTCGACACGGACAGCAAATTGTATCAGCTTGAACTAGCCAACCAAGAGTATAATGTAAACCTGGAAACCTTAGAATTCAATCGCCGCATCGCAGAACAAGAGGCCAACAAAAGCGGTGGCTTGCTGAGTTGGCTTTTTTAAGGAAAGGGGAAACAGGATGGCTTTTGCACCTATTCGACAGCCTGAAAAAAAAGAAAGCGGACTTTCAAAAGCCGTACGCACAATCGGTGGAGCAGTCACTGGATTCGCCTTAGGCGGTCCAGCTGGAGCCATAGCTGGAGGTGCGATTGGTCGCTCGAACAATGCCAATGCTCAATCAGCCTTGGGACTGGCTGGTAGTGTACAAAATCTCACAGCCAGTGGACAAAAGTCCACACCCGCTGCTCAAGAGCAACCAGGATTAGGAGCAATGCAGCGTATGCGTGAAATTCCAAACTTGACTCACGGCGACAGTCTTTCGGCCGTAAATGCAGGGATTGCGGAGGCCGCTGGATTGCCGGAAAATGTGCGAGCCCAAGTGATGGGACCACTGGTGAGATCGCAGATGTTTTTTGAAAAACAAATCGCAAGGCGAGGACTCGGCTAATGGCCTTCTTGGGAGTGGATCGTCCGACACCAAAGCGCTCTGGACTTGAGAACCTAGCTCTCGCGTTGCAAGTCGCAACTCAGATAAAGGGTTTCTTCCCCACCGAGCAAGATCGCCTCCAGCTTCAAGCTGCAAAGTTGACCGTGGACAAAGCCATGCGCGAAAAAGAGGACGACCTCACCGGCGTGTTGTCAAAAAGTAAGATCGCCACAGAAATGTTGGAAAAAGGAAAATGGAAAGAGAGCAAAGAGGGAGACCCAGGCGCAACAAAATTTCTAGAACGCAGCGATCAGGGAGTCCAAGATCGATACCTCAGTCCGGTTTTAGATTATGCACAAAGCCTGGATATCCAAAATAAGCAGTTAAATATTCGCAAATCTCAGCAAGACATTGCCAAGTCTGACCGAGACAAGGCCACGCCGCAACAGTTCCAGACTGGACATTTTGCAGTGCGAGCAAAACAAGCCGAAGATGTTTTTTCCAATCTGCAAAAATCGGGCTATGACCCAGCTTCGACTAAGGCCGCTGTTGGGCGTGCGTTGCCAGGGGTTTTGGAGGGTTTGCGGCCCGAAGAAGTGAAAAAACAAGCCCAAGCGGAGCGAAATTTTGTCAACGCGCTCTTAAGAAGAGAGTCCGGAGCAGCAATAAGCCCGTCCGAATTTAAGAGCGCCGAGATGCAGTACTTCCCACGTATCGGGGACCAACCGTCCGTATTGGAACAAAAAACAGCCAATCGGCTCGCCGCTATGTCGGCCCTGGAAACCGAAGCTGGTCCAGCACTATCGCTTATTCAACAGACTATAAATAAAAACTCAGCCGAGGCGAAAAAGAACAAAAAACCAAGTCCTCCTGGTGCTGAAATATATTCCGACCCAAAAACTGGGATCGTTTACCGACGCAACGCAAAGGGCGACTTGGAGGAGCTGTAAAAAAACCTGTGGCAAAAAAACTTATTCCCAAAGAACTAGCCGATAAAATGATTGCAGCGGGGAGTTTTGTCCCTCTCGCCGATACAGCCGCGCCGTCCAAGCCTACGGGCTCGGCTTTGCAGGCGTTTGTCGAGGGTTTTGGAAAGCAGGCAAGCCTTGGCAATCTCCCATCGATCCAAGCGGCGATCGAAAAAATCACACCGTCACCGAGTCGCGCTCTCGACAAAAAATTAAAAGCCGAAGGTTTTAAAATCGAGCAGCCAGAGTCATTTTTGGATCTTAAGAATCAGAACATCGCTCGACAAGCACAGCTCAGCCAAGATCGTCCCATTGCGTCAGCTCTGGGCTCGGTTGCTGGATTTGGAGCAACAATGGCCGTTCCCTTTGGAGTCGCTGGAAAGGTTGCGACCATGGGCGGAAAAATTGCCCAAGGAGCAAAGGCTGGAGCCGTGATGGCTGGGCTTTCGGCTCCTGAAAAAGAGGAGTCCGTTACCGAGGGCATCGGCAAACGTGCAATACAATCTGGAGTGGGTGCGGTGTTGGGCGGAGCTGCTCCTGTTGTGATCGAAAAAGGAATAATCCCACTGGCCGAAAAAGGGGTCAGTCGCCTGGGCGAACTTGCAAAGCGATATGCTTTTAGCTCCGTAAAACCTATCAAAGGTAAAGCGGCCAAGGCGTTAATCGAAAATAAGGACTTGGCAATAGGCGAGGCTTTGCTCAAAACCAAAGCGTTGCCCTGGTTTGGGTCGCCTCAACGATTACTAGACCGCATATCAGAGCGCAAAGAGGCCGTAGGCGAAAAAATAGGTGAGCTCCTGGAATCCACAGGCGACAAGAAAATCATGCGTGGCTGGCAATTGGCAAACTTTTTAAAACGAGATCCGGAAATTGTAGCCTTGGGTCAGTTGCCTGGACAAGAGGGAGCGGCGGCCAAGATTGGTGCTGCAATAAAAACAATCTCAAAAAAGGGAGCCCTCACTCTTAAGGACATGCACAAGTTGCGTCGTCAAATTGACGAAAGCATTAACTACAACAAAGCCATTCCAGATTTTAAGGCCGCGCAAGAGGGACTTTTTGTCATTGGTCGTCGTATCAACGACATAATGGACTATGCGGTCAATACCGCCGTGCCCGAGCAACTCAAAGGTGGATTGAAAAAGGCATTTTCCGCATTTTCCAAACTCGCAGCGGCTGAAAAAATGGCCATCGGACGCACAGCGGCCCAAGCCGCAAATCGGGGGGTCTCGCTGACGGATACAATTGTGGGCAGTACGGCTGGTGTGGGCGGAGCGATGTTGGGCGGTGGTAGCGGACTCGCGACGGCTGCGATTGCTGGAGCCCTGGGGAATAAGTTTTTCCGTGCTTTTGGGGACTCTCTGAGAGCCAAGGGGTCTGAGAAAATGTCAGAGTTTTTAGCCCGATTGCCACAGAATAAACTCCTGCAACTCGCACGCGAAAAACCAGCCATCCTTGCGCCGTTGTTTCGGGGTTTGGCCGACGTGGGGAGCAAAGACACGGATATTCAAACGTTGACGGCTGATCCTGAAATGGTTAATTTTTTTAGGAAGTCCCCTGATCTTGTACAAAATATCAAAAACACAAAACTCAGGGACGCCGTCGAGTCCGCACTACACAAGAGGTAAAAATGGGTTATCCAGCAGTTACAAACACTTTTACAAACGGTAGTACTTCGGATGCGACGGGTGTAAATACTAATTTCACTGATCTGATCAACGGAGCGTCCGACGGCACCAAGGATTACAACATCTCGGCTCTGACCTGCGCTGGTGCGGCGACCTTCAATGGTAACGTCACGGTGGGCAACGGGTCAGTCGACGACCTATCTATCAGCGCGTCGTTGGCTTCTGACATTTTAATCAAGACAACGGCGACTTATAATTTCGGTGGGTCAACGCTGGGTTTGCTGAGTTTGTATTTTGGCCGTAATTCGCAAACTGTGCGGTTGATCGGGTCGTCCAGTATGAGCGCAACATATACGTACACCTTGCCGCTTAGTGCTGGATCGGCGGGTGAGTTTGTGGTGAACTCTGGATCTGGGTCTACAATTTTTTTGTTGGGCGATCCCAACCAAATCCAAAACTATTCTCTGTCTGTCTCTTACGCAGCGTCTGCTATGACGATTGCGCTTAAGACTGGAGCGGCGGCGGACGCATCGTCCACTACTCCTATTTACATTCCGTTCCGGAGCTCGACTCTAGCCACGGGAACCTATTCCGTTGTGGCGGTAACCGCAGCCTTATCCGTAGTAGTGTCAAGTGGGTCGACGTTGGGCAGGTTTAGTGGTCGAGCGATGCCCACTTACATTTACGCAATCAATAATGCGGGGACCGTAGAATTGGCAGTTTCGACCTGTCCGTTTAATGAGCAAAACCTCGTAACGACGACGGCTGAGGGTGGGGGGGGAGCAGCGGACTCCAATCGTGTTATGTATTCGACCACAGCGCGGACGTCAGTGGCGTTTAGGTTGATCGGGGTTGTGATTTCCACTCAAACGACAGCTGGGACTTGGGCTCAGGCTTCGACTCGGGTATCGTGTTTGCCGTTTACTCCAACACCAATCATGCACCGAGCGACTAGAGTCGCTGCACAAAATCATGACAGTGGTCAAGCGACTTTTGATCGGCTCGAATATGATACGATTGTGTTTGACCCGTACAATATGTTTGACGCAGTCACTAATAATGATTTTATAGCGCCGTTCACTGGGATTTATACATTTCAAGTTTCCGGTGGTTTCGGCGCTGACGCAAGCACGGGAGCCATGGGCTTAGCGCTTTTTATCGCTGGAGCACAAGACCAGTGGGTGCAGTTCCATAACGTCACGGTGGCGTCTGATATTTGGCGCGTCTCAGGTGTTGTTACTCTCTCGTTGACGGCGGCTGATCAAATCAGGATTTACGGATACCAGAACAAAGCCGCAACTTTAGCCTTTGCCGTTGGTGCAGACGTTGCATCATTTTCCAGTCAGTTTGTAGGGTATCTCCCCGCATGATTGACCTCCCCGAGTATATCGAACAAATCATTTTCAACGCGCTTAAAAGATATCCACTAGACCGCACCCTGCTTAAGGCGGTGATTCGTACCGAGAGCGGGAATAATCCTTGGGCTGTGCGAGCCGAAGTCGCAAAGCATACGGACAAGGACGGTATTGTGATTTATCGGTCTTTGTGGCGGTATTATTATTATCCCAACATCAAGGCCGAAAATGTGGGCTCGTCCGTTGCAACGGAATGGATAATGCAAGCAACATCGTGGGGTCTATTCCAAATCATGGGTTCAGTGGCACGCGAGTTAAATTTTACGGGTTGGATGACGGAGCTCCTCTTGCCTGAGACTAATGTTGATTATGGATGCAGGATCATAAAATCAAAAATTGAAAAATATGGTGACGACCCAGCCACAATCTACGCGGCCTACAATGCGGGGTCGATAAAAAAAACCAGAGCTGGAAGTTTTATAAATCAAGTGAATGTGGACAGATTTATGCTACATTATCGTGAGTTATCCCGATCCATAGCGGATAAATGATCTTAAACTGAAAAATTTCGACGGTATATTGGTAGGCTTTGGGGTAAAAAAATGGAAGTTTGGGTTATTGTTTTACTGATCGCGTCTTTTTTGTCATTTTCATTCAATTTATATTTTTTGGTTTTTAAAAAGAGTCCGCCTAAGCCCGACTCAGTCGAACTCCAAGATTTCCTCGC
>Ga0206224_1000002_pt1 | contig 25062 bp, 30 predicted proteins | sample MancosA1_FD_155446 | JGI IMG/M metagenome (GOLD analysis project Ga0206224, IMG submission 155446) | Subsurface sediment microbial communities from Mancos shale, Colorado, United States - Mancos A1 | ecosystem: Environmental > Terrestrial > Deep subsurface > Rock core/Sediment | place: USA...
AAAGAACGCGAAAAAAATAATTAGAATGACAAAAACCAAATCATGCAGCACTGCCCCCGGCGCCAGCGCGCCGGAAACCGCCTGCACCCAGGGATGACTGGCGAATTGCGACAGGGTCGCCGGGAAGATCAAAATCGACGAGGCGAAGATCGGCGGAATCACGTTGGCGGTGTTGATCTTGAGCGGCAGATGAGACGTCATGCCGCCATACATTTTCCGACCCACCACTCGCTTGGCGTATTGAACGGGAATGCGTCTTTGCCCCCGTTCGACGAAAATGATCGCGCCGACCACCGCAACGGTCAAAACCAAAATCAGTAGCGCCACCAGCGGACCCAACTCGCCTTCGCGCATGAACTGTAACGTCGTCGACACCGCCGACGGCAAACCCGCGACGATACCGGCGAAAATAATCAGCGAAATCCCATTGCCGATGCCGCGCTCGGTGATCTGCTCGCCCAACCACATGATAAATGCCGTGCCGGAAGTGAGCGTGATCACGGTCATGATGCGAAAGTTCCAACCGGGGTTGAGAACCAGATTGAGGCCGCCCGGCCCCTGCGTGCCCTCCAGTCCGATACTGATCATGATGCCCTGAATAATCGACAAAACCACCGTGCCGTAGCGAGTGTATTGGGTAATCTTGCGCCGGCCGATTTCGCCTTCCTTCGACAGCCTTTCTAAATAAGGGAAAACCACCGTGAGCAACTGCAAAATAATCGACGCGCTGATATAGGGCATGATGCCCAGGGAGAAAACTGAAAATTGTTCCAGCGCGCCGCCGGAAAATAAATTGAGAAAACCGAACAGAGTATTTTTTTGCGATTCAAAAAACGCTGCCATCGCCTGGCGGTCGATGCCTGGCGTCGGCACATGCACGCCCAAGCGGTACACCGCCAGCATCCCCAATACGAATAAGCCGCGCCGGCGCAGCTCGGGGATTCGCGAGGCATTTTGAAAACCGTTAAGCATGAAGTGCGATCAGCTCCGCTTTGCCGCCGGCGGCTTCGATTTTTTCTTTCGCCTTGGCAGAGAATCCGTGAGCCCGTACGGTTAACGCCTTAGACAACGATCCATCGCCGAGAATCTTGATCCGTCGATTCTTACCGCTGACCAAACCCTGCGCGGCGAAAGTTTCCGGTGTCGCCTCCGTCCCGGCCGGCAGCGCTTCCAGTTGGCCGAGATTGATCACGGTCATCTCGACGCGAAAGATATTGTGAAAACCGCGCTTGGGTAAGCGCCGTTGCAAAGGCATCTGACCGCCTTCGAATCCGGGTTGGACATTGCCACCGGAGCGCGCGCCTTGGCCCTTGTGACCGCGACCGGACGTCTTGCCATGGCCGGAGCCGTCGCCGCGGCCAACCCGCTTACGTTTCTTGGTTGAACCGGCCGCCGGTCTTAATTCATCGAGTCTCATGATTAACGAATCTCCGCCAAAGTCTTGCCGCGCCGTTCGGCAATATCTTCCGGCGTGCGCAGTTCGCGCAACGCTTCGATCGTCGCTTTGACCATGTTGTGCGGGTTGTTGGAGCCCAGACACTTGGTCAGGACATTCTGAATACCGGATGCTTCAATCACTGCGCGTACGCCGCCGCCGGCGATCACGCCGGTACCTTCCGAAGCCGGTTTGAGAATGACATATCCGGCGCCGTAACGGCCGGTCACTTCGAACGGAATCGTGCCTTCCATCACCGGCACGCGAATTAAGTTTTTTTTGGCTTGATCCAACCCTTTGCGGATCGCCTCGGGCACCTCTTTGGCTTTGCCCAAGCCGTAACCGACCACCGAACGGTTATCGCCGACAACAATCAAGGCGCTAAAGCTGAAGCGCCGCCCGCCCTTGACGACCTTAGCCACCCGGGCAATGTTAACCACTTTCTCTTTTAGTTCTAATCCCTGGGGATCGATCCGTTCCAAAGTTACCTCTCGTTTCAGTACGCCGCTAGAACTCTAGTCCGCCCTCGCGGGCACCGTCCGCTACCGCTTTGACCCGGCCGTGAAAAAGAAAACCGTTGCGGTCAAAAACGACTTTCGTGATATTTTTTTCCTTGCATGCTTTGGCGAGCGCCAGTCCGACCTGTTTGGCGGTCTCGACGGCTTTGGTCTGCTTGGCCGCTTCGGCCTGCGCGCCGGACAATGTCGATGCGGCCGCCAACGTCTTGCCTTGATGGTCGGAGATCACCTGCGCATAAATATGCTTGTTGCTGCGAAACACACAAATCCGCGGTCGCGCGTCGCTACCAAGAACTTTCTTGCGCACGCGCTCTTGACGGCGCCGTCTGCCAATATCTGCTCGTTTATTCGCCATCTGTCGTCCTCAATCGACTATTTTCCACCTGCCGACCCGACCGCTTTGCCGGCTTTGCGCTTGATAAACTCTTCGCGATATTTGATCCCCTTACCCTTATACGGCTCGGGCGGTCGGAGACTGCGAATCTTAGCGGCCATCTCGCCGAGTAACTGGCGATCGGCGCCGCCGAGCGTGATGACGATCTGGCGCTCCACCGCTGCCGTCACACCCAGCGGTAATGGAAAGACCACCGGATGAGAATAGCCCAAGGTCATGTGAATCTCTTGGCCCTTAACTTCGGCGCGGTAACCGACGCCGTTGATATCGAGCACTCGACTAAAACCCTGGCTAACCCCCTGCGCCATGTTGGCGATCAATTTACGCGTTAGACCGTGCAACGCGCGCACTTTACGTTGTTCGTTGTCGCGCGCGACATGGACAACATTGCCCTCGACCGTGACCCGGACGCCCGAAGGAATCGGCGTTTGCAGCTTGCCCTTGGGCCCTTCGAGCCTGACGGCGCCGGGATCCACGACAACCTTCACACCAGCAGGGATCGTTACGGGCAGCTTTCCGATACGTGACACATTACACCTCGATACCGACTACCAAATCGAACAAATAAGCTCGCCGCCGACCTTCGCTCGCTGCGCTTCCCGGTCTACGAGGATGCCTTTGGGCGTCGACAGAACATTAATACCCAAACCCTTGCGAACCGGAATGGCCCCATTGGCACCGACATAAACCCGGCGCCCGGGACTGCTCACCCGCTTCATGCCGCCGATGATCGGCCGATTCTCGCGGTCGAACTTGAGCTGGATGATCAACTCGTCGCCCGCGCCCACGGACGCTTTCACTTTCCTTTGGTCCTTTAGATAACCTTCAGCGATGATCACCTTGACGATGCTTTCCTTCAAACGCGACCACGGCACGGCGACTTTTTGATGGCGCGCCCGCGAGGCGTTGCGAATCCGAGTTAACATATCTGCGATTGGATCGGTCATTCCCATAATTTTCTCCGCTTACCAACTGGCCTTAATCAGTCCGGGGATATGCCCCTTGCGCGCGTGATCGCGCAGGCAAAGCCGGCACATACGAAAGCGCCGGTAAAAAGCCCGCGATCGTCCGCACAGCGGGCAACGATTATATTCCCGCACTTTGAACTTATTCGGCCTTTCGGCTTTGATTCTGAGACAAGTCTTGGCCAATGGTCTTCTCCCTCTCGACTAACTGGCGAATGGCAGCCCCATCAGTTTGAGCAGCACGCGCCCTTCCTGGTCGGTCTTCGCGGTTGTGGTAATAGTGATCGTCATGCCCCGAGGTTTATCGACTTTATCGGCGTGAATCTCGGGAAAAATAATTTGCTCCCGTAAACCCAAAGAATAATTGCCATGGCCGTCGAAGGAACGGTCCGAGATTCCCTTGAAATCGCGCACCCGCGGCAACGCGACGTGGACCAAGCGATCGAGAAACTCAAACATCCGGTCGCGGCGTAGCGTCACCATGCAGCCGATCGGCACGCCTTCGCGTAGTTTAAAATTGGCGATCGCTTTCTTCGATTTCGTCACCACCGGCTTTTGCCCAGCGATAGCCGTGATTTCCACCACCGTGGTGTCCATCGCCTTAGCATTTTGCGTCGCCTCGCCCAAGCCGACGTTCAAAGTGATCTTCTCTAAGCGCGGCACCTGCATGGAGTTCTTATAGCTGAACTCCTGCATCATGGCCGGCACCACGTCATTCAAATATTTGCTCTTTAATCGTGCCATGGTTATTTCAATTGTCCACTCGTTTCAGCTAATCAAGGGCTTCCTCGCAACGCCGGCAGATGCGGATTTTTTCGCCGTCCGCCAGGGTCTTGTGTCCGATCCTGACCGGCGCGTTACACTTATTGCACATGATCATGATGTTGGAAGCATGGATGCTCGCTTCCTTCTCGATGATGCCGCCGGGCTGCTGCGGACCGCGCGGCTTGGTATGCCGCTTGACCATGTTGGTTCGCTCTATGATGACAGCATCTTTATCCATCAAGACTCGCAGGACTTTACCGGTCTTGCCGCGTTCCTTGCCAGTGATCACCATCACGCTGTCGTTTTTTCGAATCTGCACGAGCAACTTCTCCCCAGTTTTACCGCCTAGAGTACTTCGGGCGCGAGCGAAATGATCTTCATGAATTTTTTCGCTCTCAGTTCGCGCGCCACCGGTCCAAAGATACGCGTGCCGACCGGCTCTTTTTGATTGTCGATCAACACTGCCGAGTTATTGTCGAAGCGAATATACGTGCCGTCCGGCCGTCCCAGTTCCTTGACCGTGCGCACGACCACGGCTTTCACGACGTCGCCCTTTTTAACCTTGGAGTTAGGAATCGCTTCTTTCACCGAAACTACGATGATGTCGCCGATCGAAGCGTATTTGCGCTTGCTGCCACCCAAGACTTTAATGCACTGTACCCGGCGCGCCCCCGAGTTATCCGCAACATCTAAATTCGTTCGCGTCTGAATCATGAATCAACCTCACCCGCCGTAACTGGTTTGCGTCCCTACGCCTTGGCTCCCGCGCCTTCCGCGGCGCGGGTCCGTTCGATCACTTTGCTGACACGCCAGCGCTTATCGCGGCTGAGCGGCCGGCACTCGACAATCAGGACACGATCGCCGACATGACACTGATTGCTTTCGTCATGGGCTTTGACCTTGGTGCGCCGTTTGAGAACTTTTTTGTAACGCGCGTGCTGCACCATGCGCTCGATGGAAACGACCACGGTCTTCTGCATGCGATCGCTGACGACCAAGCCACTGCGCTCTTTTCTAAGCCCTCTATCGTTCATGCTGACCTTTCGTATTTTTGAGCGCCTTCTCGCGCAGTAAGGTTTCAATCCGGGCCAAGTCCCGCTTGGTCGCTTTCAGGGACATCGGATTTTCCAGACGGTTGGTAGCGCGTTTGAGTTTTAAATGGCCAATCTCTTCGCGCAGCGAAACCCGCTTTTGCGCCAGGTCGTCCATGCTCATATCGCGCAGCTCTTTAGCTTCCATGGGCTAATCCTCTTCGCTCGACAGTCATGGTCGGAATCGATAGCTTATGCGATGCCAAACGAAACGCTTCCTTGGCGAGCGAACCCTCGACGCCTTCCATTTCAAATAAAATCCGTCCCGGCTGCACCACCGCAACCCACATTTCCGTTGCGCCTTTGCCTTTTCCCATGCGGGTTTCGAGCGCCTTCTTGGTCAGCGGCTTGTCCGGGAATATACGAATCCACACCTTGCCGCCACGCTTGAGATATCGCGTCAAGGCGACCCGAGCCGCCTCTATTTCGCGCGCGCTCATCCAGCCACGCCCTAACGCCTTAAGTCCATAGTCGCCGAACGCCAGCGTCGAACCGCGATGCGCGGTGCCGCGGCGCCGTCCCTTTTGGAGCTTGCGATATTTTACTTTTTTCGGTTCCAGCATTTTCGCTAATTCTTATGTTGGTAAAATTTCTTTTCAGCTAAGGCGATCAACCGCCCATCATCGCCTTCTGCTGTTCTTCTTCCGCGGTCAGAACCTCGCCTCTGAAAATCCACACCTTGACGCCAATGATCCCATAGGTCGTGCGCGCTTCGGCAAAGCCGTAGCTGATATCGGCGCGCAATGTGTGGAGCGGCACCCGCCCTTCACGATACCATTCCGTGCGGGCGATTTCAGAGCCGCCCAAGCGGCCGGCGGACTGAATCCTTACTCCTTGAGCACCCATGCGCATGGCGCGCGACACGGTTTCTTTCATGGCGCGGCGAAAAGCGACGCGGCGTTCTAATTGGAGTGCGACGTTTTCCGCCGACAGCTGACCATCCAAATCTGGCCGTCTCACCTCGTGGATATTGATATAGGTCTCGCGATGGGTGAGCTTGGTAATCTCTTCTTTGAGCTTTTCGATTTCCGCGCCCTTCTTGCCGATGACGATGCCGGGGCGCGCCGTGTGAATGTTGATTTTGGCTTTGTTGGCGGCCCGTTCGATTTCGATTCGGGAAATCCCGGCGTGATAGAGTCGCGTCTTCAAAAATTTCTTAATGCGAAAATCTTCGTGCAACAGCTTGGGATAATCGTGGCGCGCGAACCATTTCGAATCCCACGTCTCGATGACGCCGAGGCGAAAAAGTTTTGGATGTATTTTCTGACCCATCTGGCCTAGCTCCTCTCCTCAGTTTCATCGATGACGATGGTGACGTGGCTCAGCCGTTTGCGGATGCTGGTCGCTCTCCCCTGCGCCCGCGGCATGAATCGCTTCGCCATCCCGGCGCCGTCGACTTTTGCTTGCTTGACGAATAGACGGTCGACGTCGACACTTTGGGTATTTTCCGCGTTCGCCACCGCCGTTCGGACAGTTTTGGCCACGATGCCGGCGGAGCGCTTGGGAATAAATTTGAGAATATTCAGCGCTTCCTCGACGCCTTTGCCGCGGATCTGGTCAACCACTAGGCGCACCTTTTGCGGTGAGACCGGAATATATTTGGTAGTCGCTCGTGTTTCCATAAGCTCGTTAACTTTGTCTCGATGATTCCTGACTCAGTCGCCTCTTAATCCTCAACCTACGGTCAATTCAAAAACTAACTTTTCGCCGCAGGCGCCGCGCCAGGCGCCGCGCTAGGCGCCGCGGGTGCGCCACTGGTCACCTTGGCGTCCGCTTTGCGGTCGCCCGAATGGGCGTAAAAAGTCCTCGTCGGCGCAAACTCACCAAGTTTATGGCCAACCATGTTCTCGCTGACGAATACTGGGATGAACTTTCGGCCGTTATGCACCCCGATAGTGATGCCAACCATCTCGGGCGTTACTGTGGAACGCCGCGACCAGGTGCGAATCACCTGGCGCTGGCGCGATTCATTCATCGCGGCAACTTTTTTGCTCAGATGCTCGTCGATAAACGGTCCCTTTTTAACCGAACGCGCCATCTCTATCTACCCTTTCTTCGTTGCACGATATACTGGTCCGACGAATGATTTTTTCTCGTCTTATAGCCTTTGGTCGGCTTGCCCCAAGGGGTCATTGGATGATTGCCCTTTGAACGTCCTTCGCCGCCGCCATGCGGGTGATCGACGGGATTCTTGGCGATACCGCGGGTCGCGCCGCGAAATCCCAACCAGCGCATCCGTCCCGCCTTACCCCAGGAAATGTTCTCTTGTTCAGCGTTGCCCACCTGTCCAACCGTGGCGCGGCAATCGGCTAAGACTCGGCGCAGCTCTCCGGACGGTAACTTTAACAATGCGTAGGAACCTTCTTTAGCCATGAGCTGCGCCCCTAATCCCGCGCTCCGTACGAGCTGCCCGCCTTTGCCTATCTTGAGCTCGATATTATGCAACACGGTGCCGACAGGGATAAATTTTAGCGGCAACGAGTTGCCCGGTTGAATGTCGACGCCACTATCGCCGGCGATCACCGTCGCGCCGACTTGTAGGCGTTCGGGCGCCAAGATATAGCGCCGCTCGCCGTCCTTATAGCAAAGAAGCGCGATGCGCGCCGAACGGTTGGGATCGTACTCGATCGCTTCAACCTTGGCCGGCACATTAAACTTATTGCGTTTAAAATCGATCAAACGGTACAGACGCTTGTGGCCGCCGCCACGGTGATCTGCGGTGATTCGGCCGGTGTTGTTGCGTCCGCCGCTCTTGTTGAGCCGCTCGCGCAAACCCTTTTCCGGCCGCGCCTGGGTCACTTCTTCAAAGGTGTGCCCCGTACGAAAGCGCATGCCGGCGGAAGTCGGCCGGTAAGTTCTAATTCCCATGATTGATGCTCTCTATCTCTCGATCCGTCTGAAGAACGAAATCATTTCAATTTTGTCAACGCGCCCCAGCAGACGGTTTAACTATTTATGCGCCGCCAAAAAAGTCGATCTTATCGCCCTCTTTGAGGGTGACGTAGGCCTTCTTCCAGTCCGAGCGCCGTCCCATGCTCCGACCGATTCGGCGCACCTTACCCAGGTAGCGGGCCATCCGCACATCGACCACTTTGACCTTAAAAAGTGTTTCCACCGCGTGCTTAACTTCGATCTTGTTGGCGTCCGTACGAACCTTAAACAAGAACTGATTGGCACTCTCGGCCAGCGCCGTGCCTTTCTCCGAGATTAGCGGCGCTTGAATAATATCGTACGGCCCCTTCATCGAGCCAACCTTTCTTCTAATAGTTTAAGCGCACCCTCGGTGAGAATGAGGTGGTCATAGCGCAGCAAATCGTAAACGTTCACGCCTTCGACGCGGAGCACTTTTATTTTTGCCAAATTGCGCGCCGAGCGTTCGATCGTTGCATCCGCCCCGGCAATCACGATGAGAGCGCTCGTCACTTTAAGTTCGGCCAACGCTTGGACCATGATCTTGGTCTTGGCCGCTTCGAGCGAGAATTTATCGACGACGATAAGCTTGCCGTCGCGATGCTTAACGCTCAATGCCGACAGCAACGCTTCGCGCCGCGCCGTGCGCGGCATACGATAGGAATAATCGCGCGGCGTCGGGCCGAAAACCGTGCCACCGCCAACCCAGATCGGTGAGCGAATGCTACCGGCACGCGCTCGGCCTGTGCCTTTTTGCTTCCAGGGCTTCTTGCCGCCGCCCCTGACAAAACCTTTGGTCTTAGTCGCCGCGCTACCGGCACGCCGATTGGCCAACTGCATCACCACAGCCTGATGCAGCAAGTGCGCTCGGGTTTTGGCGCCAAAGATGGCATCGTTAAGCTCGGGCTGAATAACGTGGACGTCCATGATGATTTACCCTAATATTACCCTTGACTTACTTTTTCACCGCCGGGCGGAGAACAACCACGCCCTGCTTCGAGCCTGGCACCGCGCCGCGCACCAACATGAGATTCTCCTCGGCGCGAATATCGACGACCAGAAGATTCTGCGTTGAGATTTGCTCGTTGCCCCAGTGGCCGGCCATCTTTTTGCCCTTACGTACGCGCCCTGGATAGGAACGGTTACCGATCGAACCGCCGTGGCGAAAATATTCATGGGTGCCGTGCGATCCGGGAAACCCGGCGAACGACCAACGTTTTATGACTCCGGTATAGCCGTGTCCCTTTGAAATCCCGGCAACATCGATCAAGTCGCCGACCTTAAACAGATCGGTCGCTTTGATCTCTTGGCCGACTTCGTACTGGGACACATCGTCGAGACGAAACTCCCTCAGCACTTGGAAAGCGCCTTTGCCCGCCTTGGCCATATGACCTCGGGTCGCCTTATTGACCCGCTGCGCCTTCTTGCTGCCAAAGCCAACTTGCAGTGCCGTATAACCGTCCGTCGTGGCGTCTTTTTTCTGCACCACCACACAAGGTCCGGTCTCAACAACCGTCACGGGAATCACATTTCCCTCGGCGTTGTAGTACTGCATCATGCCAATTTTTCTGCCAATGAGCCCTGTCATATTCTCGTTCCAAACTGCGCCAGTTGCGAGCTAGGTAAGCCTGCCGTTACTGGAGCTTGATCTCTACGTCCACTCCTGCGGCGATGTCGAGCTTGCCCAACGCGTCGATGGTCTGCTGCGTCGGCTCAAGAATGTCGAGCAGCCGTTTATGCGTGCGAATCTCATACTGATCGCGCGATTTCTTGTCGACGTGGGGCGAGCGGTTGACGGTGAATCTTTCGATTCGAGTGGGCAAAGGGATCGGTCCCGCGACTCGTCCGCCAGTACGCCGCACTGTCTCGACAATCTCTCCCACCGATTGGTCCAGCACGCGGTGGTCATAGGCTTTCAGCCGAATTCTAATTTTCTCGTTCATACATCATCATCCGACTTGCCATCAAACTTGGCGATAATTCCTTCCGCAACCGCCGCCGGAACCGGTTCATAATGGGAAAACTGCATCGTGTAAGTCGCTCTTCCTTGGCTCATCGAACGAAGATCGGTAGCATAACCGAACATCTGCGCCAACGGCACCCGGGCATCGATCGCTTGCGCCGCGGGGCGAGTGTCCATGCCCAGCACCTTGCCACGCCGCGAGCTCAAATCACCGATCACATCGCCCATAAAATCTTCCGGCACGACAACCTCGACCGACATGATCGGTTCGAGCAAAACTGGACTGGCTTTGCGCGCTGCCTGTTTAAATGCCATCGAGCCAGCGATCTTAAAGGCGATTTCAGAGGAGTCGACGTCATGGTAGCTGCCGTCGAACAACGTCACTTTGACATCGACCACTGGGTAGCCGGCCAACACGCCGTTCTCGGTCGCTTCCTTGACGCCTTTTTCAACCGCTGGGATATATTCGCGTGGAATTGAACCGCCTTTGATCGCGTCGACAAACTCGAACCCGCCGCCAGCGGGTTGCGGTTCGAGCTTGATCCAGACATCGCCGTACTGACCGTGACCGCCGGTTTGGCGAATGAATTTCCCGTGCTGCTCGACGCCTTTACGGATCGTCTCGCGATAGGCAACCTGCGGCTTGCCGACGTTGGCGCCAACGCTGAACTCGCGCAGCAAGCGGTCGACGATAATTTCCAAGTGAAGCTCGCCCATGCCGGAAATAATCGTCTGGCCGGTTTCTTCGTCAGTGCGAACCCTAAACGAAGGATCTTCGGTGGCAAGTTTCTGCAAGGACAGTCCCAATTTTTCCTGATCGGCCTTGCTCTTCGGTTCGATGGCGATGGAAATAACCGGATCGGGAAAATCGATCGACTCGAGCACGATCGGTTCATCTTCGTCGCAAAGCGTGTCACCCGTGGTCGCCGTCTTTAGACCTACCGCGGCGGCGATATCGCCGGCGTAGACTTCTTTGATCTCTTCGCGCTTGTTGGCGTGCATCTTGAGCAAGCGGCCCACTCGTTCGCGCTTACTCTTGGTCGAATTATAAATGCTCGCGCCGGACGACAGCGACCCGGAATAAACCCGGAAGAAGCTCAGCGTACCAACGAAAGGATCGGTCATGATCTTAAAAGCAAGAGCGGAGAACGGCGCTTCATCCGTCACCGGCCGCTCCTCGGTTTTATCGGTCCCTGGCTCGACCCCTTTGACCGGTGGAATATCGAGCGGCGAGGGTAGATACTCGATCACGGCATCGAGCATGGGTTGCACGCCTTTGTTACGGAAGGCCGTGCCACATAAAACCGGCACGATCTTGAGCTTTAGGGTTGCACTGCGAAGACCGGCGCGCAATTCACCCTCGCTAATCTCTTTGCCCTCAAGGTACTTTTCCATCAGCGCTTCGTCGGCGTCAGCCGCTGCTTCAAGTAGTTTTTCGCGATACTCTTCAGCTTGATCCTTGAGATCGGCGGGAATCGGCTCTTCGTGGAACTTCGCGCCGAGACTTTCATCTTCCCATACCACGGCTTTCATTGTGACGAGATCGACGATGCCAATGAACTTGTCTTCAGCCCCGATGGGCAATTGCAACACCGCCGGTCGTGCTCCTAAACGGTCTTCAATCATTTTGACGACACGGAAAAAATCTGCGCCGAGACGATCCATCTTGTTGACAAAGGCCAGACGCGGCACCCGGTATTTGTCGGCCTGGCGCCACACCGTTTCGGTCTGCGGCTCGACGCCGCCCACCGAACAGAAAACTGCCACCGCGCCATCGAGCACGCGCAGGGATCGCTCGACCTCGATGGTAAAATCGACATGGCCCGGAGTATCGATGATATTGACCCGGTGATCGCGCCAGAAACAGGTGGTAGCGGCCGAAGTGATGGTGATGCCGCGCTCCTGCTCTTGGACCATCCAGTCCATGGTCGCGGTGCCATCGTGCACCTCGCCGATCTTGTAGTTGATCCCGGTGTAATACAGGATCCGCTCGGTGGTCGTGGTCTTGCCCGCATCGATGTGCGCCATGATACCGATGTTGCGGGTCTTGTCTAATGAAACTGTTCTTGCCATTTTCTTAGCGCCGGAAAAAAAGGAGGCGGTTCAACCGCCTCCTTGGTCCAGCATCAATTCCGCTGCTAGGTTACCAACGATAATGCGCGAAAGCCCGATTGGCTTCGGCCATACGATGGGTGTCTTCCTTTTTCTTAATTGCCGTGCCCCGGTTATTGGCCGCGTCAATGATCTCCGCCGCCAATTTTTCTTCCATCGATTTTTCCGCTCGATCGCGCGCGGCGTCGATCAACCAACGCATGCTGAGCGAAAGCCGCCGCTGCGGCCGCACCTCCACTGGCACCTGGTAGGTCGCGCCGCCGACGCGCCGGGAACGAACCTCGACGGTCGGGCGGGTATTCTCAATCGCGCGCTTGAAGACGCCGAGAGAATCCTCTTTAGTCTTCGCCGTCACGATGTCCAACGATCGATAGAGAATCGACTCGGCGACGCTTTTCTTGCCTTGATTCATGATCGTGTTGACAAACTTGGCCACGACCTTATCGCCGTACTTGGGGTCCGGCAAAATATCTCGTTTTTTTACTTCACCTTTGCGCGGCATAGTGCTTTACTTCGGTCGTTTCGCTCCGTATTTGGAGCGGCTCTGTCGCCTTTCTTGTACGCCGATGGAATCCAAGGTGCCGCGTACGATGTGATAACGCACGCCCGGCAAGTCTTTAACGCGACCGCCGCGAATCAGCACCACGGAATGTTCCTGCAAATTATGCCCCACTCCGGGGATGTACGACGTCACTTCGATGCCGTTGGTCAAACGCACGCGCGCGACTTTACGGAGCGCGGAGTTTGGTTTTTTCGGGGTCGAAGTATAAACGCGCGTGCATACACCGCGCTTTTGCGGGCAACCCTGCAAAGCCGGCGCAGTGTTTTTGCGCCGTTGTTTTTCTCTGCTTTCGCGCACCAATTGGTTAATCGTCGGCATAATCTCTCGTTCGAAATGTTGACTGTGGTTAAGGGCAGCATCGCCCTACTCAAATTGACCTAGGAAAATCCTTTTATTAACAAAATTTCTTAGCGATGTCAAAGCTCAAGCTCCGACAGCGTCGGAAATCTCTCCTCCGGGACCCTCCGGTTCGTCCATCTCGAGCTCCGGTTTAGCGTATCGCGCGATGCCGGTTCCCGCCGGAATGAGCCGTCCCATGATGACGTTTTCTTTTAAGCCGCGAAGCAGATCGACCTTGCCATGGATCGCCGCATCGGTGAGCACTTTGGTAGTTTCTTGAAACGACGCCGCCGAAATAAAACTCTCGGTCGACAGCGACGCTTTGGTGATACCGAGCAATAACGGCTCGGCTATGGCGGGCTTTCCGCGCTCACCGATCGCTCGCTGATTCTCTTCTTCAAAGCGCCATTTCTCGATCTGGTCGCCGACCAAGAAATCGGTATCGCCGACTTCTTTAATACGCACCCGGCGCAACATCTGGCGGACAATGACTTCGATGTGCTTGTCGTTGATGCGTACGCCTTGCAAGCGGTAAATTTCCTGCACCTCGTCGACTAAATATTTAGCCAGCGCCTTCTCGCCGAGAATATTGAGAATATCGTGCGGGTTGGATGAGCCGTCCATCAGCGCCTCGCCGGCGCGAATCCGATCGCCGTCGAGCACACTGATATGCTTGCCTTTAGGAATCAGATATTCCCGCACCTCGCCGACTTCGGGGGTAACCACCACTTTGCGTTTGCCTTTGGTATCCTTGCCGAACGAAACCGCGCCGTCGATCTCGCTGATAACGGCGAACTCTTTGGGCTTGCGCGCCTCGAAGAGCTCGGCAACCCGCGGCAGACCGCCCGTGATATCCTTGGTCTTAGTGGTCTCGCGCGGGATTTTCGCCACGGCGTCGCCGGCAAAAACCTTCTGTCCTTCTTGAACGTTGATATGCGCGCCCACCGGCAAAAGATAGCGTGCTTCCGCGGTCGCCGTCAGCCGGGCTGTTTGACCCCCGACATCCTTGATCGAGATGCGCGGCCGCTTGTCAACATCTTTCGAATCGGTGATGACTCTCGTCGACAACCCGGTCCGTTCGTCGACCTTTTCCTCCATGGTCAGCGCTTGAATGACGTCACCGAATTTAACCACGCCGGTGACCTCGGTGAGGATGGGAATCGTATAGGGATCCCATTCCGCCAGCAGCTCACCGGCTTTGATTCGCGCGCCATCTTTCTTTTTAAACTTGGCGCCGTAAACCACCGGATAGCGTTCGCGCTCGCGCTCGCGTCCCTTTTCGCCTTCGGGATAATCTATGATGGCAACTTCGCCGTTGCGGTTCATCACCACCAAATCGCCCTCTTTGTTGGTAACGGTATTGATGTTGATGAACTTGATAAAACCCTCGTTGCGCGATTCCAAAGTGGTCTGTTCGGCGCGTCGACTCGCCGTGCCGCCGATATGGAAAGTCCGCATGGTTAACTGCGTGCCCGGTTCGCCGATCGACTGCGCCGCAGTGACACCCACCGCTTCGCCTATATTGATCATATGACCGCGCCCCAGGTCGCGCCCGTAACACATGATACAAACGCCGCGGCGCGACGCACAGGTAAGCACGGAGCGAATCTTGATGCGTTCCAAGCCGGAGTCTTCGATTCGTTGAACCAACTCTTCGTCAATCTCCTGGTTCGCTTTGACGATGACATCGCCGGTAAACGGATCGATGACGTTTTCCAGGGCAGCCCGGCCGAGCACGCGGTCGCCGAGCGGCTCGATAATCTCGCCGCCTTCCATGAGCGGGGTCTTTTCAATGCCGTCCATGGTGCCGCAATCTTGTTCGCCGATGACCGCATCCTGTGCCACGTCGACCAACCGGCGCGTTAGATAACCGGAGTTGGCGGTCTTGAGCGCCGTATCGGCAAGACCTTTGCGCGCGCCGTGGGTCGAGATGAAGTACTGCAACACCGTCAACCCTTCGCGGAAGTTCGCCGTGATCGGCGTTTCGATGATCTCGCCGGAAGGCTTGGCCATCAAACCGCGCATACCAGCCAATTGGCGGATCTGTTGCGCGCTGCCGCGGGCGCCTGAGTCGGCCATCATGAAGATTGGATTAAAACTCGGCACCGACACTTCCTGCCCCTTGTCGTCGGTGACCTTTTCCGAGCCCAGATCGCGCAGCATTTCGTCGGCAATGCGGTCAGTCACCTCGGCCCAAATATCGACGACCTTGTTATAGCGTTCGCCATCGGTGATGAGACCGTTCTTATATTGCTCTTCGATTTCACGCACGTCGTCATGCGCCGCCTTGAGCAATACTTCCTTGCTCGGCGGAATCATCATGTCTTTGATCGAAATGGAAATGCCCGCGCGGGTCGCGTTACGGAAGCCGATGTCCTTCAAACGATCGGCGAGAATGACTGTCGCCTTACTGCCAGCGAGCCGGTAGCTGATGTCAATCAGATTTGCCAGCTCTTTTTTCTTCATCACCCGGTTAACTTCTTTAAACGGGATGACCTCGGGGACGACATCATAGAGCAATACCCGGCCGACCGTGGTTTCGATCCGCTCGCCGCCGATTCGGACCGTCACCGGCGCTTGCAAAGCCACTTCCCCTTGGTCGTAGGCGATACGCACTTCGGTCGGATTGCTGAACAGGCAGCCACTACCTTTCGCGTTAAGCCGGTCGCGCGTCATGTAATAGAGCCCCAATACGATATCTTGGGTCGGCACGATGATCGGCTTGCCGTTGGCCGGCGAGAGAATATTGTTGGTTGACATCATCAAGGCGCGCGCTTCGACCTGCGCTTCAACGGACAACGGCACATGCACCGCCATCTGGTCGCCGTCGAAGTCGGCGTTGTAAGCCGCGCACACCAGCGGATGGAGCTGAATCGCCTTGCCTTCGATCAGGATCGGCTCGAAAGCTTGAATCCCCAATCGATGCAACGTCGGCGCACGGTTGAGCAGCACGGGATGCTCGCGAATCACTTCGTCGAGAATATCCCAGACTTCCGGCAGCTCGCGCTCGACCATCTTTTTGGCGCTTTTAATCGTCGTCACGTGGCCGCGCTCTTCGAGCTTGTTATAAATGAATGGTTTGAACAGCTCGATGGCCATTTTTTTCGGTAAGCCGCACTGATGCAGTCGTAATTCCGGTCCCACGACAATCACCGAGCGGCCTGAGTAATCGACGCGCTTGCCGAGCAAGTTTTGGCGGAAGCGGCCGGTCTTGCCTTTGAGCATGTCGCTCAAAGATTTTAGCGGCCGGCGGTTTTGCCCCGTGATCGCCCGGCCACGCCTTCCATTGTCGAACAACGCATCGACCGCTTCTTGCAGCATGCGCTTTTCGTTGCGGATAATCATATCCGGCGCGCTCAATTCCATCAGCCGTTTGAGTCGGTTGTTACGATTGATGACACGGCGGTAAAGATCATTTAGATCTGAAGTCGCGAAGCGGCCGCCATCGAGCGGCACGAGCGGGCGCAGGTCTGGTGGAATGACCGGAATCACTTCTAGCACCATCCACTCCGGCCGGTTGCCCGAGCTTTTAAACGCGCTTAAAACTTTTAAGCGCTTGGCCAATTTTTTCCGGCGCACTTCCGAGTTCACGTCACGCATCTCTTGGCGCAGCTCTTCGGAAAGCTTGTTCACGTCGATCGCCTTGAGCAACTTGCGGACCGCCTCAGCGCCCATTTCTGCGATAAACTTGCCACCGTACTCCTCGACCGCTTTGCGGTAGCGCGTCTCGGTCATGAGTTCTTTATACGATAATGGCGTTTCGCCGGGATCGATGACGATGTAGGACTCGAAGTAAAGAACTTTTTCGATCTCTTTGAGCGACATGTCGAGCAGCGCGCCGATCCGGCTCGGCAAGCTTTTCAGAAACCAGATATGCACCACCGGTGTGGCCAACTCGATGTGCCCCATCCGTTCACGCCGGACTTTAGATTGAATGACTTCGACGCCGCATTTCTCGCAGACCACGCCGCGGTGACGCATGCGTTTGTATTTGCCGCAGTTGCATTCGTAGTCTTTGGTCGGACCGAAAATTTTGGCGCAAAACAAACCATCGCGCTCTGGCTTGAAGGTCCGGTAATTGATGGTTTCCGGTTTTTTTACTTCGCCATGGGACCAAGAACGAATCTTGTCTGGCGACGCGACAGAAATTTTGATGGCGTTAAAACTGATCGGGTTCTTCGGCTTCTCGAATAAATTAAACAGATCTTCCATTTAAGGATCACCTCCGGTTAGAGTGCCACGGCCTCACTGGGGTTACCTACTTTTCTTCGACCAGATCGACGTCCAGGCACAAGCTCTGCAGTTCTTTGACCATGACGTTAAACGACTCAGGCAAGCCAGGTTCAAGCAAGTTGTCGCCTTTGACGATCGCTTCATACATGCGCGTGCGGCCGACCACATCATCTGATTTCACGGTGAGCATCTCCTGGAGCGTATATGCCGCGCCGTAGGCCTCCAGCGCCCACACTTCCATTTCACCCAAGCGCTGGCCGCCGAACTGAGCCTTACCCCCCAGCGGCTGCTGAGTGACCAGAGAATAGGGTCCGGTGGAGCGCGCATGAATCTTATCATCGACCAAATGATGCAGCTTCATGATGTACATCACGCCGACGGTCACCTTGCCGTCAAACGGCTCGCCCGTAAGGCCGTCATAGAGTGTCGTCTGACCGGTGGCGGGTAAGCCCGCCTTGCGAAGCAAATTAAAAATCTCTTCTTCGGCCGCGCCGTCGAAGACCGGTGAGGCCATGCGCACCCCGTCGCGGTATTTCTCGGCGAGTTTTAAGACTTCCGCGTCCTTGGCGCCGTCGATCAGCTCGTTAGCTTCTCGAGTATTTAAATACTCTTTCAACCGGCGCCTCAGTGTATCGCTATCGTTTCGATGGGTGCGCAGCAGATCGTCGATCTGCCGGCCCAGACTGCGCGCCGCCCAGCCAAGATGAGCTTCGAGTATCTGGCCGACGTTCATACGCGACGGGACGCCGAGCGGATTTAACACCACGTCCACCGGCGTGCCGTCTTCCAAATAAGGCATGTCTTCTTCGGGAAGAATGCGCGAGATAACCCCCTTGTTACCATGACGGCCGGCCATCTTGTCGCCCACCTGCAACTTGCGCTTGATCGCGACAAAAGTCTTGACCATCTTGATCACACCCGGCGGTAGCTCGTCGCCGCCTTTGAGCTTTTCAATTTTATCGTCAAAGGCGCGCTTGATCAGATTGACTTGGCTGGTTGTGCTCTCGATGATCCGGCCGAGCTCGTTCTCCACCGACTCATTGTCGACGCGAATCTCGCTCCAGTACGACATCGGCAACTGATCGAGATCCGCTTCGGTCAGCTCCTGCCCCTTATTGAATAGCACCTTGCGGCTGTCGTCGCTGATCCGGCCAGCTAAGCGCCGACCGGCGAGGAGCTTTTTTAGGCGCCGGAGGGCGCCCTCTTGCAGGATGCGGACTTCGTCGTGCTGGTCTTTTCTGAGCCGGGTGACCTCCTCATCCTCGATAAACTTGCTGCGGTCATCCTTGCCTAAACCCTTACGCGAGAAGATCCTCACGTTGATGACCGTGCCTTCGACGCCGGGCGGCACCCGCAGCGAGGTATCGCGCACTTCGCCTGCCTTCTCGCCAAAAATCGCGCGCAACAGTTTCTCTTCGGGAGACAGCTGGGTTTCTCCCTTGGGCGTGATTTTACCGACCAGAATATCGCCGGGCTTCACTTCGGCGCCAATGCGGATAATACCACTCTCGTCGAGATCGGTGAGCGCCTCATCGCCGACGTTGGGAATATCCCGGGTGATTTCCTCCGGTCCAAGTTTGGTGTCGCGCGAAACGCACTCAAATTCTTCGATGTGAATCGACGTGTAGATATCTTCTTTGACCACCCGCTCGCTAATCAAGATCGAGTCTTCGAAGTTGTAGCCGCCCCATGGCATTAGGGCGACGACGACGTTGCGGCCCAAAGCGAGCTCGCCCATTTCCGTCGACGGGCCGTCCGCGATGACATCGCCGGCTTTCACCTGATCGCCGACATCGATGATTGGCCGCTGGTTAATGCAGGTGCTCTGGTTCGAGCGCTGATACTTCACCAAATTGTAAATGTCGACGCCGGTATCCCGTGGTCCCGAGGTTTTATCCGCCTTGACGACGATGCGCGTCGAATCGACGCTCTCGATCACGCCGTCGCGCCGCGCCACGACGGTCACGCCGGAATCGCGAGCGACTATCTTTTCCATGCCAGTGCCAACAAACGGCGCCTCGGTGCGCAACAGCGGTACCGCTTGACGTTGCATGTTGGAACCCATCAGTGCGCGGTTCGCGTCATCGTTTTCCAGGAATGGAATCAAAGACGCCGCCACGCTCACCAGTTGGTTCGGCGACACGTCCATGAAGTTCACTTCTTCGGGCCGCGCCATGACGAACTCGCCGCCTTTGCGCGACGAGACCAAATCGATATCGAAATGACCTCGGCTATCGAGGGGCGCGTTGGCCTGGGCGATCACGTGATCTTCCTCTTCCAGCGCCGACAGGTAGCGAATCCGGTCGGTCACTCGGTTGTTTTCAACTTCACGATAGGGGGTTTCGATAAAACCGAAATCGTTGACCCGCGCGTAAGTCGTCAGCGACGCGATGAGACCGATATTCGGACCTTCCGGCGTTTCGATCGGACAGACTCGGCCGTAGTGCGTCGGATGCACGTCGCGCACTTCAAAACCGGCGCGCTCACGGGTCAAACCGCCTGGGCCGAGGGCCGACAGACGCCGCTTATGGGTAATCTCGGAAAGCGGATTGGTCTGATCCATGAACTGCGACAACTGGCTCGAACCGAAGAATTCTTTGAGCGCCGCCGAAACTGGTTTGTAATTAATCAACTCTTGCGGCATCAAGGTTTCGATGTCCTGCAGACTCATCTTTTCCTTGATCGCCCGCTCCATGCGCACTAAGCCGACACGGAAATGATTTTCCACCAACTCGCCGACGGCGCGCACACGGCGATTGCCGAGATGGTCGATGTCGTCCACCGAGCCATTGCCGTTCTTGAGCTCCATCAAATAGCGCACCACTTCGAGGATGTCCTCTTTTCGAAGCGTCCCTTGCTCGAGGGGCACGTTGAGCTTCAGCCGGTGGTTGAGCTTCAACCGGCCGACCTTGGAAAGATCGTAGCGGTCCGAGTTAAAAAATAAATTATTGAAAAAATTAGTCGCAGAGTCGACCGTGGGCGGATCGCCCGGCCGCAAACGCCGGTAAATCTCCATGATCGCATCCTGGGGGGACTTAATGCGGTCCTGAAGCAGCGTGTTGCGCAGATAAGGCCCGACGCTGGAGTCATCGATAAACAGCACTTCGATCTGATGGATGCCCTTGTCGCGGATCAAGTCGAGCTTGTCTTGGGTAATTTCATGATTGCACTCGACCAGAACCCCTTTGGATTGCGGATCGACGATGTCATGGGCAGCGACACGGCCGAGAACATCCTCCAAGGCGATTGGCACCTGCTTAACCTTGGCCATCTCCATCTGACGCAGCACCGGCCGGGTAAACTTTTTCCCTTCCTTGACGATCATGTCGTTGGACTTCGGATCACGCACATCCGCGCTCACCTTGGCGCCGAACAGGTGATTTGGATTAAACACCAAAGCTGGCTTGCGGCCGTCGAAAACAATTGTATCGCTCTTGTAGTAATAGTTGAGCAAGTCTTCCGGGGTCATGCCCAAGGCACGTAGTAGCACGGTGGCGTGGAATTTGCGCCGCCGGTCGATGCGCACGTAGACAATATCGCGCGGGTCAAACTCCAGATCGACCCACGAGCCACGGTAAGGAATGACTCTGGCGGAGTAGAGCAACTTGCCGCTGGCATGGGTTTTACCCTTGTCATGCTCGAAGAAAACCCCCGGCGAACGGTGTAACTGGCTGACGATCACGCGCTCGGTGCCATTGATCATGAACGTGCCATTAACCGTCATGAGCGGGATTTCGCCGAAGTAGACTTCCTGCTCTTTGACGTTCTTGATGCTGCGCGAGCCGGCCTGTGGATCGACATCCCAGAGTACCAATTGCACCGTGACTTTCAGCGGCGCGGCGTAGGTCATAGTGCGCTGATGGCATTCCTCGACGTCGTACTTGGGTTCGCCGAGCGCGTAACTGACGAACTCCAAGGAAGCGGTTTCGTTAAAATCCTTGATGGGGAAAACCGACCTAAAAACTTCCTGCAATCCCATGTTCTGCCGTTCCGTCGGCAGGGCATCTTTCTGTAGAAACAAACCGTAAGAGTTTTTTTGGATTTCAATTAAGTAGGGAAGATCGATGATCTTTCGAATCCTCCCGAAACTGCGCCGAAAGCGTAAGTTATTGGCGACTTGAAATGCCATGCGTGCTCCTCCCTCGAACTAGCGGTCGACGATCCATCATTGAAAGCTCAACGGGAACAACCACTGCGAGAGACTTACTTAATTTCAACCTTGGCGCCCTGCTCTTCGAGCTTCTTCTTGATCGTTTCGGCTTCGGCTTTAGGCACGGCTTCTTTCACCGGCTTGGGCGCGCCATCGACGAGATCCTTGGCCTCTTTCAAACCCAGGCCAGTGAGCTCGCGCACGACCTTGATGACTTGAATCTTCTTCTCACCCACCTCAGTGAGGATGACGTTAAACTCCGTCTTTTCCTCGGCCGCTGCCGCCGCCGGACCGGCCACCGCTGCAGCCACCGGCGCCGCTGCGCTAACGCCCAACTCTTCTTCGAGCTCCTTAACCAGAGCCGCCGCATCCATCAAGGTCATGTTCTTGATGAAATCCTTAACCTGTTCTTTTGATACGCCTTCCATAACTACCCCCCTTTAATTGATTCCGTGATTTTTTTGCTACTCGCCCTTTGTCTTGCGTAACGATTCGAGCAGTCGGACCATCTGCGCGCCGGGCTCTTGAATCGTGCGCAACAACTGGGTCGCCGGCGCATTGATCATCGCCAGCAACATCGCCTGCAACTCCGGCTTGCTCGGCATTTGAGATAAAACTTTAACGCCCGCCGGATCCATGAAGCGGCCTTCGAATACACCGCCTTTGATGCGCAGCTTATCGTTGTCGGCGGCGAACTTGATCAAAGCCTTAGACAAGACAACCGGATCTTCGTAGGCAAACACCCAACCGTTAGGTCCCTCGATCAGTTTCTCAAGTTCGCCAAAAGCGGTGTCCTTGAGCGCGCGGCGTATCATGGTATTTTTGATCACCTGATACTCGCCCGAAGCGTTGCGGATCTCCCGGCGCAATTTAGTCATCTGCGCCACTGACAAGCCGCGGTACTCGGTAACGATCGCCATCTTGGCGGATTTTAACAAGTGGTTAACGGCGTTGACCGTTTCAGCCTTTGCGCCGTGACTAGCACGGGCCGATTGCAATTCCGACATACCCTTCTCCCTAAACTCGGTCGAGTGAAATTCGCGTCTCGATGTTGTTGCTGAGCAAGCTTATGCAGCCATCGTGCGCACCTGCGCGAGGTCGATTTTAATGCCAGGCCCCATGGTCGTAGCGACCGTTACGCCCCTGACGTAATTACCCTTTGCCGATGCTGGCTTCGCTCTTAAAATCGACAGCAAGACAGCTTTGGCATTGTCGATGAGCTGTTCGGCGCCAAAGGACGCCTTGCCTACCGGCACATGAACGATGCCGGCCTTGTCGACGCGAAACTCCAACTTACCAGCTTTGATTTCCTTGACCGCCTTGCCGATATCCACCGACACCGTGCCGGTTTTTGGATTGGGCATCAGACCGCGCGGGCCAAGCACTTTACCGATACGGCCAACGGCCGCCATCATATCCGGAGTGGCAACCGCCTTGTCGAAATCGAACCAGCCCTCGCTGATTTTCTTGATCAGTTCGTCACTGCCCACGTAATCTGCCCCGGCCTCTTGCGCTTCTTTTTCTTTTTCGCCCTTAGCAAACGCGAGCACCCGAACCGTCTTACCGATGCCATGGGGCAAGCTCACGGTGCCGCGGACATTTTGGTCGGCCTGGCGCGGATCAACGCCGAGACGAATCGCCAACTCAACGGTCTCATCGAACTTGGCCCGAGCCGTCTCTTTGACTAAGCGCAAACTCTCTTCCAACGGATAACGCTGATCGCGGTCCACTTTGGCCAACGCCGCACGATAGGACTTTCCATTATCACTCATGGCATTCCTCTAAGCGCCGAATTGCTGTTGTTAAAAAATAATACGTTGCGGTCGGTCGCGGCAAAATGAATTAACCTTCGACCTCCAAGCCCAGGCTCCGCGCGGTTCCTTCCACCGACTTCTCCGCGGCCGCCAAATCCTTCGCGGTCAAGTCCTTAAACTTGAGTTCGGCGATCTGCCGGACTTGAGCGCGGCTCACTTTGCCGACTTTGGTTTTCCCCGGTTCGGCGGAACCTTTTTCTAGCCCAGCGGCTTTTTTCAATAAGATCGACGCCGGCGGCGTTTTGGTGACGAAGCTAAAGGAGCGGTCCGCGTAGACTGTGATAATCACCGGAGTGATCATCCCCAGCTGTGCCTGCGTCGCGGCATTAAATGACTTGCAAAACTCCATAATGTTGACGCCGCGCTGACCGAGCGCCGGCCCGACCGGCGGACTCGGATTCGCTTGTCCGGCAGGAATTTGCAATTTGATTTCGGCAATAACTTTCTTCGCCATTTTTCTCTTATCCTTCGATCTAGTTCCGCTCCACCTGGACGAACTCGAGCTCCACCGGAGTGGCTCGGCCAAATATGCTGATCAAGACTCTCAACTTGCCCTTGTCTGGCTTGACATCTTCGACGACGCCGTTGAAATCGGCGAACGGGCCATCGACCACTTTCACGTTTTCGCCCACTGAGAATAACACCCGCGGTTTCGGCTTGATCGCGCCGTCTTCCATCTGTTGCGTGATCGCGCGAACCTCGTCGTCGCTCACCGGCGGCGGATTCGTGCTGCCGCCGACGAATCCGGTCACCTTGGGAGTTTCCTTGACCACATGCCAAGTCTCGTCGTTCAATTCCATCTGCACCAAAATGTAGCCGGGAAAAAACTTCCGTGAAGAAGTCTTCTTCTTACCCTTAACCAGCTCAACGACCTTCTCCACCGGCACCAAGACTTCGCCAAAAAAATCCTGCTTGCCGAGCAGCTTGATGCGCTCCGCAAGGGCGGCCTTGGCCTTTTGTTCATAACCCGAAAAGGTGTGCACGATGTACCACTGTTTCGCCATAGGAGAGTACCTTCAGGATCAGCCGAGCATGGCCTGAATAGCCTTGGTCAGAACAAAATCGACCGCTGCCAAGTAGACGGAAACTAGGATCACAACAATAATCACCACTGCGGTCGCCGCATAAGTCTCCTTGCGCGACGGCCAATAGACCTTCTTTAACTCCTGCCAAGACTCCTGGATAAAATCGGTGCCGTGACGCACCCCATCCTGAAGTTGTTGAATCCAATCCCCCATGAGGCTCCCAAACCTAATGAGATGGCGGGTCAGGCAGGACTCGAACCTGCAACATCCGGATTTGGAGTCCGGCGCTCTACCAATTGGAGCTACTGACCCCCCGTATCTCGGTTACACTTTGACCTCGCGATGCAGGGTGTGGGACCGGCAAGAAGCGCAAAACTTCTTGAGCGATAGTTTCTCTGTGGTCGTCTTCCGATTCTTCGTGCTGGTATAATTTTTTCGCTTACATTTGTCGCAAGCAAAGCCAATGAGTTCCCGCATGGTCGCAGCCTCCCTCGCGTTACGTTACTGGATGATCTTTGTCACGACTCCGGCGCCGACGGTCCGGCCGCCTTCGCGGATAGCGAACTTTAACCCCTCATCCATCGCGACCGGTGTGATGAGTTCGATCTCGACGTTGATGTTGTCCCCGGGCATAATCATCTCCGTTCCGTCTGGGAGTTTCACGACGCCGGTCACGTCGGTGGTTCGGAAATAAAACTGCGGCCGGTACCCGTTAAAAAATGGGGTATGCCGCCCGCCTTCCTCCTTGGTGAGAACGTAGGCCTCAGCATTAAATTTCGTGTGCGG
>Ga0206224_1000003_pt1 | contig 17437 bp, 11 predicted proteins | sample MancosA1_FD_155446 | JGI IMG/M metagenome (GOLD analysis project Ga0206224, IMG submission 155446) | Subsurface sediment microbial communities from Mancos shale, Colorado, United States - Mancos A1 | ecosystem: Environmental > Terrestrial > Deep subsurface > Rock core/Sediment | place: USA...
CGGTAAAGTCCGTCAACAAGGGCGTGGTGCTGCTGGCCGGCACGGCGAAGACCTTGAGCGCTCACCTGCGCGCCGTCGAGACTGTGGCCTGGGTGCCGGGCGTGGAGCGCGTTGCCAGTGAGATCAAGAGCCCCGACGCGCTGGCCGATGCGGAGATCTGGCGTGACCCCACGGCGAAACGGTCCAGCAAGGAGTCCGGAATTTGGGAAGCTGCCAGCGATATATGGATCACCTCGGCAACCAAGATGCTCTTGCTGACCGATAGCCGGACGCCGGCGCTCGACATCAATGTGGAGACGCGGGCGGGGGTGGTGACGCTCTTCGGCATCGTGCACTCTCAGCAAGCGAAGGCGGCGGCCGCCGAGGATGCCCGCAAGGTGAGCGGGGTAAAACGCGTCGTGAACGACTTGCAGGTGATGACAAGAGCGAAAGAGGCGGCGGTGAAGCTGCGCGACGAGGATATCGAGAGCGATGTGAAGAAGGCCTTTGACAAGGCTGACTTCAAGGACATCAGTGTAGCGGTGAAGAACGGCGTCGTGCGGCTAACCGGCACCGTCTCTACCGGGACGCGGCGCCTAGAGGCAGCAGTGCTAGCGCGCTCGATCCAGGGCGTGCGCGCGGTCAAGGACGAACTGCGCCTCGAAACAGCCAAGCGCTAAGGCAACGCGCGGCACGACGCCGCAAAAACACACGAGGCGACCGCACGGGCGGTCGTCTCGCTGAACGAAAGGAGCACGGCAATGAGTGGAGAAACCGACCAGATCAAAGGGCGGATCAAAGAGGCAGCCGGTGTGCTAACGGATAACGACCGCTTGAAGCGAAAGGGAAAGCTCGATCAGGTGGTGGGGAAGGTGAAGGAAACAGCGGAGAAGGCGGTGGATAAAATGAAGGACGCTCTGACCAGCAACAGACCCCGCGGCCGGGCCAAGTAGCACATTCGCGCTCTGCTACAACTCCGTCGGCCGAAAGCTCTGAGGTTAGCGCGTTAAGTATCCACTTGCGCCAAGCGTTGCAGTTATCGCTCGACCAAAGGAGTCATATGAGCGACGATGCGCAACCTAAACCGATTAAGGCTAATTCCTTGACGTGGCGGGTCACCATCTATGCCGGTCTGCTACTCGTGGCGTCCCTGCTCGGCTTCGTCCCGATGTGGCTCAAGTACCGTGAATGCTCCGCCAGTCTTTCTGAGGCAGAGCAGCAATTGAGCCTGGCCAGGAGAGAGAATACTCTTGCGTCCGCAGTCATTGACGCGCGGCGGGGTGATTATGAGCCAGCCCGTCAAGCTGCCAGTAACTTTTTTACTTTCTTACGGACAGAGACCGACAGAGGAAATGAGTCGGCGCTCTCGCACGCCCAACGAGAGGGGGTACAGGCGCTGTTTAACCAACGTGATGAGATTATCACTCTGCTCGCTCGTAGCGATCCTGCTGCCGCAGACCGGCTATCTGATCTGTATATGTCCTATCGTGAGATTATGAACAGGTGAGGTGACGGTTGGTGTCCGCGGTTTTACCAATCGCACTTTTCACACAAGGAGGTGAACAACATGAACCTGACAAAGAACCTTGGGATGCTCTTATTGGGCATCTGGCTCATCGTGACGGGCTTATTGCAAGTGGTTACCGTTCAAATTCCAGCCATCGGCACTATACTGGCTCTGCTTGCTATCGTTGCCGGCGCTTTGATCCTGGTAGGTCGGTAAGCTGTTTGATTTCACTCATCGCCTTCTTAATGAGCGACTGGAATGGTTCCATTGCACTCTGATGACGAACGCCGCCAAGCACACGCCTCCCCGACAACGGCACGCACGCGGAGCTTTGGCAGCGTCGAAAGTACGAAAATTGGGCGCTGGGCCGAGTGCTGCGCACTATCAATGTGCCCGCAAGAAAAGCCCTCTTTCGGTTTCAAACGCAACTACTATTTAGTTTAGGGATAGCTTTTGAAATTCGATTATCAGAAGCGGAGCGGTGGGGATGCCGCGGCGGTGGGAAAGCCCGGGCCCGTGGCGAGTCCGGGCCTTCCCTGTTTTCCATCGAACTAGCGGGGCGATATAAAGGAGTCAAGTTGCAGATTGTCGCGATTGATAAATTCGCCCTCGAGTCTCACGTAGTCTCCGTTGCGCAAACGGCGGAAACTCTCTACGTCAACCGCACGAGCGCTGTACGGAAGAGATACGGTAAGTGCCTCCCCTGATCGGGTCCTTACATCAAATATGCCGCGGTCGTATTGGATTCTTTCTACCGTGCCCTCGATGACATTGGACCTGGGAGACGGCGGAGATGGACGCGCACTGGTCGGCGCTGGAGAGGTACGAGACTGCACAGGTTCTTGGACCCTGATGCTTTCGATGTCATTGCTATTCCGCTGATCGGTTTGAAAAGCGATGATGTCACCGGACTGAAGATTTTCCACGGTGTAGTCCCGGCCGTGATAGGCGACGGTGATCCTATTGGCACTATACGTCATCACGCGGTCTCGGCCATCATCCGTTCGCACGCGGATCTCACGTCTTGATGGAATGACCTCCATTAGTTCGGCTCGAGTTTCACCGGGCCGCAGAGTTGCATCATCGGCGGTCGCAACTTGGTTTCGCCTCAGTCGAGCTTCTTCTAATGTCGGTCTGGTTTCCACAGCCGCACATCCTGCCATCGTGGCAACGGCGACACCCACCGCAAACAGAAATCTTAAGCAACCATTTGCTCGTATCATGATAATCCCCTTTTCTTCCGTTATGCTTTTTTCTTAACTTTTGGAAACGCAAACGCCATGCCAGCGCGGATGTTTCTTATGCGCGCGGTGATTCTCAGAAAATTAACCCAGAAGTGTAATGGCATTTGCACGACAATTCCCTGCCCGCGTAAGCGCAGATGGCCACGCGAACTCATATCTCGTTGTTCAGCTCCTCGTTTCAATATTGGGCAAGCTCGCATGGTCTTAGCAGATTTGCATTCTTGCAAACTTACTCTTGTGTAATTGTCAGCGATGCGACTTCCTAATAAGTAAATCCAAGTCGTATCAAATAGTTGCAAAGATGATGAAGTTTGCATCAATCTTGCTCCTTTACTAACAGCAGGAGCAGGTTGACGAGCAAGAACGGCGAGAGACATTTGGGCGGATAGGAAACCCGAGAGGGTAGGTTCTCTGTAGGAAAGGAGTTGAACCATGCTTTGGACTATTTTTGTGATTCTTTTGATCATGTGGGCGCTGGGATTGGTCACTTCGTACACGATGGGTGGATTCGTTCATATCCTATTGGTCATTGCCCTGGTGGTGCTAGTGGTCAATCTCGTTCAGGGACGAAGAATCTAGAAGCCATTTTGGCTTTGTGACGAAGGAAGGAATCTTATGCGCATCAATCCGATAACGCTCGTTGGGATTGCTCTGATCGTCCTGGGAATAGTAGCTTTCGCTTACCGGGGCATCACCTACACAAGCCGCGAGAAGATTATCGATATTGGCCCCATCCAAGCCACCGCCGACACCCAGAAGACCATCCCGCTTTCACCTCTCTTGGGCGGGTTGGCGCTTGTCGGCGGGATCGTGTTGGTGGTGGTCGGAGCCAAGAAATCGTAGTTCGACTTGGGGTTTAAGGTCGTGCCCGCAATCAGCCTCGTATGAATCTGCGCTGAGTTGTACACAAGGTGATCGAGATGGTGAATTTACTTTGCACCCTAGCGCTTGCAATGGTCGCGGTTTGGCTGGCAGTGCAGATCATCCGCGGACGAATCTGAAGAGAAACCTCTAGGCACGGCTTTGAATATCGGTGAAAAGTCCTTTGCCGCTTGGCGTCGCAGTGAAGATTGCCAATTGACCAGGGACAAAAGCCGCCGCAATCGGAGGCCCACGGGAAAATGGCTCCGCTGTGAAGCCCGACGTGCCACGGCAATCATCGCTTAACCGCCCTTAAGATCTTTTGCGGCAGTCCATCGACAAAAAGGAAAAAGCACATGGCTAAGAATAAAGTGTTTATCGGCTACGATTATGATTGTGACAAGGCCGCCAAAGATCGGCTGCTTGGGTGGGACGTCAATAAAGAATTCGATTTCTCTGCTTACGACCGGTCCTTTGATAACGTCGCGGTCAACAGCGACGCGGCGGCCGTCTTCAAACTGGATCTCGCCGCGCGCATAGGTGACTCCAGCCACTTTCTGTGCGTTGTCGGCAAAGAGACCTATCGCAACGCCTGGATGGCTTGGGAAATCCGCAAGGCGGTCGAACTCAAGAAGAAACTCGTGGCCGTTAAAACCGATTCGACTAACAACTCGCCGACCGCAATGCAGGGGGTTGGGGCGTCGTGGAGCACGACGTTCGACTTCGACTCCATCAAGAAGGCGATGAACTGACGGGACTTCGTCGAGCGATCAGCGTTATTGAGCAGACTCTGCGTAAGAATCCTGGCCGCATGATTTTTCCGCTCACGGGCTTGTTGGCTGACACTGTTGCTTGTGCTTTTCATGTTGCGGAAGCGCGCTTGCCTGTCAGTATTGCTTGTGCAGCATTACCCGGTTCTGACTGTTCCCCCTGACTGGGGAACTTGATAGCCTGGGTATGCGCGCCCCGGATGACCGTGAGGTATGTGGATTGAAATTGCTATTTTCTCAAAACCTGCTACGCAAAAACCATTCAGAGGCTTTTGCCCCTTCGGCGCTCGAAGAACCGATTCGGGCTGAACTCTTCAGCGCCGAGCGTCTTGAGCAGCACGCAGAAAGCCTTGCCACCGCCCAGCGCGTCACGACCACGCCGCGGAAAGGTCGTCCGCTGTTGCCGCGCGTGCTCGACAACGGGCGGGTGCTGCTCGAATCGTATCGTTCGATTGCCCAGGCAGTCCAAGATGAGCGCGCCATCACACCTGCGGCAGAGTGGCTGGTCGACAATTATCACATCGTCGACGAACAGCTGCGTGAGATCCACGACGATTTGCCATCCGGCTATTACCGAGCACTCCCTAAGCTGGCCGAGGGCCCCATCCAGGGGTATCCGCGCGTCTATGGGCTGGCCTGGGCATTCGTCGCCCATACCGACAGCCGGTTTGACCCGGAAATGCTGCGTCGCTTCGTGCGCGCTTACCAGCGCGTGCAGCCCTTGACGATCGGCGAGCTCTGGGCGGTCGCCATCACCTTGCGGGTGGTGCTCGTCGAGAATCTCCGCCGCCTAGCGGAGCGGATCGTGCACAGCCGGGCGGCGCGCCAAGAGGCCGACTCTGTGGCCGACCGCTTGCTCGGACTTGGCGGACGATCAATGGAGCCCGCGGCGACGGTTCTGCGGCAGTTCGAGGGAGTCCCGTTGGCGGCGGCCTTCGTGGTCCAGCTAGTCCAGCGGTTGCGCGACCAGGATCCGGTGGTCATGCCGGCTCTGCGCTGGCTTGAGGAACACCTCGCGGCGCAGAGCACAACGGCCGACGAGATTGTCCGGGTCCAGCACCAGCGCGAGGCGGCGATGAACGTGACCGTGCGCAACGTGATCACCAGCATGCGCCTGATTTCCGCCTTCGACTGGGCGGAATTCTTCGAGAGCGTCAGTCTTGTCGACGCAATCCTCTGGGCCGACACTGGCTTTGCCGCTCCGGACTTCGCGACCCGAGATCGTTACCGGTACGCGATCGAGGAACTCTCTCGGTGCTCGCAGCACGATGAGCGTGAAGTCGCCCGGCGGGCGGTTTTTCAAGCGAAACACTTCCAGGCTGAAGCGCAAGGGGCTAGTGAACCAGCTGCGGACCGCTGCGCCGATCCCGGCTATTATCTGATCGCGAACGGGCGTGTCGCCTTCGAGCAGGAGCTCGGCTTTCACATGCCGATCAAGACTTGGCTTCGCCGCGCCTATGTTACTCACGCGGCGCCTCGCTACCTTGGAACGATCGCGATTGTCAGCGCTGTCATCCTCAGTTCGTTCCTGTTCAATTCCGGCGCAGCGGAAGTTGGAGTCGTGGGCCTGTTGCTGCTCGGGCTTCTCGCTCTCGTCCCGGCCTCGGATCTGGCGATCGCATTAGTTAATCGTGAGGTCACGGAGCTGCTTGGGCCACAGGCGCTGCCAAGGCTCGCGCTCCGTGATGGAGTGCCAGCGGACCTGCGGACCTTAGTCGTCGTCCCGACACTCCTAACAAGCCATGCCCAGATTGCCGAGCAGATCGAGCGGTTGGAAGTGCACTACCTGGCGAATCCAGATGGTGATCTTCGTTTCGCGCTCCTTTCCGACTGGACAGACGCGCCTCAGGAAAGCATGCCGGGAGACGACGAACTGCTGGCTGCGACCATCGCCGGCATCGCGCAGTTGAACCGACGCCATGGGCCCGCCCCAGATGGGAGCGAGCGATTTCTCGTTTTCCACCGTCGGCGCGGATGGAATGAGAGCGAGCGCAAGTGGATCGGCTGGGAACGCAAACGTGGAAAGCTTCATGAACTGAATCGCTTGTTGCGCGGTGCCACGGATACCACCTTTGTGTCAACCGGCGGTAGAGCATCTATTGTGCCTTCTGGCGTCCGCTACGTCATCACGCTGGATGCCGACACGCGGTTGCCAAGGGGGGCCGCTTGCCGCTTGGTGGGCACAATGGCGCATCCCCTCAATCGGCCTCGGTTTGACCCTCGTGTCGGCCGAGTCGTTGAGGGCTACGCCTTGATTCAACCGCGCGTCACACCGACGCTCCCGACCGATCGCGAGGGTTCTCTTTTCCAGAGGATATCCTCGGGGCCGGCTGGCATTGACCCGTACGCCTCTGCCGTTTCCGACATCTATCAGGACCTTTTCGGCGAAGGTTCTTACATCGGCAAGGGGATTTATGACGTCGATGCATTTGAGGCCGCTCTGGCTGGCAGGGTGCCGGAGAATGCCTTATTAAGTCATGACCTCTTTGAAGGCATCTTTGCGCGGGCGGGACTGGTTACCGATATCGAGTTCTTCGAGGAGTTTCCCGCGCACTACGAGGTCGCCGTGGTGCGCCAGCATCGCTGGGCGCGCGGTGACTGGCAGTTGCTGCCGTGGATCATCGGGCACGCACCGGACACGAGCGGCGGTCGGATCCGCGCCTCGATCCCGCTGATCGGCCGCTGGAAGATGCTCGACAACCTACGACGCACACTGTCGGCGCCGGCTGCCTTTCTAACATTGATTGCCGGATGGACACTGCCATTCACTTCGCCGGTGATCTGGACCACGTTCGTGCTCGCCTGCATCGCGGTCCCTCCCCTTTTGCCCGTCTTGACTGGGCTGATCCCGCATCGCCGCGGGATTTCCAAACGCAGCCACGCACGGGCGGTGGGCACGGATCTGGTGCTTGCCGCCTCGCACATCGGACTCACGGTCACATTACTTGCCGACCAGGCATGGTTGATGACCGAAGCGATCGTCCGGACTCTCTTCCGCGTCTATGTGACACGCCGAAAGCTCCTCGAGTGGGTGACGGCAGCGCAAGCGAAGTCCGGTTTCGACCTCAGCCTTAGCAGCTTCTATCGCCGCATGAACGGCACGGTCGCCCTCGCTGCCGCGGTAGGCATCCTTGTGGCGCTCCAGTCGCCGGAAGTCTGGCCGATTGCGGCGCCGTTCGCGCTTCTCTGGGCCCTGTCGCCCATGGCGGCTTATTGGATCAGCCTGCCGCCGCGCGCGGCCGCGGCTCAGCCTCTCTCGGCGGATGACGTTCGCACGCTGCGCTTAACCGCGCGGCGGACCTGGCGATTCTTCGAGACCTTTGTCGGCCCGGAAGACCACGCGGTTCCGCCCGACAATTTTCAGGAAAAGCCGATACCGGTGGTGGCTCATCGCACCTCGCCCACCAACCTCGGGCTGTATCTGCTCTCCATCATCGCCGCGCACGATTTCGGGTGGATCGGCACGGTGGCCGCAATCGAGCGGCTCGAAGCGACGCTCGGTACCATGAACGGCCTCGAGCGTTTTCGCGGCCACTTCTATAACTGGTATGACACGCGTGACCTCCGCCCGCTCGATCCTAAATATATATCCTCGGTCGATAGTGGAAACCTCGCCGGCCACCTCATCGCACTCGGACAGGCGTGCCAAGAGATCATCGACCGCCCGCTGCTCGCCCCCCATGTGCTCTCGGGGATCGCCGATACCATCCTGCTCCTGCGCCAATCGGCACGCGTAATCGTTGACGACCGGCGCACCCAAACGGTCACCCGTAAACACTTGGATGACGCACTCGATGCCCTGACCGCAGCTCTCGGTCCGGTCCCTGTGACTCCAGGTGATTGGATCGTGCGCCTTAATGAACTCGATGCCCGCGCTCATACGATGGCGGACATTGCGCGCACGCTGACCGCGGAACGAGGCGACAGCGCCGAGGGGGAGTTGGTCGCCTGGGCGGAGGCTGTGCGAGTGGCCATCGAAAGTCATGGACGCGATCTCGACGCGGCAATCCCCTGGGCGCGGCTTGTCTTTGGCAACGCTCCCATAAATCGCGTGACGATCCCCGAACAGGATTTGGTTACAACGACGATGGCGCGCTTTTTTCCCTCGGTCCCGACTCTGGCCGACACGCCCAATCGGTGCGAGAGCGCCATAGGCGAACTCACGACGCTGCGCAAACGCTTGGGGTCAGACAGCGCCGCACAGAGGACCGCCCTGGTGCAATTCGATGCTATCATTGGCAGCCTCACGCGCTCGGCCGCAGCCTCCGAAGCGCTGCTGCGCCGCCTTTCAACGCTCGTAACGCACACGAAAATGATGTTCGACGCGATGGAGTTTGGCTTTCTCTTCGACCCGACCCGCAAGCTATTCTCAATCGGCTACCGCGTTGCCGATAACAGCCTCGACCCGAGTTATTACGATCTGCTGGCGTCTGAGGCGCGGCTCGCAAGCTTTATTGCCATTGCAAAGGGTGACGTCCCGTCAACCCATTGGTTCCACCTCGGTCGCGCTTTGACGCCCGTGGACCGGGGATCTGCGCTGGTCTCCTGGTCCGGCTCGATGTTCGAATACCTCATGCCCATGCTCGTCATGCACTCGCCGTCCGGCAGTCTTTTAGGCCAAACCTGTTCTTTCGTCGTCCGCCGTCAGAGAAAATATGGAACCGAGCGTGGCGTTCCATGGGGAGTCTCAGAATCGGCCTACAACGCACGCGATCTAAATCTCACCTACCAGTACTCGAATTTTGGCGTGCCGGGCCTGGGGCTCAAACGCGGGCTGAGTGACGACGTGGTCATCGCGCCTTACGCCACGGCACTGGCGGCGATGATTGACCCGAAAACAGCGGCAGAGAATTTCGTCCGTCTTACCGAGGCCGGCGCGAGCGGCCGCTATGGCTTTTACGAGGCGCTCGATTACACCACCACGCGCCTCCCCGAGAACCAAGCTGTGGCCGTCGTGCACGCCTATATGGCACATCACCAGGGGATGTCGCTCGTGGCGCTGGCAAACGTCCTCCACGACGGCGTGATGCGCGCGCGCTTTCACGCCGAGCCGCGCATGCAAGCCACCGAGCTGCTCTTGCAGGAACGGACTCCGCGGGACGTCCTAGTCGCTCGGCCGAGGGTCGAGGAGGTGCGGGCGGTCGCAAACGTCCGCGATCTGGTTCCACCGGTCCTCCGTCGCTTCACCTCCCCGCACGATCCGACTCCCGGCGTCCACCTCCTTTCCAACGGGCGATACGCGGTGATGGTGACGACGGCGGGTTCCGGTTACAGCCATTGGCGAGACCTTGCGGTGACGCGGTGGCGCGAGGACTGCACATGTGACGGCTGGGGAACGTACGTTTTTCTTCGCGACAGGCACAGCGGCCAGGTCTGGTCGGCTGCATACCATCCGAGCGGGGTTGAACCGGACACCTATGAAGTGGTTTTTTCCGAGGATCACGTCGAGATCCGGCGCCGCGATGGCGCGATCGCGACAACGCTTGAGGTCGTCGTTTCGCCGGAGCACGACGCCGAGGTGCGCCGGGTGTCGCTCACCAATCTAGGGCTGCGAACCCGAGAGATCGAGCTGACCTCATACGCCGAAATCGTCCTGGCGCCGCCGGCAGCGGATGCGGCCCACCCGGCATTTTCCAAACTGTTCGTGCAGACGGAATTTAGTCCCGAACTCGGTGCCCTGCTCGCCACGCGCCGGCCACGGTCACAACCCGAGCCGCAGGCCTGGGCAGCACACGTGGTCGTCGCCGAAGGGGAAACCGTAGGCGAGATCGAATACGAGACCGACCGCGCCCGGTTTCTCGGCCGCGGACGCGGGATTCGAACGCCGATGTCGGTCATCGACGGCCACCCGCTCTCCAACACGGTCGGCGCGGTGCTCGACCCGATTATCAGTCTCAGGCGCTGTGTGCGGCTCGCGCCGGGCGCCTCCGCGCGGGTCACGTTTTCGACGCTTATCGCGCAATCGCGCGACGAGGCGCTCGCCCTGGCCGACGAGTACAACAATCCAGCAACATTTGAGCGCGCCGCCACGCTGGCGTGGACGCAGGCTCAGGTGCAGTTACGCCATCTCGGCATCGACGCCGATGAGGCCCATCTCTTCCAGGACCTCGCCAGCCGGATTCTGTACTCCGACGCCGCACTGCGGCCGGCATCTGCAGTGCTCACGGGCAATACCCGCGGACCGTCGGGATTATGGCGGCACGGAATTTCCGGCGATCTGCCAATCGTCCTCGTACGCATCGATGAGGCTGAGGACCAGGGCATCGTACGCCAGCTGCTCCGCGCCCACGAGTACTGGCGCATGAAGCAGTTGGCGGTCGATCTCGTTATCTTGAACGAACAGGCCCCTTCCTACGCGCAAGATCTCCAGGACCTTTTGGAGACCCAGCTCAGGGCTAGCCAGTCACGTTTGCAGCACGAGGGGCCCGAATTGTCAGGCAGCGTGTTTATTCTCAGAGGAGATCTTATTTCGGCCGAGGATCGCACACTGCTCCAGACCGCGGCCCGAGCTGTGCTCTTGAGCCGCCGCGGCACCCTGGCCGAGCAAGTAGAACGTCAGCAACGATCCCAAACGCCTGAGCTTGCGCGGCAACGGCGTCCGCCGGCGACTAAGTCATTGGATGTCTTGCCTGAGCGGCCGGATCTGGAGTTCTTCAATGGCCTCGGCGGTTTCACCGCCAACGGCAGTGAATACGTGACGATTCTCGGCGAGGGGCAATGGACGCCGGCGCCCTGGATCAACGTGATTGCGAATCCTTCCTTTGGCTTTCAGGTCTCTGAATCCGGCTCGGGTTACACCTGGTCGCTAAACAGCCATGAGAACCAGCTCACCCCGTGGTCCAATGACCCGGTCAGCGACCCGCCCGGCGAGACGATTTACGTGCGGGACGAAGACACTGGCGAGTTGTGGAGCCCGACGGTGCTGCCGATCCGCGAGGAGGCTTCGCCCTATACCGCCCGACATGGCCAGGGCTACAGCCGCTTCGAGCACGCGTCACACGGGGTCTCGCTCGACCTCTTGCAGTTCGTACCGCTCGCGGACCCAATTAAGATCTCCCGCCTCACTATCGAGAATCACTCAGGTCGATCCAGACGTCTCTCCGTGACCGCGTATGTCGAGTGGGTGCTCGGCGTTTCACGGAGCAGCGCCGCGCCCTTCGTCGTCACCGAGATCGACACGGAAACAGGGGCCATGCTCGCGCGCAACGCCTGGAACAGCGAGTTCGCTGGCCGCGTGGCGTTTGCCGATCTAAGCGGGCGCCAAACCGAGTGGACGGGTGATCGGACAGAGTTTCTCGGCCGCAACGGTAGCCTCGATCACCCCATATCGCTCGAACGAGGGAACCGTCTGTCAGGCAAAGTGGGCGCCGGCCTCGACCCGTGCGCTGCCCTGCAGACGATGATGGAGCTGCGTGCCGGTGGCCGCGCCGAGATCGTCTTTTTCCTAGGCGAGGCGGCGACCACGGAAGAGGCGCGGGTGCTGATCGCGCTCTACCGCGGGGCTGACCTTGATAGGATCCTGCGCACGGTCATGAAGCACTGGAACGACGTTCTTGGCGCCGTACAGGTGACTACCCCTGATCGGGCTATGAACGTTCTGCTCAACCACTGGCTGCTTTACCAGACGCTGGCCTGTCGCGTCTGGGCGCGAGCGGCGTTTTATCAAGCGGGCGGCGCGTACGGCTTTCGCGATCAGCTGCAAGACGTGATGGCGCTCATGGTCGCGAATCGAGACGTCGCACGTGCGCAGTTGCTGCGGGCTGCGGCACGGCAGTTTGTGGAGGGCGATGTCCAACACTGGTGGCATCCGCCGTCCGGCCGTGGCGTTCGGACCCGCATCTCCGATGATCCTCTATGGCTGCCGTACGCGGTCTTCCATTACCTTGAAGTCACCGGCGATGTCGCTCTTCTCGACGAGGTCGTTCCCTTCCTCGAGGGGCCGACTCTCGCGGTTGGCGAAGACGAGTCGTATTTCGAGCCCCGTGTGTCCGCGCAAAGCGGTACCCTCTTCGAGCACTGCGCGCGCGCTCTCGACCGTAGTCTGGCGGTTGGCAGCCACGGCCTTCCGCTGATCGGCACGGGAGACTGGAACGACGGGATGAACCGGGTCGGATCTGCGGGAAAAGGCGAGAGCGTCTGGCTCGGCTGGTTTCTTCACACTATACTCTGGGAATTTGCCCGGGTGGCCGACGCACGCGGCGAGCACCAGCGCGCCGAAATCTGGCGGCTGCATGTCAGCGCGCTTAAAGCAGCGCTCGAACTAAAGGCGTGGGATGGCGAGTGGTATCGGCGCGCCTACTTTGACGATGGGACGCCGCTCGGCTCTGCCACGAACACGGAGTGCCGCATCGATTCGATCGCCCAATCCTGGGGAGTCATTTCCGGTGCCGCGGAGCCGGCGCGCGGAGCGCGCGCCATGGCGGCGGTTGAGAAGCACCTAGTGCGACGGGACGACGACATCATCCTCCTTTTTACCCCGCCCTTTGACCAAGCGAGCCCGGACCCTGGCTACATCAAAGGATACCTGCCCGGCGTCCGCGAAAACGGTGGCCAATATACCCATGCGGCGATCTGGTCCGTCCTCGCCTTCGCCGCACTCGGCGACGGAGATAAGGCCGGCGAACTTTTCGCGCTCTTGAACCCGATCAATCATGCCCGCACCCGCGCTGGCGTTTCCCGGTACAAAGTCGAGCCCTATGTCGTCGCCGCCGATATTTATGCCGAACCGCCACACGTCGGCCGCGGCGGTTGGACATGGTACACCGGATCAGCGGGTTGGATGTATCGGGCCGGCATTGAGTGGATCCTCGGCTTTCGGGTGCGGGGCACGAGGCTTTATCTCGACCCTTGTATCCCACGTGCATGGCGGGGCTTTGACATCGCGTTCCGTTATCACTCGGCGCGCTACGAAATCAACGTCGAGAACCCACAAGGGGTTGCGCGGGGGGTGTCGTCTATTGAGCTCGATGGCGCATCGCTCGCAGGCGGCCGCATGGATATCCAGCTCGCCGATGACGGCGCAACGCACCATGTACGCGTTGTTCTTGGGTCAGAGGGTCACCCAGTCGCGCGCCAAACTGCGATACCGCTGTGACCGCATGAGCAAACGGTTGCCCGCTCGGGCCGAATTCCGCAGTAGAAGTTACAACCTATGCTGAGCGAGGCGTGGGCCTGGAGTTGCGAAGGCACCCAACCGTAAAGTTTCAAAGTTTTTTTTGCTATTCCGCAATGTACCGCCTCTACTTGAGTCACCCAAGCGATTGCACACATGCTCGCCATACGCTTAGAGGCAGAACTCCATTGCCTTCGCAATGGAAGGCCCGCGCCTCGCTCTTCGTATCAGTTTTAACTGCGGAATCCGGGATCAAGCGTACGAGACACTCTCAAAACGGGCGTGGAACCTGCCGCGCATGTTAGGTTCCTACGGCGCGGCTCTGCGCCGCGTGGCCGAGCTCCAGGTCGACAACGCGATTCTTTTTGAAGGCGTGAACAACACACTCAAACTGTTAGGCGATCAATACCTGGCGCGCGTCTACCGGTTGGTGAACAAAAGATTTCACTTGGAGGATTGGGACGCGAGCATTCTGCGCAAGCTACAGACCCTGGAGAGCATCTACGAAAAAATATCCGATCAGGCATCGAACCAGCGTATGGAAATATTGGAATGGGTGATCATTATCCTAATCGCCTTCTCGATCGGTCTAGAACTTTTTCATCAGCTCCCGTGAACCCTACAAACGGTTGTTCCTCGGTCAAAAATTAGCCATAGTGCAGGCTTGGAGTGCCGCTCAATGAAGCAAAACACAGAGTTCTTTAATCTCTACCATCACGGGTTCATCCGCGCCGCCGTGGGTACACCTGAAGTACGCGTCGCCGACCCGGCATTCAACGCGGCACAGACGGTCCAACTCATGGAAGAAGCGGCGCGAGAAAAAGCCGTTCTTGCTTTGTTTCCGGAGCTCGGGCTGTCGGCATATTCCTGTGACGACCTGTTTCATCAGCAGGCGCTGCTCGACGGCGCCCAGGTGGCGCTTGGCAGCGTCCTCAAAGCATCCCAAGGACTAAACCTGATCGCTGTCGTGGGGCTCCCTCTACAGGTAGACACGGTACTTTTTAATTGCGCGGTCGTCCTCCATCGCGGCAAGATGCTTGGCATTGTTCCCAAGACCTTCTTGCCGAACTATCGGGAGTTCTATGAAAATCGTCAGTTCGCGCCGGCCAGCGTCGCCCATAGCCCGGTCATCGATCTGTTGGACCAGCGAGATATTGCTTTCGGCGAAAACCTGATTTTTCACTGTCAAAACGAGCCGCGGCTAACCTTCTTTGTGGAGATTTGCGAAGACCTCTGGGTGCCGATTCCACCATCATCATACGCCGCGCTCGCCGGCGCTACGGTCCTGCTCAATCTGTCCGCTTCCAACATCACGATTGGCAAGGACGAGTACCGCCGTAGCTTGCTCGCTAACCAGTCGGCGCGCTGCCTGGCCGGTTATCTCTATAGCGCTGCCGGGACCGGTGAATCCAGTACCGATCTGGCCTGGGACGGCCATGCCATGGTTTACGAGAACGGCGCTCTGGTCGCCGAGTCGGAACGGTTCCACTACGGCTCCCAGCTCGTGGTAGCGGAGCTGGATCTGGAGCGACTCACCCAAGAACGGATGCGCCAGAACAGCTTCGGCCAGAGCATGCAGCACCATCGGGAGGAACTACGTCGGTTTCGCGCGGTGAAATGTAATCTTGAAGTGCCTAGCAGCGAAATTTTGCCGTGCCGGCGCGAGGTCGAGCGCTTTCCTTATGTTCCTTCGGACCCGTCGTTGCGCGACCACCACTGCTACGAAGCCTACAACATTCAGGTGCAAGGTTTGGTTAAAAGACTTCAAAGTTCTCGCATATCGAAGCTGGTCATCGGCATCTCCGGCGGTTTGGATTCGACCCACGCGCTGATCGTCGCGGCGCGCGCTATGGATGTGCTTAAACTGCCGCGTTCCAACATCCTGGGTTACACCATGCCTGGTTTCGCCACGAGTCCGCTCACGCTGACAAATGCCAAGTCGCTTATGGAAGCGGTGGGCTGCGCCGCCCATGAAGTAGATATTCGGCCGAGCTGCGAGCAGATGTTGCGCGATATCAATCATCCGTTCGCGAGCGGGGAACCGGTTTACGACATCACCTTTGAAAACGTCCAGGCGGGAGAGCGCACTAGCCACTTGTTTCGCTTGGCGAATCTCCACCAAGCGTTGGTGCTTGGAACCAGCGACTTGAGCGAACTCGCTCTGGGCTGGTGCACCTACGGCGTCGGCGATCACATGTCTCACTACAGTATCAACGCGAGTGTACCGAAAACTCTGATTCAGTTTCTCATTCGCTGGGTGGCCGACACGGACCAGCTTGGCGAAACAACCAGCCACATCCTTCGTTCCATTCTCGAAACGGAGTTCAGCCCGGAACTTATCCCCGGCGACCCTGACGACGAGCAGCCCAGCCAGCGAACCGAAGAGATCATCGGACCTTATGAGCTTCAGGACTTCACACTTTATTACACCACCCGCTTTGGCTATTCGCCCTCGAAGATCGCCTTTCTCGCCTACTGCGCCTGGCGCGACCGGACTCTCGGACACTGGCCGGATATTCCCTTAAACAGACGGAATCAATATGGGATTGCGGACATTAAACGCTGGCTGTCGGTATTTGCCTGGCGGTTTTTTCAGGTGAGCCAGTTCAAGCGCAGCTGCATCCCGAATGCGCCGAAGGTCGGTTCCGGCGGTTCTCTATCCCCGCGCGGCGACTACCGAGCGCCGAGCGACAGCGAAGCCACGGTTTGGTTGGAAGAAATCAACCAAGTCCCGGATCACGATCCTTAGACCGATTCGCCATGGTCCTAAATATTTGAGCCGTTCACCCGCAGCGCGATCATTGCTGGACAGCCGTGATTGTGAAACATGTTTTTTAGGCTCTTGCCGGCACCGCCAGCACCGGACAATGGGCGCCGCGCAACACGCGCTCGGTTGTGCTGCCGCGCAACGCGTCAAGAAAATCTCTGTGACCTTGGGTCGCGAACGCGATCAAGTCAGGAGACCACAGCGCGTCTTCCCTTAGGATCGCCTCGACCGCAGCGCCGTTCACCATGCGCTCACTCCACTGATAACCAGGGTGATGCGGCAAGAACAGTGTCGGCATGCCCTTCTCCGTGCCGACGTGGAGCAACTTGAAATGCGCGTCGCGGCAAGCCAGTCCCTGAGCGAGAAAAAACGCCTCCTCGACCGCCGCTTGCGCGTTGGGCGTGTGATCGACCGGAATCAGAATACGCCTGAGCGTCGCCGCGCCGTTGGCCGGCGAGATAAATCCTTGACCGTGGGTCGGCACGAACAGGGTCAGCGCGCGCGAGCGACGCGCCAGCGGTTCGGCCACCGGTTTGTGCAGCCAGCGCTTAAACCCTTCCCGCTGATGGGTCGCCAACACCAGTAAATCCGGCGGATGAGTTTCACAATAATGGGTCATCGCCGCCAGCGGGTCGCTTTCCGAATTTAGGATCTTCTTGACACGCAAACCAAGCTTGGCGATTTCATCGACCGCCGCATCGACGGGCAAGATTTGCCAACGCGCCAAAGTCGCGCGCACGCCGGGAAAGTCGCTCCAGTGAACATCCTTGTCGCTGCCGATTTTGTGCGGCGCGACATGGACGATTTCCAATTCGGCTTTCGACTGCAGGGCGATCTTGAGCGCGTGAGCAAAGGCAATCAAACTCGCTCTGGTAAAATCCGACGGATGCAAGATTCTGATTAACGCTTCGCTCTGCGGCTCTTTGGTCTCGTTCATCGTCGTCTCCTCACGCCGCCGCCTCTTCGCTTGGCACCGCGGCTTTCGCTTTGACCGTCAGCACCGGACAGGGCGCGTGGCGCACTACCTTCTCGGCGACGTTACCGATCACCAGGCGCTTGATGCCGGTGCGCCCATGAGTCGCCAGGACGATCAGATCGGTCAGGAAGTCCTGCGCGCCGTCTAGAATCCGGTCGAAGGGATCGCCGTTGCGCACGTGGTAGCGAACCTTGCCATGGTTTCGCACGGTGTCGTGGCAA
>Ga0206224_1000004_pt1 | contig 16759 bp, 18 predicted proteins | sample MancosA1_FD_155446 | JGI IMG/M metagenome (GOLD analysis project Ga0206224, IMG submission 155446) | Subsurface sediment microbial communities from Mancos shale, Colorado, United States - Mancos A1 | ecosystem: Environmental > Terrestrial > Deep subsurface > Rock core/Sediment | place: USA...
CCGGCAAATATCTCGGCGGCAAATTATCCCCCGATGGTCAATCGGTGGTCGCGACCTTCGAGTCGGGGGGTAACACCAACCTGCATCTCTTGGAGCGCAGCGGTAATCTGATCCGGCGACTCACCGAGGATCCGGGCATCGAGGTGTCGCCAGCCTGGTCGCCTGATGGCAAGCAAATTGTTTTCGTCTCGGATCGGAGCGGCTCGCCGCAGCTCTACATTTTGGATCTGCAAGGCGGCAAGTCGCGCCGGCTCACTTATAGCGGCGGCTACAATACTTCTCCCGAGTGGTCTCCCAAAGGAGATCGGGTCGTATACACGGGTCGGGTGGGAAGCCGATTTGCGATATTTTCGATTTCCGCCGATGGCGGTGAACCGCGCAAGCTCACTTCTGAGTCGTCCGATAGCGAAGATCCGACCTGGTCGCCGGACGGCAGGTTCATCGCTTTTTCCTCGAATCGTGCCGGCAGGTATCATCTCTACGTCATGCAAGCGAGCGGTGAAAACCAAAGAAGATTGACAGGTTCGGGGGGCGATGATACAAAACCAAGTTGGTCCCCTCGATTAGATTAACTTACTCACCCTTCCGTGTAATTCCAAGTAATGTCCGAATTCAGGAGAGGAGGGATTGACAGTGGCAAATTCTAGAATGCTGTGCTACGGGTTTTATGGCGCGATCATTTTTGTGGCTCAGGCATGCGCCCCGGCCGTCGGACCGAAACCGGTAAGCTCATTGCCAGCGTCCACAGGGTCGGACGGTTCACGGGCGGCCAGCGGACGGCCTGGTGAAGGGTCGGGTAGCTCTACCAAAGTAGCCAATACCGACCAGTCGAGTTTGACGCAATTGCAAGAAGGTAAAGCGCCGATCACACCGGCGTCGAGTCCGCTAAAAGACGTGTTGTTTGGTTTTGACCGTTACAATTTGAGTGAGGATGCGCGCACCGTTTTGCGCGCCAACAGCGAGTGGCTGAAGGCGAATCCGGCGGCGCGGGTCGAAATCGAAGGACACTGCGATGAGCGCGGCACCAGTGAATACAACTTGGCTCTCGGCGCCAAACGAGCCCAAGCGGCTCGCGAATATTTAGTGTCGCTCGGAGTCGCGCCGGGTCGCTTGTCGACGATCAGTTACGGTGAAGAAATCCCGGCATGTAAAGAAGCGACGGAATCCTGCTGGTTGCAGAACCGGCGCGCGCGTTCGGTGATTATGCAGAGCAAGCCGGCGTCGTAGTCGTGAGCCCAACGTGAGCCTTCGGATGACCATCAAGACTTTTTTCAACTATGCGTTGATTGTTGGCGTATGTTCTCTATCTGCTTGCGTGAATCCGCAGCAGGTAGAGATCTTAGAGCGTGATCAGCGCCGTTTACGTGGTGATCTGACCAATCTTAAGTCCGACATCGATGGAGTGCGCACCAGCCTTGCCGATACGCGCGCCAATATTCAGCAGATGCAAAGGGAGTTGAGCGCGATTAAAGAGGGCATCGATGAGACCCGGGTACAAGTCGGTCGGCAAATCGGCCAAACCAGCCGCGAGGGTGATCAGCGGGTGAAGAACCTTGAGGCGCGGCTGGCTAAGCTCGAGGACGAAAGCAAAGCGCAAGCGCAAGTGCTCAAGAGCAGGGAAGATGAGCTAAAGCAGTTGCGCGAAACAGCGCAGGCCGCGCAAGCTGTGCAACAAAGTGCACCGGCAAACGATGGCTACACCGAAGCCGCCCTGGCAGCGGAGTCCGATAGCATTCGCAGAGACTACGAGGCCGCCTGGCGCACCTTCGAGAAGAAAGACTATCGGGTTGCCATCGGCCGCTTCAGAGAGTTTTTGAAAAAACATCAAAAAAGTCGACTAGCGCCGAGCGCGCAATTTTGGATCGGCGAAAGCCACTTTGCGCTGCGAGAATTCGACAAAGCGATCGTTGAGTTCGATGAAGTGCGGCGCAAATATCCGCAAGCCGACAAGGTGCCCGCGGCGCTACTGCGCCAAGGCTCTGCCTTCGCCGAATTGGGCGAGAAGCTCAATGCCCGTTTAGTCCTGCAAGAGTTACTGGAGAAGTATCCGAATTCCGCCGAAGCGCCGCGGGCGAAGCAGAGGCTAAAAGCGCTCGAATCGTAGTCAGCCGGTTGCGCCGCACTTTTGCAATCGGTTTGTGCCGCTGATCAAGCTTTTCCAGTCGGACTGCCATCGTGCGCTTGCACCGCTGTCGATTGATCATCCAACTCTATGCAGATTTTTCGCCATATCGATGACCCGAGCCTGTCTTTGCGCGGGGCCGCAATCACCTTGGGCAACTTCGACGGCATTCATCTCGGCCATCAGGCGCTGATCGGCGGCGTCGTGGCTGAGGCAAGAAATCTTGGTCTGGTATCGGTGGTTCTGACCTTTGAGCCTCATCCGTTAAAAGTGCTCGCGCCCGAGCGGGCGCCGAAAATGCTGCTCGCGCACAAAGACAAAATGCAGTTGCTCCAAACGCTCGGCGTCGATGTCGTCGTCATTCAAAATTTCGATTTATCGTTTGCCAAGTTGAGCGCGGCGGAGTTTGTCAGAACGATTCTCGTCGACCGGCTTAAGGCGCGCAAGATTTGGGTCGGCAAAGATCTTAGATTTGGCCAAGGGCGCAAGGGTAGTGTCGCCGATTTGGAGCATTGGGGCAGGGAACTCGGCTTCACCGTGGCGACGGTGGAACCGATTCTCGTCAATGGCGAGCGGGTTAGTAGTTCGCGCATCCGTGCGCACGTTAGTGACGGCCAAGTCGATCGAGTCGAGTCGATGTTAGGCCGCTATTATTTTCTCTCAGGGCGCGTTGTCGGCGGGCATCGGCGCGGGCGCGAGCTTGGGTTCCCCACTGCCAACGTGTCCACTCGCGCCGAGGTGTTGCCGTTGGATGGCATCTACGCGACGCTGTTTCAACTCCGCGAGCGCCGACTCTTGAGCGTCAGCAGCATTGGCGTCAATCCAACTTTTGGCGCCGGACCGCGAACCGTCGAAAGCTTTATTCTGAACTCCAACGAAGATATTTACGGCGAACCCGTCAAGCTTTCGTTTGTCAAAAGAATCCGCGCGGAGCGGAAATTTGATTCGGTCGACGATTTGATCGCACAGATTCGCCGTGATGTTGATAACGCCAAGGCGGTTTTCGCCGAATTGAATCTTAATGGCTGAGCGTTTTTTGCGGTCGATCGAAATGGCTTTGCGCGAGCTAGTGATTGACGGAAAATCGGTGGGCATGCGACTCGACTTGTTTCTTGCCCGTGAATTAGCTGCCTTAGAAGCGCCGGGCGGACTCAGCCGGGCGGAAATTCAGCGGCTCATTATTGAGGGGCAAATAACTCTCAATGGTGCGCCAACAAAAGCGAGCGTGCGGCTAAAGCCCAATGATCGGATTGCTATTCGCTGGTTGCCACCGCGAGAAACTCATCTCCAAGCGGAAGCTTTACCATTGGCTATTCTCTATGAGGATGCGGACTGTCTGGTCATCAACAAAGCTCCCGGCATGGTCGTTCACCCGGCGGCGGGACGACCGAACGGCACGCTGGTGAATGCGCTTTTGTATCACTGTCCGGACCTGGCCGGCATCGGTGGCGAGCGGCGGCCTGGGATCGTGCACCGCTTGGATAAGGAAACCTCCGGAGTCATGGTTGTCGCCAAGAACATGTTTGCCTTTCATAAGCTCGTCGCGCAGTTTAAAAACCGAAGCGTTAGCAAAGGATACTTGGCGTTAGCCTGGGGGAACATCACCCCGGACGAGGGGCGCATCGATCGGCCCATCGGCCGGCACCGCTCGGACCGCAAGCGCATGTCGAGCGTGCATTTTTTAAACAAGTCTCGCCAAGCGTTTACGGAATGGCGCGTTGAGGAGCGTTTCCCACTGGAGGACGGTAATCGTGTTCATGCGGCGCTGACGCTTTTGCGATTGCGGCCGCGTACCGGGCGGACCCATCAGTTGCGAGTGCATCTTGCCGATATGGGACATCCGATCGTTGGTGATAAAGTTTATGGTCACAAGCGCAAAACTGTCGATCGCGCTGGCGCGATCGACTCGATCGTCGAGGGTTTTCCCCGCCAAGCGCTTCATGCCCAGCATTTGGCCCTCGACCATGTGCGGAGCGGTGAGCGTCTAGAGTTTTCCGCACCCTTGCCAGACGATATTGCGGGACTTTTGCGCTATTTGCGAGGCTGCCGCGCAGAAATCGTCAATGGCGAAATTTCTCACCGGCGGCAGGCGCAAAGGGGTTGACAAGGAGTTGCTGTTTAAATAGTATTAGTCAAAAGAAAAATTCATTTCAGCAATTTCTTTTAATCAATCCCCCACACGAATAACGAACTCACGCGGCTTTAAGCGTTCTAAAGTTGATTGTTTTTTCTAAAGAGAGATTTGTGTCCGCATCCTGATGCATGTCGAGCCGACATGTTAATCCCTACAGCTATGTCCAGAGTGACGATGATTTTCCTTCGCTTATGTTGAAGCTCATACATAGGTACACCGGCGGATTGGTTTTTTAAATCTCAACGAAGTTTGTAAATCACGCGGCTACTGTTCGGGGCCGCTTCTGGGTAATGAAAGGGGAGGTATAGTGTATGGTTCGTGGTAGAACTCGTGCTGCCGAGCCGGAGGCCGTCGTCGAAGACAACGGCCTGAATCTTAAGGTTCTCAAGGAAAAGAAGATCGGCGATCTCGCGCTGATTGGCAAGAACTTCAATATTGAGGGCGCCGCCAATATGCGCAAGCAAGAGCTGATCTTTGCCATCTTGCAGGCACAGACGGAGCAAAACGGCCATATTTATGGCGAGGGTGTTTTGGAAACGCTGCCCGACGGCTTCGGCTTTTTGCGAGCGCCGGATTACAACTACCTGCCGGGGCCTGATGATATTTATGTTTCGCCGAGCCAAATTCGCCGTTTTAGCTTGCGCACTGGCGATATTATCTCGGGCCACATCCGTCCGCCCAAAGAGGGTGAACGCTACTTCGCGCTCCTCAAAGTCGAGACCATCAACTACGAGGATCCGGAGCGGGCCAGCGAAAAAATTCTGTTCGACAATCTTACGCCGCTCTATCCCAACGAGCGCTTGCGTCTCGAAGCTCAGACCGATGATTACACGACGCGCATCGTTGACCTGCTAACGCCCATCGGCAAGGGGCAACGCGGTTTGATTGTCGCCGCGCCGCGCACCGGTAAAACGATGATGTTGCAGCATATCGCCAAAGCGATTGCGCATAATCATAAAGAAGTGGTTTTAATTGTGCTGTTGATTGACGAGCGCCCCGAGGAAGTTACCGACATGCAGCGTTCGGTGGACGGCGAAGTGATCAGTTCGACTTTCGATGAACCGGCGACGCGCCATGTGCAAGTCGCCGAGATGGTCATTGAAAAGGCCAAACGGCTGGTCGAGCATGGCAAGGACGTTGTCATTCTGCTCGATAGCATTACTCGTTTGGCGCGTGCTTATAACACCGTGGTGCCGCCGAGCGGCAAAATCCTTTCCGGCGGCGTCGATTCCAACGCCCTGCATAAACCGAAGAAATTTTTTGGCGCGGCGCGTAACATCGAGGAAGGCGGCAGTCTGACCATCATCGCGACGGCGCTGATCGACACCGGCAGCCGCATGGATGAAGTGATTTTCGAAGAGTTCAAGGGCACCGGCAACATGGAAGTTAATCTCGATCGCCGCTTGATGGATAAACGAGTTTTTCCCGCCATCGATATCAACAAGTCGGGGACTCGCAAAGAAGAGTTGTTGATCGCCAAGGAAGATTTAAACCGGATTTGGATACTGCGCAAGGTGTTGTCGCAATTGAGTGTGGTTGACGCGATGGAGTTTTTGCTCGACAAGATGCGCGGCAGCAAAACCAACAAAGATTTTCTTGAATCGATGAGCCAGTAAGTCTCCGGGGCGGCTAGGCAAACTTGCGTCGTTCCATGAACTCTGTTAAAAACTCAACGTTGCCCAGACCCTAGAGGTTATTGGCAACGGTCTTCGCAGCGACGCTCTGCCAGCGAGTAAGGCGTCGCTTATTATCAATATTTCACACCCTCTCCGATTTCCGTCGCGGTGCCCAACGGGTGCGGCGGGAAGCTGACGAGAGGGGAGGACAAAACCAAAGGAGAATCGAATGGGCGACATTTCCATGAAACAGTTACTCGAGGCGGGAGTTCACTTCGGCCACCAAACCAGCCGGTGGAACCCGAAGATGAAGCCCTATATCTTCGGCGCCCGCAACGGCATCCATATCATCGACTTGCAGCAAACCGTGACGATGTTCAAGGCGTTGGAAACCGTGGTGCGCGATCTCGCGGCGTCGGGCGGACATATCTTGTTTGTCGGCACCAAAAAGCAGGCGCAAGACGCGATTAAAGAAGAAGCGGCACGCTGCGGCATGTTCCACGTGCAGAAGCGCTGGTTGGGCGGCACGTTAACCAATTTTTCGACGATTCGTCTGAGTATCGATCGCTTGCGCAAAATCGAGGAGATGGAAAACGATCCGAAAATTGTCGCGGCCTTAACTAAGAAAGAAATGCTCGGTTTAAGTCGTGAGAAAGACAAATTGGAGCAATCGCTCGGTGGTATCAAGACGATGCGCAAACTCCCCGATGCGATCTTCGTAATCGATCCCAAACAGGAAGAGATCGCCGTCAAAGAGGCGCGCAAGCTCGGCATTCCCGTCATCGCGGTCATTGACAGCAACTGCGATCCGGATATGGTCGACTACAAGGTGCCGGGCAACGACGACGCGATCCGCGCGATTCGACTTTTCTGTGCGGCGATCGCCGAAGCGGTGATCGAGGGCAAGACGCTCTATGAGCAGTCTCTCGTCAAGAGTAAGGACGAAGAGAGAAGCGCGGCGGCTGCCGCTGCGCCGCCGACTGAAAGCGCCGCGGCAGGAGTGTAGGTCTGATGGAAGTCACTGCGAACATGGTAAAAGATCTCCGGGAAAAATCCGGAGCGGGCATGATGGATTGCAAGAGAGCGCTCGCCGAAACCGGCGGGGACATACAAAAAGCGTTCGACTATTTACGCCAAAAGGGGCTGGCTGCCGCGGCTAAAAAAGCCGACCGCGCGGCGAGCGATGGCGCGGTGGGCGCCTATATTCACGCTGGCGGTAAGATCGGCGTGCTGGTGGAGATCAACTGCGAGACCGACTTCGTCGCTCGTACGACAGAGTTTCAAGCGTTATTGAAAGACGTCGCCATGCAAGTCGCCGCGGCGAATCCGCGCTGCGTCCGGCGCGAGGAAGTGACCGCCGCGGACTTGGACAAGGAAAAGGACATCTACCGCCAGCAAGCGTTGGAGTCGGGTAAGCCGGAGAAAATCGTCGATAAAATTGTCGAAGGCAAGGTCGATAAATTTTACTCGGAAGTGTGTTTGCTCGAGCAATCCTTCATCAAAGACCCGGACAAGAAAGTCATCGATGTCGTGAACGACGCCATCGCTCGGCTTGGCGAGAATATCCAGATTCGCCGCTTCTCCCGCTATCATCTCGGCGAAGGGGTCGGCAAAGACTAATCGTCTGATGGTGTTTCATGAACAACGGAGCGCCAAAGTACAAACGCATCCTGCTCAAAGTGACCGGCGAAGTGTTTGCCGGTCCGCAAGATTTTGGCATCGATGGCAACGCCATCAAAGCCTTCGCCCAAGAGATCAAAGAAGTTAAGGAGATGGGCTGCGATCTCGCCATGGTCGTCGGCGGCGGAAATATTTTTCGCGGCGCGGTGGCGAGTGAGATCGGCATGGACCGCGCCAGCGCGGACACCATGGGCATGTTGGCGACCGTAATCAACAGCCTGGCGTTGCAAGACGCGCTGGAGCATTTGGGAGTCTCGACCCGGGTCTTGTCGGCGATTGAGATGCGCCAAGTCGCCGAACCTTATATCCGCCGGCGCGCGACCCGCCATCTGGAAAAGGGCCGCGTCGTGATTTTTGCCGGCGGCACCGGCAATCCCTATTTCACCACCGATACGACCGCGAGTTTGCGCGCCATGGAGGTCGGCGCGGAAGTGATCCTCAAGGCGACCAAGGTGGACGGCGTTTTCGACGCCGACCCGACCAAGTTTACCGGCGCGACCAAGTTCGAAGCATTGACTTACATCGAGGTGCTTAACCGCGGGCTCAAGGTGATGGATTCCACGGCGATTTCACTCTGCATGGATAACAATTTGCCGATTATCGTTTTCAATCTCATGGAGAAGGGTAATATCAAAAGGGTTGTGTCGGGCGATCCTATCGGTACACTCGTCAGCGGAGGAAAGCGATGAACGAAGCAGTTTTTACTCAGCTGCAGAAGGAAATGGACGGCTCGGTCGGCGCGCTGCGCAAGGAACTCACCAAGCTGCGCACCGGAAGAGCTTCCACGGCGCTGCTCGAACATATTGTCGTCGACTATTACGGAGCGTCGACGCCGCTCAACCAACTGTCGACCTTGAGCGCGCCGGAGCCGCGGCTATTGGTGATTCAACCTTTTGACCGTAGCGCGATGGTGGAAATCGAAAAAGCGATTCTCAAATCCGATCTCGGTTTGACGCCCAATAACGACGGCAAAGTCATTCGTATACCGATTCCGCAATTGACCGAAGAGCGGCGTAAGGAGTTGGTCAAGCATGTCAAGCGAATCGCCGAAGAGTATCGGGTCTCGGTGCGCAATCACCGGCGTGTATGCATCGAACATTTGAAAGAAGCCGAGAAGAAAAAAGAGATCACCGCCGATGACGCGAAGCATGGCCAGGAGCGAGTTCAGAAGATCACTGACGACTTCATTGGCCGGATCGATCACATTGTCAAAGGCAAAGAAGAAGAGGTCATGGCGGTTTAGTTCCGCTGATTTCGGCGCGACCTTTCCATCCTCGGTTTTGTCCGTAATTCTTTCCAGCCTTGGGTTGTTCATTTTCGCATCGATGAAACCGCACTTGGCGAGGTCGCAATGGAGTTAGACGGCGTAGACAAGAAACGCTTGCCTGAGCATGTGGCCATCATTATGGATGGCAACGGCCGCTGGGCCAAATCCCGCGGCAAGAACCGCATTGAGGGGCACCGCCGCGGCAAGACTTCGGTCCGTGTCATCGTCGAGATGAGCCGCAAGATCGGCATCCGCTATTTATCGTTGTACGCCTTCTCGACCGAAAACTGGTTTCGCCCCGACGCTGAAGTCGAGGCCTTGATGGGATTATTGGAGCATTATCTCGCTGCCGAGCAGGCGAAGATGATGCGTTATGGCATACGTTTGCTCGCGGTCGGCGACCGGAGCCGTTTGCCGGCGAGCGTTCGCGGCGCGCTGGAAAGCGTCATTGAAAGGACCCGCGACAACCAGCGGATGACCGTTATCCTGGCCCTCAGCTACAGTGGCCGGGATGACATCGTGCGCATGGTTAAGAGCTTGGCCTTGGACGTGCGCGAGCAAAAATGTGAACCGGGTGATATCGACGAGCGCATGATTAGCGCCCGCCTCGACACCGCCGAGGTGCCCGATCCCGATCTGCTGATTCGTACCAGCGGTGAGATGCGCATTAGCAATTTCTTTCTCTGGCAGATCGCGTATAGCGAGCTCTATGTGACTCCGGTCCTGTGGCCCGATTTCCGCGAGAAAGAGTACCTGGCGGCGCTGCTCGAGTATCAACGGCGGCGCCGCCGCTTCGGCCGCACCGACGAACAAGTCGACGAAGTTGCCACGCCGCAGCTGGAGGCCGGTGGACGCCAATCTTAGGTCGCGAGTGACCACTGCGGGCGTGGCCATTCCGCTACTAATCTGGTTGGTCGGCTGGAGTCCAGCTTTCGTGTTTTCCGGATTTTTCTTGTTGTTGACGCTCGCCGCGTTGTGGGAGTTTTACGCCATGGTGTTCCCGCAACTTTGGCTGGGACGAGCCCTCGGTATCCTGATCGGCTTCGGGTTAGCGCAACTTGCGCTCGCCGTCGGCGATGTGAGCACGGCAAATTTTTTCGTCTTGGCACTCATTTTTGTTTTCGCAGCTTTGCTTTTTTTTCGTGAACACTCGGTGCACCGATTGAACCGTTGGTCCTGGACCGCGATTGGCGGATTTTATGTCGGTTACCTGGTGCCCCATTTGATTTTGCTATTTGCCCAACCCAACGGTCGCGCCTGGGTGTTTTGGCTTTTCTTGGTGGTTATGGCGGGCGATAGCGCCGCCTATTTTATCGGCGGCCGTTTCGGTCGGCACAAGCTCGCGCCAACGTTGAGTCCCGGAAAGACCTTCGAAGGCGCTTGGGGCTATATGGCTGGGGCGGTCCTAGGCGGCTTTGTCGCTGCGATCTTGGCCTTCAATTTATTTTCCTGGCGATTTTCCTGGTGGGAAATATTAGCACTCTCGCTGGCGGTGAGTGTGCTTGGGCAGTTTGGCGATCTTTTCGAGTCGTGGATCAAACGAGTTCATAATGTTAAAGACTCCGGAACGCTTTTGCCGGGCCATGGCGGCGTGCTCGACCGGCTCGATAGTTTGATTTTTCCGGCTGCTTTCACGACGGTCTATTTGAGGATGTTTCACTCATGAGGACGGTTGCCCTGCTCGGTTCGACCGGTTCCATCGGCGTGAGCACGCTGCGTTTGGTGCGCGAGTTTCCCCATCTATTCAGGATTCACGGCATGGTGGCCGGTAAGAATCTCAGCCGGTTGGCCAAACAAGTCAAAGAGTTTAAACCCAAATGTGTTGCGATTCAGCACGAAGCTGACGTGCCGCGGCTGCGCAAACTCTTGGGCCAAACCAAAGTGGCAATCTTATACGGCGAAGCCGGCGCATCGGTGGTGGCGAGCGCGACCGAGGTCGACGTGGTGCTGGCAGCCATCGTCGGCGGCGCCGGCCTGATGCCGACGCTCAATGGTTTGTTGGCCGGAAAAGAGATCGCTCTCGCCAACAAAGAGGCGCTCGTTATGGCCGGCGAAATTTTCGTCAAGGCGGCGCAACAGAAAGGCATTCGGCTCCTGCCCGTCGACAGTGAACACAGCGCGATCTTTCAGTGCCTCCAAGGTAATGCGCGGAGCGAGGTCGACAAGATAATTCTAACTGCTTCCGGTGGGCCGTTCTTGCGCATGCCGCTCAACCGTTTGGTCAACGTCAGCATCGCCCAGGCGTTGAAACATCCGCACTGGAAAATGGGACAGAAGATTACCATCGACTCGGCGACAATGATGAACAAGGGGTTGGAAGTGATCGAAGCGCGCTGGGAGTTCGATATGGCGCCGGATAATATTGAGGTGGTGATTCACCCGCAGAGCGTCGTTCATTCCATGGTGCGCTACCAAGACGGCGCCGTCTTGGCTCAACTTGGCATTCCCGACATGCGCATCCCAATCGCTTATGCCTTGGCCTATCCGCACCGGCTTAAAGGTAGCTGGCGCCCACTGGACCTGATTCAAAATGGCGAGTTAAACTTTCTCCCCGTGGAGCAAAAACGCTTTCCCGCGTTACCCTTGGCTTACGGGGCGTTGCGGGCGGGCGGGACGATGGCGACGGCGCTCAATGGCGCCAATGAAGTGGCGGTGGCGGCATTTTTAGCCGGAAGGATAGGATTTCGCGAAATACATCGTATAATTGACAAAACCATGCAGCGGCATAGCAATGGCCGGGCGCGAGATATCGGCACGGTGCTGGAAGTGGATCGTTGGGCTCGCCAACAGGCAATGTCGTTGATTGGCTGATTACCGTTAAGGAGCAGAGTGAATGGAAAGTTTCGCTTATTCCGTGGTCGCCGCCATCATCGGCCTGGGTGTGCTGATTGTCTTTCATGAATTCGGCCATTTCTTGGTGGCGAAACTATTCGGCGTCGGTGTTATCACTTTTTCCGTCGGCTTCGGTCCCAAGCTTTGGGTTAGAAAAAAAGGCGAAACCGAGTATGCCTTGAGCGCCTTTCCCCTCGGCGGTTACGTCAAGATGGTCGGCGAAGATCCCGATCAAGAAGTGCAACCCGACGAGATGGGAAAATCGTTCGCCCACAAAAGCTTGCTCAAGCGCATCGCCATCGTGGTCGCCGGGCCGGGATTTAATCTGCTCTTGGCCGTGTTGTTGTTGATGGTGGTTTATACCTTTTACGGCGTGCCGGTCATGTCCACGCAAGTGAGCGGTGTTGAAAAGGGCTCGCCGGCCGAGAACGCCGGTATCGTCAAGGGCGACCGGATTATCGCCATCGACGGCAATGCGGTTGACCAATGGGAAGAGCTTTCGGGAGGAATTAAATCGAGCGGCGGCAAAGCGCTCAAACTACAAATTCGCCGCGGCAGCGAGACCTTTGATCTCACGGTACAGCCGACTCAAAAGGAAGGCAAAAATATTTTCGGCGAACGCAAAGATGATTGGATGATCGGCATTGGCAGCCAGGTAAGCATTGAAAAAGGTAACCCGGGTCTAGCCATCGTTAGAGCATTCTACCAAACTTACGATTATTCTAAGCTCACTTTGCAGGCATTCTACAAGATGATTGTCGGCGACGTGTCACCGCGCAACATCGGCGGGCCGATCTTGATCGCTCAAATGGCTGGCCAGCAGGCGCAAGAAGGACTCGGCAGTTTTTTGGCCTTCTTGGCGGTATTGAGCATCAACTTGGGCGTGCTCAATCTTTTGCCGGTGCCCGTGCTCGACGGCGGTCACTTGTTATTTTTTCTAGTCGAGGCAGTGATTCGTAAGCCGGTCGCGGTAAAATATCGCGAGATGGCTCAACAGCTCGGCATCTGTCTTTTGGCGCTCCTCATGGTCTATGCTTTTTATAACGACATCGTGAGATTTTTTGAGAAGCAGGTTGGTGGATGAGAATCCTGGGTATCGATACCGCTACGACCACCGCGAGTGTCGCGTTAATCGAAGATGACGAGCTAGTCGCTGAAAAGTTTTATAACAGGCAGAGTGTCGTTTCCGAAAACGTCACGATCGCGCCAAAAGGCAATCACGCCGAAATCGTTGTGCCGCTGATCCAAGCGGTTCTCGACCAAGCAAAATTTTCACTCTCGGACATCAATGGATTTGCCGTGTCGATCGGTCCCGGTTCGTTCACCGGACTGAGGATTGCGTTGGCCACGGTCAAAGGCATCGCCTATGAGCTGGGCTTGCCGGTGGTCGGCATCTCGACACTGCACGCCCAAGCTGCGCGGGTTACCGACACCCAGGATCTTATCTGTGCGCTGCTCGACGCGCGCAAACAAGAAGTCTACGCCGCGCTGTTTCGCCGCGTGCACGGGACTCTGATGCGGCTGTCCGACGACGGCGTCATGGCGGTGACCACCGCCATCGAGATGATTGAGCGCGCGCGCCAAATGGGTTCCTGCACTGCTGTCGGTGACGGCGCCCAAGCCTATCAGAAGTGTTTGCTCCAATCCCTCGGCTCGCGGCTCCGTATTGGCGCCGACGGTGAATATTCCACGGTCGCTTACCGGGTTGCGGAAATCGCTCAGGCGCGCATTGGCGCCGCGGCGGGGGATGATTTGGGCCGGCTTGTGCCGATTTATTTACGCCCGTCGGAAGCTGAAAGCAGGAAAAATTCTCGGCGCTAACTTGTTGAAATGTTACATAGAAAGCTGCGTTGACAAAGAGTTTAGCGTAAGTTAAATTGAGGCCGCTCAAGGCCAAAAATATAAAATTAGGAGGCGCCGTATGGAAAACAGAGAAGAACAAACGATTGTCTCCCTGCTGGATAAGGATCCAGAGCTGAAGAAATTTTATGAAGAGCACCAGGAGCTCGAGAAGAAGCTCGCTGATTTTCAACATAAACATTTTTTGTCTCCCGAAGAAGAAGTGGAGATGAAAAAAATTCAAAAGCTCAAATTGGCTGGCAAAGACCGAATGATGGAGCTTGTCGGAAAGCACCGTTAGCAGTCGGCTTTGTTACAGGGATCGGGTATGAAGATGACTGGCGCGGAGATATTTTGTGAGTCGCTAAAACGCGAAGGGGTAAAAACCGTTTTTGGCTTGCCGGGCGGAGTGGTGTTGAAGATTTTCGACGTTCTCTGCCAGCGCAAGGATATCGAATTCATTCTCACGCGCCACGAGCAAGGGGCGGCTCATATGGCCGAGGGTTACGCCAAGGCGACCGGCAAAGCCGGTGTGGTGCTGGTGACCTCCGGCCCGGGTATGACTAACATCGTTACCGGTTTGGCCGATGCCTATATGGATTCAGTCCCGCTGGTTGCGTTCACCGGTCAAGTTTCCACCGATCTCATTGGCAACGATGCTTTTCAAGAGGCGGATAATGTCGGAATCAGCCGCCCTTGTACCAAGCACAATGTGCTCGTGAAGGACGTAAACGATTTAGCTCGAGCGATCAAAGAAGCATTCTACATCGCCACCAGCGGCCGACCGGGCCCGGTATTGGTCGATATTCCGAAGGATGTCAGCATCGCCAAAGCAGAATTTAAATACCCCGACAAAGTCAACCTGCGCGGCTACAATCCAACGGTGGTTGGCAGTAAGCAAAATATCAGGCTTGCCGCCGAAGAAATCATGAAGGCCAAGAAGCCGATGATTTACGTCGGCGGGGGCGCGGTGTTTTCCGATGCGGCCCATGAGATTCGCGAGTTAGCGGAGCTCACGCAGACTCCGGTGACCATGACGCTAATGGGACTTGGCAGTTTTCCCGGCAATCATCCGTTGTCGCTCGGTATGCTCGGTATGCATGGTGGCTACTGGACCAACATGGCGATGCATTATTCCGATCTGCTGATCGCCGTCGGCGCGCGCTTTGATGACCGCGTTACCGGCAAACTCTCGGAGTTTTGCCCGGAAGCCCGGGTGATTCATATCGACATCGATCCGACATCGATTAAGAAAACTTTTCACGCCCATATTCCGATCGTCGGTGATATCAAACCGGTGCTCCGGCAAATGAACGTGATACTCCGTTCCATGGACGGCAATCTGGCGCGCGTGAAAGCTCATCGCGCGCCTTGGATCAAACAGGTCGAAGAATGGAAAAAAGCTCATCCGTTGACCTACAAGCAGGACGATAAGATCATCAAGCCGCAGTACGTCATCGAAAAGCTTTACGAGCTGGCCAAGCAAGATGCGATCGTCGCCACCGATGTCGGTCAGCACCAGATGTTCGCGGCGCAATATTTCAAGGGATACAAGCCGCGCACTTGGCTGACCTCAGGCGGACTTGGCACGATGGGATTCGGCTTTCCGGCTGCAATTGGCGCCCAAGTTGCGTATCCCGATCGGCAAGTGCTTTGTATCACCAGTGAAGGCAGCTTCCAGATGAATTTGCAGGAGCTGGTCGTTGCCGCGCTGCACAAATTGCCGGTAAAAATTGTCCTGCTCAACAACGGCGTGCACGGCATGGTGCGCCAATGGCAAGATCTATTTTATGAAGGTCGCTACTCGGCGAGTATTCTCGGCAAGACGCCGGATTTTGTGAAATTGGCGGATGCCTATGGCATCGCCGGGCTACGCGCGCTCAAACCGAGCGAGGTTGAGCCGGTTCTTCAGGAGGGTCTTAAACACAAAGGCCCCGTGCTGATGGATATTCATACCGATCCGTATGAAAACTGCTACCCAATGATTCCCGCCGGCGGGGCGCAGCATGAGATGATGCTTGAGGATCCGCCGGAGCTTAAGCTGGCGCGTAAAGGCGGAGCACATAAGAGAAAGGTGGATGAGGGCGAGGGTGAGCTTCCTGCCTGATTTTTTCCCGAATGGAACATATCATATCGGTTCTCGTTGAGAACAAGTTCGGCGTGCTCGCCCGAGTCGCCGGACTGTTTAGCGCCAGAGGCTATAATATCGAGAGTCTGTCAGTTGCGCCGACGTTAGATCCGTCAACCTCGATGATCACCATTGTCACCGTCGGTGACGACCGCATCATCGAGCAGATCATGAAGCAACTCAACAAGGTTGTCGAAGTGCTCAAAGTCGTCGACTTGACCGAGACGCACTTTCTCGACCGCGAGACCGCGCTTATCAAAGTCCACACCAAGCCCGAGCACCGCGATGAAGCGATTCGGATCGCGGCGATCTTTCGCGCCAATATCGTCGACTCGTCGGCGACGACTTACACGATCGAGATCACTGGCGATACTGAAAAAGTAGAGGCGATGATCAACATGCTCAAGCCCCTCGGTATCAAAGAGCTAATCCGCACCGGGCGCATCGCGATCTCGCGAGAAACCACCCGCACCGTGTCACCTCGGCGGGAACCGGCGCTGCTAAAATACTAAAGTGGGGCAGAAACCTTCCTTCGACGCCTTCGTAGTTGCCAAGCTTCTGTGGCGATAAAAAGCCAGCCATGAACTTCGTCATGTCTGGCCTTCTCAATTCTCGATTGCCAATTTTCTGCTACTTCTTCATGTCCGTCATTTTGTCAGTAGCGTCCTTAGCTACTTCCTTAACTTGTCGCCGGCCTCTTTCATGGCATCGCCGGCTTTTTCCATCGCCTGACCTGCCTGATCCTTTGCCTTATCGACTGCTTGGTCTATGGCGGCTCCAGCTTTCTCGGCCGGGCCTTTGGCTTTCTCTTCGGCTTTGCCGCATGCGCCGGCGGATAGTAGAAATGCCGCCGCGGCGGCCCCTAAGAATAAATTTCTTGCCTGTTTCATCGCTTTCCTCAGCCTCCTTCGAATTTTCAGATGCCTTTTTTTAGCACTGACGATGGTGTCGATTCAAGGGAATTCTGTTACGATTCGATCTGCGTGGCACGTCTAACGAATACGTCAATCTGGGCGGTTGGTCGGTCATTCGCACGGAGTGCTTATGCCAAAAATGTTGATCCCGACACTGGTCTTTACTCTGCTTTCGGCCTGCGCATCTCAACGACCTGCGCTTTACCCTAACGAGCAACTTCGTCGCG
>Ga0206224_1000005_pt1 | contig 15407 bp, 13 predicted proteins | sample MancosA1_FD_155446 | JGI IMG/M metagenome (GOLD analysis project Ga0206224, IMG submission 155446) | Subsurface sediment microbial communities from Mancos shale, Colorado, United States - Mancos A1 | ecosystem: Environmental > Terrestrial > Deep subsurface > Rock core/Sediment | place: USA...
CATAGCCCTCGGGTATGGTCGCTCGACTCCTCGAGCAATCGAGGAGCAAGATGAATGATCGCTGTGACTCCTACTACGAGTCACAACAGAACCCGGCTTACCGATCCGCTTTAGCCCGAGTGTTTCTCGTCATTTTGCTGCACCGTTGACTTGCTTATCGAAGCCGGCTTCTTGGCTCTAATGCTGAAATCCAACATGTTTTGATTTTGGCAAAATCCCCCTTTTCTCCTGCACTTTTTCTACGAGACTGCCGTTCGTTCTGGGGCAGCCTTTACCGATTCGATGGTCAGCCACTGCTGGTTTTGTCCGTCCCGTTAAGCGGCGCCCAACTTGGGCAAAAAACCTTGAAAAATCTAATCTTTTTTATTGACAGGTGGTATTGAGAAAGTTATAAGTGGCGCTTAGTGGGAAAAGGTGGGATGAAATTATCTTAGGTGGGCGGACCGATCGGCACAAACCATGTTTCGTGGCAGCTTTGAACATACCCTTGATATCAAGGGCCGGCTCAGCATTCCGGCGAAGTTCCGTGACGTGCTGGTCGGCAAAGGCGATGATCGCATTGTCATGACCAATTTCGTTATCGACGGACAGCGCTGCCTCGATGTCTATCCGATCGATGCTTGGCTCAGATTTGAAGATGAGATTCGCAAGAAACCGAAATTCGATCCACGCATGGTGCGCTTTCAAAATTATTATCTCGGCTCGGCGTGCGAATGCAGCTTGGACACCCACGGGCGGATTCTGATTCCGCCGGTGCTGAGAAAATACGCCGATCTGAAACGTGACATCATTTTGGTTTCGGCTCTGGAGAAATTTCGCGTCTGGGACCAAGAGGCGTGGAAGAAGATCTTCGTCGAAGCGGAAGACAAGTTGATGCAGGATCCGGATTTTCTTGGCGACTTGGGACTGTAACGGAGCGGTGAGCGGCGGTTCAGTTGCGAGAGGGGGAATAACGCATGCTAGAGCGCAAAGCGATTCAAGATATCTCAGTGATCGATCTCACCGGCGATATCGATTTTCGTGAGATGATTCGCATCAAAGATGTGATCGGTTCGTTGATCGAAAAGGAACGGATCAAGGTCGTGCTCAATCTCAAGTCGGTGGATCATATTAACTACTTGAGCATCGGTGTTCTTTTGGAGCGGCTGAAGCTGCTGAGAAATTTAAACGGCGATCTCAAGCTCGCGGGCATGAGTCCATTTCTACGCGATATTTTCAAAGTCGTCGGCATGGACCGCTTCTTCGAAGATTACACTTCCTTGGAGGACGCCATCGAAAGTTTTGACGACGATTGGGAGGGTGACGGCACCAGTCACTAAGCGGTGTTCGCCCATGTCTCTGTACTGTTGCGGGAGGTCATCGAGTATCTCGACCCTAAGCCAGGTAAACGATATCTCGACGGCACGTTGGGCGGCGGAGGCCACAGCGAACAAATCCTGATCGGTAGTGAACCGGATGGTTTAGTTTTGGGATTGGACCGGGACGAAGAAGCGCTTGCTGCGGCGCGAGCGCGATTGCAAAGATTTGGCGACCGATTGAGCGCGCGTCAGGCGAGCTTCGCGGAGGCAGACGAAATTCTTGCGGCAGTCGGCTGGCAGGCGGTCGATGGAGCGATCTTGGACTTGGGCATTTCATCGCATCAGATCGATTCTCCCGAGCGAGGCTTTAGCTTTCGCGCCGATGGCCGGCTCGATATGCGCATGGATCGGCGTCAAGAACTCGATGCCCAACGCATTTTGAATTCTCATAGCGAGGCCGAGCTGGAACGGATATTTCGCGATTTTGGCGAAGAGCCGCAAGCGCGCCGGATCGCGCGCGCGCTGGTTGCCGAGCGAAAAAACAAATCGATCGAAACCACCGTGGAACTGGCTCGGTTTATCGCGCGCGCCAAGCATAGCCGCGGCGGCCGCGGGCGCGATCATCATCCGGCGACGCAAGTTTTCCAAGCGCTGCGCATCGCGGTCAATCAAGAGCTCGTCGATCTCGAGCGATTCTTGGACAAGGGCTACCAGCTGCTCCGCCCGCAAGGCCGGATGGCGATCATTTCGTTTCATTCGCTGGAAGATCGCTTGGTGAAACAGGCATTTCGCAAATGGAGCCGTGCTTGTCTGTGTCCGCCGCGGGCGGCCATCTGTCGGTGCGGCTGGAGTCCGAAAGTTAGATTATTAACCAAGAAGCCGGTGGTGCCATCGGCGCATGAGATCGAAACCAATCCGCGCGCGCGTTCGGCGAAGTTGCGTGTGGTGGAGAAAATTTAGCAAACGATCATGGCAGCAGCCGTCAGCGCGCAGCCGCGCAGAATCATTAGCGCTCCGCGGGAACGGGTAGAACGATCCGGCGGTAAACGCCGGCGTTTGGTCGTTGGCGCTCTACTGGGTCTCGGTTTGATCGGCACGGTGTTGTTCCATGTGTGGGTGCGGCTGCAGGTCGTGCGCATGGGCTATGTGCTGTCGACCACGAGCAAATTGCAGACCCGGCTCGAACAGGAAAATCGCGAATTGAAAGTCGAACTTGCGACGATGACATCGCCCGACCGGCTGGCAACCTTGGCGCGCCAGCGCTTAGGACTGGTTCAGCCCGAGAAAGGCCAGGTTGTGGTTTTGCCATGAGACGCACTCTCAAGCGCAATCATCGACGCCTGTTGGTCGCCAAGATTTTCTTCTTGGCGACATTCCTAACCGTGGGCGGACGCGCGTTTCAGTTGCAAGTGCTGCAAGGCGATAAGCTCATGCGCCTCGGCCAGCGCCAGCACTTAAAAGAATGGATCGTATTGCCCAAGCGCGGTGCGATGATCGATCGCGCCGGCGAGCCCTTGGCTCTAAGCATGGAGTCGCAGTCGGTCTATGTCAGACCCCATCGAATTCAAGACGCCGACAAGGTGAGTCAAAGTTTGGCTGAGATCCTTAATCTCCGCGCCAGTGAAGTGAAACAAAAAGTCAGCTCGAAAAAGCCTTTCGTTTGGGTCAAGCGGCAAGTCTCATCGCCCGAGGCGGAAAAAATCCAGGGGCTTAACTTGGACGGCATCGGCATGTTTTACGAACCCAATCGTCATTATCCGCAAGGGCAGCTGGCTGGCCAGCTGATCGGCTTTGTCGGTCGGGATTCCGAAGGGCTAGAAGGCTTGGAGCTCAAGTACAACGACTACATCCGCGGCGAAACCGGTTCGTCGGTGACCGAGCGCGATGCCCTCGGACGGCGGGTGCTCGTTCAGGGTGTCGAGGGCTTACAGATTCCGCCCGGCAGCGACGTCCATCTGACGCTCGATACCGCGATTCAAAACATGGCGGAAAAAGAGTTGGAAGCCTCGATCGTAAAATATCGCGCCAAGGCGGGCGTGGCGATCGTGGTCGAGCCGCACACCGGCGAGGTCTTGGCGTTGGCCAATTATCCTTCCTTCGATCCCAACCATTACGCCAAACAAACGGCCGAGCAGAGACGCAACCGCGCCGTCACGGACAGCTTCGAACCCGGTTCGACGTTCAAAACTATTCTCGCGGCCACGGCTTTGGAAGAAGGGATCGTTGGCAAGGACGACCTCTTCTATTGCGAAATGGGCAAGTATCCGTTTGCCGGCAAGGTGATTCACGACACTCATCCTCAAGGCTGGCTGTCTTTTGCCAAGATTCTCCAGGTGTCGAGCAACATCGGCTTCACCAAAGTGGCCGAGAAGGTAAAGAAGGACCGCTATTTTAAGTACATTGAAAAATTTGGCTTTGGCAAAGTCACCGGACTCGATGTGCCCGGTGAAGCGCCGGGGCTGTTGCGCCGCGCCGAAAGTTGGGCGGGAATCGATCTGGCGACCCATGCTTTCGGCCAGGGCCTCTCGACCACGCCGATGCAGATGGTGATGGCGTACGCGGCGATCGCCAACGGCGGATTTCTCATGCGTCCTTACGTGACCCGCCGTGTGATTAACCCGCGCGGCGAAGTCTTGGTGGAAAACCAGCCGCATGTGGTGCGCCGGGTGATTTCGGAGAAAACCGCCCACTTGCTTGCGTCGATGCTAAAGGACGTGACCAACGAGGGCGGCACCGGCACCATGGCGAATATTGAGGGCTTCGAAGTCGCGGGAAAAACCGGCACGGCGCAGAAGGCCGATCCGGCGCATGGTGGATATTCAAAAAAACGGGTTGCTTCTTTTGTCGGCTTTGTTCCTGCCAGCAATCCGCGGTTGGTGGCGCTGGTGTTGATTGACGAGCCCGAGTCGCAGGTTTACGGCGGCGTGGTGGCCGCGCCGGCGTTTCGTAACATCGCGCAAGGAGCTTTGCGCCGTTTAGCCGTCGCGCCGCAGAAGGCTCAGCCACTTCCCACGGCGGCCCAGTCCGCCGAGTTGCCGATGCGCCATGTCGCCAAGCGCGTCAATCAAACCGCGCTTCATGCCAGCGCCGAGGGCGTGCCGGATTTTGTCGGCCTGAGCCTGCGCGAGGCGTTGGAAAAAGCCCAGTCGATGAAAGTCAAATTGCGACTGCAAGGCAACGGTTACGTGGTTAAGCAAGCGCCGGAGGCGGGCCGCAGCTGGCACGAAGAAGAAGTTTTAGTGCTCAATTTGCAAGGCTGACGGCGATGCGACTCAAGGAGTTTGTCACGCTGGCAGAGGTGGAAGAGGCTGACGGAAATCTGGACCAAGATGTAAACGGGCTGACCTACGATTCGCGCACGGCGAGCGCGGGGCAAGTTTTCTTCGCGGTCCCCGGCGAACAGGCGGACGGCCATGATTTCATCGGCGCAGCGGTCAAGCGCGGTGCGACTACTTTCGTTTATTCGCAAAAAGGCAATTGGCCGCAAACGACAGCCTCGGTGCGGGTGAAAGATGTCCGGCGCGCAATGGGATTATGGGCGGCGCATTTTTATCATCGACCCAGCCAAAAGTTAAAACTCGTAGGCGTGACGGGGACAAACGGCAAGACGACGCTGACTTATTTGCTCGAATCGATGTTTAAAGCCGCCGCGTTGACGCCCGGCGTGATCGGCACGATCAATTATCGCTACGCTGGCCGAGAAATTCCGTCCCATCACACCACGCCGGAGTCGCTCGATTTGCAGCAGATGTTGGCCGTGATGGTCGGCGCGGGCGTGCACTCGGTCGCCTTGGAAGTCTCTTCCCACGCTTTAGCGCAGGAAAGAGTGCGCGGTTTAGATTTTGACGTCGGTGTTTTTACCAATCTTTCGCGTGATCATCTCGACTATCATCGCGACATGGACGATTATTTTTCGATCAAGAGCCGGCTTTTTACTGATTACTTAGATGTCAGTTCTAAGGCGCGCAAAGCGGCGGTGATCTACGGTGAAGATGCGCGCGGCGGCGCACTAGCCGCCATGGCACGCGATCACGGTTTAGACGTTTGGCTATACGGCGAAGGGCCGTCATGGGATGTGCATCCGTTGCAAATCGAAAAAGACGTGTTGGGTTGCCGCGGCAAGATCGTCGCGAAGGGGCAGACGATTGAATTCGAATCGGCGCTGATCGGCAGCGCCAATTTGCAAAACATTCTCGGTGCAGTGGGCGTCGGTTGTGCGCTCGGGCTTGACGCCGATGCGCTTGCGGCGGGGATTCGCCAACTCAAAACCGTTCCGGGTCGAGTCGAGAAGGTCGAGAACCAAGTTGGGATTACGATTCTCGTCGATTATGCGCATACGCCGGACGCGCTGGAGAAAGTTCTCGGCGCGGTGCGACCGTTGGCCTGCGGTAAAGTGATCACCGTGTTCGGTTGCGGCGGTGACCGCGACCGCGGCAAGCGGCCTCTGATGGGCGAAATCGCGGCGCGGCTGAGCGATCTTGTCGTCGTCACCTCGGATAATCCGCGCACCGAGGAACCCTTGGCGATTCTCGGCGAGATTGAAGCGGGGGTGCAGCGAACCGGATTGAAGAAGTTTAGGGCTTCGGGTTTCGAGTCTCGAGTTGGAGAATTTGATGTTGAGCGCGGCTATCTTATGGAAGCTGACCGGCGTTTGGCTATTCGCGCGGCTGTGAATTGGGCGCGGCCCGGCGATTTAATTTTAATCGCCGGCAAAGGGCACGAGGATTACCAAATCCTCGGCACTCAAAAGATTCATTTCGACGATCGGGAGGTGGCTCGCGACGAATTAGCCGCGCGAGCCAGAGTGTAACTAACCGAGCATGGCATGGAGTCGAGGCGAAATACTCGCGGCGACCGGTGGCAAGTTAGTACGCGAAGGAAACAAAGTGCGCTTTGGCGGGGTGGTCACCGATTCCAGCAAGGTTAAATCGGGGGCAGTTTTTGTCGCTCTCAAAGGCGAACGATTCGATGGCCATCGCTTTGTTGGTGACGCGCTCAAGCGTGGTGCGGCGTGCGTGATTGTGCATCGCAAATTACCGGGGGCGGCGTTCGGTAGCGCGGCGGTGATCCAAGTCAGCGACACGCTCGAGGCGCTGGGAGATTTGGCGAACTACCGGCGCCGGCAGTTCGCGCCTAAGGTGTTCGCGATCACCGGTTCCAACGGCAAGACGACGACCAAAGAAATGGTAGCGGCGATTCTTGAAGAAGCTTCACTCGACGGGCGGCCACTGCACGGCAAGATTTTGAAGACCGAAGGCAATTTTAACAACTTGGTCGGTTTACCCTTAACGCTGTTGCGCTTGCGTAAGCAAGACAAGGTCGCGGTGGTCGAGCTCGGCACCAATCATCCCGGTGAGATTGAGCGTTTGGCTAAGATCGCCGAGCCGGATTGGGCCGTTATCACTGCGGTCGCCGCCGCGCATCTTGCGGGATTAAACAATATCGCCGGCGTGGCGCGGGAAAAAGGCTCGCTCTATCGAAACGTTCGCCGCGGCGGCGCCATCGCGGTGAATCTCGACGATCCATGGGTGAGCCGCTTGGGCGCGAATTTCAAAGGCAAGAAATTTACCTACGGCAGGCGCGGCCAGGTGCGCGCGCAGGCGCTCGAGTTACACGACGCCAAAGGAGTCGGTTTTACGCTGCGCGCTGGCGCGCGGCGATGCAAAATCCGCTTAAATTATCTTGGCCAACACAACGTCGCTAACGCGCTTGGCGCGGCGGCTTTGACTCTTGGCGCGGGCGTGAGTCTAGCGGCGGTGCGTCGCGGTTTAGAAAAAGCCCAGCCCTATGCGATGCGCATGCAGGTCGAGAGCTGGCGCGGCGTCGGCATCATTAATGATGCTTACAACGCCAATCCTGCGTCGATGAAAGCGGCGCTAACGACGCTGGCGGAAATTCCCTGCCGCGGCCAACGAATCGCCGTGCTCGGCGATATGTTCGAACTTGGCCGCCATGGCCGCAAGGAACATCGAGAACTGGGCCAGGCCGTAGCCCAGGCGAACATCGACCAGCTCTATTTGCTCGGCGCACAAGCCGGCACAGTTCGCACTGGCGCGCTTGGCGCCAGTATGCGGGCGGAGCAAATTTACATCGGCGTCGATCATGGCGATTTGGCGCGCCGCATCGGCGCGCGAGTGAAGAGCGGCGACTGGCTGCTATTTAAAGGTTCGCGCGGCATGAAAATGGAAACAATTCTGGACCAGCTCAGAGGCGGAAAGGCGTAGGAGCGCGGCGTTGCTTTACTATCTGTCCTTCTTGCTGGCGAGCAGTTATTCCGGCTTTAACGTGTTTCGCTACATCACGTTTCGCGCGGCGATGGCGGCATTAATGGCGTTGATGATCTCGTTTCTACTGGGGCCGTGGTTGATCCGCGTGTTGACCGAGAAACAGATCGGCCAGCAGATACGCGATGACGGTCCGGCTTCCCACGCGACCAAAGCCGGGACGCCGACCATGGGCGGCGCGTTGATTCTTTTGGCATTGCTGATCTCAACCTTGATGCTCGCTGACATCGCTAATCGTTACGTCCTGCTCGCGCTCATCGCCACGGTGGGGAGCGGCGTAGTCGGTTTCGCCGACGATTACTTGAAACTAACTCGGAAAAACAGCAAAGGATTGCCGCCAGGAGCGAAACTACTCGGACAGTTATTGGTCGCATTGGTCGTCGCGGTGGCGCTTTATAATATACCGAAATTTAGCACCGAGATCGCCTTTCCGTTCATCAAGACGCTGCGCGTGAACCTCGATATTTTCTACATCCCGTTTGCCATGCTGGTGATCGTCGGCGCGTCCAACGCGGTTAACTTGACGGATGGTCTGGACGGTCTCGCCATCGGCCCGGTGATGGTCGCCGCTGGCACTTACGCCGTGGTTGCCTACGTCACCGGCCACTTAAAGCTCGCCGAGTATTTGCAAATTCCCTACGTCGCCGGCGTCGGTGAGCTGACCGTGTTTTGCGCTGCGGTGGTGGCCGCCGGTTTGGGATTTCTCTGGTACAACGCCTATCCCGCGCAGATGTTCATGGGCGACGTCGGTTCGCTGTCGTTGGGCGCGGCGCTGGGCGTGGTCGCGGTCATGACCAAGAACGAGATTCTCTTGATCATCATCGGCGGGGTCTTCGTCATCGAAGCTTTGTCGGTCATTTTTCAAGTGGCGTCTTACAAGATTCGCCGCAAGCGGGTTTTCTTGATGGCGCCGATTCATCATCACTATGAGCTTAAGGGCTGGAAGGAGCCGCAGATCATCGTGCGTTTTTGGATCCTGTCGATCATTTTTGCGGTGATCGGCTTAAGCACGTTGAAACTCAGATGATCATGGCGCGATTCGATTTGTGGTCGACCACGCTGCTTGCAGCGAGGAACCGTTAAATGGGGAATCCAAAGGGAGCGAGCATCCCCCTTGGGATATTTTAATAGGCGCCGGGGTCAATACCCCGGCGGCGAAGTGGGTTCGTTTATTGGATCTGACGGACAAAAAAGTTTTGGTCATCGGCCTGGCGCGCACCGGCAGCGAATGCGCGCGCTTCCTCGCGCGCCAAGGAGCTCGAGTGTCGGTTAGCGATCTGCGCCGCGCCGACGCATTAAAGCCGGAGATGGACGCGCTCGCGGGGCTGGCGATTAGGTTCCACTTGGGCGGCGAAGAAACGAGCTGGCTCGACACTATGGATTATGCGGTTCCAAGTCCCGGCGTTGCGGTGGACAGCTTATTGCTGCGAGAAGCCGTGACCCGGCACATTCCCGTGTTGAGCGAGATCGAGTTGGCGTACCGATTCTTCCGCGCGCCGCTGATCGCGATCACCGGCACCAACGGCAAGAGCACGACGACGACCTTAATTGGCAAAATGCTCATAGCGGACGGCAAGAAAACATTTCTGGGCGGTAATCTCGGCGTGCCGTTTATCGGCGCGGTGGACGATGACTGGGATTGGGGCGTGGTCGAGATTAGCAGCTTTCAATTGGAGTGGGTCGAGACCTTCAAGCCGCGCATCGCACTCCATCTCAATGTCACCGAAGACCATTTAGACCGCTACGCGTCCTTCGCCGATTACCGCCATGCCAAGGCGCGCATTTTTGCAGCGCAGAGCGACGAGGACTGGGCGATACTCAACCGCGACGATGATCTCGTGTGGACACTACGCGATGAAGTCAAAGCGCGCGTGGTTTCCTTCGGATTCATGCCGGTTGCCGAAGGCGTGTTTGCCACCGACGATGAAATTGTTTGGCGCGCCGCTGGGAGCGAAGAACGTTTCTCGCTCAAAAGCGTCAAGCTTCAAGGCGTGCACAATATTGCAAACATGATGGCCGCCGTCGCGGCCGCCGAGTGTGCTGGTGTTTCGCGCCGAGCGATTGAGAAAACGCTCGAAGAATTCCCCGGCCTCGAACACCGTCTTGAGTTCGTGCGCGAGAAAGACGGCGTTCGCTACTACAACGATTCCAAAGGCACCAACGTCGGCGCGGTGGTTAAATCGTTGGCGAGTTTTTCAGCGCCGGTGATTTTGCTCGCCGGCGGTGTCGATAAAGGCGGCGAGTACGGGCCGCTAGCCGACGGTATCAGCAAAAAAGTGCGTCGCTTGATTCTGTTCGGCGCGGCGAAACAAACGATTGCCGCGGCGTTAGGCCATTTGACGACGACCATGATGGTCGACGACATCGGCGCCGCGGTGCGCGATGCCGCGGCGCACGGTCAAGTGGGCGACGTGGTCTTGTTGTCGCCGGCCTGTTCGAGCTTCGATCAGTTTCAGAACTACGCCGAGCGCGGCAAAGTTTTCAAAGCGCGAGTGCAAGAGTTATGAGAGACGGCTGGGCCATCGATAAATGGATGCTGATTGCGGTCGCCGCGCTCTTGGCGCTGGGGATGACCATGGTCTTGAGCACCAGCTATCTCTATTCCCAAGAGCGCTATGCCGATGGCACTTACTTTTTCCGCAAACAGATGATCGCCATGGGCGGCGGTTTGGCTCTGCTGATCGCCTGCTCCTTGCTGCCGTCGGCGCTCTACCGTCGCTTCGCTTATCCGCTGCTCGCTGTGACATTCGTCGCGCTTATTCTCGTGCTCATTCCCGGCATCGGCGCCAACCGCGGCGGCGCGCGCCGTTGGATCGCGCTGGCGGGTTTTGCTTTCCAACCATCGGAATTAGCCAAACTGGCGATGGTTATTTATCTGGCTCACTCGATGGCGAAAAAAGAAGAAATGATCCAGACTTTTTCCGTTGGCGTATTGCCTCATCTCATTGTCGCCGGCGCGTTCGCCGGCGTGCTCTTGCTCGAGCCGGACTTCGGCAGCGTGTTGATACTCACCATGTTGGTCTATTCGATGCTCTTCATCGGTGGCGTGCGCGTGCACCATCTGCTCGCCACCGCGCTGATGGCGCTGCCGTTGTTAATCTACGTGATGATGAAGGCGGAGTACCGTTTGCGCCGGCTGATGTCGTTCTTGGATCCCTGGAGCGATTCCGCCGGCAGCGGTTTTCACGTCGTGCAGTCGCTCATAGCCTTTGGTTCGGGACAGCTATGGGGACGCGGCTTGGGCGAGAGCCGGCAGAAACTTTTCTATTTGCCCGAGGCGCACACCGATTTCGTTTACTCGGTGATCGGCGAAGAGCTCGGCTTGTTGGGGGCGCTGGTCGTGTTGGTCCTGTTCGGCGTGATCATCATGCGCGGTTTCCGACTCACGGCAAGGATCGAAGACCCCTTCAATCAATATTTAGCGTTCGGTCTGACCGTGTTGCTCGGGCTTCAGGCATTAATTCACATGGGCGTCGTCATGGGGTTGATGCCGACCAAGGGATTGGTCCTGCCGTTCATCAGCTACGGCGGCTCGGCGATGGTGATCAACTTGATGGAGGCGGGAATTTTGCTGGGTCTCTCGCGCCGGAGACTGTAGCGATGCGGGTGATTTTTGCCGGCGGGGGAACCGGTGGCCATCTGTTCCCCGGACTGGCGGTGGCGCGGGAGTTTCAACGGCGCGACGAGGGAGTGGACATTCTCTTTGTCGGCACGGCACAGGGCATCGAGTTTCGCGTGTTGCCTAAAGAAGGATTCAAACTGGAAACGCTGAATGTCAAAGGGATCAAAGGGCGCGGCCTGCGCGGTGTGCTCGACGCGCTTTACGGCGTGCCGGCGAGCGTGCTGCGCTCCTTAAAGATCATCAGCGAGTTTCGTCCCGACTGCGTCATTGGTTTAGGCGGCTACGCTTCCGGGCCGCTGCTGCTCGCGGGGAAATTATCAGGCGTTCACGCGGCGATCATGGAGCAAAATTTGCGGCCCGGCTTTACTAACAGAATTCTTGCTCGAATGGTCGATCGGGTTTTTACCGCGTATGCCGACAGCGAGAAATATTTCCCCGGCGCGCGCGTTATCGAAACCGGCAATCCGGTGCGCTGGCGCGGCTTGCCCAATGTAACCCGCGGCGAGAAGTTCTCACTGTTAATTTTTGGCGGCAGCGGCGGCGCGCGGCGGATTAACTATGCGGTGGTCGACGCCTTGAAACTGCTCGGCGATCTCAAATCCGGAATGGTGATTACGCACCAAACCGGACAACTGGACTACGCGGCGATCAAACAGGCTTACGCCTCGCTGCCCTTCAACGCCGAGGTGACGCCGTTTATCGATACGATGGATGAGGCCTATGGGCGCGCCGATTTAGTCGTTTGCCGCGCCGGCGCGACTACGGTGGCGGAGCTGACGGTGTTCGGCAAGGCGGCGATCCTCGTGCCTTATCCGTACGCGATTTACGATCATCAGCGCGGCAACGCCCAGGCGTTACAAGCGCGCGGCGCGGCGGAGATGATTTTAGATCGAGAGTTGACCGGCGAGTTCTTGGCCCAACGGATTCGGAGTTATTTCTCCGACCGCGCGCGCATTGAAAAAATGGCTGCGGCGGCGCGCGCCTTGGGACGGCCGGACGCGGCGGCGAAAATCGTCGATGCGTGTTATGCACTGGTGCAGGCGTAGAGTTGGGACGGCAACCAAAGTTTCATGTTGCAGAAGAAACACAAAATTCATTTCGTCGGCATTGGCGGCATCGGCATGAGCGGCATCGCCGAAGTGTTGGTGAACTTGGGTTACGCGGTGAGCGGTTCGGATTTACAACAGAGCGAAGCGACGCGGCGATTGGGGTCGCTCGGGGCGGGCATTTTCATCGGCCACCAGGAGGAAAACCTGGCCGGCGATCCGTCGGTAGTGGTGATCTCGACGGCGGTGAAATATTCCAACCCCGAAGTGCTCGAAGCGCGCCGGCGCCATATTCCAGTGATCCCGCGCGCCGAAATGCTCGCCGAGCTGATGCGCATGAAATACGGCGTTGCCGTTGCCGGTAGCCACGGCAAGACGACGACAACGTCGATGGTCGCCGCGGTGTTGAGCACGGCGGGACTCGACCCGACGATGGTGATCGGCGGGCGGGTTCACATGTTCGGCACCAACGCCAAGATGGGCCAAGGCGAGATTCTGGTCGCCGAGGCGGACGAGAGCGACGGTAGTTTCCTCTTGCTCGCGCCGGTGATCGCCGTGGTGACCAATATCGACAAAGAGCACATGGATTTTTACCAGACCATGGAACGTTTGAACGAAAGCTTTCTTACTTTCATCAACAAGATTCCCTTCTACGGGCTCGCGGTGCTGTGCATCGACGACGCCAACGTGCACGGCCTTTTGGCCAAGGTGCGCAAGCGTTTTACCACTTACGGTCTATCCGCGGAAGCGGAGTTCTCGGCGCGGCGCTTGAAAATGAGCCCGGACGGCGTCGCGTTCACCGTGCTGCGCCACGGCAAAGCGCTCGGCAAGTTGCACCTGCGCTCGCCGGGAAAACACAGCGCGACCAATGCGCTGGCCGCGGTGGCGGTGGCTTGTGAGTTAGAAATTCCTTTCGACCGGGTTGCCGCAGCGCTCGGCACTTTTACCGGCATTCATCGGCGCTTCGAAGTGAAAGGCGAGCCTAACGGGATTCTTATCATCGACGACTACGGCCATCATCCGGCGGAGATTCGCGCCACCATCGGCGCCATCCGCGACAGTTGGAAGCGGCCGCTGACGGTGATTTTTCAGCCGCACCGCTACACGCGCACGCGCGATCTCTTCGACGAGTTTTTGACCGCCTTCGAGGGCGCCGACCGCTTGGTGCTGACGGAAATCTACCCGGCGGGCGAAGACCCGATCGAAGGCTTCACAGGAGTCGCGCTCTATCAAGCGATCAAGCGCAAGGGACATTTGGATATCGAGTTCGTCGCCGACAAGAATCAGATCGTCGAGCATGTGACCGCGAAGTTAAACTCCGGCGACGTGGCGCTGACGCTTGGGGCGGGCGACATATATCGAATCGGCGATCAGTTGGTTGAGGCGTTGCGATGAGAAGGAGCGGCGTAATCGAGTACTGGAGCAAAGGAGTGATGGAGTATTGGCGGGATGCGGGGAGGCTCAGCACTCCGGCATTCCAGTATTCCATCACTCCAATTCGATCGTGATGTTTGCGATGGCTATAGCAAGTGATGAATCGCCACTGGTGCGAGAGCTCAAGTCGATGCCCGATTTGAAGCTAAAGCTCGCCGAGCCGTTGGCGCGTTATACGTCGATGAAGGTCGGCGGGCCGGCGGATTATTTTATCGCAGTGGAAAACGGCGCTGTGTTGGCGGCTGTGTTGCAGTTGCTCTGTCGTTTCGACATAGCGGTGTCTTTGTTAGGCAACGGCAGCAATGTGTTGGTGAGCGACCGCGGCGTGCGCGGCGCGGTGATTCGTCTCGCCGGCGAGTTTAAGAAAATTAGCTGGCAAGACGAAGGCGATTTCGTCCGGGTCCAGGTCGGCGCTGCTTATGCCGTGACCCTGCTGGTCCGCGAAGCGGCGCGTAAGGGTTGTGCTGGTTTGGAATTCGCCGAAGGGATTCCCGGCAGTGTTGGCGGTGCCCTGGTAATGAACGCCGGCGCCTATGGTTCGGAATTCGAAAGAGTCGTCGAGCAGGTTGAAGCCGTGAGCCCGACCGGCGCGCCGATCATGTTCACTCGCGCCCAGATGACGTTCAGCTATCGGGATTCGCATTTACCGGCGGGCACGGTGGCGACCCGCGTGACCCTGCGTTTGCGCAAAGCGGAAGCGGCCGAGGTGGATTCGAAGCTGCGCGCCTTGGTCGGCAAACGAAAAAGCAGTCAACCGTCGGGCTTTCCCAATTCTGGTTCGATGTTTCGCAATCCGTCGGGAGATTACGCCGGCCGGTTGATCGAGGCAGCGGGACTCAAAGGCAAACGCATCGGCCAAGCGCAGATCGCAGCGCGCCACGCAAATTTTATCGTCAACCTCGGCGGCGCCAAAGCCAAAGACGTGCGCCGGTTGATGGCGTTGGCGCAAGCGGAAGTTAAGCGGCAGTTCGGTGTCGAACTGATCGCCGAAGTGAAGCTCTTGGGCGAGTGGGAAGAGTGAGGGATCACCACAGAGGGCACAGAATCGAGGATTCGGCTTCGGAGAATTAACCGCAAAGAACGCAAAGTCGGATTGGATCTTTCACCACGAAGGACATGGTTCGACTACGCTCACCACAGACGAGCACGAAGGTAAAATTTTGGCGGACGGTAATATGGCACCATGCAGTTAAAAGTTTATCGCAAAGATAACCGCAAGAAAGATTTCGGCCGCTGGCGCCGTTATCTCATACGTTTGGGACTGGCGGTCGGTTTGGCAGTCATTGCTGGGGTGCTGTATCGGCTCAGCGGACCGATGCTGATCGCCGCCGCATCGCTGCGCGATTTCGTCGTCGAGAATCCTTACTTCTCGGTGCGCGAGATTCAGGTGCGGGCCGGCGAGCGCGTCAGTGGCAATGAGATCGTCGCCATCGCCGGGCTGCGCCAGGGCATGAATATCTGGAAGGTCGATCCGGCGCGCATCGAAATGAAAATCGCCAAACATCCTTGGGTGCGCCGGGTGTTGGTGCATCGAGAGTTCCCGCGCCGCATTACGATTGACGTCGAAGAGCGCACGCCCAAGGCGATCGTCGCGGTTAGAAAACTCTACTACGTCGATGCCGACGGAATACCATTTAAGGAAGTTCAATCGGGTGACAACATGCATTTCCCCATGCTCACGGGACTCAGCGCCGAGGAGCTTACGGCGCCGGACCCGGGCACA
>Ga0206224_1000006_pt1 | contig 14717 bp, 16 predicted proteins | sample MancosA1_FD_155446 | JGI IMG/M metagenome (GOLD analysis project Ga0206224, IMG submission 155446) | Subsurface sediment microbial communities from Mancos shale, Colorado, United States - Mancos A1 | ecosystem: Environmental > Terrestrial > Deep subsurface > Rock core/Sediment | place: USA...
TCCCATGCTTGATTCACCTCCTTTCCCGTCACACATCTTTACAACACAGTCTTTCTTAAGCAATTTTTATCGCACAAGTCTAACGGAGATTCAAGCGCAGAAGCCTGTGAACCGCTTATGTTTTCACACCCAAGCGCACCATGCGCGAGGTCATCGTAACGCCGGCAAAGGAATAAATCCGGCGCCGAAGCGACATTTATTTTTCAGCGCGTTTCACCGCGGCGCGACAATGCAGCTCCCGCCTGGCAAAATCCAGCGCGCCAGCCGTGGCGATCAACGGAAGAATTCACAGGAAATGTTTATAACGTGTTGATAACCGCCGTTGAAATGGGCGCGCACGGGCAATGTATGCACAGCCGAACCTTTTGCCCAATTTCACGGCGCTTGAATCACGTATCTTTTTAAACAGTTAAACAGATCGTGATTTTTTGTCACCGGTGAGGATCGACAGTGCTGACAATGCTGCCGAGCTCAGCATCATAACGACGATTGACGCTGAAGAACGATTCAACGGAGCGCAATGACGCGGGCCATAAGCACGTCGGTCCGCGACTCACGCTAGGATCGGCACACTGAACTAAGAATTTCGCATCACGACTAGCGGAAATTAACTGCGTTGACTCGTGTCGGTGCCGATGGTACAAAGAACATACTAAAATTTCGGAGGATTTCATTGGCGGTCCATACATCTGTCATCAAAAGACATCAACAAAGCCTCAAACGGCGGGCGCGGAACATCGAAACGAAATCGAAGCTTCGCACTTTGATCAAAAAAACCCGACAGGCAATAGATTCGAAGAGTCCTGAAAACGCGTCGATTCAGTTGCGCGCGGTGAACAAGGCTCTGAGCAAAGCGGTGAGCAAAGGTATTATCAAAAACAATACCGGCTCGCGCTGGTTGTCTCGTCTATCGCGGGCCGCGGCAAAAATCTCCACGGCCGGCTAGCATCCGAAGGCGCGGCGCTGGCCAATTCGGTCTTTTCACTTAGAACATTTCCATCATTCTCTGGTGCAGTTCCTTAGCAAATCGCTCCATCAACTGACTGCGAGCATTTTTGCGTTCGGTGTCAGTCAACTGAATATCCGTCATTCGGCGCACATCGGATGAGCTTAAAGTACCGGTGCGAAAGTCGGACGAGGTGATGACCACTGCCGCGCGCGAGCCGGCATATATTTCATTGAGTTGTATGCCCTGGCCGCGCCAGAGGATTTCATTGGGTTCGCGGCGCCGCAGGGTGACATCCAGATTAAACCGCGATTCATATTGCAACACCTCATCTTGGCGGTTAACCGACGCAACGCTGCTGTCCAGTGACCGAACCACACCGCTGACGATCACGTCGGCAAGCGCGGATTCATCGACAACTCTAAGCTGGCGCCGGCGGTAAAATTCGCCGCGCAGAGCCGAGGTGAGTTCCTTTTCAATGCCGACATCACGGCTGCGGTTGACGAACGGCTCGACGTAGATGGTCTTGGCATCTTTCGGCAGCAACGAGCTTTCACCGACGAACTGATAGCCGCAGCCGGCCATCAACTGGACCGCCATCGCGGCGAAAAAAAGCCGCACAAACCCCCAACCAAGCGTTTGACTCTTTGCCACGACCTTATCCCTCCACGACAATGTTGACCAAGCGGCGCGGCACGTAAACCACGCGCTGGACTTTTTTACCTTCGAGAAAGCCGATGACTTTGGCGTCGGCCAAGGCGTCGGTCTCGATCCGTTCTTGGGTCATATCCGCCGGCACGGTAATCTTGCCGCGCACCTTGCCGTTGACCTGCACGACGATTAACAATTGCTCTTGCGCCAGCGCCTCGTTTGAATAGCTCGGCCAAGGAACCCGATCCAACGGTTCGCGATGTCCCAACTGTTCCCAGATCTCGCTCGCGACATGGGGCACGAAGGGCGCGAGCAGGACAATCATCGCTTCGAGACCTTCTTTGATAGTCGCTGCGCCGGCGGCTGATTTGGACTCGTCCTGCGCCGCGCCACTGAGCGCGTTGGATAGCTCCATGATCGCGGCGATCGCCGTGTTGAAATGAAACCGCCCGTCGATATCATCGGACACTTTCTTAATCGTCCGATGAATCATCCGCCTCAGGTCGCGCTGCGCAGAGGTTAACTCTGTGGGCCCACCGTTGCCTGATGGATAGGCCCACAGTTCGCGCTGTTGAAAAACCAAGCGCCAAAGCCGGCTCAGAAAACGAAAGGAGCCTTCCACTCCCTGGTCGCTCCATTCGAGATCTTTTTCCGGCGGCGCGGCAAACAGCGTAAACAGCCTGGCGGTATCGGCGCCATACTGACCGATCAGATCTTCCGGGTCGACAATATTCTTCTTCGACTTGGACATCTTCTCGACTCGGCCCTTGACTACGGGTCGATCACAGTAGGGACACTTCCAACCATCTTGATCCGAGCCAATCAGATCACCTGGAAAAAGCCAATTATGCTCGCTGCAGCGATAGGTTTCTTTCGACACCATCCCTTGGGTGAGCAGATTGGTGAAGGGCTCGTCGACCTTCGCCAAGCCGACATCGCGCAATGCTTTGGTGAAGAATCTGGCGTAGAGTAAATGCAGCACCGCATGCTCGACGCCGCCGATATACTGGTCCACCGCCATCCAGTAGCGGCCTTTGTCCACGTCTACCGGCGCATTGGTAAATTTTGCTGAAGCGTAGCGGAGAAAGTACCAAGACGAGTCGACGAAGGTGTCCATGGTATCGGTCTCGCGGCGCGCATTGCCGTGACATTTTGGGCAGCTCACTTGTGAGAACGATTTGCTTTCACTCAGTGGCGAACCGCCTTTGCCGGTAAACGGCACGTCTTGCGGCAACGCCACCGGCAGTTGCTCTTCAGGCACGGGCAGGGTCCCGCATGTGTCACAATAAATGATCGGGATCGGCGTGCCCCAGTAGCGCTGGCGCGACACGCCCCAGTCGCGCAGCCGAAAGCGAATCGCCTTCTTACCGAAACCTTTTGCTTCGGCAAACGCCGCGATTTTTTCTTTGCCGGCGACGCTGGCAGTGCCGGAAAAACTGCCGCTCTCAGCCATCACGCCTTCGTCCAAGTAAGCTTCGCTCATCTCAGCGACGGTAAGTTTGCGATCGTTGGGCTGGATGACGACTCGAATCGGCAGTTTATATTTCTTCGCGAACTCGAAATCGCGCTGATCATGCGCCGGCACCGCCATCACCGCGCCGGTGCCGTATTCCATCAAGACGAAATTAGCCAAGTAGATGGGAATATTCTCGTTGGTAAACGGATTGCGGCAACAAGCACCGGTAAAGACGCCCTCCTTATCGCCTTCCTCGGCGCCCCGTTTCGCTTGGCTGATATTTTTATAGCGGTCGATAAATTTCTTAACCGAATTTTCTTCCGCCGTGCCGCGCGCCAGCGCTTCAGCCAATGGATGCTCCACCGCCAGCGAAACGAAAGTAGCGCCAAAAATCGTATCCGGACGGGTGGTGAAGATTCTGAGCGCGCCGTCGTGACCGACCAGCGGAAAATCGATGTCAGCGCCGATCGATTTGCCGATCCAGTTGCGCTGCATGGTGAGCACTTTGTCGGGCCAACCTTTGAGTTTGGCCAAATCGCCGAGCAACTCCTCGGCGTAATCGGTGATGCGGAAGAACCACTGTTCCAACTCTTTTTGCGCCACCGCCGAGTCGCAGCGCCAACAAGCGCCGTCGATCACCTGCTCATTGGCCAAGACCGTTTCACAGGACGGACACCAATTGACGAAGGAACTTTTCTTATAAGCGAGACCCTTTTTGAAGAACTGCACAAAGATCCACTGATTCCAGCGATAGTATTCCGGCTGGCAGGTGGCGATTTCGCGGTCCCAGTCGTAAGAAAGACCCATGCGCTGGAGCTGGGTCTTCATATAGAGAATATTTTCCCGGGTCCAAGCTTCCGGATGCACGCCGCGCTCAATGGCGGCGTTTTCCGCCGGCAAACCAAAGGCGTCCCAACCCATTGGGTGCAGCACGTTAAAACCGCGCATGCGCTTGTAGCGCGCCACCACGTCGCCGATGGAATAGTTACGCACATGGCCCATATGAATGCGGCCGGACGGATAGGGAAACATCTCGAGAACGTAGTACTTGGGCTTAGCCGCATCCTCGGTGACCTGAAACGCCTGGTTCTCGGCCCAAATTTTTTGCCACTTCGCTTCGATCGTTTTGGCTTGATAGCGCTCGTCCATAGAATCTAAAAGTCGCTTCGCGAGCGAGGCCTACACCTCGCTCTTGACCCAAAGGGATGCTCGCCCCCTTTGGAAACCCCATTGGGTGGTTCCGCGCCGCAAGCAGCGTGGTCAGTTAACAATAAAAATCTTACTCTTTCTTTACGCAGCTCGATTGCGCAATCCGATCCAATACTCCATTGATAAAGCCCGCGGATTCCTCACTGCCAAAACGTTTGGCGATCTCGATCGCTTCATCCAAGGTCACCGAGGTCGGTATATCGGCGCAGAAGACCAGCTCATAGGATGCCAAGCGAAGCAGCACAAAATCAACTTTTGCCAGCCGATCGATCTTCCAGTTTTCCGTCGCCTGATCGATCAAGCGGTCGATCTCGGCGCGCTGGCTCATCGTGCCGGAAACCAAGCGGCGGGCGAATTCTTTTGCCTTGGCGTTGCCCTCAAAGTGTTGCAGGAACAATTCGACAGCCGCCACCGATGGATCGCCGGTGATCTCGATCTGATAGAGCGCCTGAAGCGCTAACTCGCGCCCCTTGCGCCGGTTGCTGCGCGGCGAACTGGTTGCATTATCGGGTGGAATTTCTGACAAGGGTTGCTCGACAATTTTAACGCCGACCGCCACGGCGTGTTAGCCAACTTGGCGCAAGACGTTGACCACCTCGACAGCGACTAACAACGCCTCGTAGCCCTTGTTGGCGTCCTTGGTCCCGGCGCGATCCATCGCCTGCTGCACGTTGTCGGTGGTAAGGACGCCGAAGCCGATGGGGATTTTGTGGGTTTTGACAGCGTCGCCCAAGCCGCGCGTCACCGCGTCGCACACATAATCGAAGTGTGGCGTATCGCCGCGAATCACCGCGCCTAGACAGACCAACGCGTCGAACTTGCCGCTCGCCGCCATTTTGTCCGCGACGATGGGAATCTCAAAGGCACCGGGCACGCGCACCACGGTCATATTACTTTCCGCGCCGCCGTGGCTCAAAAACCCATCGAGCGCGCCGTCCAGTAACTTCTCAGTAATGAAGTTGTTGAAGCGGCTGACGACGATGCCGATCCTAAGCCCGTCGGCATCCTGCTTTCCTTCGAGAATCTTGGCCATGAACAAATCTTAGCTTACCAACAATTAATGTTTTGCCGGTTTGTCTTCGAGATTGGACAGCATATGACCGAGCTTGCGCTGCTTAGTCCTAAGATAGTGAATGTTGGAGTCGCGCGGTGAAATCTCCAGCGGTACTCTCTCGACGACTTTGACACCGTAGTTTTCCAGGCCGGTGATCTTGCGCGGATTGTTGGTCAGTAGCGAAACTTTTTCCACATGCAGGTCGCGGAGAATCTGCGCGCCGATGCCATAGTCGCGGAGATCTTCTTTAAAGCCCAGCTCCAGATTCGCCTCGACGGTGTCGCGTCCCTGATCTTGCAAGGCGTAAGCTCTGATCTTGTTGGTGAGACCGATGCCGCGCCCTTCCTGATGCATATAAACCAGCACGCCGCTCCCCTGCTGATCGATTTGGCGGAGCGCTTGGCGGATCTGATCGCCGCAGTCGCACCGTTCCGAGCCAAACACATCGCCGGTGAGGCATTCGGAATGGAGCCGAACTAACACGTTATCGCTCGCGGCAATTTCGCCCTTGACCAGCGCCATATGCTCCGAGCCGTCAACCGCGTTACGGTAAACGATCGCTTTGTATTTGCCGCCGTGCAGAGTCGGAAACTCCTCTTCGGCGACCCGCGCCACTAAACTCTCGTTGCGCAAGCGATAGGCGATCAAGCTCGCCACCGAAAGAATTTTCAAACCTTGGCGCTCCGCGAGCCGCTCTAACGACGGCAGCAACGCAACCGAACCGTCCTCTTCGAGGATTTGGCAAATCACACCGGCCGACTTGAAGCCGGCGAGCCGCGCCAAATCCACCGACGCATCGGTCCGGCCCGAGCGCGCCAGCACCCCGCCGGTGCGCGCTTGAAGTGGCTGCACGTGACCGGGAACAATCAGCTCGCCATGTTTGATCTCATCCGAAATGATCGCCCGGATGGTGTGCGCCCGGCCCTGGGCCGAGACTCCATGGACACCCGGTAAATTAACCGAAAAAGACGCGCCGCAGAGCAAACCCGACAGCTGACTATTCTCCGCCGACACCATCGGAATGCACAGTTCTCGGATTCGTTCGTCAGTCAAGGTCACGTAAATAATACCCCTGCCGTGGTGCATCATGTGATTGATACTTTCAGCCGATACTCTCTCCGCCGCCAGGCAGAAAAAGCCGTCGCTGTCAGGCGCATCCTCATTGATCAGGATCACCATGCGGCCGTTACGGATATCTTCGATACCTTGTTCAATCGTCGAAATGGGCATGGGTCAGTTTTCGCGTGTCGTTAAAGCATTTCGTAAGGTTAGCGGCGTTTTTCTAAGAAACTGTGAACGTATTTACCGATCAGGTCGGTTTCGATATTGACTTTATCACCAACCCTGCGGCCCTGCAAATTAGTGTGCTGCAAGGTGAACGGAATGATCGCCACGGAAAATCCGTCGCGCCGGCAATCGTTTACGGTAAGACTGATGCCGTCCACCGCCACCGAACCTTTGGCCACCAGCAGCGCGCCGAGACGCGCCGGCACGCGAAAAGTGAAAATTGTAAACTCACCTTGCCGGCGAATCCTCGCCACCGTCCCGACCCCGTCGACATGGCCGGTGACCAGATGACCGCCGAGCCGCTCTTGCAAACGCAGCGGTTGTTCCAAATTGACTAAATTCCCCACCGAAAGTTTTGCCAAATTGGTCCGCGCCAGGGTTTCCGGCGAGATGTCGACCGTAAACGCGCCTTTGAGCTTATTCACCACGGTCAAACAAGCGCCGTTCACCGCCACACTGGCGCCGAGCGGCATCGAGCGCACCGGCAACTTGGTTTTTACCGTCAGCACCGCCGAGCCGTCTTTCAACCTGAGCGCGCCAATCCGGCCAACATCGTCAATCAATCCGGTAAACATGGAAGTTCCTGTTTGGTTAATCTCCGCGCAGTCAATGTCCTGAGAACCACTTCGTTTTGATTCACTGTAGGATGGGTTGAGCGTTAGCGATGGCCATCGGGTATCGGCGCTCGGCGCCTCCAACCACCCTGCGATCCACTCGAAGTTTGTCGACAGCGGAACTTTAAAGCCAGCAGCAGGGCAAAGCATCCACGGATCACAAATATCCTGTAACGAGAATATCGTTGCCCGACTTTCTCACTTTCAGCTTCTTGAGCGGAATCGCCCGTGCCATTTGCCCGATCGCCAAGCCGTCGATCATCACTCGTGCATCGCCGCCGATAATTTTAGGCGCATAAAAGAACGCGACCTTGTCAACGATGTTATTTTTGAGCGCCGACGCCGCCACCGCCGCGCCGCCTTCGATGAGCACGCTGACAATTCCTTGCGCCGCGAGCTTTTTGAGCAACGGCCGCCAAGCGACGCGCTTGTCGCGCGCCGGCAAGCGCCATACCTGCGCGCCCAGCGCCTCAAGCGCACGGATTTTTGCCGCCGATGCTTTTGCCGTCGTGGCGACAATAGTTTTCTCAGAATCCTTCAGCCTGAGCAGCTGCGCCGTGAGCGGAATCCGCAAGCCGCTATCGAGCACGACCCGATAGGGATTACGCCCGCCGGCAAGCCGACAAGTTAGCCGCGGATCGTCGGCGCGCACGGTCGCGGCGCCGACCACAACGGCGTCCATTACATTGCGCCAGCGATGCACCAACGCGCGCGATCCTTCGCCGCTGATCCAGTGCGAATCGCCACTCGCAGTAGCGATCTTACCGTCCAAGGTCGCCGCCAGTTTGAGCGTCACAAACGGCACGCGCCGAGTAACGAACTTCGCAAACGCTTCGAGCAATTTTCGGCATTCGGCCTCGCACAAGCCGACCCGAACTGTGATCCCGGCACGGCGAAGTTTCGTGAATCCGCGACCGGCAACGCGCGGATTGGGATCGCTCATGCCGGCTACCACGGCTTTGATACCGGCGCGAATCAGCGCATCGGCGCAAGGCGGCGTGCGGCCAAAGTGGCTGCAAGGTTCCAGGGTAATGTAAAGGGTCGCGCCTTTGGCTCTAGCGCCGGCATCTTTGAGCGCGACGATTTCAGCGTGATCGGCGCCGGCCTTTCGATGGTAACCCGTGCCGATGATTTTGCCGCCGCGCACCAGCACCGCACCAACGATGGGATTGGGACTGGTTCTACCGGCCGCTTTTCGCGCCAAGCGGCACGCCATACGGAGGTAGCGCCGCTCTTGTTCGCTCCAGCGAGACTCGGCCAATGCTGCTAATCCCTTCTCTGGCGCGGGTCAAGCGACTTGGCGGCCTTGGCCGCTTTAGCCAAGGGCCCTTTGCGCTCTTTGATCAGCTCTTCCAGCTCGACCATGAACTCGCTGATGTCTTTGAACGAACGGTAGACCGAGGCGAAGCGCACATAGGCGACCGGATCGGTATCATGCAACTCGCGCATCAAACCCTCGCCGATCACCGAGCTGATGATTTCCTTTTCGCCGCGCTCTTGCAGCGTCCGTTCAATGCTGTCGGCGATCGCTTCGATGGTGTTAATGCTCACCGGCCGCTTCTCGCAGGCGCGCTTGAGCCCGTTGATGATTTTGACCCGGTCATAGCCCTCGCGCCGGCCGTCTTTTTTGACGATCAACGGCATCATCTCCTCGACCCGTTCATAGGTCGTGAAACGCCGCGCACAACGCTCGCACTCGCGCCGGCGCCGGATCATGTTGTTGTCCTTGCTCAAGCGCGAATCGATGACGCGGTTCTCTATTTCATGGCAAAAGGGGCATTTCATGATGCATAAAACCGAAAATCAAAATTCGCAACAAACCGCAGCCAAATAAGTCAAAACCCGAGCAATTCCAAAACGAGGAATCCGAATCAGCGTCGTTTGAAACATTGTATTTTTTGGTCATTTGAATTTGTTTCGAGCTTCGTGCTTCGGTCCGCGGGGCTGCTTTCGTGCTTTCAATTCGGGTCAGAGGATAGAAAATCCGAAGCACCATCCTCCATCCTCGACCTAAAACCCTCGGCTAGGCTTTGCCCAAACGATGCGGATAACGGATAAACCGGAAATTTTTTGCAAAGCTCGCCCACGTCATCGCCCACCGCGCGCAACTTGGCTTCGTCGCTAACCGAACCGAGCGCGCGCGCAATCAAGTCGGCAATCGTCGCCATCTCCTTCTCCTTCATGCCGCGGCTGGTCACTGCCGGCGTACCGATGCGAATGCCGCTAGTGACGAACGGCGAGCGAGTGTCGAAGGGTATGCCGTTTTTGTTGACCGTGATGCGCGCTTTATCGAGCGCCTCTTGGGCGACTTTACCGGTCAGCTCGGACTTGCGCAAATCGACCAGCATCAAATGGTTGTCGGTGCCGCCGGAAGTTAAACGGAAACCGTTGCCGATCAGCCCTTGGGCCAGCGCCTGGGCGTTCGTGACGATCTGCTGTTGGTAGACTTTGAACTCCGGGCTGAGCGCTTCTTTGAGCGCCACCGCTTTAGCCGCGATCACATGCATCAGCGGCCCGCCCTGCATGCCGGGAAAAACCTTGCTGTCGATAGATTTCGCATGCTCGGCCTTGCACAGCACCATGCCGCCGCGCGGTCCGCGCAAGGTCTTATGCGTTGTCGTCGTGACAAAGTCAGCGTAGGGGACCGGACTTGGATGAAGCCCCGCCGCAACCAGGCCGGCGATATGCGCCATGTCGACCATCAGAAACGCGCCAATCTCATCGGCGATCTTACGGAATCGGGGAAAATCGATGATGCGCGGATAGGCGCTGGCACCAGCGATGACCAATTTGGGCCGGTGCTCCTTGGCCAACCGTTCGACTTCGTCGTAATCGATGGTCTCGGTCTGTTCCAAAACGCCGTAGGGAATGACTTTGTAAATAAAACCGGAAAAGTTCACCGGGCTACCCATGGACAAATGGCCACCATGGGCGAGGTTCATGCCGAGATAGGTATCGCCGGGTTTAAGCACCGACAGATAGACGGTCATGTTCGCCTGTGATCCCGAGTGCGGCTGCACGTTGGCGTGGTCCGCGCCGAACAACTCTTTCGCCCGGGCGATCGCCAACGACTCGACTTCGTCGACGAACTCGCAGCCACCATAGTAGCGCTTGCCCGGATAGCCTTCGGCGTACTTGTTGGTCATCACCGACCCCTGGGCTTCGAGCACCGCTTCGCTGACGACGTTTTCCGAAGCGATCAGTTCGAGATTATCTTCCAGTCGCCGGGTCTCTTTTTCGATCGCGGCAAATACTTCTTTATCGGTCTGTTCGAGAAATGACATGCTTATTCCTTAACCGTGCTTGTCGGAATCGTTCAGTTGGGTGCCGAGCTCCTGCTCCAGTTGCGAAATCTTGTCCACTCGGCGCTGGTGGCGGCCGCCGGCAAACGCCGTCGCGAGCCAAGTTTCCACAATCTGGCGCGCCAGTTGCTGCTCGGTTTTGGCGCCGCTCAAGACTAGAATATTGGCGTCGTTATGCTCCCGGCTCGAGCGCGCCGCAGCGAGATCGAAAACCAGCGCGGCGCGCACACCGGGGAATTTATTGGCGACGATCGACATACCGATGCCGCTGGTACAGATCAACACGCCGCGCTCGGCCGCGCCGATGGAAACGCGCTCAGACACTTCGCGGCCGTAGTCGGGATAATCCACCGACGCGGAACCCTGGGTGCCGTAGTCGCCTACCTCGACGCCTTGGCCGCGCAAGTACTCGACCAAAAAATCTTTAAGCTCCACTCCGCCGTGGTCGCAACCGATGGCGATCATGATCTCACGAGACACTCGTATTTAATTAAACGAAGTCACTTCGCGGGCAGGAATTTAACCCCGCCGATTATTAAAATATTGCCAAGGGGATGCTCTCCCGCTTTGGAAACCCCATAATATTGTTCCCGCCTGAAGAGGCGGGGTTACCATAGAATGAATGGATGTGGTGAAACAAGAAAGATCGCAGGAAGCATCGCCCTCAGCGCCGACCTGCAATATCGAAATTGAAGCTGGCTCGACCCAACCCACGCGCCGGCCGCCGTCAAACCGCCCCGACCGGTTTAGCGATGCCCCTCGATATACGTGATGACATCCTGGACGGTCTTGATCTTCTCAGCGTCCTCGTCGGAGATCTCCATCTCGTACTCTTCTTCCAGGGCCATGACCAACTCGACAATGTCGAGGGAGTCCGCACCCAGATCGTCAATGAAGGACGCCTCAGGGGTCACTTCTTCCGCGCTCACACCCAATTGCTCACACACGATTTCTTTCACCCGCGCTTGTACCGATGCCGCCATCTTCACATACCTCCTGCTACGAATTACATGTATAGCCCGCCATTAATACTGAAGACCTGTCCGGTCACATAGGCCGCCCCCGGCCCCGCTAGAAACAAGATCATGTCAGCCACTTCATCGCAAGTGCCGAAACGGCCGAGCGGAATGGCGTGGAGAAACTCTTCGCGCAACTTTTCCGGCAAGCGTTGGGTCATGTCGGTCTCGATAAATCCCGGCGCCACCACGTTGACGGTCACGCCGCGGGAAGCTACTTCGCGCGCCACCGCTTTGGTAAAACCAATAACTCCCGCCTTCGACGCCGCATAAAGCGATTGACCGACGTTACCCATCTGCCCCACCACCGACGACAGGTTGACGATCCGCCCACTATGCTGGCGAATCATCACGCGCGAAACCGCTTTGGTGCAAAGCACGGTGCCTTTTAGATTGATCCCAATGACTTGGTCCCAGTCCGCCGGTTTCATGCGCATCAAGAGACCATCGGCGGTCACGCCGGCATTGTTGACGAGAATATCAATTTTCTGATGTCGGTCAACGATATTCTTGACCGCGGCTTCGACCTGAGCCTCCTCGGCGATATCGAAGGGGCAGAGCTCGCCCCGGCCACCCTGCGCCTCAATCGCGCTCAACGTTTCGCCAGCTGCCGCTTGGTTGCCGCGATAGTTGACGATCACATGGGCGCCGGCACGGCTTAGCGACAAAGCGATCGCTCTGCCGATGCCACGGCTGGCGCCGGTCACCAGCGCAATTTGGCCTTGAAGAATCATTGAATAAACCAAGCCACTTCGCGGCCGGGGTATTGACCCCGGCCCAATTAAGATAGACCAAAGGCGATGCTCACCCCTCTTTGGAAACCCCAATTAATGGTTCCACGCTGCAAGCCGCGTGGTCAACAACAAACTCATGTGGCCGCGGCGACTCGGGGGAGATCCTGCGGCGATTCGAAATTGTCGACTGCCAGTGCCGGCGCGATGCGCTTGATCAGACCTTTTAATACTTTGCCTGGGCCAATTTCCAAGGCGCGCTGGCAACCCAACTGGGATAATTTTTGCACTGACTCTTCCCAGCGTACTGGCTTGACCGCTTGCTCGGTCAACAACGCTTTGACTCGGCTGGCATCCTGATTGACCTCCGCTTCAACGTTAGTGACAACGCCGACGGAAAAAGGTTGGACAGAGAAATCCCTCAAGACCTGCGTCAAGCCCTCGGCCGCCGGCTGCATGAGTTGGCAATGAAACGGTGCGCTTACCGGCAGATCCAATGCCCGCTTGGCGCCGCGCTCTTTCGCCAGCGCCATGGCGCGGCTCACGGCATTTTTAGCGCCGGCGATGACGATCTGGCCGCCGCCGTTATAATTGGCCGGCGCGACCACTTCGCCTTGACTAGCGTCGGCGCAGAGTGCGCGGACGGCGTCCGTTTCCAAGCCGAGAATAACCGCCATGGCGCCCACTCCGGTGGGCACCGCGTGTTGCATCAGGCGGCCGCGCTGGCAAACAATTTTGACTGCGTCGGCGAAACGTAACGCGCCGACCGCTACCAATGCACTGTATTCACCGAGGCTATGGCCGGCGACGTAAGCGGGCCGCAAAGAAGTTTCCGTTTCGAGCACCCGTAATGCGGCGATCGACACCGTGAGAATTGCCGGCTGGGTATTTTCCGTGAGCTTGAGATCCCCGTCAGGGCCTTCGAAACAAAGCTGGCTCAGTGAAAAACCGAGGGCATCATCGGCTTCGGCAAAGATCCGTTTGGCCGCTGAAAACTGCTCGCAAAATTCCTTGCCCATGCCGACCGCTTGCGATCCCTGGCCGGGAAATACGAAAGCGACATTAGGACTGGCCACTCCGCCTCCGTTCCTCCGTGCCGCTCGGCGTTTCGGGCTTGTCGCCGATGGATTCAATCTTTGATTTGAGCCGGTGCCAGAGTTTTTGCGGCAGTCCTTCCTTCTTCTCACCCGCCGCGCGCTCCAATTCGGCTAAAGCGTCGGCGATATGGCGATTCATCTGTTGATCGACCGCATCACGCGCTTGGCGAATGGCGTTTTTGATCGCCAGCGGATTGGACCCGCCGTGGGCGATGATCCCGACGCCGTCCAAACCGATTAGCGGCGCGCCGCCGTACTCGGCGTAGTCCAGTCGGCGATACGCTTGCTTGAGCGAATTACGGCTCATTAGGTAGCCTAGTTTACTCGAAACATTTTGCTTAAAAGCGCTCTTTAAAACTTCGCCGGCGAAGCTTGCCACGCCTTCCATGGTTTTGAGCGCAACGTTGCCGGTAAAGCCGTCGCAAACCACGACATCGACCTTGCCGTTAAAAATATCGCGCCCTTCGACGTAACCGATGTAATTGACCGGCACCGCGGCCAACTGCTCGCTCGCCGCGCGGGTCAAGTCAGTGCCTTTGCTTTCTTCTTCACCGTTGCTCAACACGCCTACTCTAGGATTAGCGACACCCAGGACTCGCTCGGCATAGATCGAACCCATGAGGCCAAATTGGACCAGGTGCAGCGGCTTGCAATCGACGTTGGCGCCGGCGTCGACAATCACGGTGCCTTTATCGAGATTCGGCACGACGACGAGAATCGCCGGACGGGCGACTTGCGACAGCCGGCCGATGACGAACATGCCGATCGCCATCATCGCGCCGGAATTACCCGCGCTGACCAGCGCGTCAACTTCGCCGCGCTTCATCATCTCGAAGCCGACCTTCATCGACGAGTCCTTCTTGCGCAAAGCGACGCTCGGCGACTCGTGCATCGGCACGACTTCGGATGCGGCGATGATTTCGAATTTCGGCGCGCTGGGATGCTTGGCCAGCTCCTGCTCGACGGCGTCTTTCTGGCCGATCAACACGAGCTCGACGCCAAGCTCTTGAGCCGCAAGCAGAGCGCCCTCGATCACGACTCCTGGGGCGTGGTCTCCGCCCATCGCATCGATAGCGATTTTCGGCATGGGAAGAAAAAAGTCAGCTTTCTTTAGTTGGAATGACCGCGCGGCCGCGATAAAAGCCGCACTTGGCGCAAGCCCGATGGGGCAAAACTGTTTCGCCACAGTTAGCACAGCTGCTCCACTGGGGCTTGGTTAGATGATCGTGCGAACGGCGTTGGTTCTTCACCCGCTTCGAGGTTCTTCGCTTCGGTACCGGCATAAAATAGATCCTATCTTTCTTTCAGATTAAAAAACGTTGCCAAATCAAATTAAACAAATAAACGAAGCCAC
>Ga0206224_1000007_pt1 | contig 14422 bp, 11 predicted proteins | sample MancosA1_FD_155446 | JGI IMG/M metagenome (GOLD analysis project Ga0206224, IMG submission 155446) | Subsurface sediment microbial communities from Mancos shale, Colorado, United States - Mancos A1 | ecosystem: Environmental > Terrestrial > Deep subsurface > Rock core/Sediment | place: USA...
GTCAAACACCGAATGAGGCGGGGGAGCTGCTCGGCTCGATTATTCTATTGCATGATCTGGAAAAAGTGACGCTCAGAACGGCGCTCGGAACCTGCGCCGTCGTCGGTGGAAAGATACTGCTGGCGTAAAATAAATATATTCAGCGGCGGTGGGACAGTGACGCGAGTTTGATCATGCCGGGCGATTTGACGCCAGCACGGTCGCAGCCGCAGTTCCAGCACTCGGAGAATTGTCCTTCGATTTTTTCACCGCAGCCGCTGCACATCCACGGCTTTTTGACCGACGCCAAGGGCGCCAAAGTTTTCTTGAGAATCGCTCTGGCCCGGCTCGCCTTGTCGTCGTCAACTACCCAAAGCTCCGGCCAACATTCGGTCGGTGGCAACTGGCCCGCCGCGCTGATCAAATCGAGTTTTCTGGTTACGCATTTAATGCCGAACGTCGCCATGACGTTTTTCAAGTGGCCGATCATCAGCGGATCTTTAGCGCTGTGGATGCGTTTCATCGCGAAGTCAGCAAAACTCAATGGCCGCGCCGAAGCGCCGTCTCGTTTAGTTTCAATTTATCGCCCAACCAAAGCGATCGCTCCACATGATCGCCGTAGCCGTCGCCAGTCGAGGGATGCACAAGCACGGATAGACCCTCGCGATGCAGCATAAGCCAGGGCACGATTTTGGCGAATTCCTCCTGCGTGAAGACCGCCTGATACATCGCGTCCAAGTGCGGTCCGACCGCTTCATCATGCCAACCGCCGAGCTGAACGTTGAACTGCGCCAGCCCGGCCCGCACCTTTGCGGCCGCCGCGCGCGTCGTTTTCGGATCGTAATAGATATGGGCGTGATACCCTTTGATCACCCGCTCGCTCATCACGTACCTCCCGCTAATGTCATTTCCTTTTATCAAATCTGGCGAGATGATGCCAAAGCTATCGGTAGGGCGCCTTGCGCACCAGAATGAAACAGACGTGGAGAATCGGAAGTGAACTCTCGCCACGAAGGCACGAATCTTAACAGGACAGACTTCCTAACGCTGCTTGCCTTCGATGTGAAGTGAAGCTTACGAGGTCGACGACTCCGGCGCGATTTCGTCGGGAAAGAGATACTCTTCTCCCGCCGCGCCAAAATTGACCAGTATCAGCTGTCGTCCCATGTTCTCGACGGCACGAACAAAAGTCCCTTCGCGCGGCAACAGCGTGCCGGTTTTCTGCGAGCGAATCGGTTTATTAGTTTTAAGACCGTCTCCTGGTTTCATCGTCACCTCTCCGGAGTTAATCTTGGTTGCGCTACTCTCCCCGCTACGGCGTTTCTTAATCTTAACTATCGGCCCATTGTTCAAAGCGTTTAACCCTCTTGCCTATTAGACGACACGCAAACGTAAATATTTCCAACTTTGCTGAGAACCAACCCCATCAATTATACCCCAAATCCCCTGGCAGTGCCAAAATATAAAGGAAATTTATCAGCGGTGCCCAGTGGCGATGGTTGCTAGGAGGCCGGCGCTTTTGTCGATCTAAGTGTCCGATTTCGACAGCAAGCGCCGCTTCGCTCGCGAAGACTTCTTTCCGGCAAATTCCACAGATGAAGAGAGCTCGAGCAACTGGACTGATGGCCGTGTTATGATTCGGTGGCTAGAACTTTCCCCCATACACTTTCTCAAAAAACCCCTCGCCGTCGAGCCGCTTCAACCAGCTTTGATCGACGATCTCTTCCGCTTTTACGCCCGCTGCCTTGGGGTTTTGTTCGGCGACGTATTTGATCACGATGCGCATGCCTTCGAGTGTCGGATAGGGCTTGCGGTCGAGCTCTTCGAGCGCTTCCAAATAAAAATCTTCCGCGGCTTCAACTTTGGGCAGGCGGAGATTGCGCGCGATGATCTCTTTCACTGCCTGCTTGTTGTCTTTGTGAAAGATGAATCCGTAGGCTTCGATCATCGCGCGGGTGAGGCCGTCGATCGCCCTGGGATTCGCCGCGGCGTATTCTCGTTTCATCGCCAGCCCGGTGTTCTGATAGTGAATCTTCGCCGCGTGCATGTTGAGCAGATTGTAAAATCCTTTGCCGGTCATGACTTTGGTCGCGACCCGCTGAAGCATGCCGGCATCGATCGCTTTGACGTCCAGCGCCGCCATGCGGTCAGGATCGACGCCAGTTTGAATCAGCGTAATCTTGTCGCGCTTTAAATCTAGTCCCAAATGTTCGAGCGCGATCAGCGCGGAAATATGCGACGAACCGCCGAAGCGCGCCGTGCCGATCTTTTTGCCTTTTAAATCCTCGGCGCGGCGAATATTGGGCTGGGTGACCACTGAGAACGGCGTCGTGTTGCTGAGACCAAGAAAAAAGGAAATCCTTTCGCCGGCGGCCACCAGGTTGACCAGTGACGCCGGCGCATTGGCGGTAATCTGTAACTCTCCTGCGGCGAACATCTGCGCCACCAGCGAGCCGCTGTTGACCAGAATGAGTTGGACATCGAGACCATGCCGTTCAAATAACTTCCTATCCTTGGCGACCCAGAGCGGCGCCATATGCGGCGTCGGCGTGGACAACGCAAGCCGCACGCCTTGAAGTTGCTGCGCCCGCAAGACTGACACATGCCACACTGCCGACACGATCCCAAATGCCAAAATCATTGACAGGCTACGCTTTGCTCTCATGGTTCATTTCTCTCCCTAATGATCATTTCTGGCGACGATCGGTCTCCAGCGCAATCTCTTGATAGATCGTGCTGCCGGGCCCAATCGCAATCACGTCGATACCGAGCTCTACAGCGCGGTAAATTTTGCGGTACCGCCCCAGTGGCAAACTTTGATATCCTTTCAGATTCTTCTGCAAATGCTTTCCGACAGCGGGATCGTCAAGTATCTCTACCAAAGCGAAACGTATTTTTTGTTTCAGCTCTGGATGACACCGACGAATCAGGTCGCGAACTTTCGGCGGCACTCTGAGAGTCGGCGCAGACACGGCGACGATCAGTCATGGAACCGTTCTTGAACCGTGTAGCGCTTTGGGGTGCGCCGGAGATCTCGTAGGCCGGCGCGAATCTCCTGCATGAACTTTCTGTCTTTGGTGATTTCGACCGTTTCGCGCCAGCCCTCGTACTCGTCCTTGCTGACGATGATCGCCACGACTTTGCCGTTCTGAGTGATCGTTGCGCCTTCGTCGCGCCGCTCAACCACGTCGACCAGTTCGCTCAGCTTCGACATCACTTCGGATTGCGGCAGGACTTTCATAATTACATCGCCACCGCTTGGGCCGAATTCCTACCAATTCTACCCACCCGCCGCTACTTAGGTCAAGACAGCCTTACGCGGCCAACTGCGCAGCACCAAGTCGGCGAGAAACAAAAACAGCGAAGCGCCCGCCAACGGCCACCAGGTGTCTTTTCCTTGCGTGCCTTTCCCCGGTGTCGGCGTGTAGAGACGTTTTAAGCCGTCGGTGAATTTTTCCGGGTCGAGCATTTCACCACCGGTCTCTTCAGCGAGCCGGCTAAGCAGCGACAGGTTGGGTTTTAGCTCGCGATATTCCTTCGGATAAGGCGCGATGTAAGGCACCGTCGCCACCGGCACGGCCGGCCCGTTGGCATCGCCCTCGGCGTAGAGCGTGACAAAGTGAATGCCGCGCGCCGCCGGAGTGAACTGTCCTTCGTAACGCCCCGGCGCGCTTTGCTGTAGCGTTTGCTCATCTGTGCTGCGGTCTGGCGCACTGACATTGGCTTTGAGCTTAAGATGATTGAGAAACTTACCGTCGCGCCCGGCCAGATCGGTGACTATTTTCACCGACTCGCCGTCGGCGATAAAATCCGTGCGCATCCTGGTGTCGAGAATTTTTCGCAGAGTGTCGCGGCTGATCTGGCTCGACCATTGCGGGAAACTCTGCCAGCTGACCCAATCTTTACCCCAGCGGCCGCTTAAGTCCGAAGTGAATGCCATGACTCGGCCGAGACCGTAACGCCAGGAGACCAACAGAGGATCTTTATCCACGCGCATGAGCAGTTCCGCGCGCGGCTTCGGATAGGTCAATACGTAACCGCGCAGTGGCGGCAAGTTGTTTTGCGCAATTCCTTTGAGCGGCCCGCTTGGCGCTACGATCGTCGGCGTCACCGTTTTTTCAATCAGCAAATCGCGCGAGATCAAGAGCGTCTCAGTGGTAAAAATCTGCGGAATCGTCTGTGGATCGAGGGCGACATAGCCGCGCCCTCTGCCTTCTTTAGCGATCTCGGCCATCAGCTTAACATCGGCGTCGTTGCCCACCGACACGGTGGAAACGGTAATACCGTCGCGCGCCATCTTGCTGACGAGCGTCTGAAAATCCGCCTTGTCCGTCAATCCGTCCGAGAGCAAGATCACATGCTTGATCGCTGCTTGCTTGCCGGCGATGCCGCGCTCGGCTTCGACCATCGCCTTGTAAAGATCGGTGCCGCCGTCGGATTGCAAATTAGACAGCTTCTCGGAAATCCACTCGCCTTTGCCGACTTGTCGAAACGGCAGCGCCCAGTCCCAGTTGGCGTCGAAAGCAAGAATGCCGACTTGATCCGTCGGGTTCATGATGTCGGCGGCGGCAATGGCGGCGGCCTTGGCAAGATCGAGCTTGGTGCTGCCCTCGGCGCCGGCGCCCATGCTACCCGACTTGTCGATGACGAAAAGCAGCGCCACATGCGGCATGTCGAGGCGCGCCGGCGGGCGCATGTCGACCGGCAGAATACGTTCGAGCGGGGTGCGAAAATAACCGCCGGCGCCATAGCTTTGCGAGCCGCCGATGACCAGCAAGCCGCCGCCCAAGTCGCGCGTGTATTTTTCAATATTCTCCATCTTGGCGTGCGACAGTTGAAACGCCGGCACGTTATCGAGCACCAATAAATCAAAAGACGAAAGCTCTGCCATCGACAGCGTATGCCGCTCCGGCGCAGATTCGACGACCGCATAACCTTGGGTTTGGAGCACACGGGATATCACCCGCTGGCTTTCCGCTTGCGCCGAAAGCAGCAGCACCCGCGGCGGCCCTTTCACTTCGACGACGCCCTGCAAAAAATTATTTTCCGCCAGCGTGTCGTCGGCCGACTCGACCAAGAGTTCGTAGTTATGATGACCGCGCGCGGTCAGGCTATCGCGAAAGCTGAGCGGGTTGCTGCCGGCTTTCAAGCGCAGCTCTTGCTCGACATGCACCGTGCCGTCGCGCAGCAAGCGCAACCGCGCCGGCGCAGCGCGCCAGCTTTCGATCGCGGCGCGAATCTCGAATCCCTCGGCACTGTCGACCTGACGCGGCAAAGTGAATTCGCTCAAATAAATCTCATTGCGGCCGCGCGACAAGCTTACCGGCAAGGTCCACACCGACACTCCTTGGCTGCGTAGGAGCGGCGTTACCCGCGCGGTCTGGCCGCGATTTTCATTGCCGTCGGAAAGCAAAAGGATTCTGCCCTGCCTCCCTTCGCCGATTTGCGCCAGCGCGGCTTGCAGCGCCGCTTGAATGTCAGTCTCATCGCGCGCCAAGCGTGCGCCGAAGTCGGCGGCGGCAATCTTTTCGCGCGGCAAAAACTCCCACTCCGGCGCCCGCCCGAAAGCGAGCAGACCGGTACGAGCCATTGGACTGTGAAACCGCTGCGCGGCTTCGAGCACATCGAGCGCTTTCTCGCGTCCTTCTTGGCCGACGCTGCGCGACAGATCGACGCCGAAAATAACATCGAGCGCCGTGGTTGGATTGAAAATACGCGGATTGACCAGCGCCAGCGCCAGCGCGGCTAACGCGACACCGCGAAAAAGAATTGGGTAAGGCGCCAGGCCCTGGCGAAACGCCAAAAATAATTCCAGCGCGAGCAACAGCACAACCGCGCCGAGCAGAAACGGCCAGAGTGAAAAGCCGCTCTCGCCAATCTCAATGCCGCCGCGGCTGTCGCTGCTTTGGGGCGTCTTCGTCGTCGCACTTAAGCGCGGCGAGATATTTGATTCGCTCTCGTCGAAGAGATTGACCGCGAAGCGGCCCGTACGGCCGGCGCTTTTGTACTCATAAAAACCGCTCTGGAAAGTATCGGCGAAAAGTAAAGGGCTTGGCGCGTCGGTAAAGCTTTCCCTCTTGCCCGACGGCAAAGTAATTTCCAACGCGCTATCTCCGGCCGGTGAACGCAAAGCGAACGGCGTGCCCGCCGGCGCGCTCTGCCCGGGAAATTCCAAACGCTGCGGCTGAAACCATTCCAGCACGTTGTGGATCAAAACCGGAAACGCGACGCGAAACGGCAGATCCGAGGCCGCAAGATCGAAACCGACAAACAACAGACGGAGCTTGGCGCGTTCCATGACGAAGACCAGCGGCCCTTCAGCAGAGCGCGCCAGAACCGTCGCATCGCCAGCGAGCCCAACGCGCAACGCCTCTTGCACGCGCAAATCGCCGAGACTTAAGCCTTCAGTCACGGCATGCTTTACCAGCGGCGCGATCACGCGCGGCGATTGAATTTTTCCCTCCAGCCGAATCGGCAAATTGGACGCGACGGTGTCAATCAAAATAAAATTTCCCTGCGTCAACGCCGGCACCGCAACGCGGTCGAAGATGACCACGTCAGATGGCTTTTGTGCGCCCGCCAGCTCGGTTTCCCAGCGCGACGCCGTGGTTAACTCAACGTTGGCGAACAACCGCAAGAGATTACTCAGATAGAGATTTCCCGGTCCTACATAGAGCACTCGCACGGTCGGCGCGTCGTTGACGGCGAGATAGGCGCGGTTGTCGGTGGCGAAGTCATCGTCTATTTCCAGTCGCGCGGTCAACGCGCCGTTCAAGCTGTCCTTGAAGTCGGCATTGACCGGATAGATCAACACGCGCCGGCCATCGGCGCCGATTTCGATCTCCTCGCGCAGCAATGTTTTCTCGCCCAAACTCAAAGTGAGCGGCGCCTTGATCGCCCGCGCGGTGAAGTTACGCACATGCACCATGATCTCAGCTGACGACGGCCGATCTGGCTGGCGGCGCACTTCGAAACCAATGATGCCTACGTTGCCGATCCCATCCTTGAGACCGTCAATCTTGATGAAACGCAGATGCGCCGCCGCTTTGGCGTACTCTTCCGCGCCTGTGAATGCGCCATCGCTGATGACGATCACGCGGTCGGCGCTGGCGCGCTTCAAGAACGCGTGGGCGAATAGAATCGCGTCTTTCACCCGCCCGGGCGCATCGGTCGCTTCGATACTTCGGCCGAGATCGCGAAGCCTGCGTTTGTCGGAAGTGAACGGCGCGAGCAGGCGCGGCTGCGTGCTGGCGCCGATCACGAGCATTTTCTGCTGCGCGTCCATGCCATCAACTAGAGCGAGAAATTCTTGGCGCGCCGCCTCGAAGCGAGTGCCGCGCGCACCGCTTCTGCCCTTGGCCTTCATGCTCGCGCTCAGATCGAGCACGACGACGAGATCGCCGGATGGCGAACCGAAATGCAGCAGCGATGGATCGGCCAGCGCCGCGATCAAAGCCGTGGCCACCAGCAGTTGCAGAATGAGCAAAAGATTTTTCCGCAGCAGCCAACCGAGGCGAGTATGCAGCGGCCGCTCGCGCAGCACGCGGTCCCAAAGAAACAGCGTCGTCGTCGCGATTTTCAGTCCGCGCGGCTTGAGGCTATGGAGAAACAAGATCAGCGGCAACGCCGCGGCGAGCAAAAACAGTGCAGATGGCAAAGACCAAAGCATAATCGAGCCTGGAATAATTCACGCCACGCTGCTCACCTGGCGCAGCGTCTGCAAGACGAACTCGTCGAAGGGCACCTGCGTCGTCGTACGCAGATAATCGATGCGCCGGCTGGCGCACACGGTTTCAATTTCCTTGAAATAACTCGCTAGCTCCGCTTGAAAGCGCCGGACCAAATCGTCGTCGAGAAAAAATTTCCGCTCACGCCCACCCTCGACGTCGACCAAAGCGACATCGCCCCAAGCTTTCGGTGCGAGTTCTTGTTCATCGACGATGTGAATCACCAGCGCCTGGTAACGTTTCGCCGTTAACTCTTCCAACGCGTGGCGCCAGCCCGCCGGATCGAACAGATCGCTGACGATCACGACAAACCCCGGATGGGGAAACAAATTGGTGAACGAATGAATCGCCGCCCGCAGATTCGTCTCGCCGGTGCACGACAGTTGGTTGAGAAAACTGAACATGCTGAGAATCTGTTTTCGGCCGCGGCCAAGACTCAGCGGCTTATGCAGCGCGGTTGAAAACGGCGCGCCGCCGACGCGGTCGAGGTTTTTAAGCCCAATATAACCCAGCGCGGCGGCGACTTTCTTGGCGTAGTCGAGTTTCGCCGGCGCGCCCTCTCCCATTGACCGGCTGGTGTCGACGAGCAGATAAATGTTCATCTCCTCTTCGGCGGTGAACACTTTTAACAGCAGCCGATCGAGGCGGCGATAAATATTCCAATCGACGTAACGCAGATCATCGCCCGGCTGATAACGCCGGTAGTCGGCAAACTCCAAGCTGAACCCCTTGCGCGATACCGCATGCTCGCCCTTGGCCCCGGCCCAACTGAGCCGCTTGGCGATCAGGTGCAAGCGCTCCAGCTTACGCAAGAAGTCGGTGTCGAAGAAAGTTTCGCGTTGCGGGTCTCGGCTTTCGGGTCGGGATACGGGAAGTTGCGAGAGCGTTTTTTCATCTTGCTTGTCGTGCCGAGCGAAGCGCGGGATCTTTCCCTCGACCCGGCGCAGCAACTTGGAGACAACGCCAGCCATGCGCCGCCGCTCCAACCCGAAACTCAAAAGCCGAAACTCGAAACCCATGTTTCCCCTAAACTACTTCGGCAACCTGCGTGACTAATTCGCTGAGAATCGTCTCTGAACTAATCCCTTCAGCGTCCGCTTCCAAGTTAAGAATCAGCCGGTGGCGCAGGCTCGGCAACAACGTGGCGCGAATGTCGTCAAAGGAGACATTTGGCCGGCCCGCCAACAGCGCCCGCGCCTTGGCGGCAAGAATCAAGCTCTGCAGACCACGCGGACTGGAACCGTAAAGCACGAATCGCTGCGCCAAGGATTCGCCGCCATTTTTGCCTTTCTCCTTCGCATGCGTGCCGAGCACCAAGCGCACGGCGTAATCTTTCACCACCTCGGCGAGCGGCACTTCTCTTACCCATTGACGCATTTCGAGAATGGCGGCGCCATCCAACACTTCGCGGAGCGCCGCTGGCGGGGCGGCCGTGGTGAGGTCGGCGATGCGCCCGAGCTCGTCTCGACTGGGATACTGTAAAAGCAATTTAAAAAAGAACCGGTCCACCTGCGCTTCGGGCAGCGGATAGGTGCCTTCCATTTCGATCGGATTCTGCGTCGCCAGCACCATGAAAGGATTCTCTAACCGGTGCAGCTTGCCGCCAACGGTGACGCCTTGTTCTTGCATCGCTTCGAGCAGCGCTGACTGGGTTTTCGGCGTGGCGCGGTTAATCTCGTCGGCGAGCACGATATGGGCGAACACCGGCCCGCGCTGAAACTCAAAGACTTTGCGCCCCGACGGATCGTCGGTGAGCATGTTGGTGCCGGTAATATCGGCGGGCATGAGATCGGGCGTGAATTGCACGCGCGAAAAGCTCAGGCTCAAAGTCTCGCCCAAGCTTCGCACCAGCAAAGTCTTGCCCAAACCGGGCACGCCCTCAAGCAAACAATGACCGCCGCACACCAGCGCGATAAATACTTGCTCGATCAGCTCCTGATGGCCGACGATCACCCGGCCGATCTCGCTACGTACTTCATCGAAGGTGAGGCGCGCGCGCGCGATGCGCTTTTCAATATCAGCTACAGATTCCATGCTGTGACTCCCTTATGGCGAATTGAAGTGATGGAGTGTCGGCGTACTGGAATAATGGGTTCCCGACCCATCACTGCATCGCACCCGTACTCCAACTTCCTGCCTAATCGCTGGCGACTCACTTTCTTGGCTCACTATTCTCCAACGATAAGAAATAATTCCGAATCGTCTCTTTCAATGCCTCGGGCACGCGCTCGGAGTTAAGCTCCTGCTCGGCTTGGCGCCGATAGTTGGCGACCACTTCTTGCTGGCCGAGCGCGCTTTTTCCGGTGGTCGGCTTGCCTTTAAACACCACGCCGCTGCTCTCGCCTTCGCCAAGCAGGCCTTTGATTTGCGTCTGCGCGCCGCCATGAAACTCGGGCAACGAATGGACGCCGTCATCTTTTTTTCCCGGCTCTTTGCCGGGCAAATTACTGTTGTTCTTTTCTCTCACGCCGTCGCCGGGGCTATCTTGTTCGCCGCGGCCGGCCATCTGCACCTGGCTGTCGTTTTTCTGGCCTGGTCCCGATTTCATCATTTGTTCGAGAAATTTTTGCGCGTCGAGGAGCGCGCGCCGGTCAAGCGCGCCGGTCGCTTGCTGATCCAAGCGGTCGAGAAACGCTTTGAGCTGGCTTTGACCGAAGCCCGGTCCGGCTTGCTGCTCTTTGTCCAATTGTTTTTTGAGCTGCGGCAACGACGCCAAACGATCCATCCACTGCTGCGGCAACTCTTGGCTCCCTTTGGCGGCGTCGGCAAAGTTAAGCAGATCGCGTGCCGCATCTAATTCCGCTTTGAGATCCTTTAAGCTTTGCTCGGTTTCGCCGGCTGAAAAGGAATTCTTCTCGGCGCCCGACTTTGCCGCCGCTTCAAACTTTCTCGCCACCCCGGCCAGTTCTTGCTTCAATTGCTCGTCGCTGGTTTTCGCCTCAAGATTTCTCCGCGCCAACTTCTCCAACTCTTGGCCGGCCTTGAAGCTTTCCTGCAACCCTTCGCTCTTGGCCTTTTCCTGAAAGTCGCGGGCAAACTCGCCGAGCTTTTGCGCCAAGGTCCGCGGCACACCGGCGCGCTGCGGCGCAAAAACGGACCGATCGGCATCGAACCAGAGCAAACCGAACCATAGAATCAACAGCGCCGGAGCTGCATAACTTCGCCAACTCCACTGACGCGGGGACACATCGCGCGGCTCAACCGCGCGTAAACTCGCCTCTGTTTGTTTAATAACCAACTGAGCGGCCGCGCTCTGATCCAAACGAGTAGATAATTCCCAAGCCGTCGTCGCTCGTTCGTCGAGCTTGAGTTGCTTATCAACTTGCACCAGCGCGCGCGTGATATCTTTTGGGCACCAACGCTGGCGGTAGAAAATAAATGGGCCGATGCCGAGTGCCACAATCACCGGTACCACCCAACGCAACTCATCAGCCGGCAAGTAGGCGTTAAGCGGCATCAACACGACCGCCACAGCCAGCGCGACGCCGGCAATGACGAACTCAATCTGCTCGCGCCGTTTGCGCCGCTCCCAACGGAGCAGCTCAGCAAATTTTTGCTCAAGCGCTTCCGCTAACGAGCCCATGAACGTGACTCCCTTTGCAACGCCCAACGCTGCAAGGCGTAGCCCGAGCCGCCGAGCATGAGATGAAAAGTGAAATGGATATAGGGCGCCGGCCATTGCCAACCGAAAAGCACCAGCGGCGCCAAGTCTTGCCGACTGAGATACGCCAGCAGAAACGCGATCGGGTTAAGCGGCAAATAGAACAGCGCCGAGAGAATGACCAAGCAAGTAAAAAAGCAACGGATAAAAACTTGCCGATTCTCTACTTTGCGTTCCCACAGCGCCAGCGAGGCGAGCCCCCAGACGCCGTAGCTCAGCGCATAAAAAGAGAGCAACAAGAAGGTCCCGGCGATGCTCCCGAGCGGCGTGCGCGCGACGGCGCCGGCCCAGACCAAGAGCGGCGCAGAGACCAGCAACGAGAGTCCAATATGGGCCAGGAGAAAAAACAGTTGCCCGCGGCGTATCACCGCCGCGGGCTGGCCCTGTTGGCCGAGCCAATGCTTGATCGGCCGAAAGCGCCATGGAGCGAACTCCTGGTTGGCGACTCTCAATGAAAAATAAACGATCAACAGCAGCGCGGTCACCGCCGTGACCCTGAACAGGCTCGCCGAGCCGCTCCACATCTGGGTGTCGAGGGAAGGAATATACAACGAGAAAAACTCTACGGGCGCGATAATAATCAACAGATAGAAATAAACCTGGAAGCCATGCCCCTCGCCGAAAAAAACCTCGATGCTTTCGCGCCAGACTGGATTGTTTCTCATTCGTCCTCCCCGCGCGCCAACGGAATGATCGCGCGGTAGAGCGCGTAGTCCTGGCGCTGAATGCGCGGATCGTCGATACGCACCCTCGGCTCGGGCTCCTTCACCCAACCGAAGAACACCGCCGCGCCGCTCGTCCAGCGAGCGTCGCCGTCACGCGGAAAAAATGACGAGTGAAACAAGATATCGCGGGTCTTGTCAGGGAATCTCAGCTCGCGGAAGCTCACGCCTTCGCTGCGCGCTGTGCCAGCTTCGGCGTCGGTCTTAAGCGGCGTCAACGGAAAAGTTCGGCGCCAACTGGCGCCATGGGCGATCCGGCCGAGATCGAATCGTTGGCCCGGCACCAACAGCCAACAGTGGGTCAGATCTTTGCCGCTCTGGTTATCGATTTTCATGACGAGTTTATCGCCCTGCGCTTCGAACTCAGCGCGCAACTGAAAGCGGTCGATGAGCCGCATGCGAAACAGCCGGTAGTCCCATTCGCGCAATGGCAGATGATAGCGGCTTGCGCCGCTGCCATCTTGCTCGACCACTGCCGCCTCCTGCTGATCCCTAGCCCGGTTGGAGACCGGCGTCAATTCCATCCAGCCCCGACTCATTTCGAGATCGTAGGGCCGTGGCTGAGTTGAAACAACGCCAGGATTCGCCTGCGCCTCGACGTAACCGTCGCCGCTGCTCTCAAGCACGGTTGAAGACATCAGCACGCCGTCAGGAATGTTGCCGCCGCGATTGAATAGAACGTACCCTGCCACAGTGCCGATGCTCACGAGCGCGAAGAAACCGCCAAGCGATGCCCGTGCGGATAAACGCTTGCGCTGCCAGAGCCAAACGATCCCGCCGGTGCCAAATAGGTAGAGAATCATCGCGAGAAACATCGAGCCGGAGGGCACGTAGGTCGAGATAAACGTCGGGCTGGCGATCAGCTGAGCGAACACCGCGTCGTTCCATTCGCTCCGCACCGGCGCATCCTCGGCGCCCGCCGGCGCAAGCAATGTCTGCAAATATTTCGGCAACCCATCCCACTGCGCCAACGGCGGACGGCCGATATCCAAGGCGAAATAGATTATGCGTCCCCGGCCCCGGCTGGCCTCGACTAACACCGGCAGGCCATCGCTTTCGGCTAGCACCTTGCCATTCACCAGCGTCGACTGCTGCGCCCAAACGCCGCCGAGCGCCGCGCTGCGCTCACCTTTGCCCGCACTCGGCTTGAAAGTGATACGCTGGGTACCGGTGACCCGCACCGGCAGAAAACGGCTGAGCGCCGCGTCTTGGTAGAGCGCAAAATTGAGGCTGCCGATGATCACCATGCGGCCGCCAGAACTGAGCCAAGTATCGAGGGCGGCGAGCTGTGCGCGGGACAAATCGCGCATCGACTGATCGTAGAGAATCACGTGCGACACGCCGAGCAGCGCGCGCGGGTCCGCCGCCAGCTCGCTAGGTGATAGCGCGACGAGCCGGCTCTGGCCGGTGGCGGTCGCGATCGGCGGCAACAAACTGCTCTCGCTCAGAAACAGTAGCAGCGGTGTCGGCGAAAAATAGCGGCGCAGATCGAGCTCGCGCTTGGCTCCACCCGTGGGACTGGAAAAAGTAATCGTCAGCGGCCGGCTAATGAAATCGGGATCAACGGTGAGTTGTATGGACTTACGCGACTGCGCCGCGAGAAAAACTTCGCGTCGGTAGTTGACCGCGAACGGCGCGCCGCCTTTGGTCGCGCCGCCCTTCCAAACCTGCACTGCCAAAACGCCCTCGGCCGGACGGCCGCTATTGTTTAGCTCGATCTCTAGTGGAAACGGCCGGCCCAGCTGAAACACGCCGTGGAAACCGACGCGCGGTTCGATCAGAATTTCCGCACTGGCTGGCACACACGAAAAGCTGATGATAGAGAAAGCCACGAGCAGCGCCGTCAAGAGCGACGGCACTGCTTGGATTAAGCAATAATGGCTAGAGTGGGTGAGTTGCTGCGGCGCGCGCCGATGCGCCGTTGGGGGAATTTCGGGTGCAGCCTTGGCGGCTGAAAAGGGCATGCTGCCTTTCCAGAACGGCCCGCCCCACTGGCACCGGCGATCTAGTCGATATAGTCGACGCTCAGTATGTCGAAAGTACGGACGCCGGTGGGGGTGCGGACCTGAACTTCTTCTCCCTCGTTCTTGCCGATCAATGCCCGCGCGATGGGAGAGCTAATGGAAATCTTACCGTTCTTCGGTTCCGCCTCGTGATCGCCGACGATTTGATATACCACCTTATCGCCTGTGTCACCATCGGCGAGCGACACCGTCGCGCCGAACACCACTTTGTCGCCGGAAAGCTTGGAAACGTCTATGACCTGGGCCCGCGCGATTTTATCTTCGATCTCGCGAATCTGCCGATCGAGCAGCGATTGGCGCTCCTTGGCG
>Ga0206224_1000008_pt1 | contig 13709 bp, 14 predicted proteins | sample MancosA1_FD_155446 | JGI IMG/M metagenome (GOLD analysis project Ga0206224, IMG submission 155446) | Subsurface sediment microbial communities from Mancos shale, Colorado, United States - Mancos A1 | ecosystem: Environmental > Terrestrial > Deep subsurface > Rock core/Sediment | place: USA...
TTTTGTGTTTATTACTTTACATTCACTTAAGTGAATTTTGTCAGCCGTATCGCGAAATTGTCTCCAGCGTGAATAGATCGTAATTCTCATGGCCGCTTTAGAAGATAATCTGCGCAAAGTGCCGCCGCAAAACTTGGAGGCCGAGTCCTCCGTGCTCGGCGGCATCTTGCTCGAGAACGACGCGGTCAACCAAGTTCTCGAACTACTGCGGCCGGAGGATTTCTACCGCGAGTCGCACCGCAAGGTGTTTCGCGCCATGATCGAAATCACCGACCGTAGCGAGCCGGTGGATTTGATCACGCTCAGTGACTTCCTCAAAAGCAAACAGGAATTAGAGGCGGTCGGCGGCACGGCGTATTTGGCGGCGCTGGCGGATTTCGTGCCGACGGCGGCGAATATTTCCTACTATGCCAAGATCGTGCGCGAGAAGTCGATTCTGCGCAGTTTGATTTCCACGGCCACTGAGATCGCCACGCGCGGCTACGAGGAACAGGGCAACGTCGAAGAGTTTCTCGACGCCGCCGAGAAAGTCATCTTCGACATCTCCGAAAAAAAGATCAAAGCGTCCTTTGTCGCCGTCGGCGACATGATCACCGACACGCTTAAAACCGTCGAGAAACTTTATCAGCGTAAAGAGATGATCACCGGTGTGCCCACCGGTTACGAAGATTTGGACAAAATCACCGCGGGCTTGCAGCCCGCCGATTTGATCATCGTCGCCGGCCGCCCCGGCATGGGCAAAACCGCCTTCGCTTTAAACATCGCCACCCACGCCGCCTACAACGGCGTGGGCGCCGCGGTGTTTTCTCTCGAGATGGCCAAAGAGCAGTTGGTCCTGCGCATGCTCTGTTCCGAAGCCCGCGTCAATAGCTCCAAAGTCCGCTCCGGCTATTTAGGCGAGCGCGATTTTCCCCAGCTCGCCAAGGCCGCCGGCCGCTTGCACGAAGCGCCGATCTATATCGACGACACGCCGGCGATTTCCATCCTTGAGTTGCGCGCCAAGGCGCGCCGTTTGCTGCGCGACCGTTCGAAAAAAGTCGGCTTGATCGTGGTCGATTATTTGCAGTTGATGCGCGGCATGGGCAATGCCAACAACCGCGAGCAAGAGATCTCGGAAATATCCCGCTCTCTGAAAGCGCTCGCCAAAGAATTGCACGTGCCCGTGATCGCGTTATCGCAGCTTAATCGCAAAGTCGAAGATCGGACCGGGAGAAAGCCGCAGATGTCGGATCTCCGTGAATCCGGTGCCATCGAACAAGATGCAGATGTGATCATGTTCATTTACCGAGAAGAGCTGTATGACAAAAACAACGACGATGTGAAGGGTAAAGCGGAAATAATCGTCGAGAAACAGCGTAACGGCCCCACCGGAACGATTACCCTGACTTTCCTTGCCGAGTACACGCGCTTCGAGAACTACACGGAGCGGGATCATGTTAGTTTCGACGAAGCGGACGAAGCCTGAGCGCGAAGCGCCGTGGCTTCGCGCATCTCAAATTATCGATTTCAAATTTCAACTTGCGGAATTCGTGACCATGCGCACGAGCGAAGTCTGTTGATTGATGCGCCCCCGTTTCTCCCAGCTTTGGTTTTTGCTTGCGACGTGGTCGTTGATCTCATACCTCAGCAGCGTCGACCAGGTCAAAGCCGCGAGCGCTCCGGCGTTGCTGCTTGCCAATGAGCTTGGGCCGAACGTCGACCCGGCAAAGTATTTGGTCAGTGAAAAATATGACGGCGTGCGGGCGGTCTGGGATGGCAAGGTGCTGCGTTTTCGCAGTGGCCGCGTCGTGCCGGCGCCGTCTTGGTTCATCGCCAAACTCCCCCAACCACCCCTCGATGGCGAGCTTTGGCTGGCGCGCGGCCGCTTCGATGCGCTCTCGGGCATCGTGCGCAAGAGCGAGCCGATTGACGACGAATGGCGCCAGCTTAAATATATGATCTTCGAGTTGCCCGATGCGCCCGGCACTTTCGCCGAGCGGGCCGGGCGTATCCAGGAGATCGTCGCCAAGACAAAGTGGCCGCAGTTGATCGCCGTGGATCAGTCTCGCGTAGCAAACCGCGCCGTTCTGAAAAAGAAACTGGATGAAGTGGTGCGCGGCGACGGCGAAGGCCTGATGCTCCATCTGGCCGACGCGCCCTACGTGACTGGCCGTAGCGACGCGCTGCTCAAGCTGAAACCGTTGCAGGACACCGAGGCGGTGGTGATCGAGCATGTCGCCGGCAAAGGCAAATACACCGGCATGCTCGGTGCGCTGCGCGTACGAACGCCGGCGGGCAAAATATTTCTCATCGGTACCGGCCTTACCGACGAAGTCAGGAAAAATCCGCCGCCGGCGGGCGCGACCGTTACGTACACTTACCGCGGCCTGACCAAAACAGGATTGCCACGGTTTGCCAGCTATCTGCGCGTGCGCGAGAATTTTTGATGGGATTTATTTCCGGGATTCGCGCTCGTACCAGTCTTCGTGTGGCGACCAACCCGAACAATTTAGACAAGCCGTCCAACGCCACTGATGGCCGCAACCGGGGCACCGGCCGCGTGTCGCGAACGTGTTCCAGCAGGCGCCGCAACCATCATCGAAATATTCCGGATACTCACACGGCGCGCACAACCAGCGGTGCGATGGTTTGGGTTGCCACTTGCAAAGCGGGCAGCGGATGCGGCTCAAATCCGGATGTTCGTTGGTTTGATCTCTCGATGTGCGTTTGCGCTCTGTAATCGTTACGCGATCCTGAAACAATAAGAAGGCGACGGCCAAACGATGCTGATTCGCATGTTGTCGAACCTGGATAATCCTGGACACGTCGATTGCAAGCTCACGCGCGTTGGACCCGCTCAACTTTTGAGCTCCCGGCTTCTCACAAAGTTCACCATCTTCAGGCTCATCACCACTTCGTTTTTCTGGTTGAGAACTTCGATGAAGGTTCGCACGATGCCGCGGTCGGGGCGGGATTCGGAGCGGCGCGCCTCTAAAATCGTCGCGCGCACGGATAGTTCATCGCCGGGATAGACGGGCTTGTCCCAACGCAGCTCGTCGCCGCCGGGGGAGCCGAGATTCGCTACTTGGGAAAGATAGTTTTCGGTGTAGATGCGCATCATCAGTGCGGCGGTGTGCCAGCCGCTGGCGATGACGCCGCCGTAGATGCTTTTCTTAGCGGCTTCTTTGTCGACGTGATAGGAGAGCGGCACGAAGCGCCGGCCGAATTCGAGCACTTCTTGTTCGTCGACTTTGATCGAGCCGAACTCATGCACGGCGCCGGGAATGTAGTCTTCGAAGTAGCGGTTGTCGGGGGACGTGGAAAAAGATGCACTGCTCATAATTTTATTGATCGAAGCGATTACGCCAATAACCTGGTCGGCGGCTTTGGTGCGCGAACCCGACAACCCAAAGATCGGCTTCATGTTCGATGCATATGATCGAATAGGGGAATCGTTTGACGATGACTTGTCGAGCGCCCAGCACTATTGGAACACTCAAAACAGGTGCAGCTGCCAGTGGAGCCGCGTTAAGTCGCTCCATGGCTTCATCGATCGCGAGGCGGAATTCACGGCCCAATCCGAGGCGTCGATTTTCGTACCAAGGTTCAGCAGCAATCAGTTCGTCCTCGGCTGCATCAAGGACGATGATCCGTTGGCTCATCCCCCGGACCGTTCAAGGCGTTTGCGAACCTCGGCCCATGGTCTTCCCTTGGCCGTGCCGGACTTGATTCGCTCAATGCGTCGCTCGATCTCAGCGGCCCACGCCACTTCGACGGCGTCGTCAGGCTCTCCATCGAGGCTTGCGAGCAGCGCAGAGGCGATCTCAGCTCGCTCAGTAATCGAGAGCTGCATCGCGGTAGTGAGAATGTCGTCAGCTACTTTGCTCATGGCACGATAGTATCGCCGTGCTCGATTCTTGTCCAGGCAGTCTTCCCGATCCGTCGGTTGAGGCGGTCACAGGTTAACGTGCAAGCGATATTCTCGCGACTTTACCCGCGATGTCCTCCGCCCCTAAGATATCGCTGAGGATTGCCGCCGAATCCGCGCCGGCTTGCCAGACTTGCTCGACGTTTTGTTCGTTGATGCCGCCGATGGCGACGATGGGGATTTTTACCGCGGCGCGAATTTGTTTGAGCATGTCGATGCCGCGGGCGCTTAAGCCGGTATCTTTCGTCGTGGTGCCGAACATGGGGCCGAAGCCGATGTAGTCGGCGCCGTTTCGTTCGGCTTCTCTGGCTTGCGCGATGTCGTGGGTCGAGATGCCGATGATTTTATTATCCAAGAGTTTTTTGCCGGCGGCTAACGGCAAATCTTCTTGGCCCAGGTGAACGCCGTCGGCGTCGCAGGCGAGCGCGATGTCGATGCGATCATTGACGATTAATTGGCAACCCGCGGCGCGCGTCTGGTCGCGCACTCGACGCGCCAAGCCTAGGAAATCTCTTGGCAGCAGCGATTTCACGCGGAGCTGGAGAATCTGCGCGCCGCCTTCGAGCAATTGCCGCAGCACGAGGTCGGCCGGCCGGCCCTTGGTCTGGTCCGGATCGAGGATGGCGTAGAGTGGCGGCAAATGGAGCGGCATGACCTAGATTCCGACCTTTTGTTTGGCCACGTTGCCGTGAGTAAAATCGTCGCGCCGTGATATCGGTGAAACAAAATCCGAAACCGGCCCGTTTAGAATTTTCCTTGTTTTGATCATTGGAATTTGTTTCGGTCCGCGGGGCCGCTTTCGTATTTGGGATTTGCCTTGTCGGCGTTGGCAGAGCGCTGCGTCGCCGTTTCGATCAGCGGATTTGCACAGGGTGATTCCCCTAGCCCGGATTATTCATGGTGCAACAGCGATCGAGGCGAAACCCTTCCAGAGCGCAGGCAAAGCGGCTCTGCCTTGAAGCGGCAAGCGAGGCGATCTGCTGTGAAATTACCTGTGAAAAGGTCAATCATCGTGCCGATCACCGAACATGACGATGAAACATTTGGCGCTGATGCCTTCGCTCCTCCAGGGTTCCACCTCGATCGACACTCTGTCGTTCGTTTTCCTGGTAGCATGAATAATCCGGGCTAGGTTTGGCTAAGATTCCTTCTTTAGCTCGATGCGCAGATCGGTGATTTTTTTGCGCAGAGTGTTGCGATTGATGCCGAGGATTTGCGCGGCGCGGATTTGATTGCCTTTGGTTTTCTTAAGGGTCAGTTCGATCAGCGGCCGCTCGACTCGTTCGATCACCAAGGAATAGAGATTGTCGACGTCGACGCCTTCCATACGGCGGAAGTAGTCGACCAACTTATGGCGAATAATTTCTTCCAGGGAAAGCTGGTCGACCTCCAAGCTCGCCGCGGCCGGCTTGTTCTGCAAGGAGAAGTCGTTGGGAAACAGTATCGGCCCCGAGGACAAAACCGCGGCGCGGATCATGGTGTTTTCCAATTCACGGACGTTACCTGGCCAGGAATGTTCTTCGAGGAGCTTTTGCGCGTCGGGCGACACGCCGGAAATTTGAATGCCCATCTCGCGGTTGATTTTATCGATGAAGTAGCCGATCAAAAGCGCGATGTCGCCGCGCCGTTCGCGCAAGGGCGGCAAATGAATCGGAATCACCTTGAGACGAAAATAGAGATCCTCGCGGAAGCGTTTTTCCTTGACGGCTTTTTCCAAGTCTTGATTAGTCGCGGCGAGGATGCGCACGTCGGCTTTGAGCAGGTCGCGGCCGCCGACGCGGCTGTATTCATGATCTTGCAACACGCGCAGCAGTTTGGTTTGCAAGTCGAGCGGGATGTCGCCGACTTCGTCGAGGAACAAAGTCCCGCCCTCGGCCAACTCGAACTTGCCGAGCCGGCGGTCGAGGGCGCCGGTGAAGGAGCCTTTCTCATGGCCGAACAGTTCGCTCTCGATCAGATCGCGCGGGATGGCGGCGCCATTGATCGCGACAAAAGGTTGGTTCCAGCGCGGCGAGTTGTAGTGAATCGTTTTGGCGACCAGCTCTTTTCCCGTGCCGCTCTCGCCCAAAATGAGAATCGTCGCTTGGGTGTCGACCACTTGGCCGATGATTTTGTAGACGCTTTGCATGGCCGAGCTGGTGCCGATGATGTTGACGCCGGGCTCGAAGCGTTTCTTGACTTCTTCTTTTAGCTCGCGAAAGTCTCGGCTCAACTTGTGGCTGTCGACGGCGCGTTTGACCAGCAACAGCGCTTCGTCCAGATCGAACGGCTTGGTGATGTAGTCGAAGGCGCCGTTTTTCATGGCGCCGATGGCGTTGCGCATGGTGTTTTGCGCCGTCATCAAAATCATCGCGGTCTCGACGCCGTTCTCTTTAAATTCTTTCAGCAGCTCCAAACCGTCGATGTCGGGAAGCTTGATGTCCATCAGTGACACGTCGAAATGGTGATCGGCGAGAAGCCGCCTCGCGGTGGCGCCGTTGGCCGCGGTTTGCACAAAGTAGCCTTCCGCTTCGAGCGCTTTCTGCAACACAAAGCGGAGCGACTCTTCGTCTTCGGTGATGAGGATTTTGCCTTGTTCCATACTTTAATCCGCCACGACTAAGGAAACTTTAAACGTGCTGCCTTGGCCGAGCGTGCTATCGACGCGGATCGTCCCGCCATGTTCTTTAATGATGCGGTAGCAGGTGGCTAAGCCGAGCCCCGTGCCATTGGTCTTGGTGGTAAAGAACGGCGAAAAGATTTGTGACAGATCTTCATCGCGGATGCCCGCGCCTTGGTCGGCGATATCGATCCAAATAAAGCGGCTGGCCGACGCTCCTTCACCGCGAATCCGGAAGTCGGTTTCCAGCCGGCTAGCCACGGTAAGCGTGCCGCGCTGGCCCATCGCTTGAAAGGCATTTTTCACCAGGTTCAAAAATACTTGCGTGAGTTGCGCCCGGTCGCCGCGGATTGGCGGCAAACTCGGATCGAAACGTTTCTTTATTTGAATTTGCTCTTCGCCCAGGGCCTGGTTTTCTAGCAATAAGACATCGTCGAGAATCTCATGAATATTGACCGGCGCAAGGTCGAGTTCGGCGGGCCGCGACAGATCGAGCAGTTGCTCGATCAAGTGATTAACCCGGTCGACCTCGCGGATCATGATGTCGGTGAATTCCTTGACCGACGGGTCGCCGTCGCCCGAGCGGCGCAGTAGCTGCGCCGCGCCTTTGATGCCGCCGAGGGGATTTCTTATTTCATGCGCGAGGCCCGCGGCCAAGGTGCCCATGAGCGCCAGGCGGTCGGTGCGCTTTAAATCCTCTTCCAATTCTCTGCGGTGCTTGATGTCGCGCAGCAGCATAATCGTGCCAAGGAACTGTCCTTGGCGATCTTCTAGCGGCGCTACGGTGGCGCTGACAGGGGTTTTTCTTCCCCAGCGGGTAACGAAATCGCCTTCGCCGCGGGCGCTCTCCTGGCGCGGCGGCTGGGTTTTGCGCACCAGCTCGAGCAGCCAAGGCTCGCGCTTAAAAATCTGTTCCAAGGGCTGACCGGTGGTCGCTGCCGAGGAGATTTCGGTGAGCACTTCGGCAGCTTCGTTGAAAAAACCGATCTTGCCTGCCAAATCGACCGTGATCACGCCGTCGTCTAAATTGCTAAGAATCTGCTCCCAGGAGATTTGCGCTGCCGGGGCGTGCTTGCGGCGAGGGTTTATTTTCATGGTGCACTGTAAGGCCGAGCGAAAATCATAGCAAATGCCAGCCCCGGCGCAAACCCTCTGTGTCCAGCAGACTTGCAATGGCGCGTATCACTATGGTAGTAATTTTCTTACACTTTTGGAGTTGCTACTCGAAGTGGGCTCGGCCCGCTTTTTTTGTTTCTGGGGTCCGAAACGGTTTTGCAGTCCATGGACACAGCGATTAATCGGGTGTGGGAGCTCGCAGCGCCCTTGGCGCAAAACGAAGGGTTGGAGATCGTCGATATCGAGCTCAAGCATGAAGGCGGGCGGAGCGGCCGGGTTTTGCGCCTGTATCTCGACAAAGAAGGCGGCCCGAGCATGGACGATCTCAGCCGGGTAAGCCGCGGCCTGAGCGACCTCTTGGACGAACATGAAGATGTCGTAGAGGGGTCTTATACCTTGGAGGTGTCTACTCCGGGGATCAACCGGCCGCTCAAGCGGCCGGAGCATTTTGCCCGCTTTGTTGGCAAAAGGATTCGCGTACGCACCCGCGACATGATTAACGGCAGACGAGCATTTCTCGGTGAGTTGCTCGAAGTGTCGGCCGAGACGATCGCGGTAAATCAAGATGGCGCAAAATGCGAAATCCCGTTTTCACTGATTGAAAATTCTAATTACGAGCACGACTGGAGTGCCTAATATGCAGCAAGACCTAAATCGAGTGATCGAGCAAGTGAGCAAGGAAAAAGGCATCGACAAAGCGATTCTGATCAGCGCTTTGGAAAATGCCATGATATCGGCGGCGAAGAAAACCTTTGGCCATCAGCGTAAGATCGAGGCGCAATTCAATCCCGAGATTGGCGAAGTCGAACTTTTTGAAGCCAAGACCGTCGTCGAAACGGTCCAGGATGAAGCAACCGAGATCACCCGGGACGATGCGCGCGAGAACCTCGATCCCGACGCTGAATTCGGCGACGAGCTGCTCTCTAAACTGGACTCGAGTAGGTTCGGCCGTATCGCCGCGCAGGCCGCTAAACAGAACATCGTCCAGCGGGTGCGCGACGCCGAGCGAGAAATAATTTTCAACGAGTTCAAAGGCCGTGAAGGCCAACTGGTCAACGGCATCGTGCAGCGCTTCGAGAAACGCAACATCATCGTTAACCTCGGCCGCACCGACGCGATATTGCCGGAGAAAGAACAGGTGCCGCGCGAGCGTTATCGCCAGGGCGACCGAATCCGCGCTTTTATCGTCAGCGTTGAGATCACCAGCCGCGGCCCGCAGATCGTTTTGTCGCGCACCCATCCGGGCATGCTGACTCAATTATTCGCCCAGGAAGTGCCGGAAATCTACGAAGGCATCGTCGAAGTCAAAGGCGCCGCGCGGGAACCGGGTGGGCGGGCCAAGATCGCCGTAGTGTCGCACGATCCCGACGTCGATCCGGTGGGCGCTTGCGTCGGCATGAAGGGCACTCGGGTGCAATCCGTCGTGCAGGAGCTGCGCGGCGAAAAAATCGACATCGTGCACTGGATAGCCGATCAAGCTGAATATGTTTGTCGCGCTCTCGCGCCGGCCAAGGTCGCTAAGATTATTATCGATGACGACGATCATACGATGGAAGTCGTCGTCCCCGACGATCAGCTGTCGCTTGCCATCGGTAGGAAGGGGCAAAACGTTCGCCTTGCCTCGCGTCTCACCGGCTGGCGCATCGATGTCTGCAGCGAAGCCGAGGCCGAAGAAGAGACCCGAAAAGCGCGTCAGTCGATCAATGCCATACCGGGTATCGGCGATATCGCCGGCGAGCTACTCTACCAGGCTGGATTCAAATCGGCGGAAGACGTGGCTGACAGCGAACTCGAAGATATTCTCGACGTCGAAGGTATCAGCAAAGAGAAAGCCGAGGCGTTGCACAAGTCGGCGAAGCAGTATGTGGTTGAAAAGCGGGCGCAGGAAGCGGAGCTCGCGGCTAGCGCGGCTGCCGCCAGCGCCGCGCTGGCCGCAGAAGCCGCGCTGGCCGCAGAAGCCGCGCCTGAGCCAGAGTCATAAATGGCGCGGCTCAGTCAGCTAGGCGTGACGGAGCACGCGCACAGAGCAGAGCGAACCTGTTTAGGGTGCGGTGCGCGGGACGATAAGGATAAATTACTTCGGTTGGCGGTGACGGATCAGGATCAATTAAGAGTTGACAGCTATCGGGGGCGCGGCGGTTATCTGCACCGTGATCCGAGCTGTCACAAAGCGTTCGTCAATCGCAAAGGTCATTACCGCGCCTTTCACGTTGAGATTAGCCGGACGGCAAAAGCAAAATTGATTGACGATTTAGCCGAGCGAGACTGGGAGTAAGACGAGATGGGAAAGATGAGAGTCCATCTATTGGCCAAGGACCTGGGTATCGAGACTAAAGATCTGATTGCCCAGTTGGATAAGATGGGAATGCGCGGGCGCAAAGCTCAGAGCGCACTTGAAGACGACGAAGTGACGCGCATTCGCGTGGTATTCACCGCATTGGAAAAACCACAGGTGCATGTTGGCGAAGAAAAAGTCGTCGCCGACCGCGTCGTGAAGGCGGAAGAAGAGGGGCAGAGCGGCGTCGAAGCGCGCGAGACCGTGGTCGAGCGGCGCGTACGCGCTAACGTCATTCGCCGGCGCACCAGCCGCGTCGAAGTCGCACCGACGGAGGCGACTGAAGTTGCTCATGAGATCATCGCCCAAGAGACTGCCATCCCGGATGAAACCGTTGTGGCTCCTCTACCGGCCGAAGAAGAGGCTGCAGTCAGCGCTGCTCCCGAAAGCGAACCCGTAACCGAAATTGCCGAGCCTGTCGAAGCGGTGGTGCAATCGGAGCCTTTGCCAGTTTCGGCCGATGCTGAAAGCGCCATCGCCGCGGAACCGAGCCGCCTAGCGGAGCCTGCGCCGGTGGCGCACGTGGTGGCGGCAGCCGCCCCGCCGGCGCCACCACTTGCGCCGCGTGGTGCGCGTATCCTTGGCCGCATCGATCTTAAGCAAACCATGCGTATCGAGCCGGCGCCGACGCCGGTCTTACGCCGCCCCCCAGCGGGCGCGCCTGGAGCGCGCCCCAGCGATGCCACCCGGCCAGCCGACGGGGCGCCACCTGCGGTCGGCGACGCGGAAAAACCTAAAACCGGACGGCACAAAAAGCGCGTCGTTAAAAAGCAAGATGTTTTGGAGACCCGTGAGAGTGAGATTCGCGGCAGGGGGTTTCAGAAAAAGCGGCGCGTATTCCCTGGAAAAGAAGTCCGGAAAACCGCAATCACGGTTCCCAAGGCGAGCAAGCGCGTCATTAAAATTTCCGAAGTGATCACCGTCGGCGATCTGTCGCGCGAAATGGGCGTTAAGGCCGGTGATGTGATCAAAAAGCTCATGGGCATGGGCATGATGGCGACCATCAACCAGGTGCTCGATGCCGACACCGCGACTTTGATCGCCTCGGAGTTCGATCATCAGGTTGAGAACGTCGCCTTCGACGTCGACGGCATGTTGGAAGTCGAGCATCAAGCGGAAGAGCAGGAAAGCGCGCTCACGCCGCGCTCGCCGGTGGTGACCATCATGGGCCATGTCGATCATGGCAAGACTTCCTTGCTCGATGCGATTCGGAGCACCAATGTGACGGCGCACGAACATGGCGGCATCACCCAGCATATCGGCGCCTATCACGTCCAAGTCGATGGCCGCAACGTGACGTTTCTCGACACGCCGGGCCATGAAGCATTCACCGCCATGCGCGCGCGTGGCGCCAAGGTGACCGACATCGTCGTGTTAGTGGTTGCCGCCGACGACGGTGTCATGCCGCAGACGGTGGAAGCGATCAATCATGCCCGCGCCGCCGATGTGCCGATCATCGTCGCGGTCAACAAGATCGACCGGCCCGATGCAAATCTAGAAAAAGTAAAAAGAGGCCTGTCCGAATACGGCTTGGTCTCTGAGGATTGGGGCGGCGACGCGGTGTTCGCGCCGGTGTCGGCAAAAACCCATGAAGGCATTCCGCATTTGCTGGAAATGCTCCAGCTCCAGGCCGATATCTTGGAGCTCAAAGCCAATCCCGACAAACTGGCGCGCGGCACGATTGTCGAAGCCAAACTCGATCGCGGCCGCGGTCCGGTGGCGACGGTGTTGGTGCAGGAAGGCACGCTGCATGTCGGCGACGCCTTTGTTTGCGGCGTGTTTTACGGCAAAGTGCGCGCGATGATCGACGATCAGGGCCGCAAAGTAGACGCGGCGCCGCCGTCGTTCCCGGTGGAAATCTTGGGCTTGCAGGGTGTGCCCCTGGCCGGCGATTCGTTCGTCGCGGTGGCCGATGAAGCCAAAGCGCGCCAGGTGGCTGAGTTTCGCCACAGCAAGCAGCGCGAAACCGAATTGGTCAAATCGAGCAAAGTGTCGCTCGAAGAATTGTACAGTCAGATCAAGGCCGGCGATGTCAAGGAACTGCGCGTGGTGCTCAAAGCCGACGTGCAAGGCTCCGTCGAGGCTTTGACCGAGGCATTGACCCGGATGTCCACCCATGACGTTAAGCTCAAGGTCATTCATGGTTCGGTGGGCGGCATCACCGAGAGCGATATCTTGCTCGCCGCGGCATCCAACGCGATCGTCATCGGTTTCAATGTCCGGCCGGAATCCAAAGGCGCGGCCCTGGCCTCTAGAGAAGGCGTCGACGTGCGCCTCTACACAATTATTTACGAAGCGGTGGCTGACGTGCAAGCCGCCATGGAAGGCATGCTCGAGCCGACCTTCCGCGAGCAAGTGCACGGTCGAGTGGAAATTCGCCAGATCTTCAACATCGTCGGCGTCGGCACCATTGCCGGTTGCCACGTGAGCGAGGGAAAAGTGGCGCGCGGCCACATGGTTCGCTTGTTGCGCGACCAAGTGGTGGTGCACGAAGGCAAGCTGGCGAGCTTGAAGCGCTTCAAAGACGATGTGCGCGAAGTGGCCGCCGGATACGAATGCGGCCTCTCGCTCGAAGGTTTTCAGGATTTGAAACAAGGCGATGTGATCGAGAGCTACGAGAAAATTCCCGTCATTCGCAGAATCAATCCAAATCCTTCCGGCCGCGAAGCGCAGCGAATGAGCGGCGTGTAGGGCGCAGGCGCAGGCCCGTTCGGTCTCGTTTTTCTCCATGGTTGTAGGTGTTCTCAAGCTCAACCTGGTGATTCCCGAAAATCATTCGCTCAAGGGCAAGCGGGGAGTCATCAAGCGAATCCAGGCGCGGGTGTCCGGGCGCTTCAATATTTCCGTCGCCGAGTGCGGCGATCAGGATTTATGGCAGAGCACGGTGCTCGGCTTCGCCATCGCCGGCACTAGCCGGCCGATCATCGAAGCGACGCTGGGCAAGGTCGTCGAGTTTGTCGACGGGTTAGGTTTGGCCGAAGTGGGCGAGACCGGCGTGGAGTTTTTTTACTGCTGAAGAATTTTCGGTCACAAGAAGATTGGCCGCAAAGGGCGCAAAGTAAATGGCCATCCGAACTTCGTATTACTCTCGCTGGAAGTTTTCGCAGTTCACGCAAATTTTTTTCCATGCCAGAGCCAGAAGGGCGGGATTCAAATCCGCTCCTTGGACAAATTCGCTTCCATTTTTGCGAACTTTGCGTTCTTTGCGGCTAATTCTCTTATCAACTTTGGTTGCGGCTTTGCCGCGCCAGGTCCTTCGTGGTGAATAAGTTCTTGTTGCATTAAGTTCGTATGGAATATCAACGTTCGGACCGGGTGGGAGATTTGATCCTCGAAGTGATCGCGGAACTCTTGCGCAAAGACATCCGCGACCCGCGCGTGCAGACGGTCACACTCACCGGTGTGAAAGTCAGCAAGGATTTGCGCAATGCCAGAGTCTATTTCAACCTGCTTGGCGGCCAAGATTCTCGAACTGACGCATTGGCAGGATTAATGAGCGCCACCGGCTTCATTCGCTCTAAAGTTGGCAAGCAGTTGAACCTGCGCTTTGTCCCGGCGCTCGAGTTTACTTACGATGAAACCGAAGACGAAGCGCAGCGTATCGATGAATTGTTGAAGCAGGTCAAAAGCTAAATAACTTTTCACCACGAAGGACACGAAGGTTTTCGCAGGGTGCGCTTTGCGCACCGGTCGGTCTCGGAATATCTCGCGCAAAAAACGCAAAGGGCGCAAAGGATAAAATTAAATTTCCG
>Ga0206224_1000009_pt1 | contig 12452 bp, 7 predicted proteins | sample MancosA1_FD_155446 | JGI IMG/M metagenome (GOLD analysis project Ga0206224, IMG submission 155446) | Subsurface sediment microbial communities from Mancos shale, Colorado, United States - Mancos A1 | ecosystem: Environmental > Terrestrial > Deep subsurface > Rock core/Sediment | place: USA...
TACTGGCAACGTTGCAATGGACTGGTCCGGAGCGACGGCGATTCCTGCCAATAAGGTCTGAAAATGTCGAGCCATCCTCTCGATCCTGTCGCGCTTAAACAAGTCCGTGCTGTACTCGATATGGCCGGCGATGCCATGTTCCTGATCCATGAGAGAAAACGTCAAATCGAATTTTGTCATCCCGCCGTCAATCTCGACGGGTTCGGACCGAAGTCGCGCCAGTTCGAGAGATGGAACCACAGTATTTTGGAAAGCGAACATGACTTGGAAGATCGGGTTACGGGCCACGTCGCGCTGGGGTTGTAATTCCTCAACCAACTTTTCAAAAGGAAAGTCTTGGTGGGCAAAAGCGTCTACACAAGTGTCTCGGACACGTCGAAGCGTTGCACGGAAACTCGGACTACCCGCATAGTTCGTGCGCAGCACCAGGGTGTTGACAAACGAGCCGAGCAAATTTTCAGTCTCGGGCAGCCGGCGATTTAACACCGGGCAACCGACTAGCAGATCTTCCTGAGCGCTGTAGCGGAAAAGCAGGGTCTTGAACGCCGCGAGCAGCGTCGTAAAAAGCGTAACGCCATTTTCTCGACTCAACTCTTTAAGCTTTAGCTGCAAAGTTTCGGGCAACAGAATTGCCAGCCTCGATCCGTCAAACCCTTGCACCGGCGGTCGAGGCATGTCGGTGGGTAAATTCAAAACCGGCAAAATACCGCTCAGTCGTTGCAGCCAATATTCACGGTGCGAGCGGAAGGTTGGGCTTGAAACGCGGTGGCGTTGCCAGCTTGCATAATCGGCATATTGCACGGGCAATGCCGCTAACTTCGGCTCTTGGCCGTTCTGATTGGCCTCGTAAGCGGTCCACAGTTCGCGAAAAAAAATCGCCACGGATTGACTGTCAAAAACGATTTGATGCAAGGTCAGAATCAGCAGATGTTGGTCATGGCCAATCCGTGTCAGCCGCGCGCGAATCGGCAGTCCAGCCGAAAGATCGATTGGCTGTCGCCACTCATCGCGAATCAATAGTTCGATTGCGCTTGGCAGTTCGGTATCGGCAACAGGTTCCAGATCCGTTACAGTAATCTCGATTGAGCACGTGTCCGCAATGCGTTGGATTGGCCTGCCATCTGGGGCGGGATAGGTGGTGCGCAGGACCTCGTGACGGCGCACGATGAGATTAAGGCATTCCAGCAAAACCTCTACCCTTAGTGCGCCGACGAGTCGCACGACTTTGCACCCATTATATACCGGCCGGGCGTGCTCGAATTGATCCAAGAACCAAAATCGTTCTTGGGCAAACGATAGAGGGGGCGGAGCGTCATCATTATCCCTACGCGGGATGGTGTTATTGGGCTGCCGCTCAAATCCCTCGCGTTCTAAAAGGTAGGCAAAAAGCTCATCTCGTTGGTTCAAGGCACTAATCTTTTTTAGAAGCTGTGATTCTTTTCTTCACGCCGCCGTTTGTTACGCTCTTCGGCTAGCATGGTTTCGACTTCAGCGGAAGACATACCATCGACTTGCAAATACAGAGCCGCCAACTTTTCCGCCGGTTCTGCGCTCGGTGCCTTTTGCCCAAGAAGTTGAGCCGCCTGTGCCACGGTACCAGCATCGTAGAACTCCGCCAAGGTAAGATTCCAGGTAAAGATTCGGCCCATAGCCGAAATGATTTTCATTGCGATTATTGAGTCGCCGCCAAGATCGAAAAAACTATCATGGATGCCGACGCTGTTGATACCCAAGACTTCGGACCAAATTTTGGCGAGCAGCGATTCCATCGGGGTGATTGGCGCGCTCAATCGGTTGCCGAGTTTGGGCCGATCTAGCTCTGGCGCGGGTAATGTTTGACGATTGACTTTACCGTTACTATTTTGCGGCAAGCTCTCTAGGGTTATGAACTTACTGGGCATCATGTAATCCGGCAGCCATTGTTTTAGCGCATCGCGCATTTGGCTTATGGTGGGTATCACCTTGTTGGCCGGTGTCACATAGGCGACCAGCCGGTCATCGCCGTCAGCATCTTTATGCGCTGCCACCGCCGCCTGACTTATTCCCGGGATCCGTAGCAATGCCAATTCAACTTCCTCGGCTTGAATTCTGTGGCCGCGGATCTTCAGTTGGAAATCTTTGCGCCCCAGATATTCGAGGCAACCATCCGGCTGGAGCCGTCCCAAATCCCCGGTGCGGAAAATTCTCCGGCCGTGGCCATCGGCATCACCAACAATCACAGCATCGGTCAACGCCGAATTATTCCAATACCCTGGGAAAATATAAGCGCTGCGAACGGCAATCTCGCCGATCTCGTTCACTGCGAGCGGGTTCCCCGAATCGTCGAGAATCAAGACTTCCATATCCTCGACTTCGTAACCGACCGGCAATGCGCCGCCCGGGACCTGCGAGTTTTTATTAAAAAAATGAACTCGGTAAGTGTTGGTTTCAGTGCTCGATAGAACATGGAGCAATAAGGCGTCGGGAAAATGGCGCTTAAACAATTCCACATCCTGTCCGAAGACCTGGCCGCTGCCTATCCGGATCAGGCGTAAGTCGGGAAATTGTTCGGCACCGGTTAATTGTTGGGCGAAATGACGAAACACCGTTGCGCCCGCATGGAAGATCGTAATCTTCTCGCGCTGGAGCCAAGCAGCGATTGCCGTCAATTCAACTTGCTTAAGGTCCACCGGGAATATTGCCGAGCCGCTCAGTAAGGCCAGGTAGAGATTACTCAAAGCACCGGCGCTGCTGGGCGGACGCACTAGAGTAATACGATCCTGTGGCGAAATATGCGACGCGTTCCCCAATCTCATGACGTAATGAAGCATATTGCGATGGTTATCCATCACTCCCTTCGGCTGGCCGGTGGTACCCGAGGTATAAAGAATTTGTGCAAGAGCGTCGGGCGATACCCGGTCTTCAGGATTTGCCTGGCTCCAACCGGCACCGACGGATGCCAAGTCAATTACAATGTGCGCCGAAGTTAGCCATGACTTTGCCAGGCCTAGCCCGTCACTTCCGGTTAGCACGATCTTGGTGTTGGTATCTTGAAGAATGAACTTTGCCCAAGCGGGTGAAAACGAGCTGTCGAGAGGAACATAAATTTTGCCCGCTTTGATAATTCCTAAGATGGCGGCTATCGTCGCCAGATCATTCTTTGCCAACAGGGCAACCGGTTCGTTGCTGGCGCGACTGCCTGACCGCAGCGCATGGGCAATCCGATTAGCCATCTTATTCAATCTGCCGTAGGTTACGGCGTGGTCGGCTACCTTGACCGCAATACGCGACGGGTCACAGTCGACTATTTGTTCAAACCGGCTGGCAATCGATTGCTCGAGGTAGCTCCTGGTAAACTTGGTGAAAGGATTGCCGGGCATAAGCCGAGACGGAGCGCGCAAAACGAAGCTAGATTTTTTGTCGGTCTCAAGAACCATGGCAACTCCCGCTTCGACTCGTCCGTCAGTGAACCATTAAACGAAGCCACTTCGCGGGCGGGGATTTGACCCCGACCTTGACCAAAGGGGATGCTCGCCCCCTTTGGAAACCCCATTTAATTGTGCCCGCCTCAAGAGGCGGGGTTAACATAGAATGTGCTGAGTTCTTGCTCCGCTGCGCCTATCCAGATGGGCATCTCCAAGCTGCGGTAAGAGGTGAGGGCCAGAGATAATTCATTTCTGGCATGGTCGATCTGATTCTCACGGCGATGCAATTGTCCTAGACTCAAGTGGATGTGAGCCTGGAGCGGTCGCATTTCCAATTGGTTTGCGAGCGTCATGCTTTGATCGTAATAGGAACGGGCTTGGGCAAGATCCGGCGATTGCTCTTGAGCGACGTCGCCAAGTAGTTTTAGCGCCCAAGCTTGATAACCGCGTTCTCCCGTGTCGGCGGCGAGAGCCAAAGCGCGCTGCCCATGTTCACGCGCCGCATCTATCTGCCCCGCTAGGAGGCAGGTTTGGCCGTGCCACGTGAGCCGCAGCGACCATCCCGCTTTGCGGCCGATTAACTCCGATTGCTCCTCGGCCTTTTCCATCAGCGGTATAGCATCGTCGAGGCGGCCTGCTAAAGCATAGGCGTAGCCTAAATTCGATCCGACGTGAGTCGTCAGGACCCGAATCTCACTCGCCTCGCAGATATTTCGGCTTCTTTCCAATGCCCTGATCGCTTGTTCGAGATCGCCCTTGACGAGCAATAAAAATCCCAAGCTACAGTACGCGTAGGCGAGGCTGTAGGCATGCTCGCTCTCTTCGGCGATTCGAATGCCGGTCTCGGCGATGGGAATCCCGTCTTTGAACTCACCCAGTTGCGCGCAGCATTGAGTTAACCAGCTGCGACAGACCACCGAAATGACGTTGGCCGTGCCAAAGCGCTCGTATTTGTAACGTTCGTCGTTAACCGCGTAGAGCGCTTGGTTCAATGTCGTGATCGATTGCCGATATTGCCCCATGTGGTGGTAGGCTAGGCCCATATAGTAGTGGGTGACCGTGTTCAGCTCCAAATCGCCTTTGTTAAAATGTAAGCCGCGGGCCCCGGATTCTATGGCGCGGCCATGTTCGCCGACGAGGTCGTAGTAGCCAGTCAAGAAATTGAGCACCCGGCCCAGTCTTTTATGGTCGCCTATACCCTGGGCGATCGCCTCGGCCTCTCGCAGGCTGCGATTAAGTTCATCAAATTGGCCGAGCAGAAAAAGCGGGTTACGAAGTTCCAAACGAACATCCACGGCGCGCCGCAACGCGTCGCCGTCCCGCGGCAGGTGTTGTAACGCGGCAAGCGATTTGTAGTAAAAATCAGCTGCCTCACGGTTGGCCGAGCGCGCGACTGCCTTGCCCCCGGCTTGCTCCAAGTAATTCACCGCCTTATCCCAAAGCTCGCCTTGAAAGGCGTGATGCGCAAGTTTTTCCAGATGGTCGTGCGACGTAGCGCCCACCATATTTTCTAAGGCCGCTATCACTTTCGAGTGGAGCCAGGTCCGCCGCTCATGCAGCAGTGCGCCATAGGCGACCTCATTAATCAGGGCGTGCTTGAAAGTGAATTCCCGCTCGGGAAAGAGATTGCTCTCGTAGAGGAACTCCGCCGCCTGAAGGTGGCCTAGTGCGAGATTTAGCGTGTCTTCCGATAGCTCGGCAACGGCGCGTAGCAGAGGCTGGGGAACGGCAACGCCAATGACCGCGGCGGTCTGCAGCAGGTGCTTTTCTTCGACTGGTAAGCGGTCGATACGGTCGGCCACGACATTTTGCACGGTGCTTGGAATATGGATGCTATCGATTTGTAGACCAGGGCGGTAGGTTCCCCTTTCACCCACGAGAAAACCCGTCTCGACCAAGGACCGCACGCCCTCTTCGGCGAAAAAAGGGTTCCCTTCTGTACGCGTTAGCAACATTTTCTTCAGTGGAGTGAGATCCTTGTTGTTTCCCAGGAGATGGCGCAAGAGATCCTCCGCGCCCGACTGCGGCAATGGCTCCACGCGCAGTTGCGTGTAATAGGTCTTGTCACCCCAAGCATGACTGTAGCCGGGCCGATAATTGACCAGGAGGAAAAGTCGCGCCAGCGGCAGACTCTCAATCAAGCCGTCGAGAAAGGCCTGAGTTTCATAATCGATCCAATGGAGGTCCTCGAACACCACCAAAACCGGCTGCCGTTGGCTCTCCCGGATAAGCAACCGCTTGACGGCATCCAGCGTATGACGCCGCCGCTGCTGCGGCTCCAGCGCGTTAAATCGTTGGATGGCTGAAATGATATCCGGCTGTTGCGACAACCAGCTTTGCCGATGTTCGAGGGCAAGCTGATTATCGTCGGGCAACGCGCCCAATAGGGAAAGAACCGGCGCGATCGTGTCTCTCAGCGTGTTGTCCAATTCGAAAACATGCGTCGCGACCAGTTCTGGGACGCTATCGCCCGGTTGCTCACTGCCGATTTGGCAGTAGCGGCGCAGCATTTCAATCAAAGGAAAATACGGCGTCGCTTTGCCGTAGGAGACCGACGCTCCCTCGAGCACGAGCCAGCCGGGCGCCAATCGGTGGCGGGTAAACTCGTGGACCAGGCGTGACTTGCCCATGCCCGCTTCGCCCACCATTGCCAGGACCTGGCCGCGACCGGCCACGGTTTGTTCAACGAGCTTATTGAAGATGGCGATCTCAGGCTCGCGCCCCACAAGCGGTGTCAAGCCGCGCACGCCGGCGGCCTGGACGCGAGTGCGTGCTGTGGTCGCGCCCACGAGCTCAAAGGCGTCGACTGGGCGCGAAATACCCTTGGCTTGCACGGCGCCGCGCGGGTTTACTTGGACGAAGCCTTCGACTTCGCGCAGGGTCGAGTTTGTCATCAAGATGCCGCCGGCGCCTGCAAGCTCCTGCATTCTCGCCGCGAGATGGGTCGTGTGGCCGAGCGCCGAATATTCGACGTTGAGATCGTTGTCGATGGATCGAACCACGACGTCGCCGGTGTTCATGCCGATGCCGATCTGTAAACCGGCGTCTTCGGACTGGCCGAGTTTGTGACGATGGCGCTGCAACTCTTCCTGCATCGCCAGAGCAGCATAACAGGCGCGTTGCGCGTGATCTTCATGCGCCAGCGGTGCGCCGAACAGCGCCATGATGCCGTCGCCCAGGACTTGATTCACCGTGCCTTCATAGCGATGCACGGATTTCATCATCAAGTGCAATACCGGATCGATAATCTTCTGCGCTTCTTCGGGGTCGCGCCCCTCAATGAGTGCCGTCGAGCCGCGAATGTCGGCGAAGAGGACCGTTACATGCTTACGCTCGCCTTCAAGTAGGTGGCGCGTAGCGAGAATCTTCTCGGCAAGGTGTTTGGGAACGTGGGTCTCGACGGCAACGGTTGCTGGCGCCGGGATTTCGCGGTTTGGAGTTGGCGAGCCGATCGTTTGCCCGCAGTTGCCGCAAAACTTTGCTCCCCGTCGATTGGGCTCGCCGCAGTTTGGGCAGGCCGTCTCAAGCCGCGCGCCGCACTCCTCGCAGAAAAGCGCTTGGTCGCGGTTCTGAGTTTGGCATTGTGGACAAATCATTGACACCGTCAATCTCGTAGAAAGTTGCTTATATATCGGTTTCTGAGTCGAGCCTTATTATCTTACAACACGGTTCACCAAGTCGCCGAATCGGTCATTATCGTTTTTGCCCATGAAGGACGCTCTTTAATCTTGCCTTTAGATTTTCTGACATGCCGAGAAGCTGGGAGACCAGTGAACTTGTTTTACCGCCCGATAACGGATCGATCTCAATCTTCCCTTTTTCCGCATCTTTCAAAAACTCCCGATCGACAAACGTTTTCATAAAGGCTGATTCCAGCGCCGCCGCGCGCTGGGGCGGGACTCCCGGCGCCATCAGATACATTTTGGCGAATTGACTGGGAACCGCCGCGCCTAAGCGCAGCAACTCGCGCTGTTCTTCGTTCTTCGCGATCGCGCCAATCGTAGGAACGTTACTGAACGGGAGATCGGGTAACGGCGTGTCCGCCAGCTGAGCTAAAATCAACCAATCGCCATTTTTTATCAGGTTTAGGACGGCAATTTTGGCCGAGGTCCAGGTGTTGAAGAATCCGTCCACTTCGCCGCTATCCATTGCCAGACGAATATCCGCGGTCCCTTTGTAACCCGAGACGACCTTGATATTGGCTCCGACTACGTCGCGCATGAGCATGGGCGCGTGCTCAATAGTGTTATTGGGAATGCCTCCAAAAGTGGCCTGTCGCGCCTTGGCTCCCAGTAACTCTTCTAGTTTCGTGATGCCGGATCGCCGGTTAACCAGCATCAAATACACTTCCGGCACTGGAACGGCTAGATAGCGAAATTTGGCCATATTGAATTGGACACCGGGATTGCCGAATAGCTGCTCTAAAATAATCGGGCCTGCGACGTTGCCAATAATAGTTCCGTCTTTCGGCCCGACATTAGAAATATAGTTGGCGGCGACGATGCTACCCGCGCCCGCCATGTTATCGACAATAACGGTTGGATTTCCGGGGATATGCTTGCCCAGGTGCCGACCCAAAACTCGTGAGTAGGAGTCGAATCCTCCGCCCGGCGGAAAACCGACGACGATCCGAACTGTTTTGCCCTGGTAAAAAGCAGTCGTATCATCTTCGCTGCCGCTCAGAGTGGCACCCCAACCGGCCGCGCTCCAGACGTTGGCAAACGCAAGCAATACAAAAACACGCATCGCTAACTTTTGCATGACAAGTTTCACAATTCTGGCTGACCGCTAGCCTAGCAAGAGCGGTGTTTCGCCGATAAAACGAGCCGCACCTGAATCTGGATATAGTCCCGCGAAAAGCGAAAAAGCAAGGGCAATCGCCTTACGGTTTTTAGCCAACTTCTGTGGCAGCGGTGAGGAGCTTGCAACCGCACTTTGACTGCGCTCCTCGTCGATAAGGCGGTGCAGCTCTTGTCACCGCTTTCTTAGTCACATAAGATCGCGCGTGAAATTATTTTAGGAGACAGCGCGCGATGATTTTGGACGGGAAAATCGATCTCGACGTTCCGGTTGAGAAGGCTTGGGACTTTTTGATCGATATCAATAAATTTTCCACCTGCTTGCCTGGTATCGATTCGGTGACGCAAATTGACGATAAGACTTTCGACGGTAGTATCTCGGCGACGGTGGGGCCGATCTCGGGGAAGTTTAACTTTCGCTCGACGATCGTCGAGAGCAAGCCGCCGGTGCAGATGGTGGTGCAGACGGAGGGCACGGACACGGTGACCAAGAGCACGGTCAACGCGGACATGACCGTCGATCTGCGCCGAGTCTCGGATGCCAAGACTGAGATGGATTATAGAGCGGATGTAAAGATTAAAGGTCGCTTGGGAATACTCGGCGATATGGTGCTGCGCGCGACGGCGACTTTGATCCTGCAAGAGTTCACCAAGCGGCTGCACAAAGGGCTTGGCGAGCAGGCGTAAGTTTAGTATGGGATGGTGACTTGGCAGAGAGCGAAAGCAAAAGCAGATCCTTCACTTCGATTCAGGATGACATGGGGAGAAATGGGGTAGCACGGCCTTAGATGTCATTCTGAGCGCAGCGAAGAATCTCGCATTCTACAATTTTCGATTTAACAGGAGCAGCAAGGAGTTTTTCATGGCGGATAAGTATGACGTGGTTATTGTCGGCGGTGGGTCGGCGGGTTGCGTGGCGGCGAGCCGTCTTTCGGAGGATGCCAATCGTAAAGTGCTCTTGCTCGAAGCCGGTCCCGATCCCTGGCCGCTGCCGGAACTGGTGGCCAATTCATCGATGCAGACGCGCTTGCTGTTGGAATCCGACTTTGTGTCGATGTTCGGCACCCAGCGCCATATCGACGGCAGCACTTACTACGCGCTCGCCGGCCGCATCATGGGCGGCGGGTCGTCGGTGAACGTCATGTCGGTGCTGCGGCCGCAACGGTACGATTTGGACCAGTGGGTGGCGGCGGGCAATCCCGATTGGACCTATGATCGCTGCCTGCCATTCATGAAGAAGATCGAATCGGATCAAGATTTTCCCGACAGTCCGATCCACGGCAAAGACGGGCCGCTTTACGTCAAGCGTCAGTATACGCTCGACATGCCGATGTCGCCGCCGGCGCGGGCGTTCATCGATGCGGCCTACGCGATGGGTTTGCCGAAATGTCCCGATCTGAATGTGCCGGAACCTTATGGCGTGTGCGCGTCGCCTTACAATATTAAAGACGGCAAACGGCAGTCCACCGTAGTGGCGTATTTAAACGCCGCGCGCGAACGCAAGAATCTGACGATTATCGATCAAGCGACGGTTCAGACATTGAAGTTGAACGGCAAGAAGTGTGAAGGAGTAAATTACGAAAAAGACGGCGCCCTGCACGCCGTCCTCGGCGGTCAGATTGTCGTGACCTCCGGCGTATACGGCTCGCCGCAAATTCTCATGCTCAGTGGCATCGGCCAGGCTGAGCAATTAAAAAAACATAACATCGCGCTTGCGCATGAGCTCAAAGGCGTCGGCGAAAACTATCAGGATCATCCCGTGGTCTTCATGACTTACGAAGGACCGAAGGAGTCAAAAGAAGATTGGGTGGTGCCGCGTTTTCGTTTGATCATTCGCCACAACGCGATCAGCGAAGCGGCGAATTTCCACATCAACATGCGGCCGCCGACGGAGGTGACCGGTTTGAAGCGCATGATGCCGATCTCGGCGCACTTGCTCGAACAGCGCAATCGCGGCCGGGTATTTCTCCAGAGCGGCGATCCGCATGACCAGGTCGGCATCGACTCGTGCATGCTGGAACATCCGGAAGACCTAAAAGCGATGGTCGAGGCGATGCGATTCATAGACGAGTTGGTGCACCGGCCGGAGGTGAAAGAATACTACGGCCCGCTGATCCAACCTGGATCGGACGAAGACTGGGGCGAGTTCGCGCGCAAAACCTACGACAGTTATCACCACGGCGTCGGCACGTGTAAGATGGGGCCGGCGAGCGATCCGCTGGCGGTGGTCGATCAGCGACTACGCGTGCACGGCATGCAGAACCTCTGGGTCGGCGACGCGGCGATCATGCCTGTCGTCAGCCGGGCTAATACGAATTTAACTTCGATGATGATCGGCGAGCGCTTGGCGGATTTTGTTCAAGAGGTGGCGTAAATACGTTTCGTGTTTCGGGTTCCGGGTTGGGAGGGGAACGCGAAACTAGCAACGCGAAACCTGATGCGGATTCCAATTCCGGAGGAACCATGGCCGACTATCCATTAACTGCGGAGTCGATTAAGAAAGAATTCAAGCGCGCCGGCATTCACTTTGTCGTGGCGTTGCCGGACCGCGTAACCAGCCACTATCTGCTCAAGGGGTTGCTTGCCGATCCGGAGTACAAGGTCGTGCAGGTGTGCAAGGAAGATGAAGGCGTGTCGATTTGTAGCGGGCTCTACGCCGCGGGCCACAAATCGGTGTTCATGATGCAGTACACGGGGTTCTTGGATTCCATCAATGCCATTCGCGGCGTCGCCGTGGAAGGGCATTTTCCGGTGTGCATGATCGTCGGTCTGCTCGGCAAAGAAGCCGATGTCGCGCCGACTCAATCGAAGAAATACGGCGTCAAGATTATCGAGCCGATTTTAGATGTCATGGGTATTGAGCATCATTTGATCGAGCGCGACGCTGACGCGCAGCAAATCGCGCCGGCGATCGAAAAAGCATTTAAAAATTGTTCTCCAGTCGCCATGCTGATCGGAAGGGAGCCGCGCTAGCCATGATGAAACGAGATGAGATGTTGAAAGCGTTTGCGCGCCAGCGTAAGGACGAGATCGTCGTGGCAGTCTACATGGCGGCGCAGGAGTTGACGCATTTTGCGCCGAACGATTTGAACTATACTTTCGTCGGCGCCATGGGACAGGGCTCGTCGCATGCTTTGGGTTTGGCGCTCGGGCGGCCCGACAAAAAGGTCGTCGTGTTCGACGGCGATGGCAGCTTGCTGATGAATCTGGGTTCGCTGGTTACGATCGCTAATCAGGCGCCGAAAAATTACGTTCATTGCTTGTGTGAGAATGGCTGCTATGAAACGAACGGTTCCGTCTTAACGCCGCGCTCGGGCCAAATCCGTTTCGCGGAGTTGGCCAAAACCACGGGCTACAAGAAGACCTACGAAATCTCCGACCTCGGCGACTGGCAACAGAAGCTCCCGGAAATTCTCAAAGAAGAGGGGCCGGTTTTCGTCACGCTCAAAGTCGAGCCGGGCGAGGCCTATCCGGAAAATTTTCCGCGGCTCTACAGCATCGAACACCGCGAGAAGTTTCGCCAGACGCTGGCTAAATCTTGAAGGGCTGTTTAAAGACTTTCTCTGTCCCGAAGACGCCCGGTTAGATTCGAGTTTGGTGTTTCGAGTCTCGGGTTCACCTCGAAACTTGTAACGCGAAACCCGAAACCGACCGCGGCGTTTTAATGTCCCCTCAACTCCTCGCTCTGTTCTGCTCGATGTCCTATGCGGGCGCGTTGGTTTCGTCGCGATTGGGGCTGCGCTATTCGACTCCCACGACGGTTACGCTGGTTTCGATACTCGTGCAAAACGTGGCGCTGTGGTCTGCGGTATTTTTGACAGGCGGAATCCCTGCGGCCGCCCCGATAGCCATCGGCTTGATCTGCATCGTCGGAATTTTCCAGCTCGGTGTTCGATTGCTCGCCTATACGGGGGTGCTCAAGATCGGCGCTTCGCGCAGCAGCGCGCTGCAATCGATCAGTCCGCTGGTGAGCGCGACGATCGCCATCGCCGTTCTCGGCGAGACCACGACGCCGCCGATCGTCGGCGGGACTTTCATGGTCATCGCAGGCGTAGTCTTGGTTTCCTGGAAAGCGGAGCGAGAAATCGCCGGCTTTCGCTGGCGACATCTTCTCTTGCCGGTCGGCGCGGCCTGTCTGACGGGCATGAATCATCCGATGCGCCGGTACGCGCTCGGCTTGTCGAACGAACCTTTGTTTTTTTCGGCATTGATGGGCTTCGTCTCGTTCGCGGGTTTTTTGATTTACATG
>Ga0206224_1000010_pt1 | contig 12229 bp, 9 predicted proteins | sample MancosA1_FD_155446 | JGI IMG/M metagenome (GOLD analysis project Ga0206224, IMG submission 155446) | Subsurface sediment microbial communities from Mancos shale, Colorado, United States - Mancos A1 | ecosystem: Environmental > Terrestrial > Deep subsurface > Rock core/Sediment | place: USA...
TTTTTAATGTTGAATTTTTAATTTTGAATTTCTTTTCGCCTTCGCCAAATCCAATACACAGGAATGCCCAAGCACACGATGAACAAACCTATGAGCGACTCAAAAGGTTTTTCCGTCACCGAACCCCAGACGATCCATAGATGAACGAGAACAAAAAGTATCGGCACCAGCGGGTAACCCCAGAGCCGATAGGGCCGCTTGAGTTCCGGCTGCTTGTAACGCAGCACGATGACCGAACCGACGGTGAACGCCGAGAACAGCGTGATCGCGACGCTGACATAGGTAAACAACGTGCCCCAGGTGTTGGTGAGGATCAGCAAACAGCTCCACAGCGCCTGCAGCATGATGGCTTTGGTGGGAGTGCCGAAATTGGGATGAACATAGGTGAGCTGCTTGAAAAAGACGCCGTCCTTGGCCATCGCGTAGTAAATCCGCGGCCCGATCATCGTCACCACGTTGAGCGCGCCGAGAATCGATATCGTGATAATGCCGGTGATCCAAGCGGAGGTTTTGAGGCCGAACAGCGCCGTGGTGGCGACTTCCGACATGCGCAGCGCGCCTTTCATCTCGGTCACTGGAACGGCATAAATATAAACCGCATTGATCGCCAAATAGAGCGCCATCACGATCAGCACGCCGTACATCAGCGCGCGCGGCAGATTTCTCTCCGGATCTTTCACTTCGCCGGCGATATAGGTCACCGCGTTCCATCCTGAGTAAGCGAAGATCACCGGAATAAACGCCGCGCCAAATAGACTGAAATTGCCGATCTTTTGCCAGTCGAAGAGCGGTTCAAAATGGCTCGTATTGCCGTTGCCGAAAAGAATCCCGAAGACAACGATGCCCAACAGCGCGCCGATCTTCAGCGTGGTCAAAATATTCTGCATCAAAGTGCCTTGCCTGACGCCCAAACAGTGGAGACCCGACAACAGCAAAACCACCGTCATGGAAAAAATCATGCCCACCGTGAGGTTGATAGGAATCAGCGGCAGCGGGATCGCCAAGATCACGTCTTGCGAGCCGAGCACCGGAAAGAAAAACGACACAAAGCCGTTCAATATCACGGCAAGAAATGCGATCGCGCCGGAGAATGTGACGAGAAACGACGACCAACCCGACAAGAAACCCATCAGCCGGCCGTAGGCTTCGCGGATGTAAATGTAATCGCCGCCGGCGTAAGGCATACTCGCCGACAACTCGGCGCAAGTCAGCGCTCCGGCAAGGGCCAGCAAGCCGCCAAAAAGCCAGACGAGCAAAATACCGCCGGGCGTCGGCAAGGTCTCCGCGATCGCCCCGGTGGAAATAAAAATACCGGTGCCGATCATGTCGCCGGCAATCAACATCACCGCTGAAAACAATCCGATTTGCCGTTTGAGTTCAGTCTGTGCCATAGCGACTAGCCATACAGGGAAACGAGAAAACAGGCAAATAATTTTCGCCGCCGGGTAGTGGTTCAGTTTCGCCAAAATTCGTAGGGGCAACCCTATGTGGTTGCCCGTTCGGAGGGCAGGCACTTAGGCCTGCCCCTACATCGATGCGTCGTTGAAATCAAACTGAACCACAACCCGCCGCCATTAACTATTCATCGTCCAGTCGTGAAGTGCTAGTGTAAATGTGCGGTCGTTACCATGTGTGGCAGACCCAAGGAGTCAGTTATGAAACTGTTATTCGGTTTTCTCAGCTTGGTGCTCGTAAGCGTTTCCGTTCACGCCCAGGACGCCGTCAAACGCGACCAGCATCAAATGCACGGGCTGCATAATGATCCGAAATCCTACATCGGCGCTCTGGAAGATCCCAAGCGCGACGCCTATCAAAAACCGCATGAGGTGATCCACGCGCTCGGATTGAAGCCGGGAGAAATTGTCGCCGACATCGGCGCGGGCTCGGGTTATTTTACTTTCCATTTGGCTCGCCATGTTGGCGCGAAAGGCAAAGTTTACGCCGTCGACGTGAGCCCCGACATGATCCGCCACGTCAACCGACGCATCCGGGAAACCAAAGCGAGTAATGTCGTTTCCATCCTCGCCGATGCCGACGACCCGCTGCTGCCGGATCAGTCGGTGAATCGCTTTTTCATCTGCGACGTCTGGCACCACGTCGAGAATCAGACGAAGTATCTTTCGTTAATGAAGAAGATGCTCAAACCCGGCGGCGAGATCGTCCTGATCGACTTTCACAAGAAAGAACTGCCCTTCGGCCCGCCCATGCAAATGAAAATCGCCCGTGAGGATATGATCAAACAAATGGCAGCCAACGGCTTTGGACTGTCCAAGGAGCACACTTTCTTGCCGCACCAATATTTTTTGGTGTTTGCACCGAAGTAGGGGTTCACGGGTTCTTCTTTTGCACACTAAGGTCGTTGCGACGTTTGTAGCCAGATCAGCCAAACTGAGCAGATTGGAGTGTTGGAGTGATGGAGTGTTGGTTCCGGAAAGTTCCGAGACCCATTACTCCAATACTCCATTACTCCATTACTCCAATCGCTTCTCCTCTATTACTCCAATCTTTTCCCCTACGCCTCCAGCTCCGTCCCCACCCCCATCGCCTTCGCCCGCCGGTAAACGAAGTCGGCCGTCGCCGCGTCGAGAATGCCGAACGCCGGATTCAAGCCGACGATGATTTCTTGCTGACTCGTTCGCCCCGGAATTTTCCCGGCGACGATGTCGCCCAACTCGGTGGAGAAATCCACCTCGCTCAACTTACCGGCTTCGACTAATTCAACCAGCGAATGATAGGGCGGCACATGGGTGAGAATGCCATCGTTGTAGGTGGTAATGATCTTGCCACGGAGAAAAGTCTCTTGATCCACTTCTTCCGGGGTATTGCAGAGCACCGTGCAGCCAGGCGAGAGCCACTCGCCTTTCGTCACCGGCTCGAGCGACTTGGTCGCCGTCGTGACGATCTCAGCGCCGCGTATCGCCGCTTCGCTATTTTCAACTTCGCGAACTTTAATCGCAGCACCGAGACGGCCTTGCAAGTATGCGACACATTCCCGCCGGTGCGCCGGCGTTGGACTCCACACGCGCAAATCGCGGATCGGTCGCACCGCGCACACCGCTTCCGCTGCCCAGCGTGCCAAGCGGCCGGAACCGATGAGCGCCAGAGTCGAAGCATTTTCCAGCGCGAGATATTTCGCCATCACGCCGCAGGGCGCCGTGCTGCGCACCGCGTGCACCAAGTGATCGGAGATCAGCGCCGCGAGCTCCATGGTCTGCCAGTCGAAAAGAACCAAAATCACACCGCCGGCTTGCCGGCGCAGGGAAGTTCCCAAGCGGACGCCGAAGCCGATCTCTTCGATAGCGCCGGGAATGATGCGCAGATCGCGCGCCCACGGCCGGCCTTTGCCCATGTTGTTTTTCTCCAGAGGCGGATGCAGCACGCGCACCCGCGGCGCAACCACGGCCTGTCCGTTGCCCACCCGGCGGAAAGCTTCTTCGATGGCTGGCACCACATCGGTCATGCGGAGATCGAGGCGTTGGGTATCGGCGTGAGATAGATAGAGCATGATTTATTCTTTACGATGTTGCCGGGTGAAGGAGCAACCCCCGCAGGGTCTCGTCAAAGTTGCGTTGGGGAGGATTAAAAATCCCTCTACATTTTCTTTACTAAGGGAGATTTTCAATTCCCCTCGTTGAAAACTGATAGTTACCCATAAGTTTTGGCTGGACACGGCGCATGTGGGACACACAACAGATTCTGGTTAACCACTCAAAACCTGGCAACTCCTGGGTTACCCCTCTTTGGAAAAGAGGGGCCAGGGGAGATTTTTTGCGCTCACCCGGCTCCATCGTCCCACAGGGCAGCCGATCTGCTACGAAAAACGCCTCCCCACAGCACAATCAAATCCCCCTTGATCCCCCTTTTCCAAAGGGGGAATAGACAAACGGGAGCCATCTGACCCCTAACCCCCGTGTCCAGCGAACACGATTTGTCGGAGGATTAACTTTCGAAAAAGGGGGAAAGGGGAATTTTTGGACACACAGGACTTGTGAAAATCAATTCCCTACGGTGAAACTAACTTTGACGTTGCCGTGTCTGCGTGGCCGTTAAGGTTGAATTGAATAAAGAATTCGATAAAAACGTAAGACCATGAACTGGAAAGATCCGATTGATTTCGAAGCCGGCAATCACGGCAACAAACCGTTTGCGATCCGCGTGCCGGCGCTCGTCGTCACCCGCGGCAAAAACGACCGGCTAAATTTTTTGACCGCGATGTGGTTCACGCCCACCGGCGCCGAGCCGTCGCGCATGGTCGTGGCGATTCAGAAAAAAACCTTGACCTACGATTTTTTGCTAGAGCGCGGCGAGTTCGTCATGAGCGCGCCGACGGACAAGATGATGGACGTCGTCGTCTTCGCCGGCTACATCTCCGGCCACGACGTGGATAAATGGCAAGCCGCCAAGCTCACCGCGGTCAAGCCTTCGAAAATCTCCGTGCCGCTGATCGGCGAAGCGATCGGCAACGTTGAGTATAAAGTCGTGCGCCAGATTCCCTTCGACGACGGCATGGATTTATTTGTCGGCGAAGTGCTCGCGACCCACATCCGCAAAGGCGCGATGGAAGGCGAGCTCTACCGTGAAGAAGCCAATCCGTTACTGTACATGGGCACAAAGTATGACGAGCAGGGTAAATCCATGGGCAAATACTATGGCCATCTCAAGGGAGTCGGCAAAGCTGATTACGACTCGCCGCTGTTAAAAGAATACCTGTCGCGCCCTAAACACCGTCCCGGCAAAAACGACTAAATCGCGCGCTGCGAGGCCAGCATTGTTATTCGTGCCGCGCTAACTTCGCCGCGTCGACGCCGCAAATATAGCCCTGCGTCGCGCAGCGGCCCATGCCATGTTGGTTGAAACCGCCGGCCGATTCGCCGGCACAGTAAAGACCGGGAATCACCTGGCCGTTCATGTCGATCACCTGGCAGCGCGCATTGATACGCAAACCGGCGCGCGTGTCGTGGACGATCAAAGTTCCCCATGCCGCATAGAACGGCGGCGTCTGGATCTTAAACTTAGGCGCCGGCTTGCCGAAGTCCTCATCCACCCCCGCGTCGACGAATGAGTTGTAGCGCTCGACAGTCGCTTGCAACACTTCTCCCTTCATCGGCTTGGCCTGATATTCGTTTTTAATCGCCGTGGCGAGCTCGGCGAGCGTGTTGCCGCTAAAAAAATAACCGTCGGGGTCAACGTATGGCGGAACGACTTTCCAGCCTTCGCGTCCGACGGCGTCGGCATCGAAGATCGCCCACTGCGGCCCGGCACAGTAACTCGGCGGCTCGGAGTACTCATTCATCGCCAATGCGGCGTGGGTAAAATTGTATCTCGTCGGGTTGTACTTGACGTTCTCGGCGTTGCGATAGTCGTTGGGCGTGTAAGGCGTGACTTGGCCGCCCAGATTACCGTGCGGCACGTCGCCCTTGGTCTCGTCGTAAAAGCGCGTGCCGACTTGGTTGACGAGGATCAAGTCCTGCCAATCTTTCACATTGAATCCAGCCGCGCGCACCAGCGGAAAGATCGGGCTCTCCAATTTCCACGTCGTGTAGTTAAATTTCGTCGCCAGCGCCCGCTGGGCGCGCATGGTCGCGCCGTTTTCCAGCGTTTGGTTGGCTAGGCCCCACAGCGATGCGCCGATCGCCATGGCGGCGAGCTCGCCGCTGGCGTCCTGATAACTATACGGCTCGCCGCCCACTTGGACCACCGGCGTCAAGCGCGGATCGAACATGCGGCGAAACTCGATATGGCTGGTGCTGCCGCCGGTAGCGACGATCACGGCCTTATGCGCGCGCAGTTTCATCGTCGGCTGCGTGCTGTCGATATTGCCATCCGAGCGAAAACTTTTGAGCGGCGTGGTTGAACCGGGCATGATGCGCGGACTGTACTGCGCGTTGATACCGATCACGTGACCACCGCTTTTTCCCGGCGACGGTTCGCGGATGATGCTGGTCATCTTGTAGTTCAGCAAAAACTTGACGCCCTTCTTACGCGCGCTCGCTTCGAGCGGCCGGATCACGCCGGTTCCCGCCGCCGCGTTGGGACTTTCCAACCCCGCGCTTTTGGTCCAGAACGCGTGGTTCTCCCGCGGCGCCGAGTTACCGGTCGTCGATGCGCCGTGATTGTCCGGCGCTTTGTCGGTAAACTCGACGCCGTTGGCGAGCAGGAATTCGAAAGTCGTGGCGCAATGATCGGCGAACGCGCGCATCACCGCCCGGTCGTTGTAGCGGAAATCGGGCGAGCCATTGGGTTGGACAACCGACCAGTCGGTGAGATCGGAAAACAGCGTGTCCGGCGAATCGGCAATATTATATTTCTTCTGCGCGCTCGTCCCGCCGCCCAAAGCCATATGACCGCCGCTCAAGATCGCATGCCCGCCGACATCATAGTTCGCCTCGACAACGATCACCGACGCGCCGCCTTCGATCGCCTTGATCGCCGCCGGCAGCCCCGCTGCTCCTGAACCGATCACGATCACATCCGCTGCCAGATCCCAGTTGCCATTTGCTGCTTGTGCCATTGCTCCGTCCTTCAGCTAGAGTTCAGATTCGCTTACAACCGTGACGGTTAAAATACAACCCGGCAGGAGAAATTCGAAAAACCGTATTGTTCTTGCGGCAATGCTCCACGCTGTGGTATCGGCATCTTGCGTAGTGTGAATTCAATGACCGGTTCGTTGGCACTCGGGCATTAACTCAGTTAAGCTTTTCAAGCGCGAAGCGCAAAAGCAAAGGTGAGGAGAAGTTGACATGGCTAACTTGAACGGAAAAAAATTCAACGTCGGCGGCGTTGCTCTTGATCGTCCGTTTAAGATTCGCCGCCTCGGCCACTTTGGTTTCAACGCCTCTGATTTCGAGGCGAGCCGGCGTTTTTATTTCGACCTGCTCGGCTTTTTTGTCACGGAGCCCGCCGGCGCGGGGTTTTTTGGCAGGCATGCGGGCGATCATCACTCCTTCGCTTTGTTCGACAAGAAGAAATTCAACGAGCGCCAATACGCCGGTCACAATGCCAAACATTTTCGTGAAGAGAACGACATCAATCAGATTACCTGGCAGGTGCAGAGCGTCGCCGAGATGGCTGAAGCGACCAAATATTTTCACGATCTCGGCGTCGAGGTCATGCGCGAAGGACGCGCCGGCGGCGGCGGTTCCCAGTTTCACCTCTATGTGTGGGCGCCGGATGAGCAGATCTTTGAACTCTACTATGGCATCGAACAGATCAGTTGGAACGGCTATGCGCGCCCGGTCGCGATGCGCCACGGTAATAGCATCGCTCCCAGCGAGCCGCAGCTGCCGGACTACCAGCTCATCACCAACGACATAAAGAAAGGCATCAGCGTCCTCGACGGCCATCGGTGGGTGAGTGAGCTGGCGCTAAAATACCGCGTCGACGGCGTGCTGCTGCCGCAGCCGTTTAAGATAACCCGCGTCGGGCCGGTGAAGCTGTTCGTCGACGACTATGAGAAGCTCAAACGCTGGCACATGGAAGTCTTGGGCTTTACCCTGACCGAAGAAGTTGACTGGCAGGGCGAACGCTGCGCGTTCTTACGCTGCGATAACGAGCATCACTCGCTCGGCATTTTCCCAAAATCGTGGCGCAAAAAATTGGGCCTAAGCGAGAAGACATCGAATATGTCCTTCGGCCTCCAGCTCGCCAACTATCAGCAACTCAAAGACGCGGTGAAGTTTCTCCGCGACAACGGCGTGCGCGTCGAAACCGACATCATCCCGCCGGAACTGCATCCTGGCATCGATTATGCTGCCTACGCCTTCGATCCCGACGGCCACTGCATCGAGCTGTATTGCTACATGGAACAGCTCGGCTGGGACGGTAAGCCGCGGCCCAAAGAGCTGCGCCGCAAAGTCGACCCGAATAACTGGCCGGAGATGCTCGAGCCGCTGTCGGACACCTACACCGGCGAGCCGTTCATCGGCCCGTGGGCTTAAGAAGGTAAGGAGTGAATAGTTAGGAGTGAGGAGTAAGGAATAACGCTTCCACCCTCTGAGTGCTTACTCCTGACCGTTTACCCCTAACTTTTTCTGCAATTGTCTTGCTCACCGGATTTGTTGTATAGCTGGCACTGGATAGTTTCGCGTTACGGGTTTCGAGTTCGAATCCGGTAACGCAAGCGTCGAAGCTGCGAATGCGGGAGGAAAAATTATGTACGCGATGCTGATGCGAAACCCGGCGCAGTTGATGTTTCTCTTCACCAGCGCCGCCTTGGCTTATCTGGTATTGCCGCCGTTTTTCTTCATCTTGCATACCAGCTTGGTCACCGACCGCGGGCTCCAGGCGGGCAGCTTTACCATCCAGCACTTCATGAACATCGTCGATTCCCTCGGCGACGTCAGAGTCTTGTTCACCAACTCGATGATCTTTTCGTTCGGCAGCGCGGGCATAGCCATCGGTTACGGCACCTTGCTCGCCTGGCTCGCCGAACGTTCCAACGCGCCGTTTCGCACCGTGGCCTACATCACGGCCTATGTGTCCTTCGCCATCCCGGGGATCATCAAAGTCGTCGGCTGGATCATGTTGCTTGGTCCCAAAGCCGGTATTCTCAATTCCTTCGTCATCCCGATCACCGGCGCGCCGCTGCTCAATATCTTTTCCATGCAAGGGATGATTTTGGTCGAGAGTTTCTTATGGATACCCATCGTCTTTTTGTTGATGTCGACGCCTTTTCGCTCCATGGATCCGTCCCTGGAGGAAGCCGCCACCACCGCCGGCAGCACCGGCTGGCAAGTTTTCAAGAAAGTTACTTTCCCGCTCGCTCTGCCGAGCGTTTTGGCGGTTTTGATTCTGACTTTCATTCGATCGCTCGAAGCGTTTGAAATCCCCGCGCTGCTTGGCATACCCGCCGGCGTCGAAGTTTTTACCACGAAAATCTACTTGCAGATCAGAGGCGGTCTGATTCCTAAATACGGCGAGGCGAGCGCCTATTCAATTATACTCATTACGCTGGTCGCCCTCGGCCTCATTCCCTATTATCGAATCACCAGCAAGACATATAAATTCACCACCATCAGCGGCAAAGCCTATCGGCCGCACCGCTTCGACCTGGGCAAATGGCGTTGGCTGGGCGGATGCCTCATGCTGATCTTACCGGCGCTGCAATTTTTCCCGATCATGGCGATCACCTGGTCGTCATTTTTGCCCTTTGCGCAAGCCCCATCCTGGAAAGCCGTTTCAATGCTCAGCTTGAATAACTATCGCACCGCTTTCGCCGATAGCAGCATCGTCGGCTCGGTGCTCAATAGTCTGACGGTGAGCGTCACCTCAGCGACGATCGCGATCATCATCACCTTTTTCGCTGCCTGGCTGGTCGTCCGCGCGTCAATCAAGGCGCGCTGGGCGCTCGATCAGATGGCGATGCTGCCGCTGGTCTTTCCCGGTATCGTCATGGGCATCGCCATCCTCAAAATGTATCTTTACTTGCCCATACCGGTTTATGGCACGATTTGGATTCTGGTCCTCGCGTTCGTCGCCCGCTATTTACCCTATGGTATTCGTTTTAGCCACTCCGCGCTGTTGAGCTTGCACAAGGAACTTGAAGAAGGCGCCATGGCCAGCGGCGCCAGTTGGTTTCAGATGGTGCGCCACGTAGTCGTGCCGCTGATCTTGCCGGCATTGCTTGCCGGCTGGATTTATATTTTTCTGATCACGTTCAGAGAACTCTCCATCGCACTGCTGCTCTACTCGCCGGGGTCACAGGTCGTAGCGGTGAAGATCTGGGAACTGTGGGACAATGGTCATGTTGGCGAACTCGCCGCCTTTAGTTTGGTGATCGCTATCGGCACCGTGATCGTCGGCTCGATTTTTCTCAAACTGGCGCGGCGCTACGGACTACAGGATTAAGCGCAACTCAATGACGCGGGTGCCAACTGTTCGAACGATTGGAACGGCTTGAACGTTTTGAACCACCGAACCGTTCCAGCCGTTCAAACAGTTCAAATCGTTCAAGCCGATTGATGCACCCGAGGAGTTAGAGCCGTGGATCACAATTTTACGATCATCGACGCCGACGCCCATCACTTGGATGGGCCGGCCTATAAAGATTACTTGCCGGAAAAATTTCGCGCCCGCAGCGGGCCTTACTTCCCGTCCTTCGGTTGGGATATTTTTCTGAACGGCACGACGGGAAGAAAGCCGGCCAATCCTGAAGAGTATTGCAAGGATTTGGACGTCGAAAGAATCGGCGACGCCGTCGCCTATCCGAGCAACGCTCTCGCCATCGGCCTCGTGCGCGAGCTCGATCTCGCCACAGAATTGGCGAAAGCATACAACGATTGGGCCTATGACTTCGGCAAGCAGAGCGGCAATCGGGTCAGATACGCCGCCGTCATCGCGCCACAGGTCGTGCCGGAAGCGATAAAAGAAGTCCGCCGCGCGGTTACGGAAAAAGGCGCGGTCGGCGTGATGATGCCGACCTACGTGCAGCAGGGATTAGATTTGGGCCAGCCGCAATTCGATCCGATTTATGCGGAAGCGCAAGAGCTCGGCGTGCCGGTCGGCTTTCACGCCACCGCGCAAGTCGCGGTCGGCAACACCCGTTTTCACAAATACATCGGCGTCCACATGACGTCCCATCCCTTCGAGCAGATGCTGTCGGTCGTCTCGATCATTTCCAACGGCGTGCTCGACCGCTTTCCCAAACTCAAAGTCGGCTTTCTCGAAGCCGGTGTCGGCTTCTTGCCCTACTGGATGGAGCGCTTCGACGAAAAATATTTGCTGCGCAAGTCCGAAATGGAACCGCTCAAAATGCTGCCAAGCGAGTATATCAAGAACCATCGCTGCTATTTTACCTGCGAAGGCGAAGAGTCCGCGCTGCCGCTGGTGATCGAGCAATTTGGCGACGAGTGCATGATGTACGCGTCTGACTACCCGCACTGGGATATGGAATGGCCGCACAGCGTGAGCCAAGTGGTAAGGCGAAAAGACATCTCGGATAAAACGAAGCAAAAAATTCTTGCAGATAACGCGAAAGCTTTCTATCGGTTTTCCTAGTCCCGAATCTACGCTATCAACATTGTCTTCTCGCACACGGTGATAAATCTTTCCGTAAGATTTTTCGGTGGAGTCTATCCTGAGTATGTCGAAGGACCTCGAAATGACAGAATAGAGACCGAGAAACGATTTGAACGGCTTGAACTTTTTGAACGAAACTAAACCCACGGAGAATCAATATGGCAGAATTGAAATTCATCAACGCCAACATCGACGAAAACGCAGGCATCGCGTGGCTAACCCTCAGTCGTCCCGAAAAGAAAAATGCTCTGAGCATTGCCCTGCTCGCCGAAATTTCCAGCACTCTCCGCTCCCTCGCTGAAAACGACAAAATACGTTGCATCGTCACCACCGGCGCCGGTGACTCTTACTCGTCGGGCCGCGATCTCTACGACATGCGCGGCCAGGATAATCGCCGGCGCACGCGCGGCTTCGGCGGCGTCGCCGAGATCGTCGACATCATGCGCAAACTACCCCAAGTCACGGTCGCCAAAGTGCGCGGTTGGTGCCTCGGCGGCGGCTTGGCGATGATCAACGGCCACGACTTGGTGATCAGCGCCGACACGGCGAAATTCGGCATGCCCGAAGTCATCCGCGGCAGCTACGGCGCCACCGCGACACCGTCGCTCTTTCACGCGGGCATACCCTTTAAAAAAGCTTTCTTCATTTCCTTAACCGGCAGAAACTTGACCGGTGTTGAAGCCGAACGCGTCGGGCTAGTCTCCGATGTCGTCCCGGAAAAAGAATTGGACAGCTACGTCGAAACCCTCGCGAAGGAACTCGCCAGCCGTAACGGCGCCACTTTAGAGAACGCCAAGATCGCCGGTTACATGCAGAAGGACTTGCCCTTCGACATGGCGCTCCGCGCCGACGACCTAGTCCAACACCGCCTGCGCTACTATACGAATCCATTGAATGACGTCGAAGGCTACCTCCACTCACAAAAAGGCGGCGGCACGGTGAACTATGTGAAGCCGGAGGACAAATGACGCTCGACACAACAACCGCGTGAAGTCAGATTTGCGTGCGCGAGCCTGCTCTAAGAATTGTGGACTGGCGGCACTCAAGGTCATAAGATTTGTCCATGAGTAACCAACCTAAATCCATACCGGCCGGAGAGTTTAGGGCCCACTGTCTCGCACTTCTCGATAAAGTTGCCCGTACCCGCCAACCGCTTATCGTAACCAAACAGGGTAAACCGGTCGCTAAGGTCGTTCCGACCGAAGCACCAAAA
>Ga0206224_1000011_pt1 | contig 12129 bp, 10 predicted proteins | sample MancosA1_FD_155446 | JGI IMG/M metagenome (GOLD analysis project Ga0206224, IMG submission 155446) | Subsurface sediment microbial communities from Mancos shale, Colorado, United States - Mancos A1 | ecosystem: Environmental > Terrestrial > Deep subsurface > Rock core/Sediment | place: USA...
GGAAACTAACCAATCATTTGGAGGTTTTAATGTTCGGACTCATCAGTACAATCTTCGTCGGCTTTATCGTCGGCGTGATCGCCAAGCTGATCATGCCTGGCAAAGAAAACATGGGTATGATCATGACGACTATCTTGGGCATCGTCGGTTCACTGGTGGCAAGCTACGCGGGGCAACTGATCGGCTGGTACCAAGCCGGACAGGGCGCTGGTTGGGTTGGCTCCATCGTCGGCGCGTTTGTCGTGCTGTGGGGCTATTCGAAATTCAAGTCGAACGCGTGAGCCTCGACGCACCGGCGGCGACACGTCTTTTCCCGATGACCAAGTTCTGGCTTCTACTAATCGCCGCGGCCATGTTGCAGTTCAGCGTCGGCAGCGCCGACGCTCGCGATCAGTCAGCGCCCAAGACTGAAGCAGTCGCCGTCGAAGACTTACCGAAAGAGGCGCGCGCGACCCTATCATTCAAGCTCCCACAGGTTGGGACTTGGAAATTCCCAAGCTCGCAAGCGAGTGAACCGGACTCAGGCCGAGACGAAAATTAGCTTGACTTTACCCCGCGCTCTCCGCTATTACCCCGTTCGAAAGTCAATCTATCGCCGGTTGAATAGCCACTCGCGGCCGATCGTCTAATGAGCTAAACGGCGGACAATCCGCCAAAACAAAAAAGGAGAGACCTATGAGAAAACTATTGTTGGTATTGGCCCTGTGGTTCGTGTTCGCCGGAGCTGCCTTCGCGGCGGTGAACATCAACAGCGCGACTAAAGAAGAGTTAGCCACGCTCAAAGGCATCGGCGACAAGAAAGCCCAGGCGATCATCGACTACCGCAAGAAGAATGGCGACTTCAAATCGATCGACGATCTCGAAAAGGTCGACGGCATCGGTCCAGGGACGATGAAGCAGATCCGATCGCAGCTCTCGGTCACGGGCAAGACGACCATCGATAAACCGGAGAAAGCTACCACGGCCAAAGGCGATGCGATGAAGGCGGAAAAAGCCAAGGAAAAAGTCGCCGTGAAGTCGAAAGCCGACGACAAGGCGAAGGGCGCCATGGCGAAAAAGGCGGACGAGAAGGCCAAAGGCGCGACGGAAAAGAAAACCGACACCAAGGTGGAAAAAAAGTCGGCTGAGAAGGAAACCAAGAAGGCCGCTGACACTAAAGGCGAAATGAAAGACGAAAAGAAAATGGAAAAGAAGTAACCCCACTCCGTCCGGCGACAACCCCGCTCGCGGCAACGCGGCGGGGTTGTATTTTTTGTACCGACCTATTAGCTTTCCATTTAGTTTGATCCCAAGCGCTTCCGAATAGGGAGCATCACCATGCGCCTTGATGACGAACAAGAAAGTAGCAACGTAGAAGACCGCCGTGGCTTCCGTGTTTCCAAAGGACTCGCCGGTGGCGGTATCGGTAGCATCGCACTGGTCTTGATCGCACTGTTCTTGGGCGTCGACCCCAGCGCGATTTTGCAGGGAAACTTGCAGTCCAACGTTGAGGAGCCAGTCCCAGGCGCGGGGCAACCCGGCGCCCGCGATGAAGGCCGCGAGTTCGTCGCGCGGGTGCTCGGCAGCAATGAGCGAGTTTGGGGCGAGATATTTCAGAAAGCCGGCAAACAATACGTCGAGCCCAAGCTCGTGCTGTTCTCCAGCCAAGTGCAGTCGGCTTGCGGCTTCGCGCAAGCGGCGGCCGGTCCGTTCTATTGCGGCCAAGACCAAAAAGTTTATATCGATCTCGCCTTTTACCGTGAGCTTCGCGATCGCTTTAAAGCGCCGGGGGATTTCGCCCAGGCATACGTCATCGCCCACGAAGTCGGCCACCATGTGCAAAACCTGCTCGGCATCATGGGCAAAGTGCAGGCGCGCCAACAGCGCGCCAGCGAGCGCGACGCCAATGCGCTGTCAGTTCGCCTCGAATTGCAAGCCGATTGCCTGGCCGGCATCTGGGCAAGCTTCGCCAACCGTGAGCGAAAAATTCTTGAACAAGGCGACCTCGAAGAAGGCCTAAACGCCGCGGCGATGATCGGCGACGACACTTTGCAAAAACGTTCCCAAGGCTACGTCGTCCCCGACGGTTTTACCCATGGCAGTGCCGAACAGCGCGTGCGCTGGTTTCGCACCGGCATCCAGACCGGCGATCTAAAACAATGCGATACGTTCTCGGCACGCGGCGTTTCGTAAGAATTTTTCGCCGATCCGGCGCGCGATCCTAAGTCGTCGCGCAGGATGAGAAAACCCGACCTCACCACGAAGGACACGAAGTTCGGAGTCTTAATTATCCGAACCCTTCGTGTCCTTCGTGGTGAGAACTCCCCTCTGACTTTCCTCATAACTTTGCCGCCCGCAGCCCGATTATTGTCCGCCTCTCCCTTGACTTGTCGGCGAATTCTCGGAAAATACCCGCAGGTTCCATTATGCGGTTGGCGAAAATTTATTCACGCCGAATTCGACCTTGAGCTTTATTCGCTTAATACGACGGTCGTTCGTTAGCGCGCTTTTCGCTCCATTATTATTATTTTCCTATACCGGCTGCTCGTCGCGCAGCGCCACACCCGAAGCGCGTTACGTGCCGGCTGGCGATCTGCTCGACATCGTCAAAGATTTTCAGCGCCTCGCGCGCGAAGACACCTATCGCTTTCCGATTCCGAAGGACGTGACCGGCATCAATATCATGAAGGCCACGCTGATTCGCCTCGACGATTACGAGCGCAAGAATCGCGGCCAGTACGCCGACATCGTGCAGTACAACAAAGCCCTCGCCCTCGAGCGCTTGCGGGAATACGATCAAGCCGCGGCGCTGTACCGCAAGGTGGGAGAAACAGAGGGGCGATTGGGCGGTGAGGCGGCGAAGAACGCGGAGATTCTGGATAACTTTCTGCGCATTTTTGATCGGACGATTCCGCTCGACGACCCGTTCAAGTATATCGCCGGACTGGACGAAAAGGTGGCAGCCTGGAACACCCTAATCAAACGGCACCGCGGAACGCCCTATGAATTTTTGGCGCGGGTCGAAGAGGAGCGCATCGACCGAGCCAAAGTCGCGTTTGTCGAAGCCAATCGTGGCCGCCTCAAAGAAGGCAATCAACTGGTCATCGTCGGTTACAGCCAGTTGGTGACCAAGCACCAGCAAAGCAAAAACATCCACCGCTATTTGCTCGACTTCGGCGACTTCTATCAGCTCCTTGCAAAAGAATATGCATCCCAGTACGATCCCGAAGGCTTAGCGTTCGATTCCAAGGTGTTTGACCAGTTCGTTAAATCCGCGCTCAAACTTTACTCCGAAGTCGCACAGGTGGACGGCATCGTCGAAAAAATCGAGGCCCAGGGTAAAATCGAAGCAGCGCGCGGCTTTCTTGAAAAAATGACGAGGCTCAACCGATGAAACGTCAAGCGCTCGCCCTACTCGCGCTTTTTTTAGCGCTCGCCTTCTTGCCCGCGACTGTCACGCCAGCCGGCGCTCAAGAACGGCGATTGGAATTGGAGAAGATTCTCAATCCCATGCCGGATTACGATCCGTTTGAGAAAGCCGGCACGACACCGCAGTTTTTTCCCGATGAAACCGACAAGCGCGCGCGCGAACTTTTGATCGACGCGTTGACCCTTCGCAAGGAATCGTTGGCCGGCCATCTGCAATCGCTCCAAGCGGAAGACAGCCGGCTACAGAAACAGCTTGGCACGGTCACGGGACTGACCGACCACGCGCAGGATTTACTCAACAATACGATTCAAGATCGCGAGCGCTATTTGGCCGCGCAGAAAAACGCGCTGAAGAATTCCTCGACACCAAACCGGCAAAAGTATCTTGAAGCGATCATTAACCGTGACGATCTCAATCAGAGTGAGCAACTCATGCGCCAGAGCTCGACCAATTTTTGGGGCGGCTTGGCGAACCGCCTGTTAAGCTCCGTCGATTTGGTCGGCGTGGCTTCCGGCAACTTCATTGGCGCCGCCGCTGAAACCACCGTCAGTCAAATCTATGCGCTCATGGACCGCGACATGGCGATCGAGGAGCGCCGGGCGCTAGCGCGCGACCTCGATCATTTGAAGCGCTATCCCGACGACCCGAAGAACGCTGCCATCGCCAAGGAAATCGCCGCTCTCGACAAGAAAAAGAAAGACGTGCTGGTACGTAAACAACTCGACAGAGCCAAGGAAGCGCTGGCCAAGGGCGATTTTGAAAGAGCGCTGTTTCATGGCGAGATGGCGTCGTACTTAGACGGCGAGTCCAAGGATATTGAGAATCTGCGCCAGCAGGCCCAAAAGGCGCTCAGCGAAAAGGAAGCGGCGCAGAAAAAATCCTTAGCTGCGCTTACCGAATCCAATACCAGCCCCGAGCAACAGGCAGATGTCAGCAGGCTGCTCGAAGCGCTGAGCTTGCGCGATAGCAACCAGATCCAGCGCGTCGCTATCGATCTCGACAGAAAATACCGCGGCAAGCCGCTCGGCGATGCCGCTCGCGACGCCGAGTCCGTCGGCTTGGAACTAAAAGGTTGGCGCGAGGCGGCCAAGAAAACTCTCGAGGATCTTGCCAAGTCTTCCAGCAGTCCAGAGTTGAAGCAGCGCGTCACGGCGCTGTTACAAAGCCCCGAGTACAATCTGCTTACGCCTTTTCGCGACGCGCGCACGGATCGCCAGCTTCAGTCCGCGAAGTACGTCTTGTTCGGCGAAGATTTTTTGCGCAAGAACTTATTGTTCGCCGCCGGCGCGATGGCCGCCGCCGGCCCCGCCGCAGTGGCGAGCTTAGGCATGGCCAACGCGTTGATGGTCGGGACGAATTTTTACACCGTGATGACCAACAACCCGATTTCGGCCCAGCCGGTGATCGATGCCGGCGTCGCCTACGTGCGTAACCATCCGAACTCGGAAAACGCCCGGGATGTGTACCAGGTGCTCGCCAATGCCTTTGAAGAGCGCGGCCTGTTCGACAAAGCGATCAGCTACCATGAGATGGCCGGATCACCCAAAGAAAAGATCGCCGCGCTCCAGGACAAATCGGCCAAGGCACTTCTCAACGCGGCGAGTAAGAGCGGTGAGCGTGATCTGCGCGAATATTATCTCACCCGCGTGATCGATCAGCATCCCGACACGCCGGCCGCGGCCGAAGCGATGAAGTCGCTGGCCAACTTAGCCAAAGAAGAAAATCAGGGACTGCGCATGAGCAAGCAGTTTCTCATGGAGCACCCAGAGCTGTACGGCCCGCGCGGCCTTGGCCTGAAAGCCACTCTGTTCGACAGCAAGGCGCAAAACATGGAGGTCGCCGACCGCGGTATCAATCTGGTCGCCGATAATGAAATGCTCGTTTACTATCAGACGCCCTGGGGTGTACGCAGCGAAAGCTATTCTCTGGCCAAAAGCACGACCGACCGCTTCTTCGTCACAATGCGCGAAAAAAATCTGCAAGTCGCTCTGTCCGACGTCAACCGACGCGCGAAAGACAGTGTCGGCGGCATCAGAAATCTCCCTGGCTCGATCGTCCGCGCCGAACGGGAACGGCGTGGCGCCGGTGGCGAAGAACGAGAGGACACGACTTTCACCTTGGTGCGCGAAGCCGGCGGCCCGAGCGGCAACTTTCCCAGAGTCTTAGACAGCCAAATGCTCAGCGACAACGAACGCGATCCCGGCAGCAAATACCAACTACCGCCGATCCAAGGAAGTATTTCAGCAAGCCGCTTCAGCTTGACCGGTTCGCTGCCAACCGGGTTATGGGGCAATCAACTCGCCATCGGCAGCGATCGCGGCGGTGCTTTCGCCGGCGTGCAGTTACCCATTCCCCTTCTCGAAGGCTTCATCCCTGTCGACTTCATGGTCCAAGGCCGCCCCGGCGGTATCTCGCTCTATCCCAAGATTCGCACCGGCGCCGACGCCGGCGCCGATCCAGAACTCTATCGTTAAGCGGACGTAAACCGGATCATGCTCAGAAAGGAAATCGTGAGCGACTTCGTCGATCATTCGCTGATCGAGCAAGCGCAGAAGTTGGTGGGCGTCAAACGGTAAGCAGATTCTCGAAAGGTGTAACGTGAAAAAACTCTTGGCCCTATTAGTCATATTAGTCCTATTCCACTTCAGCGCCGCAAACCAAACGAGCGCCCAAGCACTCAAGCGCATCCGCATCGGCTATCCGTCGTTGAGTTTTCGCCAGAGCAACGTCTGGGTCGCCAAGGAAATGGGGTTGTTCGCAAAATACGGCCTCGAAGTCGAACCAATTTTTCTCCGCGGTGGCCAGATGGCAACCCAAGCGTTGGTCGCCGGCGATCCACCGATCGTCAACATCGGCACGGTGGTCCAGGCCAGTCTACAAGGCTACAACCTCGTGCTGGTGGCCGCCGTAGAAACAAAGTACGATCAGATTGTTTTTGCCCGCAAAGGCATCAACAAGCTCGAAGAACTCAAAGGTAAAAAATTCGGCATCAGCGGTTACGGCTCGGCGACCCATAACGCAGCCAACATCCTGTTCCAGCACCTCAACATAGAGATCAACAAGGAAGTCGCGCTCGTGCCCACGGGCCCGGACGCGGAACGGTTAGGGGCAATGTTGGCGGGCAGGATCGATGCAACATTCTTCACCTCGTCAGCCGCAGCGCCGGCGCGAAAGAGCGGCTTCAACGAGCTATTCTCCGTTGCCGATTTGGGGGTTGAGGTACAAGGCAATGGATTTGCCACCTCGCGCGGTTACATTGCCAGCAACCGTGACACCGTGAAAAACGCGCTCAAGGGTTTCGTCGAAGCGATTTATTTTGTCTTCGCCAATAAAAAAGAGGCCCAGAGGGTGTTTGCCAAATACATGCGCACCAACGATCAAGAGATGCTCGAAGATTCTTACAATGGTTACATCAAGTGGATTCCGAAGAAGCCCTACCCCACGCTCAAAGGCATCCAGTACATGCTCGACCTGATCGCGCCGACCTTGCCTCAGGCAAAGAATTTTAAGCCTGAGCAATTCGTTGACTTAAGCTTTCTACAAGAGTTAGAAAAGGAAGGCTTCTTTACTGAAATGGCGAAGCGTTACCCGACGAAATAGCAACATTGGCGTGATGGAGTACTGGAGTACTGGAGTGGTGAAGTGATGGGTCCGGATAAACCCAATACTCCAGTGCTCCAACACTCCATCACTCCAACCTAATCCCGAAAGGAGACCCATATGCCACGTAAAGTGATTCAACCGAAAACCTTGAACGATCCGCGGCCGCGCTATAGCCAGGGCATTCTCAATAGCGGTGGCAAGCTGCTCTTTATCGCCGGCCAAACCGCTTCCGACAAAGACGGCAATGTCGTCGGCAAAGGCGATATCGAGGCGCAAACGCGGCAAGTCTTCGACAATCTGCGCGCCGTGTTGAAGGCCGCCGGCGGCACCCTCGACAATCTCGTCATGAGCACCACCTACATTACCGGAAGAGAATACCGCGAAGGTTATAACCGGGTGCGCAGCACTCAGTACAAAAAGACTCCGCCGACGAGCACGCTGGTTATCGTCAGCGGCCTTGCCAATCCGGATTACTTGATCGAGATCGCCGGCATCGCGGTGATCTGAGCGAAAGAGTATTCACCGCGGAGACGCAGAGTTCACGGAGGTAATTTTAAAGTTTTTCTCGGCGTCCTCAGCGTCTCTGCGGTGTCATCTCCGAGTCGTATCACTGGAATCGCCATAAATCTGGTTTGCCCAATCAAGCGTGAAGATTCGATCATGAAAGTCACGGTGCTCGACGACTACCAGCGCGCCCTCGCGCCAACCGAAGCGATCGCGCGGCTTAAGAAAAAAACCGACGTCCAAATATTCACCGAAAAATTTGCCGACGAAGACGCTCTGGTGCGCACGCTGAGCGCTTCCCAAGCGATCATTCCGATTCGCGAGCGGACAAAATTTCCTGCCGCGCTGCTGCACAAGCTTGCCGATCTCGAGTTCATCGCACAGACCGGCAACCACGCGTACCACATCGACCTGGACGCGGCGACCGAGTGCGGCATCGTCGTCAGCCTGGCGCCGGGCGGCAACAGCACGACGGAGTTGACCTTTGGGTTAATGTTCGATGTCATGCGCCGCATTTCGCTGAGCGACCGCGCTATGCGCCACGGCGAGTGGCCGCTGGTGTTGGGTTACGTGCTCAAAGGCAAGACCATCGGAATCTTAGGACTGGGTAAGATCGGCACCGAAGTCGCGGCGATCGCCCGCGCCTTTGGCATGAAAGTGATCGCCTGGGGACCGACGCTGACCCAGGAGCGCGCGGCCAAATCTGACGCGACGTTCATGCCGTTGGAAGAAGTGTTACGAACTGCCGACGTGGTCAGCGTGCATTTGAAATTATCTGAACAAAGCAAGCATTTGTTGAATGAAGAACGGCTGCGCTTGATGAAGAAGTCGGCCTACCTGGTCAACACGGCCCGCGGCGCGATCATCGACGAAACGGCCCTGGTGCAAGTTCTTAAAGAAAAAACCATCGCCGGCGCGGCGCTCGATGTCTTCGCCGAAGAACCGCTGGCGCAGAATCATCCGATCACCCAGCTCGACAACGTAGTCATCACGCCGCATCTGGGTTGGCCAACCGATTCCGGTTTCCAAAGCTTCGCCGAAAACGCCGTGACCAACATCCTCGACTACATGGACGGCAAGCTCACCCGCGCGCTCAATCCGGAAGCGCTGAACTACCGCCGCAAATAACACTAGTTTGCACTCGTGTAACGCTCATCCCAGAATCACTCAGGCCCGGATCTTCCTAGTATGAAACACCTGACGGTCCTGGTCGATGAATTCTAGCAGCGCTTCGTTGGCATTCACTTTGGAATCGACGGTGATCTGGGCAAAGTTAAAATTCTCCGCACGAAAAAATTCGTAGCGCCGGTTAGTGCCATCGGTCACACGATTCAACGGTGACGCCAGAGGCCCGGCCGAAATATCAAGCAGCCCTCCGCTTTTGGGGATCTTGGTGATCGCGGCGCAGTGCAGATCGGCGCTCAAGAAAACAATCCCGCGTATTTTTTTCTCGTTGATGAAGCGCAGTATTTGGGCGCGTTCTTTGGGATAGCCGTCCCAGCGGTCTCTGCCGCCGCCAGCCATCGGCACCGTCGTCGCGATAAACTTAAACGCCGCCGTCGATCGCGCCAAGCCGTCGAGCAACCATTCACACTGGGGTTTGCCGAGCATCGTCGTGCGTTTTGGGTCGCGATATTGGCGCGTGTCGAGGAGAAACAATTCCACCGCGCTGCCCCAACGGACCGACCGAAAAATGCGCTCCGGTTCGGCCGCCGAGCGGCGAATCGGCCAGTAGTCGAGAAAAGCCTTGCGCCCGACCGGCGCCAGGGGATGTCCCGGCAAATAATTGTCTTCAACTTCGTGGTCGTCCCATAGCGCGTACACGCTGGTGGAAGCAAAGCAATTACGGTGAAACGGATCGTTGCGGTTGGCCCGATATTTTTGCCAAAACTCCTCCAAGCGCTGCGCGCTGCCGCCGCGGTCGGCATAAATGGTGTCGCCCAGGTGTAAGAAAAAATCCGGCTGCTGCGCCTGTACCGCCTGCATGACGGTGAAGGGCTGATAACTTTCTCGGGTATCGCCGCTAAAGCAGAAGCTCACTTTGGCGTTTTCGTCGAGCCGCGGTGCAGTAAGGAATCTAGCAACCGGCCCTGGCGATTTTCCGGCAACCAAGCCGCGATAATAATAGCGCGTCGACGGCAGCAAGTTGTCGAGCGAAATTTGTGCTGTAAAATCGGCACTCGGATCGACGGTGTAAACCTTTGTCGAGCGGGATTCAGCGAAACCGGGGTCGACGCTAAACTGCAGCGAGGTTTGGCTGCCAGCCTCGGCGCGCAACCAGATAAGCGCGCTCTGGTGCGTGACATCGCCACAGATGTAGCCCAGTGACAGACCTGTGCCTGGATCGCTTGGAACGACGACCGTTCCACAGCCAAAGCCCGTCAACCCACTAGGGATTGCCAGTCCTGCCCCGCCCAGGGCTTTGAGAAACTTGCGCCGGTTCATGATCATTCTATGTTAACCCCGCCTCTTGAGGCGGGCACAATTAAATGGGGTTTCCAAAGCGGGCGAGCATCCCCTTTGGTCGAGGTCGGGGTTAAATCCCCAACCTCGAAGTGGATTGTTTATTTATTAGACGCTCAATTTATTCCAAATAATTTCACAGAGCCAACCCGCTAGAAATGGAAAGAAAAAACTCACAGCAACTCGAATCGCCACGATTTTAGGCCCAAGGAAAGGAATCTCCCACATGATGACCCGCTGTAAGCCAAATAGCGACCAGGCGCTCAAGTACGCGACCATCGGCCCAATGCCGACACCCATCTTGTAGAGCGAGGCGATCACGGGAAAATGAGTCATCGGCCCGCCTGGGGTTATGCCGCCAAGCGACATACCGATCAGCAGTCCGCGCCAGCCCGACCCGTGTCCCATCCAGCGCACGATCAGCTCCTGCGGCACGACTGCCTGAAACAGGCCGGCAAGAGTGAACGCCGCGATCATGCGCGGCGTGATCTCTAAAAGCAGCGATCCCGTCGCGTTGAGCCCTTGGTGCGCCGCCGCCGGCGATTTGGCGTAAACCGCGATGAACATGATCACCGCCGCCGCCATCATGACGGCCGTCGAAGTGTCCATAGATCTCCTTAGAGCGATGCGGATTTTTTCTGGCAGTGGCATGTTGCGATTTGAGATTTGCTGAAGCCGTTGAATCGAGACAGTAAAGGCCCCAGGGGCGATTTTCAAGACAAGTGCGAAAGCTTTGTTCAGATTGACTTGGACGAGCCCCTTGGTTAGTTAGAAGGGGGCATCAGGCTTTTCTGTGAAGCAGGTCTCGGAGATTGCGCCGCCGAGGCGCAGCGGCCGCGGAGAAAATCGCATAAAAATTGCGGCTTGAATAAACCCTCTATGATCTCTGCATTACAATAGTTGAAAATTTGCTCGGCTCGCGCAAATATTCCGTTAACTTGAAATACTCGAACACCGGGATTGCCTCGCGCCAAGGCGCAAAGCCCGCCAAGTTCGGAGGGGAAAGATAGATAAACTTTCAAACGATCTTCACCATTATTTTCCGTCCTTTGCGGCCTTTGCGTCTTTGCGCGAGATATTCCGAGTTTCGCTTGCGGCTCTGCCTCACTAGGTCTCTGTGGTGAATACGGGTTCACAGGAAACCCAGAATAACCGTTAATTGAAAACAATTTTGGAGGAACTGTCATGGCGCTTGATAGCGCAGCCGCAAACAAAGTCTTAGCCCAGATCGACCGCAACGAACTCGCGCAATTGGGCGCCGAGCTAACCAGCATTCCAAGTCCCACCGGACAAGAAAAAGCGATCGGCGAGTTCATCTTGAACTGGTTCGAAGCCAACGGCCTCAAAGCCGTCCGGCAAGACATCGAATTCGACCGGCCCAACGCGGTGGGAGTCGTCAAGGGCGACGGCACCGGCTTGAGCCTGGGCTTTAACGGCCACACCGACACGAGCTTCACCGGTACGGAAGAAGACCGCCGCATGGTCGCCACCATGGAACCGCAGTCGGAACTCGCCGGCAAAATCGTCGGCAACAAAGTTCAAGGCCTCGGTATCTCGAACATGAAAGGCGGCGTGGCGGCCCTCATGATGGCCGGTAAAGCGCTCAAGAAAAGCGGGGTAAAACTCAAAGGCGACGTTATTCTCGCCGCCGTCGTCGGCGAGATCTCGCGCACGCCCATCGGCCCGTGGCAAACCAAGGAATACCGCGGCGAAGGCGCCGGCACGCGCCATCTCTTAACCCACGGCATGCACTCCGACTACGCCGTCTGCTGTGACGGCTCCGACATGAATATCGTCTGGACTCAGAACGGCGTGGTCCAGGTCAAGATTCAAACCTTCGGCAAAGCCGAAGCGGCTTGGGGCTCCAACCGCGAAACCCATCCGATGACGAAGATGAACGCCATCGTCAAGATGACCAAAATCATCGACGCGATTGAAAAATGGGGCGCTCAATTCGAAGCCAAGTATGTTTATCAGTCGCCCACCGGCCCGCTCTACCCCAAAGTAAATATCGGCGGCATCGAAGGCGGTGCGCCCTATCGGCCCAACTATTTTCCCGGCGTCTGCTCGATCTACGTCGACATCCGCATGCCGCCGCAAGTCCGCCCGGTGCAGATCCAATACGAGCTGGAAAAAACCTTAAACGCCAC
>Ga0206224_1000012_pt1 | contig 11988 bp, 14 predicted proteins | sample MancosA1_FD_155446 | JGI IMG/M metagenome (GOLD analysis project Ga0206224, IMG submission 155446) | Subsurface sediment microbial communities from Mancos shale, Colorado, United States - Mancos A1 | ecosystem: Environmental > Terrestrial > Deep subsurface > Rock core/Sediment | place: USA...
AATTGAAAATTAACATCGCGAACTACTGCGCCATCCACGCGCACCGCGCCCTGAGCGATCAAGCGCCGAGCATCGCTGGTTGACTTGGCAAATTTCAAATCGACGATCAGGCGACAGATCCAAATCGGTTCCGGTGCCAAAAAATGTTGACGGACGTCGACGGACGTCGATTTTTTTTGAAATCGGTTTTCAAAATAATTTCTCGCCATCCCGGCGGCGTCGCCTCCGTGGAAACGCTCGACTAGCTCCGCGCCGAGTAACTTTTTCGCTTCCATCGGATGGAGCGATCCGTTATCAACCTGGGCTTGGCAACTTCGAATTTCCGGTAAATCCTCATCACTGAGCAGTTCGTAGTAACGCCACATAAGCGTGTCTGAAATAGACATGACTTTGCCGAACATTTCTTCCGGCGGGTCGGTGATACTGATGTAATTGCCCAAGGACTTGCTCATTTTGTGCACGCCGTCCAGGCCTTCGAGGAGCGGCATCGTCAATACTACTTGCGCTTCTTGGCCGTACTCGCGCTGGAGATCGCGGCCCATGAGTAAATTGAATCGCTGGTCCGTACCGCCTAATTCAACGTCGGCTTTGAGGGCGACCGAATCGTAGCCTTGGATCAACGGATAAAGAAACTCGTGAATGCTAATCGGCTGCTGCTTCTGATAGCGCTTTTTAAAATCTTCACGCTCGAGCATGCGCGCGACGGTATATTTCGCGGTCAGTTCGACCATCGCTACCGCATCGAGCTTTTCCATCCAGCGATGATTGAACTCGACGATGGTTTTATTAGGGTCGAGAATTTTGAAAATCTGTTCTTTGTACGTCTCGGCGTTTTTCGCCACTTCTTCGCGCGTCAGTTGCTTGCGCGTCTCGGATTTGCCGGTTGGATCGCCGATCATGCCGGTGAAATCACCGATCAAAAAGATCACTTCATGACCCAGCTCCTGGAACTGCTTCATCTTCTGGATCAACACGGTGTGACCCAAATGCAAATCCGGCGCGGTCGGATCGAAGCCCGCTTTGACGCGCAGCGGCCGGCCTTTCTTGAGCTTGGCGGTGAGTTCTTCCTCAGAAAGAACGTCAACGGCACCACGTTTGATGATTTCTAGTTGGGTCTTTAAATCCGCCATCATCAATGCTGAGCTTCCCAATGCTGTTTCAGTCGACGAATCGTCCGCGCTTTGCCGTTAGCTTCGTCGACGTCGACAATAATCCCTTGGAGAACGACGTTGTCTTCAGCAACTTCGAATTGCCGCGGCAGCTGCGTCATGAAGCCGCGGATGACGGCTTCTTTTTCCATGCCGATGACCGAATCCAAAGGGCCGCACATGCCGACATCGGTGATGTACGCCGTGCCATCGGGGAGAATCCTGTCATCCGCAGTCTGCACGTGGGTGTGTGTGCCAAATACGACTGATGCCCTGCCGTCAAGATACCAGCCCATGGCGTTTTTTTCTGAAGTCGCTTCGGCGTGCATGTCGACGATAACGACTGGAGATTGCTCACCCTGCTGTTTGATAATTTCATCGACGCAACGGAACGGATCTTCCACGTGGTTTGGCATGAAGACCCGTCCCTGCAAGTTGATCACGAGCGCGCTAAAACCATTATGCCGCCAGACATGCCAACCCTTGCCGGGCGCACCGACGGGAAAGTTGGCCGGGCGAATCAAGTGGCTATGCTCGTCCAGGTAGGAATAAATCTCTTTTTTCTTCCAGATGTGATTGCCCGAGGTGAGCACGTTGACGCCGGCGGATAGCAGTTCCTTGGCGCTCTTGATGTCGACGCCCATACCGCCTGCCGCGTTCTCGGCGTTGGCAACGACCAAATCTAACTCTTCCTGCTTGATCAGCGATGGGACGAGATCCCGCACGGCGCGCCGCGCGGGCCGTCCCATCACATCGCCTAAAATTAAGATTCGCATGCGACTGGCGCTGGTGGACCTCGTTCACTTCTAATCCGTGATGAACACGAGCCCCCGGCACCACCACTTCCTTTCTATCACTTAGCAAAATCCACCGCGCGCATCTCGCGGATCACGGTCACTTTGATCTGACCCGGATAGGTCATTTCGTTTTCGATCTTGCGCGCCACCTCACGAGCCATGCGCGCTGCGTCATCGTCGGAAACCAAATCATGTTGCACCATGATACGGATTTCTCGACCGGCTTGCACGGCGTAGGATTTTTCCACGCCTTTGAATTCGTTGACGATCTTTTCCAGCTCTTCCAGACGCCGGGTATAGGTCTCCATTATCTCACGGCGGGCACCGGGCCGGGCGCCGGAGAGCGCGTCGGCGGCGTCGACCAATGGCGCCAGGATCGTTTCCGCACGCACGTCTTCGTGATGGGCGGCGATCGCGTTGACGATCTTTGGCGACTCGCCGTACTTGCGCGCCAGCTCCGCACCGATGATGGCGTGCGAGCCCTCCACTTCGTGGTCCACGGCTTTGCCAATATCGTGCAACAGCGCCGCGCGCCTTGCCTGTTTTTCATTCAATCCCAATTCCGCAGCCATGGCGCCGCAGATAAACGCTGCTTCGATCGAATGCAGCAAAACATTTTGCGCGTAGCTGTAGCGGTATTTCAGCCGCCCGAGCAGTTTGATGATCTCGGGGTGAACGCCGTGCACGCCGACATCGAAGATCGCCTTCTGCCCGGCTTCTCTGATCGACTCGTCGAGCTCTTGCTCGGACTTCCGCACCACCTCTTCGATTCGTCCCGGATGGATGCGGCCGTCGGAAACCAACTTTTCTAAAGACAACCGGGCGATCTCGCGGCGAATCGGATTATGTCCCGAAATCACCACCGTCTCCGGCGTATCGTCAACGATCAAATCAATACCCGTGGCCGCCTCGAGGGCGCGAATGTTACGCCCCTCGCGGCCGATAATTTTTCCCTTTAGCTCGTCATTGGGTAACGGAAACACCGTTACCGAACGTTCAGCGACGAAGTCGCCGGCCAACCGCTCGATCGCCAAAGCGACAATCTTTTGGCCTTTGCGCACCGCCTCTTCCTTGGCTTCTTCCTCGATCACCCGCAGCCGCTTCGCCGACTCGTGTTTCGCCTCGTCGACCATTTGCTCGATGAGATTCTTCTTCGCTTCTTCGCGAGTCAGACCCGCAACTTGTTCAAGCTGGCGGCGCGCTTCGTCCACCTGCCGGTCGCGCTCAGCGGCTTTTTCGTCGAGACTTTTCTCCCGCGACTTGAGCGACTGCTCCCGTCGCGACAACTCGCTATCGCGCTTGTCGACCGTTTCAATCCGCTTATCGATACCTTCTTCTTTGCTGATTAAGCGCTTCTCCTGATTTTGCAACTCGCGCTTGGTTTCGCGCACCTCCTTATCAAATTCCGCGCGCTCTTTGAGCATACTATCCTTGGCATGGATTTCAGCCTCTTTCTTGATCACCGTGGCATCTTTTTTCGCCTCGTCAATGATCCGCGCAGCACTATTTTTCGCGGCTTCGGCCTGCGCCTGTGCCTGCTTGGCGCGCACCCACGCTACGCTCGCGACGAGCGCCGCTCCGGCAATCAACCCTATGACTCCGAACGCCATACTCTGATCCAAAAAACACCCCCTTTCAAAATAATCGACTTAACCCATTGGACTCATGCGGCGTGCTGCCGCAGTCGATTACGTTTTTCTCGGTTATAATAAAGTGAATTCTCTCATCCCAACTTTCCACCGCCAGGCTATCGACAACCTGAAACTCAAAGGCCAGGCCGACGAAAACCCCATGACTTCCCAACTTACTCAGCATGCGATCGTACCAACCTCCACCTCGCCCCAAGCGGTTACCCTGGCGATCGAATAGCACTCCTGGAACGAATACGATCACGTCATCGGCCTCGCCCAGCGAAATCGAATCCGTTCCCGCGGGCTCAGGGATGCCGAAGCGTCCCTCAACAAAATCGTCAACAGAACGAACCCGGGCAAAATCACTCGACTCAGTTGAATTCAGCTTTGGGTAATAAACCATCTTTCCGGATGTCAGCGCGTCGTCCAAAATCACCTGGGTAGCGACTTCGTTCTCAACCGGACTGTAGAGGGCGACATAACGAGCGGCAAGATAGTGCGGCAGTACCATTGCCCTAGCCTGAATCGAGAGGCTCCAAGCAAGGTACTCGGCTTGCGCAAGCGTTCGGCGGTGAGACAGCATTGCGCGACGCAACTTGTCTCGGTTCTCTGCCATGGTGCCCCCCTGCATAAAAATCAGAGCGACCAGGAGAGATGAAAGCGAAATTGTTAACGGAGAAAAGGGCGGCTATAGATCCAATCGACGATTCACCGCAGTGGGCCCCCTGGACAATCGTCCCCAGCTTCGGCTCCGAACTGGAACCAAACCTACACTTGCCAACGGGTTTGCCGTCTTGGTTTCACGACTTGCCGTAACGGACTGCCGCATTCTTAGCGAATCGAAGAATAAAAAAACCCAACGGAGCAGATCCATTGCTATCGATTTTCTCCATTCTCTCATCTTTCCACGCCGCCGCAATTAAGGCTTCCTCCGGCTCACAATTCGGCCAAAGGATTCAACCGCCTTAAAAGGTCTTAACCCTCCTCAGTCAAAGTCGTAGATAGTTTCTTGGACAGCTGGTCCAGTCTACTTAAGATCGCTTCATGCGTATCTTTCAAGCGATGATATTCATCCGCGATATTGAGCGCCGCCAACATCGCCACGTTAGTCTTCGCCACCGACTTCGAGGCGCGCATCAACTCCTGCATCTTGCCGTCGACATAGCCGGCAACTCTGCGCATATGGCCTTCCTCGGCATCGCTGCTGATAGTAAGTTTCTGTCCGAGGATTTCGACCTCGAGCGCTTTTTTCATGGCAGTTTGGCTCTTAGTCCGAAAGATCCATGCTGGTAAACTGGCCGATAATTTTGTCTAATTTTTCTCTAAACTCGATGCGCTCACGCTCATACTGGCGGATTTGCCCCTTGAGATGATGCCACTCGCTGTCTTTTTGCTGGAGCTTTTTCTCCATCGACTCTTGCGCTTTTTTCATGCGCTCATGTTTCTCTAACAGACGATTGATCGTCGCTTCCAGTTGTTCAACGCTATCGAGAGCCATGATTGTTCGCACTCGCAATTTTCGCTTCTGAGTCTAGTTTTAACCTACGACCTTGTCAAGCCGATGTTACACCGACGTTAAGTACGAAAAACCTCGGCAAATAAAGCGGATAGCGCGTTCGTGAGGCAAGAGTTCAAACCTGAAAATGTCGCGCACTGAGAAGCGCTGAAATGGCGGGCGAAGTGACAAATTGTAGCTCGATTGGTAATCCTGGCGCTGCTTAACGCTCGGCTAGCAGCGATCGAATATCGTTGAGAATTGCTGGCACATCGGGCGAAGAGCCGATAAAAGCGACCCGCAACATGCCATGCCTGTCGACGATTGCCGTGAGCGGCGTGTGATCGACCAGCCCGCGGCCTTGGCGCTTGACCCCTACGCCAAAATTCTGCCAAACCGACTTAAGAGCCGTCTCGCTGCCAGTGAGAAACGACCAGTTGTCCAGCCCGGCGCCATAGCGTTTTGCATAACCAGTGAGCACCTTCGGCAAATCGATTTCAGGGTCGGTCGTCACCGTCAGAAGGTGGATATTTTTTCGTTCCTCGACGGTTAATTTGCTTTGTACCTGGCGCAGTGCCGCGGTAATAAGCGGGCAGACATCGGGGCAAGTCGTGTAAGCGAACGCGACGACAACAACCTTGCCGCGCAGGTTTTTGAACTGAAAAATCTTGCCGCCTTGATCGGTGAGGCTGAAATCGGCGGTGGGTAAATTCACTTGTCGGCGCTCGACGGGCTTTAGCGCTGAATGGGGTGCGCTCGCCGCGCCGGCCAAGCTCGCGAAGCTCAAGAGAAACGCAAGTCCGATTCGGCAAAAACCCCAAACCCACAATGCGCTCACAGTTTCTTCTCCGCCGAGGGTTCATCGTAACCCAAAACCGCTTCCCAAGGGATGCTGCAGTGAGCCACCACCAGCGCATCGAACTTTTCCCACCAGCTAATCTGCCGACCCTCGCGGCTTAAAAAGCGTACCATCTGGAGCATATCGTTGATTTCGGAAGCGCTTAGCGCCGGCTCGAACGCTGGCATCAACCCTTTGCCGTCGGCAATCAGGCGGCGAATCTGCGGATTGCCCTTTTTTTCCACCGTTTGGCGGAAATCCGGAGGCGCGACTGGCAAAGACGCCGCCATCGGCCCGTCGCCGCGGCCGCTTACGCCATGGCAATTTAAACAACGCTGGGTGTAGACCGTGTCCATCCGTTCGTTGCGACCGCAGCCCGCCAAGAGAACTATTAGGACCAACCCGCAATGGACAGATAATCGCTTCACTGCACAAAGACGTAACACACGAAAGCTGTGCATCCAATAACCAGGTAGATACCCACGGGCTTACGCCCGTGGTACTTGAAATGCGCAACCCAGAACAAAGCCCTCCCAGCCTTCATGTTGAGTGCCGGGGCAACGTGATTGCCAGAGAATTGTTTCGCCTTGAAGATTTTCATGGCAGTTTGGATGGCTAAATTGCAATGTACCGATTGTCTACACCTTGGCTACATGAGGGCTTGGTGACGGACCTGAAGAAGGATTACCAAGTAAAAGACAAGCGGTCGCTGAAAACGGTGAAATCTTACCTGCCGCACATGCCAAGATTCTTCGGAATGGACCGGGCCAAAGATATCACGCCGCATAGAGTACGGGCTTAGCAGAGCCACGGGATCGACGAAGGGCATCTAACGCGACCGTCAACCGCGAAGTGGCAACGCTCGGGCGGATGCTCTCGCTCGCGCTCGGCGCAAGCAAGCTATCGCGCAAGCCGCGGTTTCAAATGCTCGCGGAGAACAACGTGCGGCAAGGTTTCCTTGATCACGGGGACTTTCGCAAGCTCCTGGGTAATTTGCCGAATCATTTGCCGCCGCTGGTGGAGTTTCTTTATTTAAGCGGGTGGCGCAAAGGTGCAGCGGTTAAACTGGAATGGCGAGACGTGGATATAAGCGGCAGGGTCGTGAGGCTCAGAATCGAGAACTCAAAGAATAAAGAGGCGCGGATTCTGCCGCTAACCGGTAGCCTTTGGGAAGTCATCCAGGACCGAGCGAAATTGAGGCGCTTGGATTGTCCCGCCGTGTTTCACCGCGACGGCCATAAGATTGGCGAGTTCAAAACATCGTGGGCGACAGGATGCAAAAAAAGCGGGCTCAAAGGAACACTGGTTCACGACTTAAGACGCTGCGCGGCGCGCAATCTCTCGCGGGCTGGCGTACCGGAAGCGGTGGCGATGGAGATTACCGGCCACAAGACCCGCAGCATGTACCGGCGCTATCGCATCGTCGATGAGCGGTACCTGCGGGGAGGGGCGACCGAGATGCTGCAAAGCCATCTTGAAAGCCAAGACCACGCCAAAGTGATACCTTTGCGGGCTAATTCAGTAACCGAACACGGATAATTTACGGACAGAGAGACTTTGCATGACTATCAAGAACCGCCAAATAGCTACAATTGTTATGGGAATTTGGTGGAGCCGATGGGAATCGAACCCACGACCTCTTGAATGCCATTCAAGCGCTCTCCCAACTGAGCTACGGCCCCACGCGAGGAAGGATTGAGTGAAAATTGCTGAGGTAAAAGTAGAAAACGCCGCGGCAAAAGTCAAACTCAATAAACTAATCAGCGGCAAAGACGTCCCGAGCCTCAGCACTATTTACTCACCACTTAAACCGCCCCGCACCATCTCTTCCGCATGCCGACGCGTTTGCTCGGTGATCTTAACGCCACCCAACATGCGCGCCACTTCGGCGACGCGCTCTTTGTCCTTGAGCCGCTGCACCCTGGTAAATGTCCGCCCCTTCTCGACTTCTTTCTGCACGACGAAATGACCGTCGGCCATGGCGGCGATCTGCGGTAGATGCGTCACGCTAATCACCTGATGGTGCGCCGCGACTTGTTTGAGCTTCTTGCCGACGATCTCGGCGACTTTGCCGCCGACGCCGGCATCGACTTCGTCGAAGAGCAGGGTTGAGACCACTCCGGGCGTCAAGACCAGCGATTTGAGCGCCAGCATCATACGCGAGAGCTCCCCGCCAGAAGCGATCTTGGCGAGCGGTTTTACCGGCTCACCAGGATTGGGTGAAAAGTAATATTCCACTTGATCGACGCCGCGCTCGGTAAGTTTTTTGCCCGCGATAAAAAATGGCGGCTGATCGGCTTTGTCGTCTTGGAGTAAGAATCGCACTTCGAACGTGGTCTCGGCCATGCCCAAGCCGCGGACTTCTTTTTCCATCTCGCGTTTAAGCTTTTTCGCCGCCCGCTGCCGGTCATTGGAAAGCTTTTCGGCGAAATCCCAAGCCGATAGGCGTGCAGCTGCAAATTCCTTTTCTAAGGTGGTGATCCGCTCTCCGCCCTGGTCCAAGCTCGCCAAACTATTTTCAAATTCACCACGCAAGCGGAGCAGATCATCGAAATTGGCGTTGTATTTGCGCTTCAACCGTTGGATTTCCGCCAAACGATCTTCCAGTTGTTCCAATGCTCGCGGATCGAAATGGGTATGGCTGGAGTAACGGCGTAATTGCGCCGCCGCTTCCTGCAGCTGAGCTAAAGAAGAATCGATCAACTCCAAAGTCGGCTGCAACTTCGCATCGATCGCCGCCAACTCGCGGAGCCTCACGGCGTATTTCCCTAAGCGCCCGACTAACGCGGCGTCCCCTTCGTACAAGAGTTCGTCACCCTCGCGGCTCCCTTGGTGCAACTTCTCGGCGTGGGCCAAGATGTTCTTGCGCGCCTTCAGTTCCTCCTCCTCGCCGGCTTGCAAACTCGCCCGCACGATCTCCTCGGTTTGAGCTTCGAGCAAAGCTCTTTCCCGGCGCCGATTTTCCAACAACTCACGGCTGGTGTTAAGCTCATTCCACGCGCTAGAGATTTTGTTGAACTGCTCGCGCATGGACTTGCCAGTGTCGGCCAAGTCGGCGAAAGCATCGAGCAAGTTCAAATGAGTTTCCGGCTGCAGCAAGGTGTGGTGCTCATGCTGGCCGTAGATGTGGACCAGCGAACCGCCAATATCGGCGAGAACAGTGAGCGGACAAAGACTGCCGTTGAGATAGATACGATTTTTACCTGAACGATTGAGGATGCGTTTGATGACTAACTCGCCTTCGGCCGCGAATCCCGCCTCGGCGAGCTTCGCTTCGATCGCTGCCGGCAGACTATCGAAGAGCGCTTCCACGGTCGCTTCATCTTCCTTGTGGCGGATGATATCCGAACTGCCGCGCTCGCCGGAGACCAGCCCTAGGGCGTTTAGAATAATCGATTTACCCGCGCCGGTCTCGCCGGTGATGATGTTCAACCCCGCCCCTAAGTCGAGAACCACTTCATCGATGACCGCAAAGTTCTTAATCCGAAGCTCGCGCAACATAGGCTGCTAGCGCTCACCCCATTTCAGTTTTTCCCGAAGAATTTCGTAGTAGCTGCGCGATGGCAACTTGATCAGCGACACCGGCATGCCGTAGTCGCGCGCTTCGACTTGATCGCCGTTGTGTAGCCGTATCCCCTGCTGGCCATCGGGGCTAAAGAAAACCGTATCGCCAAAGGAGCGCAAGGTCACGCGGATCACCGCATTACTCGGCACGACAATGGGCCGGTTGGTCAGCGTGTGAGGACAGATCGGCGAGAGAACAATGGCGCCAAGCGTCGGTTCGAGAATCGGCCCCGCCGCGGCCAAAGAATAAGCGGTAGAACCCGTCGGCGTGGAAATAATCAGACCGTCAGCGCGGTAGGTGCAAAGATAATCGTCGCCGACATGGGTTTCCAGATCGATGATGCGGCTGCGCGCGCCCTTGGCGATCACCGCGTCGTTGAGGATTCGGAACTTGCGCGTGCGGCCTTGCTTGCTGATGACCCGTACCTGCAACGTCATACGCGGCTCGACTTCGTAATCGCCGTCGAGAGTCTTGCTCAGCACCGCTTCTAGCTCGCCGACTGCGACTTCGGTGATAAATCCCAAACCGCCAAGATTGACGCCCAGGATTGGCACCTCGGGGCGAATCACTAACGGTGCGATGTTGAGCAGTGTGCCGTCACCGCCCAGCGAAATAATCAGATCGGCCTCCGCCGCCATCTCTTTCTTGCTGCACGAGCGCGCGCCGCGGTGAACAAGACCATTCTCCACGCAAACTTTCTTGCCGCGCTTCTTAAGCCATGGAATGAGCCAGCGCACCATTTGCGCAGCCTTGGGCTCGTGATATTTGGCAACTAATCCAACAGTTCGGATCATCGATGAATCACTCCGCCGCGACATTACCACAGGAGTAAACAAAATGCCCACGACGGCAGAGCAGTTGAATCTAAGAGGGCGGGTTTCAAACCCACCCCATGTCAAATTCTTTTTTGCGCCCTTTGCGCTCTTTGCGGTCAAATTTCCGAATCCGAAAGAGGGCCGGTCGCGACAGTTGCTACATTATGACCCGTGTACCCTTTGGGGCTAATTCCTAATTAGACAACCAGACGGCGTAGGCGCGAGCTCAGGTAATCGACGAGCATCACGAGCGCGATGAGCACCAGCACGATGGCCGCTGCTTCTTGATATTGGAAAGTGCGAAAGCTGGTATTCATCAAGTAACCGATGCCGCCGGCGCCGATCAAGCCCAAAACCGAAGCCGCGCGAATGTTGGTTTCGAAGCGGTAAAGCGTGAATGAAATGAGATCGGGCAAGATCTGCGGCAGCACGGCGAAGGAAAGAATTTGCGAATAGCCGGCGCCGGTGGCACGGATCGCTTCGACCACACCCTCGTCAATATTCTCGACCGACTCAGATAATAATTTACCCAGAACCGTCGCCGTGTGAATCGCCAAAGCCATAGTCCCAGCGAAAGCGCCCAGGCCCACGGCCGCAACGAATAGTAATCCGAGCGCCAAATCCGGGATCGTGCGCACCAGATTCAGCACCGTGCGCACGGCGTGGTAGACCAACGGATGCGGCGTAGTATTGCGCGCCGCGAGAAAGCCCAGAGGAAACGCCGCGAGTAACGCCAGAAAAGTACCCGCCAAGGCCATCTGCACGGTTTCCAAAGTTGCGCCGACCACGGTCTGGGGAAAAGTGTTGTCCCACCAACGCTGGCGCGCCCGCGCTTCGGCCGCACCGACCGACAAAGGCAAAATCAACTCGGGCAAAGACAAGTTCTCCGGAAAATAATAATTCTTCGCCTCAGTGATGCGAGCAAAATCCGGCGGCAGCATCCGACTCAGAGTGTGAAAAATCTGCGGCACACCTTCGATCAACTCGCCAGGTCTAATCTTTGCCCCTTGAAACGACCAGGCGAGGATCACAAGCAAAACGCCAGCAACGATAAGACTACGCCCACGTTTGAGTGGCCGCGCCGGCGCTTCGGCAAAAATGTCGCGCTCCAATTCCAATATCTCACCTGACGGAAAAATCATCGTTCACTGCTAAATGGCGCACAATCCGCGGCACAGCTGATTAACTGATTGGAAATGTCGCCATGGACGGCTACGGTTTAACTTTCGCCAAGAACTCTGCTTCGCTGTACTCTTCATTGGCGAGAGATTTTAGACCGATCTTGTCGTAGAGTTCGGCTAAAACGAAGCGCAGCGTCGGCTCGTCGGAGCCCGCACTGATCGCTTCGGTCAAGATTTCTCGCGCATCGTGGAACAATTCCTTTGACCTCAGGAAATTAGATTTGAGCACGGCCAGAGTCGTCTTGGCCGCGCCACTCATACCGCTCACCTCACTCAACCAGCCGGTGATTGCTCTGGTATCGACCAATTTGAGAATCTTAAGTGACCCAAGCGCCATCGACACCGCTGATTACCGTATTGCCGCTCGCGTTGAACTACGCGCGCTCACCGGTGCCGACAATACCAGCGACCACTTCACCGGTGTGAATCCCGGTGCTGATGCCCAGCGGCGCGAGGTTATTACTTACCCAGCGGGCATTGAGTTCGTCAAGCCCCCCCCCCAGACTTTTTTAACCGTG
>Ga0206224_1000013_pt1 | contig 11786 bp, 10 predicted proteins | sample MancosA1_FD_155446 | JGI IMG/M metagenome (GOLD analysis project Ga0206224, IMG submission 155446) | Subsurface sediment microbial communities from Mancos shale, Colorado, United States - Mancos A1 | ecosystem: Environmental > Terrestrial > Deep subsurface > Rock core/Sediment | place: USA...
AGTGAATGGGCCCATCGGGAGCGCGAGCATTGAGATAATGTACAGTTCCATCAATTTGAATTTCACGGCGAACCTCCTATGCTAAATCAAAATTCGAAATCCGAAGCACTAAAGCGGCCCCGCAGAGCGAAACAAACCCCAAAAGGGTAAATCCGAAATCCGAATTTCGAAATCCGAAACAAATAGGAGTCAAATAAATCTTAAACTCGGAAAATCCAAAACTCCGACTCTGAATATTCCCTGTTTGGATCATTGTGTTTTTTGGTCATTTGAATTTGTTTCGGATTTCGTGCTTCGAATTTCGTGCTTTAAATTCGCCCAACGAGTCCTTGGCGATCTTTGCGCCACTAGCCGCATGACCGTAATAAACGATCATCGTGCTGTCAACTCGCAAATCGAAGAAACGCAAATCGAAGACCGTTGACAGCCGTTGAATTGCCGTGGTAAGCGCTGGCTGATTTAATTTCGCTTTGCCCGCGAGATAAGGAGAGATTATGAACGGAGCAACCGAAGCGCTGGCGCAGTTTGTCGTCGGCACAAGGCTCGAAGATATTCCCGCAGTGGTTCGCCAAAATGCCAAACTGATGATACTGGACACCTTTGGAGTGATCCTCGCGGGCGCCCGTGATCCAGGATGCAAATTACTGGCGCGATGGGTGAAAGACCAAGAAGCTGCCTCGCGCGCAACCGTGATTGGCCAAGGGTTTCGTAGCTCGCCGCTACTTGCGGCGCTTGCCAATGGCCATGCTTCCCACGCGCTTGACTATGATGACAGCGGTCACTACAGCACCCAAACGCTTCCGGCGGCACTCGCGCTTGGTGAGCCGGCGCACTTGTCCGGCGCCAAAATACTCCATGCCTATGTTTTGGGACGGGAGGTTTGTTCGCGTTTGGATGCGGCCTTCGATGCCGGTCGCGAAAAGTTAACCGGACCGACCTATCGTGGCTGGCATCACACGGGTACGAATGGCTCCTTGGGAGCCGCGGCTTCGGCCGCCGTGGTTGAGGGCTTAAACTTGGAGCAGATGAAAACCGCCTTCGGAATTGCCGCGAACGGAGCTTGTGGCCTGCGCGCGAACATGGGCACGATGGCCAAAGCTTTGGTCTCTGGCAATGCCGCGCGCAATGGTGTGATGGCTGCCACTCTGGCGGCGCGCGGATTCACGGCGGAAAAATCGATCCTGGAAACCTCGCAAGGGATGGCCGACGCGTTTTGCGGTGACGGCGAGATCGACTGGCAAGCCCTCACCCGCGACTTGGGCAAGCGTTACGAGCTTGAGCGCGGCGCGATCACGAAAGAATATCCTAGTTGTAGCCCCTCCCATCGACCGATCGAGGCGGTAGTGGAACTGGTGCAAGAGCACGGCATCCGGGCGGAGCAAGTTGAATGGATCGAGTGCGATCTTCATTCGTTCTCCTTGAGGCGAGCCGAAGCCGGCGACGCGCACGAAGGTCAGTACAGCTTACAATACTGTTTGTCCGTGGCTCTTCTCGATGGCCAGATGGGGCTGCGGCAGATGACCGACGAACGAGTGCGATCTCAGGATGTCCAAGCGTTGATGCGCCGGCTTCGCATCGTCCCGCCGCCGGAAGGCCCGGTAGAAAGAAGGCCCAAAGAACGCCTCACGGTCCACCTGAAGAACGGACAGAGCCACTCGACCGAGGTAACCCGTCCACGCCGTATCAGTAATAGGGAGGATCTCGAAGCGAAGTATTTGACTTGCGTCCAAGGGAGTCTATCGCCACAGACAGCGGCACGAGTGCGCGACACAGTGCTGAACTTGGAAAACCTTGATGACATCGCCAAGCTCCTGGACCCTGTCCGCTGAGAATGACTGGCATCGAGCGTGGCTGAACCATTGAACGAAACCACTTTGCGGGCGGGGTTAAGTCCCGGCCCGTGAAGTGGCTTCGTTTAATGGAGATTTCTTTGAATAACGTCCAGGTACTTAAGACCCGATGCGGTGTTAAAAATAACCACCTCGTCATCTGGTTTGATCCAACGATTCTCAATCAGGCGGCGCAACGCGGCGACGCAGGCGGCGCCTTCGGGGCAGAAAAAAATACCTTCGGCTTTGCCGACTACTTTAATTTCCGCCAGCATGTCAGCGTCGCTGACGCTCAATGCCGTGCCGTGGCTCTCGCGGATTGCCTGTAGCATCAAGAAATCTCCAATCGCCTGGGGCACGCGCAAACCGGAGGCGACTGTTTTCGCATTTTGCCAGGGCTCCGCGCTTGCCTTGTTTTCGTCAAACGCTTTGACGATGGGCGCGCAGCCACTGGCTTGCACCGATACCAGGCGCGGCCGCTCGCTGCCGATCCAGCCCAATTCCTCAAGTTCGCCAAAGGCCTTCCACATGCCGATCAGTCCCGTGCCGCCGCCGGTGGGATAGATGATTACATCCGGGAGATGCCAATTTAATTGTTCGGCGATCTCGTAGCCCATGGTTTTTTTGCCTTCGACCCGATAGGGCTCTTTCAGCGTGGAGACTTCAAACCACCGTTCGGCGGTCTTTTTCTCGGCGATGATCCGGCCGCAATCATCAATGAGACCGTCGACCAGCGTGAGCTTGGCGCCGTATTGCTCTACTTCGATTTGGTTGGCCATCGGCGTATCGCGCGGCATGAACACATGGGCTTCTATGCCCGCGCGCGCCGCATAAGCGGCAAACGAGCCGCCGGCGTTACCGGCCGATGGAATCGCGGCTTTTTTTACGCCTAGCTCTTTCGCCCGAGAGATCGCCAGCGAAAGCCCCCTGTCCTTGAAGGAGCCGGTCGGGTTTCGCCCTTCGTCTTTGATCCAAAGTTGTCGCAAACCAAGCTCAGCGCCGAGTTTTTTCGTGTCCAAAAGCGGCGTGTAGCCTTCACCCAAGGAGATGAGATTGGCGTCGTCTTGGAGCGGCAAAAGCTCGCGGTAGCGCCACAGAGAACGAACTCGACCTGGGAGGGAAGATTTGGCGAAAGCCGATTTCGCTTTTGTGATATCGTAGCGAACCAGTAGCGGCGAACCGCAAGGACATAGGTTCAGCAACTCCAATAGCCCGAAGCGGTTCTGGCAGCGAGCGCAAAAGATTTCCTGTGCAAAGGACATGCGGAGATCAATTCAAAGAGGGTTTAGTCCGATCGATAATAGCGGTATTTTGGACTTCGAGACTAGATTCTTTTCATGATCTCCTCTTGCGACCGCAAGCGGCAATCGCTGGCTCCACCCATCTCTCTCATTGCGCCCGCCCTTTTGCCCCCAGGGCGTCGTCGATGATCTTCACAGCTGGTTTGACATCCATATATTCGGGGCTGTCGACGAAAAAGTATTTTCGTCCGGCGCTGCGCCGTTGGGCGGCGGGAACTTTGTCTTTGGGTATATCGACGCGCAGCGAGTCGCGATCGCCGTGGCTTTCCTGATAGACAATCTGGCCGCGGCGGGAGAGATACCAGTTGATAAACACTTTGGCCGCGTTTGCATGGGGCGCGCGATTAACCAACGTGATGGCGCTGGCGCTGCCGCGCAGTCGCGGCATTTCCTTCAGGTCGCTGTGATTGATGTAATCGACGGGAAGCCCCTGCGCCTTGGCTTTGGTCGCCGAGCCGTCGCGGCAAAACGCGCACAGTGCGAACTTGCCGAGGCCAATCCAGTCCATCGCCTGCTGGTGTTCGCGGCTGAGCGTGACGTCCATCTCGCCGAAGAGCCGGCGAATAAATTCGCCGCCCAGCTCCGGATGATAATAAACGAAGCGCAGCTCGCTGGCGCCAAAGCCGGGATCGCGCGCGTCGAGGCTGACGATCTTGCCTTTCCATTTCGGCTGCAACAGATCCCAGTAGGACTTGAACTCGACGGCTTTGGCGAGCTGGGAGTTGTAGGTGATGGTGAAGCCGGAGACGCTGCCTTCATTGACGAAAATATGTTTGCGCTCGGGGTCGATATACAACTGCTTGCCATCCCACCACAGCGAGGTGTCGACAACTTCCGGAAGGACGAGGACCGGCGTTAGCGGGTCAAATAGTTTGTTCTGGTAAAAGCTGTAAAGCGAAGTGGGGCCGCCGAGATAGACATCGGCGAGATATTTTCCGGCGCGACGCTCGGCGAGCAGCCGGGGCGATATCCGACTGCTATTGCCGTGGATGATCGTAGCTTTGATTTCGGGATAATCCTTCTGAAACTCACTGAAGATCTGCGGGTGATACGGGCCGAGAGCAGCGTAGATGACGATCTGGGCTTCTTGCTTGGCGGCCTGAACCGTTTTTTCCCAGTCTACTTGCCAGGATGCTTTTTCGGCTGCGGCGGCGTTGGCCGTCCAGCTGAAAAGCGATTGGAGAAAGAGCACGGTAACGATAGAGCGCTTCGTTCTTTTCACGGAACCTCCCCGACTGAAGCTGGCCGCACTGACTGTTAACTAAGTTTTCGCACCCAACCCGGCACGTCCTACTCACGTCGGCAACAAATCACAAACGGTTCAATCAATTCAAGTGGTTTTATTCTTCCACCCGCACCGACACCGGCGCGTGCGAGCTTATCTTCGTTGGGTCGTTGTTTATCTGGTAAGTGTCGAGTAAATGGAATTAGAACCATTGGCGAGGTCGGCGGATAATATGACATACACTGGAAAACACCTAGCGCGAGTGCTTGTGAGCGCCCTGTTTTGGTCGTTTCTCACCGCTGCCGGCTACGGCGCCGAGGTGAGAAAATTTACTCTTGGCTATTCGACCGTCGGCCCGGCGGGAACGGGATTATGGATGGCGAAGGAGATCGGCGCGTTCGAAAAATACGGACTCCATACCGATCTCATTTTTATTTCCTCCGGACCGGTGGTCGTCCAGGCGCTCATCGGCGGCGACCTGCAGGGCGGGTTTGCTGCGACCAATGCGGTTGTCGCAGCGGTGCTGGCTGGCGCGCCGCTGGTGTCGGTAATGAGCTTGGTAAATCGCCCCTATTATCGGCTCTGGGTGCAGCCGGAGATCACGCGCGTCGAAGAGCTGCGCGGCAAGACTCTCGGCGTTTCGCGCTTTGGCGCGGTGACCGATAACATGACGCGCATTCTTCTGCGCAAAAAGGGTCTCGAAGGCGCGGTCAATGTGCGCCAGTTCGGCGGCACGACGGAGATCGCCGCCGCGTTTGTGCACAAGCAAATCGCCGGCGCGGTGATCTCCGCGCTGCGCGTCAATGCGCCGATGCGCATGCTCGTGGACCTATCCGAGATGGACTTCCTTTACTCCAACGTGGTGATTGCGGTGACACGAGACTTTCAGCGTCGCGCGCCGGAGACGGTGGAAGCGTTTGCGCGGGCGTATCTTGAAGGCGTGGCGGCGGCTCACGAGCAGAAAGAAAGGTCCTTGAAGGTCATTCAAAAATACACCCGACTCAAAGATGCGCGCTTGATCGAAGAGCTTTACAACGATTCGGTCAAGTTTTTAGAGCGAGTGCCGCGGGTGGAAGCCGAAGCGATCGCGCCGATCGTCGATTTCATGGGCAAAAAACCGATCGCCGTCGAGAGTGTCGCTGACAACTCCATCATCGACCGGCTCGTGCGCGAAGGCTTTATCGATAGGCTTTTCAAGAAACGCTGATCGTCAGAGTCGCTTCGACATCGAACCTCGTCATATTGATCGTAAAGCGCAATTTACCGTTGACCACGCTGCTCGCAGCGTGAAACCTTTAAATGGGGAATCCAAAGGGGGAGAGCATCCCCTTTGGTCGCGGGCGGGGTTTAACACCCCGCCCGCGAAGTGGCTTCGTTTATTGTCAATTTGGTCTGCGCTTTTCTGTTCATTGTCGACACGCTTATCATACTGAGCTGGACATTTCTTTCCGCGTGGAGTAATCGGCTGTTAGCCTAATTGGAACCAAGAGTGACGATGAAACGCCAGACGATCCGCCCGCCGCGCGCGACGAGCTTGAGCGACTCGCCAAACGCGGCGGGCTGCGTCATGTTAACTTACTCGCGTCGCGCGCCAACCCGCCCGTGTATGATGCTGCGTGGGAGCCGTTCTGGTCACTGGCTGAGGACGTGAACCTACCAATTGGTTTTCATTTGGCAGTGTTAGTGAAGAAGACTCGGTTGGACGAAGAGAATTGGGGCGCGGCCAATCTTGTCGTAACGGTGGCGTCGCGTTACGCCCAAGAACCGCCGGGTATGCAGTTGCTCGAACCGATAACCGGTCTGATTTTCACCGGCGTGCTCGATCGCCATCCGCGGCTTCGGATCGTCATGGCCGAGGCGGGACTGGCTTGGGTGCCAAGCATGATTCAAGGCCTCGACATTTGGTATCAACGCACGCGCGACGGCCGCCGGCTCACCGGCGATGGTCCGATCGTGTTGCCGAAGTTGCTGCCGAGCGAATACTTTCACCGGCAAATCTGGCTCAGCTTCGTCGACGATCCGCTCGGCGTGAAAAGGGTCGGCAGTGTGCTCGACGTCGACAAAGTGATGTTCGGTTCAGACTATCCGCATCCGGCGAGCACCTGGCCCGATTCGCAAAAGATCATCGACGAGTGCGCGCAGAGCGTGACGGCTGAAGTCCGGCAGAAAATTTTCCGCGACAACTCGCGCATGCTGTTCGGATTATAGCGCGGGATAACTGAGCGTGCTCCGCTCACATGTAACCAAAGATATTTTAAAATGTGGAAGAGTATTCACCACGAAGGACACGAAGAGCACGAAGTTCGGAATTTTGATCGTCCGAACCCTTCGCGTCCTTCGTGGTATTCGTGGTGAATGAAATCAAGGTGATAGTGCCAGGTTATCCACACGGAAGCCTGAAGAACCAAATCTTCAGGTATCGAGGGAGGCGGACGATGGCTGAGAACAAACTGACGGGTAAGATCGCGCGCGAGCGTATTCGGATGTTGGAAACGCCGCGGCCGGCGGACGGAATCATCGAGGGCTTTCGGGCGCTTGGCGACGCCAGCGGCATTGTGTCCGACGTGATGGACGAGCTTGGGATTCCCGGCGTCGTCGGCGCTTCGGTGCTGAGGCCGACTCTTGCAGGCTCGTGCGTCGTTGGAACGGCGCTCACGGTCCGCAACATCGTCCAACGCGAGCATGTCTACGAGAGTGCGCGCCGGCATGTGAACAAGATGGCCGAGTTTGAAGCCCACAACTTGGCCCGCCCCGGCGACGTGGTGGTTATCGATGGGGTGCCCGGTATTTCAAATATGGGCGGTATTTCCGCGCAAACCGGCCAACGCCAGGGCGAGGCCGGCGCAATCGTTTTCGGCGGGGTGCGCGACCTCGCCCACTCGCGCCGGGTCGGCTATCCGGTGTGGGCCACCGAGGTCACGCCCGTCACCGGTAAGTGGCGCATCGAAACCGTGGAGATCAACGGCGAGATTGAGGTTGCGGGTATTCGCGTCGCTCCAGGCGATATCGTGCTCGCCGACGACACCGGCGTGTGCTTCATTCCGCGCCTGCGCGCTGCCGAAGTGCTCGAGCTGGCAAAGCAGAAATCCGCCGCCGAAGAGAAGAAGTGCGCAGCGATTGACGCTGGAGTTCCGGTCGCTGATCTTCCCGCATAGTCGTGAAGTTTTATGCCGCGCCGTCAATGTTTAGCGCAGCGCCGACGGCTACGTTTAATGCTCTTGCGTGGCTTTGCTTGCAGGGGAATCATCGACGAGCGGATGCGGAACGCCGCCTCGAACTGCGGCAAAAATTATTCAGCGACAACGCGCGAACGCTATTTGGCGTTGAGTGAATGTCGGTGATGAAGCCACGCCTTGCATTATAAAAAAGTTGTGATGGTAAGACTTTCTCTGATCCACAATGCGTTGTCTCATCGCGAGAGAAATTTTCACTTTCGCATGCCGGCCGATGAAATCCAGGACGGTGCGATTGATGAACTCGGGGCGCCCCCAATAGGACGCATGCCCAGCTTCGACGACGATCACGACTTCGTTGTCGAGGACGCGCTGCGCGTCCTTTTTTTCTCGGCCGGCTATCGCTTCCCAGCCTCGTCGATTATTTTGTACGCGCCTTGGAGTTCTCTGAATTCGGCGCGATACACGGGCATGAATTTGTCGCCTGGTTTGGGCCTGTAAGGTTCGACGGCAGGATCTACCGGAATATCGTCGCGCAAACTGAAGACGGGATCTATGCGCATAAAATGATTTTGATAATGAGTCTGGCCTTCCCGGGAGAGCAGCCAGTTGACGAATAATTTCGTTGCTTGGGGATGGGGAAGGCGGTTCAAGATGCTAAGCGATCCCTGAGTGGCGCGCATGTAGATGCCTTCCTTGAACGCGCGCGGCTCGAAGCGGGCCAAAGGCAGGCCCGGTTTCATGCCCGCTTGGATATCGCTGGCCGATGGCGCGATGGCGATGGCGAATTTTCCCACGGCGAGCCAGTCCACCAGCTGGCGGCCATCGCGCGACAGAGTGATATCCATCTCACCGAAGAGCTGTCTTAAGAATTTGGCGCCCAGATCCGGATGGTAGTATGCGAACTGCAGAAATCCGACGGGGAAGCCGGGAAGCTTGGGATCCATGGCGGCAATTTTTCCCTTCCACTTGGGCTTAACGAGATCCCAATAGGAAGTGAACTCTTTCGCGTCCACGAGGGTGGTGTTGTGAGCCATATCCGAGCGAACCACCCCTTCGAAAACGAAGATGTATTTGCTCTCGGGATCGCCGTAGTGATGGCGTCTACCGAACCAGTTTGACTGGTCTCTGACCTCGGGCAAGAGCAAAATCGGCTGGACCGGCTCGAGAGCTTTCGCCGGGTAGAGAACGTCCTGGGGAGTGCCTGTAGAGCCCAGGTAAATGTCAGCGAGGTACTTTCCCGCTCTCCTCTCGCCCATCATCCTTGAGATCAGATCCCCCCCCCGTCCCGTGACCGACACGAGTTTGATCCCGGGGTAGCGCTTATTGAAATCAGCGAAGACCTTATCGAAGGGGCCGCGGGTGTGGTAGATCAAGATCTGCCCTTCTTTTTTTGCTGCCTCGACGGTTTCGTGCCACTCCGTCTCCCACGCCGGCTTGGCTTCGCCTGCCTGCACGGAACCCAAACCGGCGCAAAGGAGAAATGCACAGCTCCATACTACGCTGGCGGAAAACTTCATAGGCCTTTACCTCGTTTCTTTCTGACAGTAGCGCGCAAGGAATCGAGACTGATCATTGTTGCGCAATTCCGAAAACACGAATTTCGCAGAGAGTGGATGAAGTCGTGTTTTTCTGACCCTCCTGCCAATGCCGGTCATCGAGCCTTCGACGACGATGAAATCCTTGTCGGCACTCTCTGTGTTCGGTCAATAGCCGGTGACGGGGGCGTGTCTAGTATCAAGACAGTGTGTGATTACGAGACATAGCTTGTCGCTCCATTCGGAGAGCGCTTCCGCTATTTCGAGTGCCTGCCGATGAAGTCGAGAACCGCACGGTTAAACGCCTCGGGGCGCTCCCAATAGGAGGAGTGGCCGGCCTCTTCAATAATGACGACTTCGTTGTCGGGGATGTGGCGCGCGAGCATGCGCGTAATCGAGGGTGGCGTCGAGTGATCGGCGGGGCCGCTCATCAACAAGGTCGGCACTCTTAACGTATCCAACTTAGCCGGAGTGACGACGTTGGCGACTTTTTGCCGCGGGCCTTTTTTCGGTATGGATCGGCGGTTGAGCTCGATCCAATTTTCCGTGCCTTCAGGATTGGCCGCGCGATAAGACGGGCTCAGTTCCCAAAACCAGCGCGGCAAGTCTTCCTCTTCTTTCGGTCTGATCTTGGCGGCGATATCGGCGATGTAGCCGTCTTTCGCGGCTAGATTGTTGCTGCACACCGTCAGGCTCAGGAGCCGTTCCGGGTGCGAGAATGCGTAATCTGTGGCGACACTGCCGCCGGCGGCGGAGGCCACCGCATGAAATTTTTTCACACCGAGAAAATCCATCAGGTTGTGCAGATCTTCCGAGCCGATGCCGGGATTTTCTTCCGTCGCCATGTCGGAGCCGTAATGGTTGCGCCGCGAGTAAGCGATGACACGATAGCCAGCTTTGGCGAACACCGGCTGCTGGTACAACCAGATTAGCGCGCTGCCCGTCGCCGGATGGAGAAACACCACCGGCGTGCCGTCGCTGTCGGTATCCCAATACCAAAGACGCGTGCCGGGAAGTTCGGCGAGTCCTTCCTTCGCCGGAACCTGTTCCGGAATCGGCACGGGGATCATCGGATCATTGAGTGGTGTCGTGGAATTAGTCGGGTTCATGGTTTTTCCTTCTCAAGTTTCGTTGTTCGCCGGTAAGTGTGAAGATTTTTGTTCACCACGAAGGGCACGAAGTTCGGAGTTTTAGTCATCCGAACCCTTCGTGACCTTCGTGGTGAAAGCTTTCTTTCTCGTTTACAAGTTAAAAAGCCGCTTAGCATTACTGTAAAGAATCTTTTCTTTGACGTCCGCAGGCAACGCCGCATGGTTGCGCAGATGTTCAAGATTGCCAGGAAATTCGCAATCCCAATGGGGAATGTCGGAGGCGTAGAGAAAATGATCGGCGCCGACATAGTCGATGGCCGCAGGCAATTGCGACTCGCCGGACTCGATGCTGAAATAAACTTCTGATTTGCGCACTAACTCGCTGGGTTTTTCTTTGAGCAACGGCATTTCGATCTCCGCACGCTTTTCCCAGTGCTCGTCGAGACGGTCGAGATAGTACGGCAACCAGGTCGCGCCGATTTCCAAAAACGCCAAGCGCAGTTTTGGGAAACGCACGGGCACGCCTTGGCAGATCATGCTGGTAAACTGCAACAAGATGCCGGCGGTAAATGCATAGGCGTGAACTTCGGCGAAGGTTCCCAATCCTTCCGCGCCGAGCTCGCGCGACCAGCTGCGCGTGCCATGGATGCCGAGCACGGCGCCGCATCTTTCCGCGGCGGCATAAACCGGATCGTAGAAAGTGTCGCCGAGCGCCAGCGGCAAGCCGACTGGCAAAATCTCGAAGCCGATAAGTCCTCGCTCTTTGACGGCGCGTTCCAATTCTTCCGCAGCTGCCTGCGGCGAGCGCATCGGCAAAACGCCGACGCATTTGACGCGCTTGGAGTGCGCGTTATATTCGGCGGCGAACTGATCGTTGCAGGCGCGCGCCACGGCGATTTGAAATTTCTGTTCTTGCAGCCGGACGATGCTGCCGGAACCGGTGGGAAAACAGACGGCGTATTCCATATTATGTTCGTCCAAGATGTCGTCCCAGCGCTTGACCTGTTCGCGCGCCGAAAGCTTGCTCCACGTGCGCTCGGTGACAAAGTGATCGAACATATAATTGTCCCACGGCTGGTCGCCCGGACGCAGCGCCGTCGAGCGCTTATTCCAAGGCGCCGGCAAATATTTACGGATATCGCTTTCGTGTTCGATGACATGCCCGTCGGCGTCAATAGCGGTGAGGGCGGTGAGGTTAGCCATGGCTTAATTCCTCCTACAGAAATTGTTTTATTCCAAGGAAATCGTTTGAGCGCTTGCCCGCCTTGTATCACGTCCCTGTCTCGATTCACCAGAGCTGGGAATCGGCAATTTAGATACGCGCCAGCGAGGTTCCAGCGATCGTCATGCCTTGACGTGGTGCCTCAAGGCGACTAGCGTGCAACCGGTGCGCCAGTCATCGGAAAGATTAAATCTAATATTCCCCGCAGCTTCCTGCGGGCACCATCAAATGGGGAATCCAAAGGGGGCGAGCATCCCCTTTGGTCGCCTGCGGGGTTAATACCCCGCAGGCGAAATGCCCCGTTTATTTGCGCAGAGCCGAGGAAAGAAAAGCTTTAAGGCCGCTTGGCTGATGGTGTTGGAACGCGGCTTAGAGTTGTAGTAGGTTCGGGCGAGCGAGTGAATTAT
>Ga0206224_1000014_pt1 | contig 11485 bp, 12 predicted proteins | sample MancosA1_FD_155446 | JGI IMG/M metagenome (GOLD analysis project Ga0206224, IMG submission 155446) | Subsurface sediment microbial communities from Mancos shale, Colorado, United States - Mancos A1 | ecosystem: Environmental > Terrestrial > Deep subsurface > Rock core/Sediment | place: USA...
CGACAAAAATAATTCGCGCGCCTCGGCGAGCGGAGTTTTCTCGTAACTGAAGACTGCCGAAGGCCATGGCGCGCAAACGTTATCTTAAGAAAACTCCGCTCGCCGAGGCGCGCGAATTATTTTTGTCGACTGTCGATCCGTCGCGCCTTGCCGCTGAAGAGATTCCCATCGACGACGCGCTGGACCGCATTACCGCAGGGCCGATATTCGCCAAGATTTCCTCGCCGCACTATCACGCCTCGGCCATGGACGGCATCTGTGTGCGCGCGGAGGAAACTTTTGGCGCCACCGAGTTTGTCGGTAAGAAGCTCGGCTTAGCTGATTCCGATTCACCCGCCGCCGGTGCATTCAACTATGTCGACACCGGCAATGCACTGCCCGCTTGGGCTAACGCGGTCATCATGATCGAGAAAGTGCATCAGGTCGATTCTAGGACGATCGAGATCTTCGAATCCGTCGCGCCGTGGAATCATGTGCGCTTGGTCGGGGAGGATGTCGTTGCGACGGAACTGTTACTGCCGCGGGCGCATCGTTTGCGCCCCTACGATCTCGGCGCGTTGCTCGCCGCTGGGCATACGACGGTGCGCGTGAAGGCGCGGCCGAGAGTTGGGATTATCCCGACGGGCGACGAACTGATTCAGCCCGGCGAGGAAGCGAAACCCGGCGCGGTGATCGATTTCAATTCCACCGTCCTGGCAGCCTTTGTCCGTGAGTGGGGCGGCACGCCGGTAAAATACCCGCGCGCCAAAGATGATTCGAATTTGCTGAAAGCGGCTTTGTTGCGTGGCGCCGAAGAGTGCGATCTGGTGACGATCATCGCCGGCTCTTCGGCGGGCGAACATGATTTGACTGCCGACGTTGTCGCCGCTGCGGGCGAATTGCTCGCGCACGGTATCGACGTGATGCCGGGCAAGCCTGCGGTGTTGGGTTGTGCCATGGGCAAGCCGGTGCTCGGCGTGCCTGGCTATCCGGTGTCGGCAATTGTCATCGCGCGGGAAATTCTCCGACCGGCAGTAGAAAAATTTTTGAGTATCGCGGCGCCGTCCTATCCGACGGTGCGCGCCGTCGTGCCGAAAAAAATTGCCTCTCATCTCGGCCTCGAAGAATTTATCCGCGTGACTTTAGGACGAGTCGGCGAGAAGCTGGTGGCCGTTCCTTTGGCGCGCGGCGCCGGCGTGATTACGACGATGGTTCATGCCGACGGCCTGATGCGGATTCCCAGTCTGGTCGAAGGGCTCAACGCCGGCGAAGATGTTGAGGTCGAGCTATTGCGGCCTATTGCCGATATTGAGAACACGATTCTTTGCACCGGTAGCCACGATCTCGCAATTGGTGTGCTCGAAGACCAACTCAAGCTCCGCCATCCAGAATTGAAAATCGCCGCGACCAACGTCGGCAGTCTCGGCGGTTTGCTCGCACTACAGCGCGGCGAGACGCATATGGCGGGAACGCATCTGCTCGATCCCGACACTGGCGTTTACAATATTCCAGATATTCAGCGGACGATTGCTAAACTTCCCGTGGTGCTGGTCCACCTGGCTCAGCGCGAGCAGGGAATTTTGATCGCGTGCGGCAATCCGAAATCGATTACAAGTCTCCAAGGTCTTGCCAGAAATGGCGTCCGCTTCGTCAATCGCCAAGCGGGTTCCGGCACGCGCGTGTTGCTCGACTACCAGCTCAAAAAACTGCACATCGATCCGGCGGCAATCGCCGGATACGAGCGCGAAGAGTTCACGCATATGGCTGTCGGCGTAGCTATTGCCAGCGGACTCGCCGACGCCGGCTTGGCGGTGCGCGCGGCGGCCAATGCTTTGGGCTTAGATTTTATTCCGGTCGCCACCGAAGAATATGACTTGCTAATTAGCTGTTCGTTCTTCGAATCGGCGCGCGGTGCTGAGTTGCTCAAGATCATTTGTGCCGACGGCTTCAAACAGGCGGTTACCGCTCTCGGCGGCTACAACACCGCTCAGGCGGGAACGGTTCTCTATCGTCAGTAGGTTCACCCGCTTTCTAAACCGATTTGGTTTCATTTCCCGCCGTGTCGTGGCGCACGCGTGATATTTACTTTCTCAGCCGCTCCAAATTGCCGGGTGCTGGCACATTGTCACGGACCTGTCGCGCTCTATGCGCAGTGGTCCGATCATGCCCCGTACGGTCTCCAGCTGTCCATTTCTGTACTCACAGTATCCTTCAGGCGTCACCACATTCCCAATTAAATCGAATACTTACCTGCTAGCCTGGGTTGGCATCGGCATTGCGGAAAGAACCTTGTCGGCGCAACCCCGGTGTATGGATCGGAATTTCGACCAGATTCGGCTGTCAACTCTGGCAGAGGCGGCGAGTCTGCTGCATATCTCGACCCGGACGCGGCAGCGCATGATCAGCAACCAGGATCTACCGGCTCTCAAAGTCGGTGCGCAATGGCATGTGCGTGCGAGCCCGCTAGCGGAATGGACCGAGCGCCACGAAGGCCGGGCGATCCGGGTGAGTCCCAAGCAGATAAATTGAGGATGACAATTATGGCGTCTCCGGCACTGGTTAATCCTGCGAATTCGATTGACGGCGGTTGCGGTAGCATCGATTAGCAATGCGAAAACTCGATACAGTTAGGTTCCAGCCAACCGGTTCATTCTTACGCCAACTGCGCCGGCGCTTGTTGATGATTATCTTGGTCGCGGTCGTGCCAATCCTCGGCGTGCTTCTCTACCAAGCTAAGCTGGCGCGCGATGTCCAGGTCGGCGAGGTTCTCGAAGACGCTTGGGTGACTGTTGAGAACGTTGCTATTCGTCAAGCCCGTTTCATCGATGCGGCGAAACAAGTTTTAACATTGCTGGGGGATACGGTTGAGTTGATCGACGGCGATGCAACGCGCTGCCACGGCTTTCTCAAGCAGGTTGCGGCACACAACCAAATGTATGTCGATCTGGGCGTCGCCGACGTCAACGGCGATGTCCTTTGTCGCTTAAGCGATAGCGCTGAAACTGATTTAGACCTGACGAAGAAAAGCCACTTCCGTGCTGCGTTAAAAGCAAAGTCTTTTGCCGTCGGTGACTACCAAGTGCGTAAACCGTCGAACCGAAAGAGTCTCAACTTCGCTTATCCAGTCCTCAATCGCGATGGGCAAGTTGGGTCGGTGATCTATGCCGCGTTGGATGTGAATTGGATTAGCCAATTGGCGGTGGAAAACAACCTGGCACCAGGAGTAGCGCTATCGATCCTCGACAGCAAGGGCACGCTGTTGGCGCGCTTCCCCGAGCCGGAAAATTGGATTGGCAAGCATTTCCCCGACGCGGCGCTATTTGAAATGGTGCAATTGCGCAGTCAAGTTTCAAGGGATTTGGTCGGGCTCGACGGCGTCGAACGCTTCTATGCTTTCAAGCCACTTTCGCTGCCAAACACTGTCGGACAGATTTACGTGATGGTCGGCGTGCCGAAGGATGTGGCTTTCGGTGCGATCAATCGGCGCTTAGCGCGCAATTTGCTCTTGCTATTTTTCATCGCGCTCTCGGCCACCGGCATCGCCTGGCTGATCGGCAGTAAGTCGGTTATCGGGTTCGTTAAAATGCGCGCTGAAGCGGAAGAAGTGCGCGGCCAGCTCGCCGCCATCGTGCAGTCGTCGGAAGATGCGATCATCGGCATGTCGCTCGACGGTATCATCACCAGTTGGAACGACGGCGCGGAGACCATGTTCGGATACCAAGCTGATGAGGTCAAAGGCCGGTCGATGGACCTGTTGATTCCGCTGGATCGGCGCAGCGAGATTCCCGAACTGCTAGGGATCGTCAATCTCGGCAAGGGACTCACCCGTTATGAAACTGAACGCATTCGCAAAGACGGCGAACGTCTCTATGTTTCGGCTTCCTTGTCGCTGATCCGCGACGCGGGCGGTGACGTAGTCGGGGCGTCGACCATCGCCAGAGACGTCACGCTGTTGCGCAAGGGCGCGGAGCAGTTGCAAGCCCACGCCGATCGCTTAGAAAGGCTCCATCTGGTGGCGCAAGATGTGGCCGGGACGCTGTCGGTGGACGAAATCTTGCGGCGCGCGTTGAACCGTTTGGTGTCAGGTAGCGGTTTCAAATACGCCTTCGTGCATTTCTCGCAACCGGTCGCCGGCCGCAAATGTTTTGCGGCTAGCGCCGAGCCCTGTTCGATCGATGCAATGGAACAAACATGGCAGCGGCTAGGTGAAGATTTGATCCAATGCGTTTGGCAGTGTCGCAAACCTTGGTTCGTGGAAAATCTGGCGGCCGTGCCGGAATTCATTTCGGTTAGCGGCGCTGACGATCTCCGTGCGATGGCGGTCTTACCGCTCGACCGGGGTGGTGATGATCCTACGGTGTTGACACTGTTCAACGCCGAGGTGCGCTCGTTTGGCGCCGAGGACTCGCAGTTTCTCCAAGCGGTATCGCGTCAAATCGCGCTGGCGATAGAGAATGCCCGGCTTTATGGCGCGACGGTGCAGGCCAATGACGAACTACGGCGAGAAATCGACGAGCGCGAACGGGCGGAACGAGCCTTAGCCAATTTTACCGCGATGGTTGTTCATGACGTGCGCTCGCCACTGGCCAGCGTTATTTCGATCGGCGAGTCGCTGCGCGATGGATTGTTCGGACCGATGACGGAGCTGCAACAAAAATGGCTATCAAAGATACATTCCAATTGCCTTAGTTTGATCCATCATGTCAGCGACTTTCTCGATCTCTCAAAGATCGATGCCGGCAGGCTCCAACTGGTGCAGGCTCCGGTGGATTTCCGAGCGCTCGTGCGCGACAGTTTGCAGGCCTACACGCTCGAAGCGAGTAAGCGTAGTATCACGCTCAAAACCGACATCGGTGCGTGCTTACCGGCTCTCTCCGTCGACCGCCTGCGCATTAACCAGGTGCTGGAAAATCTACTGAGCAACGCCTTCAAATTTACTGAAGCTGGGGATGCGATTGAGGTTCGTGCGCGCGGGGTCGAAGCGTCAGGGATCGTGGTTTCCGTCAAGGACTCCGGCGTCGGCATTCCGCGCGACGAGTTGGATCGTATTTTTGAACTCTACGGCCAAGTCGGCGATGGCCGAGAGTCCAATCGCAAGGGAACCGGCCTAGGTTTGGCGATCTGCAAGAGAATCGTCGAAGCCCACGGCGGACACATCTGGGTCGAGAGTGAATTGGGAGAAGGAAGTACGTTTTACTTCACTTTGCCGGGAACCATGGACGCGGCTGAAAACGTCATACCGGCATGAGGCCGTGTTTTTTGCGCGGCCGCTCTTCTTTTTTGAAGCGCAGCACTTCCAAGGATTGAATCAGCCGCTTGCGCGTTTCGGCCGGGCGGATTGCCGCTTGGGCGAATTGTTTTGATAACGCTTCAAATGGGCCACTGAAACGCTCCTGATACTCCGCGATCTTTTCGGCTCTAGTCTTGGCTGGGTCCGCAGACTGCTCGATTTCGCGTTTATAGAGCACGTTCACCGCGCCGCCACCGCCCATGACGGCCAATTCAACTCCGGGCCAGACGAACAGTTGATCGGCGCCCATCTCGCGCGTGCACAGCGCTTGCTTGGCGCCGCCGTAGCCTTTGCGTAAAACGATGGTGATCTTCGGCACGGTCGCTTCGGCGTAGGCGTAGAGCATCTTCGCGCCGTGGCGGATGATGCCTTTTTCTTCTTGCTGTTTGCCGGGGAAGAAGCCCGGCACGTCCATGAGCGTGATAATCGGAACGTTAAACGCATCGCAGAAGCGAATGAACCGCGCCGCTTTGTCCGAGGCATCGACATCCAAACTGCCGGCGAGAAACATCGGCTGATTGGCGACAAAGCCGACCGGATGGCCGTCCATGCGGCCGAAGCCGATGACGAGATTGCGCGCGAATTTCGGTTTTAGTTCTAGGAAGTCACCGTCATCGACGATGGCTTTGATGACTTGGACAATGTTATAGGCGCGCTTGGTGTCTTCGGGAACCACTTTTTCTAAAGTGTCGAGCGCGCGCGCGGGATCGTCTTGGGTATCTTTGCGCGGCGGAAGTTGCTCGAAGTTCAATGGCAAGAAGCCCACGAGTTTGCGAATCGTTGCCAGGCACTCCTCGTCGTTCTTGGCAACTAGATCGGTGACGCCGGAGACTTCGGAGTGAATTTTCGCGCCGCCCAATTCTTCCATCGTCACCGTTTCGCCAAGCACTTCTTTGATCACCGCGGGCCCGGTGATGAACATCTGACCGGTATTTTGCACCTGCAAGATGACGTCGGTCAGCGCCGGCGAATAGGAGCCGACGCCGATGCACGGTCCCATGATCGCGGAGATCTGCGGAATGCAACCCGAGGCGATGCTATTCTCAAAAAAGATCTTGCCGATCGCCGAGGTTACCGACAGACCTTCTTGAATGCGCGCACCGGCGGAATCGTTGAGGCCGATCACCGGCACGCCGAGCTTGCGCGCGGTCTGAATGACGTAGGCAATTTTTTCCGCGTGGGCGCTACCGACGCTGCCGGCGAGTACCGAGCGGTCTTGGGAGTAGACATAGACCGGCCGGCCGTCGATTTTGCCGAAGCCGGTGACCACGCCGTCCGACGGCAACCGCCTTTCCGCCATGCCAAAGTCGCTGCACTGGGTTTCCGCTAGCATGAATTCTTCGACGAAACTGCCTGGGTCTAAGAGTTTGTCGACGCGCTCGCGCGCGGTCAAGTTGCCTTGGTCGTGTAGTTTGGCGACGGTTTTAGGGTCGCCAGCGACGACCTTTTGTTCCAGGCCGGAGAGTTTTTTTTCTAGCTCTTCGCGCGATTGCGCCATGGCCGCACCTAATTTACCCGCCGACGATGCCCATGCCTTGCAGCACCGAAAGCATCACGGCGGCGGCGATCACCGAACCGATCTGGCCGCCGGCATTGGCGCTCATGGCATGCATCAGTAGGTAATTTTTTTTGTTGTACTTTTGCCCCTCGGCTTGGACAACGCGCGCCGACATCGGAAACGCCGAGATGCCGGCGGCGCCGATCAGCGGATTGATTTTGCCGCCGGTAAGCGCACACATGGCTTTGCCGAAAAGGATGCCGACCGCGGTGTCGAGGCTGATGGCGATAAAACCGAGCGCTAAGACTAGTAGAGTTTGCGCCTTGAGAAATTTATCCGCTTCCATGGTCGCGCCGATGCACAAACCGAGCAGCAGAGTGACGATATTGGCGATCTCATTTTCCGAAGCACTCTTGAGGCGCTCCACCACGCCGCTTTCTCGCATTAGATTGCCGAGCATCACCGTGCCGATTAGCGGCGCCCCTTTGGGAGCCAGAATCGACGCAAAGATCGTTACGGCAATCGGAAAAATGATCTTGGTGGTTTTCGAGATCGGTTCCAGTTTCACCGCGCCCATGACAATTTTTCGTTCCCTCTCGGTGGTCAAGGCGCGCATGATCGGCGGTTGAATCAACGGCACCAAGGACATGTAAGAGTAGGCCGCGACGGAAACGGCGCCGAGCATGTGAGGTGCAAATTTCGAGCTGACATAGATCGCCGTCGGCCCATCGCAGGCGCCGATGATCGAGATGGCGACGGCGTCGAGCTTGTCGAATCCCAAGGCGAGGGCAAGCAGCAGGGTGATAAAGATGCCGAATTGGCCGGCGGCGCCGAGCAAAATGATTTTGGGGTTTTCCAACAACGGCTTGAAATCCGTCATGGCGCCGATGCCGATGAAGATAAGCAATGGAAATACTTCCGTGCGCACCCCGGCATCGTAGAAGAAACGAATAAAACCACCTTCCGCCATCATTTCCGATAATGGGATATTGACCAGGATCGCGCCAAAGCCGATGGGTACCAGTAGCAGCGGCTCGTAACCTTTGCTGATGCCCAGATAAAGCAGCAACGACCCGATCATGATCATGATCACATGACCCGGGCCGAGATTTAAAACTCCGAGAAACAAACCTTGTGCACCGGAGACGAGCGCGGATTCCATTGACCGAACTAACCTTTCTTAGCTGCCGACGGGTCGGGCTGGTACGGGAAGATTTTCTTGATTAATAAAATCAGCAGGCTCAGCAGCCAAAGGACCAGCATGGTTCCACCCATGCCGATCAACGCCAACGTCCAGCCGAACGTCCATGTATCCATCGGTTCTCCTCGAGTAAAAATCAACGAACGGGTGAGACTGCTTGCGAGCTTATTCGATAATCGCCAGCACTTGTTCGGCTTCGACAGCTTGACCGGGAGATACTTTGATTTCTTTGACAGTGCCGCTTACCGGAGCAACAATCGGAATCTCCATCTTCATCGCTTCCATGACGATCACCACTTCGTCCTCGTCGACATGATCGCCAACGTTTTTCTCGATTTTCAGAATCTTGCCTACCATGGGGGCTTCAACAGTTGTCGCCAAGACGTTTACTCCTTCGGCCAGAATGTTGCGTAGCCGCTATTTAGAAGAGTTCACCCTTCAAAGTCAATGCTCTAAGCGATTGCGCGAACGGTTTTTGGCGGTTGTTCGACAGCCTTGAAGCCAAGCCAGCGCAGTGCCGCAACCTTGCTTTTACCCAATGTATACGATAAAAATCTGATAGTTTTTTTCGGAGGAAAAATATGTCCAAACCGGCAACGCAGTTAGAAGATGTGATGGATAACATTCCCTATTACGATAAGTGGCAGCTGGACGAGGGGATTCCCATCGTCAAAACCTTTTTCGTTCAAAGATCTAAAAAAAGTCGAACTCAAACCTTGGGCTCGCACCGGCGGCAGCGGCGCTTTTATTAATATGGAAGGCGCGGAAGGGGCCACGGGCGCCTATGTCAGCGAGATTCCCGCCGGCAAAAAATTGAACCCGATGAAGCACCTGTATGAGGATTTGCATTTCGTCCTCAAGGGGCGCGGCGCAACGACGATTTGGAACGATAAGGGCGCCAAGCAAACCTTTGAATGGCACGACGGCAGTCTCTTCGCTTTGCCGCTCAATTGCAGCTATCAGCACTTTAATGGCTCGGGCGACGAGCCGGCAAGATTTTTCTCCGTCAACAGTATGCCGATCGTCTTCAATCTGTTTCACAGCGCGGATTTCATCTTCAACACGCCGCGTGATTTCACCGACCGCTTCGATGGCGATCCACAATATTTCAGCGGCAAGGGCAAAGCCCATCCGGGCCGTGTTTGGGATACTAATTTCATCGCCGACGCGCGCAGTTTTGCGCTGGAAGATTGGGTTGAGCGCGGTGGCGGGGGAAAGAACGTAATGTTGGAGATGGCCAATGGCTCGATGGCCGCGCATATCTCGGAATTTCCCGTCGGTACTTACAAGAAAGCGCACCGCCATGGCCCCGGCTTTAACGTCATCATCATCAAAGGCAAAGGCTTCTCGATGTTTTGGCGACAGGGCGAGGAGCCCAAACGTTATGATTGGCAGGACGGCAGCGTTTTTACTCCGCCGGCGATGATGTGGCACCAGCACTTTAACACCGGCGCTACCGGCGCGCGCTATCTGCCACCGCGTTTGGGCGGGATCAAGTACAGTCTGGGCGAGGGCTTTGGCGATATCACCAAAGTCGACAAGGACGTAAAAGCGGGCGGCAATCAGATTGAGTATTTCGATGAGGAGCCAAACATCCGCAAGATGTTCGAAGAAGAGCTCGCCAAGTCCGGCACGACGACCAAGATGAATCAGGATTTTTACAAACGGCCAGCGTAAGCGAAATCAAAGTTTTTCTCTTCAACGCCCCGCATGGCATCTCGCCATGCGGGGCGTTTTTTCTGAGAGTCGCTCCACGGTGTAGGATTTTCGTCCCATTTTTGCTGCATTAGACCCCTCACATTGCCCTTGACACTCGGTTCTTGCCGGCAGTATGTTCGGCCCTTCTCTTGGAGGGGGCCGTGTCGGGCGCACGCACAAAGGATGGCTTCTCGACAATCGAACTGCTTGCCGGCGTGGCGGTCATGGGTATCGTTGTCGCCATCGCTTTACCCAACTGGCGCGGCTGGTTTTCTTACTACTCACTAAACAACTCGACCCGGCAGGTGCAGTCTGAGCTGCACGAGATCAAGATGCGCGCCGCCGCGGAAAACATCGGCTTTCAGCTGGAGTATTTGCAGGACGCCAATGCATATACGATTCAAAGAGATGGCAAGACGCTGGTGAACAAGCCATTAGCCGATGGAACCACGATTACAAAAGCGGGAACGATCTCATTTTCACCACGCGGGACCGCGGGCGCTAATCGGGTGCGGCTGAGCAGCGCCGATGGCAAGTGCCGGCAGATCGTTGTCAGTGCTACTGGCCGGGTGCGGGTTTGCACGCCTAACAACTGCGCACTGGATTGTTAGCCATGACTTTGCACAGATACGTCGACGGCAGGCAAGCCGGCTTTACGTTCAACGAACTTTTAGTGGCGATGAGCATCGTCGCCGTAGCGGTGTTGGGATACTCGCTCAGCAGCATTGACGTGCTGCGACGCCAAACGATCGGCGACAACTCGACGGTCGCCATCCATTTAGCTCAGGACAAGATTGAAGAATTGCAGGCGCGTAAGAATCTGGCCGATGGCGATCTTTGCCCGAGCGGCGGTGACCGCGGCATCTCGGCAACTGGCAAAAATCCGCGGATTTTTGATCGCTGCTGGCGCGTTGCGACATCGGCTCTGGGAGACGATGTCAAGCAGATCGAAGTTACCGTCTCGTGGCGCGATCATAGCGCCCATCAGGTGACGCTATCAACCTTGAGCTATCGCGGCGAGTAATTATGGTGCGACGATTTCATGCTAACCGTGGCGCGACTTTGATCGAACAAATGGTCGCGTTGCTACTCGGATCGGTGATGATCACGTCCTTGTACGGTTATTTTCGCAGTAATCTCTATCAGTTCATCGCCCTTGAGACCAAGACGGGGACTCTGGAAGATGCCCGCGGCGCGTTGGACATCATGCTGCGCGATCTCAAGAACGCCGGCTCGTGGGGCAGCGGCAGTGTACCAGCGGAAACCGACAGCGCCGACGATCCGGATCACGACGCCGATAGCGTCTGCAATCGGGTTTACGCGGCCACGGCCGGCTTGCTTCATGTGCAAATGGATCTAAACGGCAATGGCAACTGCGCTGACAACGAGCCGCGCGAGAATATTCGTTACGAGCTTACCGGTCCGACCTCGACTTGCCCCGGCGCACAGATCATTCGGCGAAATGGCGAGTGCTTGGTGGCGAACGTTGTCGCGCCGACTGCGGGGAAACTGTTCAGTTACTACGACGCCGACGGCAACGACCTCGGCAATGCGCCGCCAGCCGATGCGATCAAGCTCGTCAGGATCGCCTTCGCTGTTCAAGTGAAAAATCCCGACCCACGAGTCGGCGGCAACCTGACCTCGACGCTGTCGAGCAGCGTTGAGTTTCGTAATTAGCGAGCGCTGCGATGCATGACCGCTTAACTCATCGGCTTGGCGAGAAGGGCATGATCCTTTTTACCACCCTGGCGATACTTTTGATTCTGGTAACGGTGGGCATCGCGAGCCGGATCATGGTGCGCAACGATTATCGCGTGTT
>Ga0206224_1000015_pt1 | contig 11255 bp, 9 predicted proteins | sample MancosA1_FD_155446 | JGI IMG/M metagenome (GOLD analysis project Ga0206224, IMG submission 155446) | Subsurface sediment microbial communities from Mancos shale, Colorado, United States - Mancos A1 | ecosystem: Environmental > Terrestrial > Deep subsurface > Rock core/Sediment | place: USA...
CTGCATGCGACGCGCCGTTTCTTAACCTGGCTCTGACTGGGGTTTTGCTGTCTCGACTTGGCGACGCCGACGTTGGAGTGCCTTTTGGCAGGAGCGACTACAGCCGCTGCACGCTGTGTACGGAAAATCAGTGTTACCGTTTCTAAAGCAGCAACTCGATGAACGGCAACTCCGGCCGACTTTGTTCTACGACAAGGTCAAGACGCGAGTCATCGCTGAAGCAGAACTTAGTACAGTCGACCCTGCCAGATTGAGCTTTATCAATATTAATACGCCGGCAGAGTATCAAGATGCGTTGCAACGTTGGCGTGCAGGCTGAACTTAGTGTCAGCGGATTTGGAAAAACTTACGGCACTTCGGGCACATAAGCTTAGCTGCGCTTGACTTAGCAGTGGGTAATTCTTACTCTCCTTTGCTAGTCGGTAATGTTGAGGTTGGGCGAGAGTGGCGGAATTGGCAGACGCACTAGACTTAGGATCTAGCGGGTAACCGTGGGGGTTCGAGTCCCCCCTCTCGCACCAGCAATTTGCCGATGAAATTGACCGTTAAAAATCGAGAGAAAGGTTTGGTGCCTGATCGTCGATTGTCGTCGGTGCAATCACAGGGTGTTAATTTTCGAATCGTAGACGACGAAAACGCCGATAGTCAAATTTCGCAATGAAAATCGATATCGATGAATTGAGTCCGGTGCAGCGCAAGGTCCGCGTCGAGTTGCCCGCGGATACTGTTGCCAGTGAGTTTGCGCATGCTTACAAAAATCTCGGCAACCGGGTGCGGGTCCAAGGCTTTCGCACCGGCAAGATTCCGCGCAGCGTGCTCCAAGGCATCTACGGTGAAGAAGTCAAAGGCGAAGTAAAGTCCCACTTGGTGGAAGAGTCTTTGGGCGAGGTGATCAAGGAGCGCGGCTTGCAGATCGTCTCCCGCCCGGAAGTCGAGACCAATGATATTAGCGAAGGCAGCGACTTTTCATTTTCCGCGGTTTTCGAGATCAAACCGGAGATCGAAGTAAAGGATTACCTAGGCGTTGAGGTCGAAAAATTTAAAATCGCTGTGACCGATGATCAGGTGCAAGACGCGCTCAAGCGGATCCAAGAAGGTCACGCGCGTCTCGACCTGGTCGAGGGTCGGGATATCGTCCAGAGTGGCGACTTCGTGACCCTCGATTTCGAAGGCACCCTCGTGGGCAAACCATTTTCTGGGAGCAAAGGCGAGAACTACATGATCGAAGTGGGCTCGGGCCATGCATTGCCGCAGTTCGAAGAGGCGGTCGCAGGCCTCAAGATAGGCGAGCGCCAAGCGGTGCCGGTGACCTATCCGGAAACTTATCCGAACAAGGAAATTGCCGGTAAAAGCGTCGATTTTTCGCTTGTCGTGCGCGAGATCAAGCAAAAAGTGTTGCCCACGCTCGATGACGAATTCGCCAAGGATCATGGCGAGCATGCTTCGCTCGAGGAGTTGAAAGCGTCGATCCGCAAGCGGCTTGAGGAAGAGCTCAAGCATTATCAAGACGAGGACCTCAAGGAAAAGATCGTGAGCCGTTTGATTGAAAACCACGCGTTTGCGATTCCGCCTTCGATGGTTGAGCGGCAAACCCGTTACTTAATGGAGCGCTACCAGAATCAAGTTCAACAAACGGGCGCGGAGACCGACGCGGCACCGCCCATGGAAGAGGCGCGCAAGACTCTGGAGGGGCGGGCCGCGCGGCAAGTGCAGGCCACTTTGCTGGTGGAAAAAATTTCTCAGCAAGCTAAAATCGAAATTACCGACAAAGATATCCAGGAGCGCGTCGATCATTTGGCGCGATCCGCTAGCGATCGCGCCAAAAGCGTGCGTGAATACTACGCGCGACCAGAGGCCCGCGACGATTTGCGCGCGCAGCTGGTATTTGACCGCACTCTTGGTTATTTACTCGAACGGGCGCATATAAAAGAAGTGGACGCGCCGGCTTCTAAGGTTGATGAGTCGGGTGAAAAAAGCTAGAATGCTTTTTGTGGACGAGGGGTTTCGCTACACATGAACTTCATCCCCATTGTTGTTGAACAAACCGGACGTGGCGAACGTGCATATGATATTTATTCGCGCCTCCTTAAGGACCGAATTGTCTTTCTCGGCTCCGTCATCAATGACGACGTCGCCAATCTCGTCACCGCGCAGCTACTCTTTCTGGAATCAGAAGATCCTGAGCGCGATATCTTCTTTTACATCAACAGCCCGGGTGGAGCCGTCACGGCTGGCTTGGCGATCTATGACACGATGCAGTACGTGCGCCCGCAAATCTCCACGGTCTGTGTCGGCCAGGCCGCGAGCATGGCCGCGGTGTTACTAGCCGCCGGCGCTAAGGGCAAACGGTTTGCCTTGCCGCATGCGCGGATCATGATTCATCAGCCCTTGGGTGGATTCCAGGGACAGGCCACCGACATCGATATCCAAGCCCGGGAAATTTTGCGCATGCGCGAAGAGTTGAATAATATTTTGACCAAGCATACCGGACAGAGCTTGAAGAAGATCGAAAAAGACACCGATCGCGATATGTTTATGACCGGCAAGCAAGCCCAAGAATACGGCTTGGTCGACGAGGTGATCTCGACCCGTCCCGAAAGCAGTATTAAGAAGCAGTCGTCGGTTTAACCGGGGGATTTATGGCAAAGCACGGTGAACATGGATCGGGAAATCTCGTCTGCTCGTTCTGCGGTAAGAGTCAGGACGAGGTTCGCAAGCTGATCGCCGGTCCGACGGTTTACATCTGCGATGAATGCATCGACCTGTGTAACGACATCATCGCCGAAGAGTGCGACCACGACGAAAGTCTGAGCTCCTCTTCAAACGTTCCCAAGCCCGCCGAAGTCAAACGCGTCCTCGATCAATACGTGATCGGCCAAGAGCGAGCGAAGAAAATCTTGGCGGTGGCGGTGCACAACCATTACAAGCGAATCGATAGCCAGATGGTCACCGGGGATGTCGAACTGCAAAAAAGTAACATCCTTCTACTCGGCCCAACCGGATCGGGCAAGACCCTCCTAGCCCAAACCCTAGCCCGTTTTCTTCAAGTGCCGTTCACCATTGCCGACGCCACGAGCTTGACCGAGGCTGGTTACGTCGGCGAAGATGTCGAGAATATCATTCTCAATCTGCTTCAGGCGGCCGATTACGACGTTGAAAAAGCCCAGCGCGGCATCGTATATATAGATGAGATCGATAAGATCTCGCGAAAATCGGACAATCCGTCGATCACACGCGACGTTTCCGGCGAGGGCGTGCAACAGGCGCTGCTGAAAATAATTGAAGGCACTATGGCCAGTGTGCCTCCAAAGGGCGGGAGAAAACATCCACAGCAGGAATTTCTGCAAGTGGATACTACCAATATCCTTTTTATCTGCGGCGGCGCGTTCGTTGGTTTGGACGACATCATTCGTAAGCGCACCGGACACAAGCGCATGGGTTTTGGCGGACAGTTGGAGGATCGGGACGGGCGTCGCGCCACCGAGCTGTTACACAGCGTTCAGACTGAGGACTTGCTCAAGTTCGGCCTCATCCCCGAATTCATCGGCCGCTTACCGGTTATCGCCACATTGGATGAACTCGATGATTCCGCGCTGGTCCGCATTCTCAAAGAACCGAAAAACGCTATAACCAAACAGTATTCGAAGCTTTTTGACATGGAATCCGTGCACCTGAAGTTTACCGAAGAAGCGCTGCGAGCGATTGCCCGCGACGCGATGAAGCGCAAATCGGGGGCGCGGGGATTACGCGCAATCATGGAAAATATCATGTTGGATATCATGTACGACATGCCCTCGCAGCCGAATATTAAAGAAGTAGTCATTACCGAGGAAGTCGTGGAAAAACATGAACCTCCAATCGTTGTATACACCAAGGCCGCGGAGAGCGCTTAGGAGGGTTTATGCTGTTTCGCAATGACAAAAAAGACGACAAAGATCCAGGTGGCGGAACAACCCGCGTGCCGCTATTGCCGCTGCGTGACATCATCGTTTTCCCCCATATGGTCGTGCCGCTTTTTGTCGGCCGGCAGCGCTCGATCAAAGCGCTTGAGGAAGCGACGCAGAAGCAAAGTTTGATTTTCTTGTCGTCGCAGAAAGACGCCAAAACCAACGAACCGGCGGAGGATGACATCTATAAGATCGGCACCTTGGGTTCGGTGGTGCAGATGCTCAAGCTACCCGACGGCACGGTTAAGGTTCTCATCGAAGGCAAGAAGCGGGCTAAGGTTGCGCGCTTTGTTGCCAATCCAGATTATTTCTTGGTGGAAGTCGAAGAGGCGCCGGAGGTGGTCGAGCGTAACACCGAAATCGAAGCGTTGGTGCGGGAAGTTCACACAACATTTGAAAACTACGTCAAGCTCAAGAAAAAAATTCCGCCGGAAATGGTCATGTCGGTTTCGTCGATCGACGATCCTGGCCGTTTGGCCGATACGATCGTCGCTCATCTAGGTATTAAACTCGATGACCGGCAGAATCTGCTTGAAACTTTCAATGCCGCGGAGCGTTTGGAAAAAGTCCTCGGCCATATGCGCGCCGAGATTGAAATCCTCGAAGTCGAACGGCGCATTCGCTCGCGCGTGAAAAAACAGATGGAGCGCTCGCAAAAGGAGTATTACCTTAACGAGCAGATGCGGGCGATTCAAAAAGAGCTCGGTGAAAAAGACGAATTTAAAAACGAGATTCAGGAAATTGAAGAAAAGCTCAAGCAGAAAAAACTCTCCGCCGAGGCCAAAGACAAAGTCGATAAAGAGCTTAAGAAGCTAAAAATGATGTCGCCTATGTCGGCGGAGGCGACGGTGGTGCGGAACTACATTGACTGGATTATCAGTTTGCCGTGGAACGAATCCACCGACGATAAGCTCGATATCAACGAGGCGGAGCGCGTTCTCGAGGAAGACCACTACGGCTTGGAAAAGGTCAAGGAGCGTATCCTAGAATATCTCGCGGTGCAGAGCTTGGTCGGCAAGATCAAGGGACCGATTCTTTGTCTGGTTGGCCCGCCGGGGGTCGGTAAAACTTCGCTCGGGCGTTCCATCGCTCGCTCCACCGGCCGAAAATTTATCAGGGTTTCTCTTGGCGGGGTTCGAGATGAAGCGGAAATTCGCGGCCACCGGCGCACCTATATCGGCGCGATGCCGGGGAAAATCATTCAGTCGATGAAGAAGGCCGGATCGAGCAATCCGGTGTTCCTGATGGATGAAATCGATAAGATGTCGACCGATTTCCGCGGCGATCCATCGTCGGCGTTGCTGGAAGTATTAGACCCCGAGCAAAACGCCTCATTTAACGATCACTATCTCGATCTCGATTTCGATCTGTCGAAAGTGATGTTTATTACCACCGCCAATTCCTTGGACCGGATCCCACGGCCCTTGCAGGACCGCATGGAGATTATTCGTATCGCCGGTTACACCGAGCTCGAGAAGCTGAGCATCGCGAAAAAATATTTATTGGAAAAGCAAAAAGAGGCGAACGGCTTAACGCCGGAGAATCTCGCTTTCACTGACAATGCGCTGCTCGGCGTGATCCGCCACTATACTAAGGAAGCAGGCGTGCGCAATCTCGAACGGGAGATTGCCTCGATCTGCCGCAAGGTCGCGGTCGAAGTAGTGCGTAAGGATCGCAACGCCCACATCCAAGTCGGCACGAAGGGACTGCATAAGTATCTGGGTCCGATCAAATTTCGTTATGGCAAGGTCGACACCGAGGTCAAAATCGGCGTCACCACCGGATTAGCTTGGACGGAGATGGGTGGCGAGTTACTGGCGACTGAGGTGACGGTCATGCCGGGCAAAGGCCAGCTGATTATTACCGGAAAACTTGGCGATGTGATGCAGGAGTCCGCTCGTGCGGCGATGAGCTATGTTCGTTCTCGGGCGGCCGAGTTGGGTCTGGAAAAGGACTTTTATCAGAAACTCGATATTCATATTCACGTCCCTGAGGGCGCAATTCCCAAGGACGGACCATCAGCCGGAATCACCATGGCGACTTCGCTGGTGTCGGCGTTAATGAAAATCCCGGTGCGCAACGATTTGGCGATGACCGGAGAAATCACTCTGCGCGGTTCGGTGTTGCCGATCGGCGGTTTGAAAGAGAAAGTGTTGGCGGCGCACCGCGCTGGCATTAAAAAAGTCTTGATTCCCGCGGAGAATGAGAAAGACATCGAGGAGATTCCCGCGGCAGTCCTCAAGGCCGTCGAACTCGAATTGGTTTCGCATGTGGACGAAGTTTTGAAGAAGGCACTCATTCTCGACGATCCCAATAGCCTCTTTCGCCATATCGCGGTTGAGTCTCAGACGAAGGACGACTCCCCAGCATTCCCGGAAAAGGTTGAAGAGGTTCCCGCGAGCGAAATTCTGCCCCAGTAGTTCTACAATTTCAATTCAGAATGCTGCCGGGTGATTTGACACCCGGCAGCGCGACTGTTATAAAAGCGCCTTACATTAGGGATATTGGGGCCGGCGCCGGAACGGAAAGTTTTTACTCCGCTAGATTATTGAATTTCCGAAAGCAGGCTTCCCTAAATAGAAATCGCTGGAATGCGAGGAAGCGCGGCGCGGCGGATGGGGTCAAGTAGCGGTGCGCCGCTGACTTCAGGTTTGGGAGAAAGATTTAGGTTTTCTCACAGATTATTTCACGAATTAAAAACAACAAAGAAAGTGACATTCAAAACTAGGGTCGAAGGAGCCTCGGCCAAGTCGTGGGCGGGTATTTTTGGCGGAGGGGCGGTTAGCTCAGCGGGAGAGCATCGGCCTTACAAGCCGGGGGTCACAGGTTCAAATCCTGTACCGCCCACCAAGTGAGAATTTTAGGTTCATTTGTCGGGGTCGTAGTTCAGTTGGTTAGAACGCCGGCCTGTCACGCCGGAGGTCGCGAGTTCGAGTCTCGTCGGCCCCGCCACTTACTTCTTCGTAAGCGGTTTGAAAGATTGTCAGCGAGTGGAAAGAGTGATTATGAACAAAGCGGAAGCCCTGATGCAGCGAGAATGGTATGTGATCGATGCGCGCGGCAAAATTCTTGGGCGCATGGCTACTGAAATCGCTAAAGTGCTCAGAGGAAAACATAAGCCGATTTTTACGCCCAATCTGGACGCCGGCGATTTCGTTATAGTCGTCAATGCGCGGGAGATCAAGCTGACCGGCGCTAAGCTGGACAAGAAAATTTACTATCGGCATTCGGAATATCCCGGCGGTATCCGGGAACGAACCGCGGCACAGATGCTCGAAGAAAAGCCCGAAGAACTGGTCAGATTGGCGGTCAAGGGCATGCTGCCGAAGAATCGGCTTAGCCGCAAATTGGTCACGAAACTAAAGGTATACGCCGGGGCCGAGCATCCCCATGACGCACAAAAACCCCAACCCTTGGCGATCGTAGCGTAGGAGCGAAACTTCGATGGCAGATAAAGTGTTTACGGCAACTGGACGAAGGAAGACTTCGGTGGCGCGTGTCTACTTGAAACCAGGCAAGGGCAAAATTACGATCAATGATCGAACGTTGCAGGAATACTTCGGCCGCGAAACCGCGCGCATGATCGTCATGCAGCCGTTCGATGTCACGCAGACTGGCGGCAGTTACGACATCAACGTCAACGTGACCGGCGGCGGGAACTCAGGCCAGGCTGGAGCCATTCGCCATGGCATTACCCGCGCGTTGATGCAGCTCAATTCCGAGCTGCGCACGCCACTAAAAAAGGCCGGATTTGTCACCCGCGACCCGCGCGCGGTTGAACGCAAAAAATACGGCCGCCACAAAGCGCGCAAACGTCCACAGTACTCTAAGCGCTAAAAACGTCGTTTGCTTCGGCTTCTTCGAATCACTATTCGAAGTCAGTTTGTCGGCACGGTTTCTGATAACCGTGCCGATTTTTTTTGATAGGCGGTACGCCGTTGCAACATGATTCAGGTCTTTTGCACCGCCTGGAAATATTCGAATTCGCCCACCTGGGGATTGTCCCGGGAGCGGGATTATTGTTCGGCGGTTATGAAGTAAAGCCCGATCATGGCGAAAATGGCGTTGGGAATCCACGCTGATGCAATCGGTGGCAACGCGGCACTATGCCCCAATGATATGCAAAACCCTAAGAGCACCCAGTATCCAAAGCCGATCAGCATGGCAATGCCGAAGCTGAGCGACAGGTTGCCCGTCATCTGACGCTTGAGCGCAAACGGTATCGCAAGCATCACCATCAGTGGAGAAATTAGCGGCACGGCCAATTTGACCTGGAGGTCCACCTCATACGTAGTCGTATCGATTCCTTTACTTTTCAGATCGGCGATCTGCTTTTGGAGATCGAAAAAGGTGAACTCTTCGGCATTGCGCGCCAGCGACTTCAAATCCGCTGGCGTTTCGGTCATCGGCAGGGTTACGCTAGCTTCACGCCGCAGCATCTTGCCATCGGTTTGCAAATTCCACTCTGTCGCTTCGTTGGCCTTCCAACGATTCTCAATCCACTGAGCTTGGGGAATCTCGACCAAGGCGCGCAAGCTGAAGTCGCGATTGAGTAGAAAGATCGTGATATTCTCCAAGGTGCCACTGCGCGTGTTAAATCGATCGATATTAATAAAACTCGCGTCGCCGCGAATCCAGATGTCATGGGTGCCGATCAGGCTCTGTTGCTGTCGATTCTTAATTTCAGTTTTGTAAATGGTTTGCGCGTGGTGGGCGAAAGCGGGCACCAGGCTTTCATTCCAGACAAAAGTTAACGCGCAAATCAATAAAGACAAAAGCAACAATGGCAAAGCGATCCGCTGGACGCTAATGCCGCTTGATCGGATCGCCGTGATTTCATGGGTGCGCACTAACATGCCGAGACAAAAAAGCGTGGAAAAAAGTGTGGCGAAGCCAACCACGCGGGATATCAACAAAGGAGCTTTGAAGAAGAAATAACGGACCACGGTCAGAAACGGCGCGCCGGAGTCGAGCAGGGAACCGATTCGATCGAAGAAATCAACGGTGACGTACAAAGACGTAATGACCACTAAACTAATGAAAAAAATTCTTAGAAATCCCGCCGCCAAATAGCGGTCAAGAATCCCACCAATGGGGAGCGTGGAGAATCGGATTCTTGCGGCGTTCATAAGCTGTGGGTCTTTCTTTGTTTGCGGAGCCTATTGAAATATTCCATCGTGCGCGCCGCTGTCCGTTCGACCATCGAAGGAATCAATAACGGCGATTCGCGCATCGCTTTGCGAAAAAAGAGCGCGGCCATGCCACCGACCACGATGTTTGGCAGCCAGAGTGCTGGGATCGGATGAAGAATACTCTTCTCCCCCAAAGCCTTGCCAAGGGACAGTAAGACGTAATAAATCATCAGCCAGAAAACGCAGATCATAAATCCCCATGAACGATTGGCCCGGGAAGTGCGCGGCAATAACGCTAAAGCGACCCCCAGTACGCTAAATACCAGCGGAGCAAAACCAAAGGCGATCCGTTGATGCAACTCCATGCGCTCGGCGATGGTTTTGACGCTCTGGTTGTTTTTCACTTCGATGGCGCTGAATAGGTCGACGAGTGACAATTCTTTGGGGCCGGTTTCTTTTTGTCGCACCGGACCGACGAGCTCGTCAAGATCAAATTTGAAATCATAGATATTGAACCGCGTCTGACTGAAGCCTGACCGATTGTTCTCGCGCTCATAAATCGAGCCATCAAACAACCGAAGCCCCAAGGTGTTGGTTGCTTCGTCCGTGGTGATCCGGGCAACTTTGCCGAGAATGATATCTTCCCGATTCTTATCCCGTTTGTCGACGATGAGGATGCCTTGCGCCGTGTTGCCGGGCGGTTTGATTTCCTCGACATAGATTAGAATCTTCGGGAAATCATCGTTAAAGACCTTTTCCTTGAGGGCGGTTCCGACGCGCGTCTTGGCGACGTTGTACAGCTCCTTTTTTAGCGCGGAGTTTGCCGCGGGCCGAGCGAAAAGCGTCAAGAACAAGGTGATGATTGCGACGACGATGGCCATGAGAAAAATCGGCCAATAAATTTGCGCCGGACTTATCCCGCTGGCCTTCATCGCCAACAGTTCTTGGTCGTTGGACAGCCGTCCGAGCCCAAGCAGGATTGCCAGCAAAAACGACATCGGCACGGTGAGCTCCAAAAACGTCGGTAGAATAAGTGAAAAAAGTTTGGCAGTCTGGAGCAGCGGGACGCCGCGCGTGACCACCAGTTCGATCAGTTTGAGGATCCGCGCGATCAACAAAATGACGGTAAAAGCAAACAGACCGAAAAAAAAAGGCGGTAAGACTTCAGAGATCAAGTAATAGGAAAGGGTTTTGCGCTTCACGGTTTGGGCATGTTAGCTGGTGGGGCTACCTTTGTAAAATCCCGTAGTCGTGAAAAGTCCGTCGATGTCACACAGCGATAACTTCATATTTGGGATCAACCCAGTTTTAGAGAAACTCAACGCTTCGGCACAAGAAATATTAGAGATTTTGGTTTCTGATGTTTACGAACGCCCAGCGTTACGCCAGATCGCTAAAACCGCCGCGCAATTCGGAGTGCACGTGGTGCCGGTGCATCCGAATGTGCTTGACCGCTTGGCCGGTGGGCAGCGTCACCAGGGGGTGGTTGCCAAGGTAGCGGAGTATTCGTACTTGTCGTTCGCCGATTTGTTGCAACAGGTTTCTACCGGTTCGGCGGCCCATTGGATCTTAATTTTAGATGGGCTAACGGACCCACGAAATTTTGGCGCGCTGTTAAGAACAGCGGAAGCGGTTGGCGTAAGGCATATTATTATACCCAAGGATCGCTCTGTAGGCGTCACGTCAATCGTGGTGAAAACATCGGCCGGTGCGGCGCACCATCTCAGCATTGCCAAGGTTACCAATGTGCGGCGCGCCATCGCAGCGCTCAAAGAAAACGGCTATTGGCTCGCCGGCCTGGATGGAGCGAGCCGGGAAAGCATCTACGAGCGGATTTATCCTGATCGTTTGGCGATTGTCTTAGGAAATGAGGGTAAAGGGGTGCGCCCGCTAATTCTCCGGGAATGTGATTTTCTGGTTTCGATTCCAATGCTCGGGAAGATCGCCTCTCTCAATGTATCGGTGGCGGGGGCGGTTTTTCTCTACGAACTCTTGCGCCAAAGCCGTAGTGTGGACAAGGATTTGGCCAAACGATAATAGGTCAAAACAGAGCCCTGCATGGAATAGCTGTTGACATGTTTCATTGAAGGTGGTTTAAATACCTGTTTGCAAAAGAGGAAAATGGCCCTGGTGTCATCGTTTGCCTCATCGGTAAAGGATCCATAATTAAACACTT
>Ga0206224_1000016_pt1 | contig 11249 bp, 15 predicted proteins | sample MancosA1_FD_155446 | JGI IMG/M metagenome (GOLD analysis project Ga0206224, IMG submission 155446) | Subsurface sediment microbial communities from Mancos shale, Colorado, United States - Mancos A1 | ecosystem: Environmental > Terrestrial > Deep subsurface > Rock core/Sediment | place: USA...
GGATTGTGGAGTGCCGTCCGCGATCAGAATGACCGGGCCGACCGCAATGCGTTCCGGGGAAGCTGCGTTACGTGGGTAGGACATTCAGATCACTCCTGCGCCGATAACCTGCGAGGGCCGTGAGGCCCAATACGGTTTGAAGCCCCCCGCCGCCGTCTGCTGTATCTCGTTGACGAACTGCGCGCCCGGAATCTGCCGCTGGTAGAGCGTCGCTTCCGCAACGTCGTTGTGGTATGCGTCGCCAGGTATCTGCGCTTGTCTGTCAGCCATTACGCCACCGTCAGTTTGGGATCGATGTACGCCGTGTCACTCGCTCCTGCCATGCACACTACGGCATGGATGAAGCCCTTTTCCTGCGGCGTGAACGTCACGCTTAGCTTTTGTTTGACCGGCGTCGTCAGCCCAGTTGTCGTCCACGTCACTGAACTCGAAGTCTGATCTGCGGCTGTCGCCAGAATGTCAGCGGCGGCGTCATCAATGAACAGCGACAGCGGGAATCCGCTGGTTCCGAGATACTGGACTTCAATCCATATTTCCTTGTCCGTGAATGCGCTTGATGCGCCGGAACCCTGCGAGTCGTGAACGATCTCGACAGTCACAGTGATAGCTGACCCCACTGTCTCGTTCCACTGAACGATCTCAGGCGAGCGCAGAACATGGATCGGAAACTCGCCGGTTGCGGTAGTAACCATCTTCCACGCCAGAGCAGTAGTGCCGTCTGATGCTCCGCCCGTAAGAACGATGGTCGTCTCGTGCTTGATGCTGCCAACGTATTCCTCGATCCACAGACGGTAATTCGTGTCCGTGGCGTCGCAGTTATACATCTCCGCTCTGAGACCAGGAACCGTAAGTGCTGTAGAAAGCAGACTTCCTGACCACGAAGCGGGAAGTTTGCAGTTCTTGAAAATAATCTTCCCGCTACCCAGCATTGCTCCGCCTAATACCAGGTTGTTATTTCCGAGGTTCACGAAGTTAAAACCCTCGACTATCGTATCAACGGGACGGTTCGAGCTAAAGTTAAACAGGCTTGTAGGTTTTGTCGTAACCGACACCAAACTCCCGCCACGAATTCGTAGCTTCTGGTACGGGATTATTCTATGAGTGCCTATGCCATCTATATTGATCGTGCAGTCAACAAGTTCAGTCTCCCCGCCAACCGCTGAGTCGGAGCCCATCTGGATAACAGTGGCGGTCGTTGATCTGATTTGCAGGTTGCAGTTGTCATATTTCTGCTTGTGAACAGAAGTGCTGTTAAGCACCAGCGACGAGTTCCCGCCTGTCGGCCCCGGAGTGAGTTGTATCCCATACATATAGACAGACCCCGTGACTGTGAGGCCGCCATTGTTAGCGGACGAAGTTACCGTTGCGGTTGTAGCTAAAGCAGTTGGCGGTTCCGCTACATCATCCCCGCATAGCACCTGAACGGGTGCCGCGAGCGTTCCAGCGAACGCTAGAGTAATGGCCCCTGCAGTGGTCTCAGCATGAGCATCGGATACCCACAGCCTGTCGCCAGCAGTATCGATTGCCGCAACACCAGTCAGCGTGGCCTTGGCAAGCGCCCACGTTGTGCCGTCATCAGCATCGCTGCCGTCAGTTGAACGAGTGTAGAGGGTCGCCATTACTCACCTACCGCCGCTAATACAGCGGCCCACGCATCATGTGCCGGGACAAGCTTGGTGGACTTGAAAGTCGTGAACACAGGCGTCGTCATCCCGAAAGCTGTTCTCACCTGTGCATCTGTAAGAAACCCTGCGTTTATCATCTTGATCAGCCACCACGCAAGCTGAGCAAGTTGTTCACGACTCGCTGTTCTGTAGCGCTCCCGAACCTTGCTCGCAAGTTGTGCGGCGGTCTGATGCGAGAGGACAAGAGACGCAACCACGGATAACACCCGTACGCACTCCCCATCAGCGAGATCGGCTTCAATACGTGGCACACGAGCCAGCATAATCGCATTGGTGTCGGCTCCAACAGCCGAGAGATATTCAATCAAGTGCACAGCACCTCCAGAATCCGTGTGGCGCTCCGTGCAGTATTTCCTGCCGTCAACCTGAGCGTGGCCCAAAGTCAAGGTTGACGAAACAATGCTCATTGGATTACGTCCACCAGTTCCCGGCACGCCTCATACCACTCGCCGCGATTCATCTGCAAGTGGCCTACACGGCGAGTGTAGATGTCGTCCAGCACGGCGAAAGTCACCACCTGACGGCGCTGCTTCAGCAGCACAATGATCTCGTCGAGACGGGCGGAGAGGGAGGGGTCGGTCATTCGTCGTCAATCTCAACAGGTATTCGTTTGCCGCGAACCGTGACAGTCTTGCGTCTCTTGCCTTTCTTCGGAGCGGCATCCTTAATCATCTTGTCAACATGCGTGAGTAACTGTTCTCCCATCTTGTTCATGTCGCCACGCAGCGTTTCCGTGTTGTCGCGCTCCCGCATCATCTTCTCAATGTCTATGGCTTTGCCGGTCACGTCCATGATTACGTTCTGCCGGTTTTCAAGAGCGTTCTGCGATACTTCGGCCTTGAACTCAGCTATCTTCAGCATGAATTCCTTGGTGAACTGGTCTCGATCCTGCCGCTGCTCCTCCGAAAACTGCTGCTGATCAGAAGCGAGTTTCTTGGCCTCCAGCATGATCTTGGCCATCGCCTCTTCGTGCTTGGACTTCAGCTGCTGGTTTTCCTGTCCGAGTTGCTGGATGATCTTCTGCATCTCCTGAATCGCTTGCTGAACCTGCGGCGGAATCTGCGGCCCCTTGTCGGGTCGCGTGATGAATTCCTCCGGATTCTTCTTCCCGGCATCCCGATACATTGCCAACATGATCTCGTCCACGTTCAGCTTCGGAGCGAACATCGGATTGCCGGAAAAGAACGCCGTCACGTTGGCTACGTTCTTGTTGCGCTGCTCCTCTCCCAACAACCCACGAGACCCCACGACCTCGAAATGCGCGTTCTTTTGAATGTCCTTCTTGCTGGCGCGAATGAAGTCCGGCGTGTGCATCTCGTCGTTGTAGAACGTGTATTCGTCCATCTTGTCGCGGTTCATCTCGTGCTGCATATAGAGGAACGGAAGGATAGCCTGCGGTTCAAGCTGCCCAATGAACCCCATGGTCCTGACTTCCGCGCCCTGATTGGCAAGGTTCGCTGCGGTAGCTGTCTCCCGGTCTGCATCGCGCACGCCAGAACGGTTAGCCGATACGCCGAGACCTTCTTTCATCTGCTGCGTGCCAAGCGTATAAGCGTTCAGAGCGAAGGTCGGGTCTCCAATGTCCAGAGCCTTCATGCCTTGGCCCATGCTGCGCGTCCCGGTCTTGGCTCCGGGCGCGAGAATCGGCCCTTCATTCATGGCGTAGTCAGGATCGTTAGAATCGTATTCAATCGGCGGCTTCACCTTCAACTTCACGGCATCAATGAACTCGTTGGCGATGATCGTCGTGAACTTCTGAGTAGGCGACATCTTGATAATCGGAGACGAGTAATACGGGTCTCTCACGTCCTGGCGCTCGTAGCCTCCGAATATCACGTTCGGATACGGTAATTCACCGTCCGAGTAGTAGATGAGCTTGCCGTTAGCGAGAATGACCTCTGAGTTCGGCAGGTAAATGTCTCCGTCTCCGCGCTCGATGGACACGTCGCCCTTGAACTTGATAAGCTCAACGTCTTGTGTATCTTCCTCACCCTGCTTGTTGGTCTGTTTCTTGATGAGCTTTAGTCTGTCGGGCATGTAGCCGTCACCCTTCGCCCGCTCTTTCAGCTTGTATAGCGGCATGTATTCGACCAGCAACATGCTTCCGGTGTAGAACATGTTGGTTCCCAGCACGGAAGCCGATGGGTCTGGAAAGGCGTTCCACATTGAATACGGCACCCATACCGGAGAACCCAACATCCTGACTTGATCGCCCTTACGAACCATCATCTGCTTCTCGAACCTGACTTCTGCGACAAACGATCCGTGATGCAGAGATTCCTTGATCGAAAGCCTGAACCTCGCCTTGAAGCCGAAATCCTTCATCTGTTGCGACATCAGGTTCCGCAGCAGTCCGTCCGCGATCTCCTGCTTGTCGTCGTCAGAGGCGGGCTTCCCTGTTCTCGGATCGGTCGGCCACGTAAGCTCGACGTGCGGCTGAAAGAAATGCCTGTCCTGCGGGAACATGATCCGCATTACGTCATCCGTTATGATCTCGGATGCGCTCGACAACTCGCCCAATTCAAGGGCTGATTCCCACGACTGCGGTGCTATCCTTCCGCCCGGAAGAATCCGCTCCATCGGTTGCATCGCAATCTGGCGGTCAACTTCCTTCCATTTTCGCTCGTGATCCTTGCGTGTCTTGGATGACTTGCGTTCGTCGTAGACGCCCTGCACGAACTTTTCTACCTTATCCCAATCGGCGCGAGTAACCTTTCTCTTTTTCGGTTCCGCCATATCAACCCCAGTTAGACGCGCCGATGTATGTTGCCTGCTGCCTGCGTCTCACGACCTCTGTTCTGGCGTGGCGCAGCATCATGTGAGCGTGGCGGGAAGCTGAAATTATGTCGTCGTAGAGTTTCACGAGCTTCCCGTCCTTTCTGTGGTATTGACGCCGTTCACGAAGCCAGCCCTGGCAGGAGCGAAAGACCTTCCACTGCTTCTGGCTCATGCGCTCATACATATCGAGGATCGCGGCTTCTGGAGAATTCCCTCCGTCGCCTTCCTTAATACCAGGTCGCGGAGGATTGCTTGCCTTCTGCGGCAACATGTTCACCTTGGCGTCGCGGTAGGTTTTAACCAACTCGTCACCAGTGCCCTTTTCAGTGTTGAGACCATCATGCGGCCACGCTACAGGTATCCATTCTCCCCACTTGTTGATCGCGGCGGCGTGAACCGGAGGCGTCTGTTTCGATTCCGAGTATTCTGCTATCACGTAAACGATGTCCGTATCCCTGTTCCACGCCAATTCAACAGCGGCAAACGGATGATCCCAGCCGAAGTCAATCCCAGTTATGCGTGGCCAGTGGCGCGGTATCTCCATGTCGTCAACCACCAAGTCCTCATCGGCAAACGGAAACACCAAGCCCTGCCCCATCAGCGGCACACCCTTGGAACGCATGTCGCGCTCGTGCTCGGGAAACTCCTTCAACTTCTGTTCCCGATGTTCCGGCGTCATGTGCGGCGCGTCGTCCCACGTAGCTGTCACCAGCGCCTGCCCCCTCTGGATGTTGTTCATAAAGCCGTTCACGACCTCGGTAATCCCGTTCTCCGGCGTAAACGTGAGATAGATAACGGCATCACTTATCGAGAGTGTGCCGCGTATGATCTGCGACCAGATATCCGCTGGCGGTTCTTCGTCCGGGTGTATCACGTCAAAGCGAGTGCCCATGAACTTCTTGGGGCCTTGCTCGTAGCACCTGAAATACGCCTTCGACCAGCCATCGAACACGCCTTCAGTGAAATGTCTGACTCTAACGGAATCCACGGCATCCGGCACGCCAGCCTTGCGCGTAAACTTTCCGATGCAGGCGCGCGGTATCGCCCCCGTTCCTAGCTGCCGGTCGTCTCCGGGCTGGCCAAGTAGTGCCTTCTGCAAGATGTCCCGCACGGATTCATTGGTGTATCCGGCGATCAGCATTGAAACTGGGCGCCGGAACTTGTGCCCGCGCCATTCAGGAGGATAGCGACCCGTCAGGTGCAGGGCGTCCTCCATGCTGCCGCAATGCGTTTTCCCAATCCCGTTCGCACACATCAGCGCACGGGTCTGTGCGAGGCTACCTGGAGTGCGCCAGCCTTCTGCGTAGTGAAAGCGTTGCTGAAATTCGTAGGGCTTGTAATGCTCTAGCTTGTGCGTCAGGTCATAGAGTTGCAGTTTACGCAGCAGGTCTATGGTCTCGTCCAGTTTGTCTGAACTCATCTATGGCCTTGAGAATAATTCCCGCGTGTTGCTTGCGAACGTCCTTCGTTGATTCCAGATAGGCGTGCGCTTCTCCTGCCGCGCCGCCCTGCCGCGCCTCCGTGTAAGTCGCATCCTCCTTCGACTTCCCGAACTTGTAGTGCATGTGCTCGACCACGGCATCAACCGAAATCAGGCGATTGCACAACTCAGCGACGTGCACGATCCAGCCGTCGGCACCGAAGTGCCTGAACTTGTCAGGGTAGACCTCAACCAGTTTGTGCCATGTCATCGACGTGAAGCAGTGAAAGCACTTGTTGCGAGACGCTGAATACGGCCACAGCACGGCAAGCTGATCTTCCGGCATGGCCTTGACGAACTTCCTGTCCCATCCCGGCGTCCTGAATATCACGTCGTCCGCCGCGAACATGAAAAATGGCGTCTCGACGCGCTCCAGCAGGCGTCTCGCGGAAGCCGATGCGCCGATACGCGGTCCTCGAATCGTTGGTTCAGGATAACCCTTCGACGGGTCATCCTCGTCCATGTAGCTGAGAATCTGTATTTCAGATTCAGCAGTCGCCTTCGCTGAATCACACGCAGTTTTGAAGCGCTCCGGTCTGCCTCGCGTCGGTATCAAGAGCGTTACGGATTGACTCAATCACCATCTCCGGTTTGATCGCCGCCATCGCTTTTCGGCAGTGTTCGCACTTCGACTGCATCCCGCACGCCTTCCCGCCTGCGCTCAAGTTGATGTGCGTGGCGTAGCCAAGAACTTCGGGCGGCGCTAACCCACCCCATACGACGACTCCCCGTATGCCGAGAGCAGCGGCAGCATGATGTAGTCCTCCATCCGTCCCGACAAAGAGAGCGGCATGAGAAAGCATCCGAGCGGCATCTCGAAAACTATCCGTCTCAAATTGATCAACTCGTCGGAGTCGCTTGCCGATACCCTGCATAAATCGAACATCGGGGATGGCGTCAACGACTCGCTGCCAGTTATCAAATCCCCAGTCTTTGTTTCCAGCATATGAACCTTTGACGTTCGGCTCGATGTAAACGAAGCCAGACAGATGGGCATACTTGCCCTTCTCAGAGTCGGATAGAAAAATCTCACCCGGCTCGACCCTGTAGCTGTAGTTGTAGGTCTGCTTGACCTTCTGATTCGTAGCGGTGTAATCGAGGTAAGGCCGATTGCCCTTGACCTGATTCACCCACAGGCAACCAGGATAGACTTCCCTGGCTATCTTCGGATTGCCGTCGAATACTTCCGACCACCTGATCGCCGTGCCGTCTCCAACTGCGAGCGGCTTGCCGACTTTTGCGAATGCCCGCTTGACGATGCCAGTGGTGATTACGTCGTCACCGAAACCCACTTATCACAACCCCATATTCTTTCTCGATCAGCGTCAGCATTTCATGCTCGACGTGCCACTCGTGCCGGGTCGTCCAGCGCGCGCCCTTGTCGGCGCGGTCATACCACAAGAGGCCGGGGGTCAGGAGGTTGTCGAATCCGACCAGAAAGATTTTCACAGGCCGGAGCATTGCACAGGCGAAGATAATTGTAGAAAGACCTAGCGATGGGTTTGGCGTCTCCTCCTTCCGCAGTGCCTTGAACTTCTCCAGCCACGGCAGGTAAATTTCCATCGGAATCCGCAGCGGAGCCTTCGCCCGTTCCTTGAACCGTTGCTCCGTTATCTTCGACCATGTTCCCCTCTTGGGCTGCGCCCAGTATTCAATCGGCACACGCTTGTCGTCAAGCATGATCGGCATCGTTTCTGTGCTGGAACACAGGTAATCAATGCGCCTGCCGTAGTCGGTCTTATCCTGCCACGACGGATTTTTCAGCCTGATTACCGGGTGCTGGTCTATCCGCTCGCCCCAGCCGCGCCCCTTTGGGGAAGCACCGTGTCCGATAATCGTTAAGGTTTCGATAGACTCTGGCTGATCCATACCACGGCGTCCTGCCGGTTTCTCCGCAAAGCCACTTCCACGGGAATATGTTTCCGGCCTCACTCAGGCTCGTCACCGGGTCTGCAACGACGACATGCGTTTCCTTGCCCATCGCCGCCGAGAAGTGAGCCGCCGAAGTCGATACCGTCACCACCTTGTCGAGATTCGCCAACAGGCCGAGTATGCCTTCGATGTCGTCTCGCAGGTCCAGCTCGTCCGGGCGTTCAACGTCCTCGTCCCAGGCTTGGTCATATTGCAGGCTGACGGCCCCCGGGTGCATGGTGATCAGTGCCTTCTCCTGACCCTGCCGGCCGCGCCAACTGATACCGGTGCGCCCGCGGTAGGCAGCGAAGCGATCGACCTGCGCCGGATCGGGCGTGATGTAGGGCGTGCCGGGGAAGTGCCGCAGCAGCGACCGCCACATGCGCGGCAGGTCGCCCAAGCTCATCCAGGCGGTGACTTCCGGCGGCATCGCCTGTTTCACGCGCTTGGTGCCACGAGTATCCGCCGCAACGGTCTCGATGCCAAAACTGCGGCTGAAAACGCTCCGCATCTTCGGTTGGCACTCGAATATCAGGCGGTCTGTGCGCCTGGCGGCATCCGGCAGGCAGGACGAGAAGAACACCTCGTCGCCAATCCCCTGCTCGCCCACGATGTAGAGGCACGGCGTATGCACACCGTTCCACGGCTTCAGGGGCTTGAACGTGTCCGGGTTGTGCCAGAGCGTTGCCGCCCAGTTATCCCGGTATTCCCATCCCGACCAGTCGGAATAGTCTCCCAGCATCATGCGGGCTTCGCAGCGCCACCACTTCTGCTGCTCGGTCTCGTCTTGCGGGATGAACAACTCACCACGGCGGTAAGCGCGGGTAAGCGTCCTGATCGCTGCGTCTTTCTTGAGCTTGGATGCCTGCGGGCGTTCCAGCAGGAGTTTCAGGCACCGATAGTCGATTTCTGCGGCTTTCGTAAGGCCAGAGCGCGCCAGCATCAGGCGGCGGGCATATGGGTCTGGTTTTGGGTCAGCAGCCGAAGGCATGGAATGCAGGTGTAGCGGCCATTGTATTCGCCTTCGAAGCGGTCAGTGTAGGCAAACGCCTTGCAGACGTGGCAGCGAAGGCTCATGTCGATGTGCTGCTCAATTTCGCTGTAACTGAGATCGTCTTTCACGGTCAGTATTTGGGCTTCGCCGCCTTCTTCGGCTGAACCTGTTTTTTGTTCCCCGGCTTTGCCTCTTTCATGCCAGCGATCGACACGCTGATGCCGTGACGGCGGCCCATTTCGGCCATCATCTTCTTCACGTCGGGTTTTTTCATAAATTTCCTTCGAATCACTCGGTAACCACCAGATATCCATACCCCATCAACCAGCTTCCACTTGTTTTGCCTGCCGGGGCTGACGTAACTACCGATCTCGCCGTTAGAAGGAACCGGAAACCCGTCGCCATACATGTGAACCGGGACAAACCCGGTTTTCGGTGGTGTCACTCTACCCTCCCACAGGGTAGCAAACGGTTTCCCGCATCAATCTGCGCGACTTATACACCCGACCTTCAAGAAACGCAACCCGGTTCGCCATCGCAAGCCGCGCCGAGGCCACTTTCTCACCCAAATCATCCCGCCGACACCCCAATTTCCTGGCAATCCACTCCAGCCGCCAGTGCCGAAAAAAATACACCCACTTGATCGCGTTCCTCTGCCCCACCGTCAACCCCAAATACGCCCGGTTCAGCAGCAAAGCATCCACCAAATCGACCTCCCGGCGCTCACCAACCGGATGCAACACCGATTCCCCATAATCCCCCCACCCCGTCTGGCATCCAACACCCTGCTTCGATACATACCCGGACTCAATGCTGACGCATTTAACCCCCGCAATTCCACCCCCGCCACTAGACCGGCACCACCTCAGCCAGTTCTCAAAACGAGAATCGAAATCAGCCATAACGCTCCACGTGGAACCAAATCATGCGCTCAAACCACTTCAGGAAGGCCCGCCAATGGCCACCAAATGCGCCAGAATCGCACGAAAGGCATCAGTTGATGGTAGGGTAGCCAAAACGAAAAGAAATGCGCCTGAAAGCGTTTAAACAAGAAAATGGGCAGAAAAATGCGGGGAGGGGATAGGAAAATTCTTCTGCTGTGCGTTGGGGGGGGGTGCCTGCCACCTCCGGCCTGGGCTGGCTCGGAGTCGAGGGGCGATCTACACTCACAGCGCCCTAGTCAGTAGCCACACAAGGGATCGAATAGGTCACTTAGTGCCTTGTATTTCAACGGTATTGTCTGCTGGCAATGCACCAGTTGCCCCCATAGTTGCCCCCGCTGACACCTGGCTTGGCGCCGCAACCGGTATCCCAAGCTCGCGGGCGATGCTGGGATCCTGGATCAAGAGGCGCAGTCTGGCGATCAGATCGGAGCGTGAGACGCCATCGAGCGGGTCGGGCACGGTCTGCTCCACGGCGGAGAGTGTGGGGACGATGCGCGACAGAATGACCTCGATTGACTTGACCTGAGTCGCGTCGAGGTCTATCTCCCCATCGGCATGTTTTTGCAATCGATTCATCAGCATACTTACGCTAATTTTATCGCGCCATGATTCAGTGAGTTCTACCTTGCCGGTGCGTGCTGCCATGTGCGCTTTTTACGCCCTTCGCCTCGAGGTGTCAAATCGTGGGCTTATCCTCGTCCCAGTCCTGGCCTGGCTCTCGGGTATCGTATGCGGCCATGGTTGGCCAGTGTTCGCGGAGCCATGCCTTGCGCTTAGCGATGGTCTCGAGGCCGAGGTTGCTGGCTGTGCGCTCTGCCTTATCGTGGTGGTAGATGCGGTAATGGGCGTCGCAGACGTTGAGCCAACCGGTAGGGGTACGGAGCTTGCACATGGACTCGGTGCCGCATCCATCGTATCCGCAGTCTGCGCGTGGCTGACGGGTTGGCTCGAGGTGATGCTTGGTGCGCTCGCGCCATCCGCAGGGGCAGGACTCGGCTGATTCTGGCAGGGGATTCTGGCAGCGTGGGCACTGGCTCACTTGGGTTCCTTGACTTCGAATAGTCCGGCCCATCCGTGGAATGCTGACTGGGCGAGGACTGCGGCAGGGTGATGGCCTTGACGCTGAAGCTCGGCGAGCTTGCTGCAGGCCATGCGTTTTGCCCAGTCGGTAGGCGGGTTACGGCGCTTGGTACGGGCCTCGATCCATGCTTGCCACTGATCGGGTGGTATCCAGTCGGGGAGGTCAAAGCCGTTTTTTGCGGTGCGTGGCGTTGTAGTTGTTTTTTGTATCTGCATACTGCATCTGCTTACTGCATGGGCTAACTTTGCTAACTGCTGCTTACTCTCGCCGGATTCTCCCTTGAGCTTTTTTCGCCTTTCCCTCATCAGGTTCGCCATGTATTCCCGGCGTTCATCCTGGCTTCGCATTGCCCGGTACTTGTCGTGGTTCACAATCT
>Ga0206224_1000017_pt1 | contig 11021 bp, 8 predicted proteins | sample MancosA1_FD_155446 | JGI IMG/M metagenome (GOLD analysis project Ga0206224, IMG submission 155446) | Subsurface sediment microbial communities from Mancos shale, Colorado, United States - Mancos A1 | ecosystem: Environmental > Terrestrial > Deep subsurface > Rock core/Sediment | place: USA...
TCAAAATTCCCCGCCACGGCACCTGCGAGACCTGCCGGGGAAACGGCGCGAAGCCAGGAACTGCACCGCAAACTTGCCCAACCTGTCGTGGCCGCGGTCAAGTGAATTTTCAGCAGGGGTTCTTCAGTGTGTCGCGAACCTGCAACCAGTGCCAAGGTCAGGGATCGATCATCAAAGACACTTGCGCCGCCTGTGGCGGCGCCGGCCGGGTGCGCACGATGCATACGCTCAGCGTGAAGATTCCCGCCGGTGTCGACAATGGCTCCCGGCTAAAACTTCGCGGTGAAGGCGAATCGGCGCCAGTCGGTGGCGCTCCCGGTGATCTCTACGTCGTCACGCAGGTGGAGCCGCATCCGATTTTTGTGCGCGACAATTTGGATATCATCTGCGATGTGCCGATCAGTTTTGTCCAAGCGGCGTTGGGCGCGGAAATCGACGTGCCGACACTGGACGGCAAAGTAAAGATGAAGATTCCGGCTGCCACACAGTCGGGGAAAGTCTTTCGCATGAAAGGCAAAGGTGTGAAAGACGTGCAGGGATTTCAGCTGGGCGATCAGCATGTCCGGGTGACGATTGAAACGCCGACGCAACTTACCGCCAAGCAGAAAGAACTGTTGAAGGAATTCGCCGCCATCGGCGGCGAAGAGGTCAATCCGCTGTCCAAAGGTTTCTTCGATAAGATGAAGGAGTTGTTCGGTTAGTTTTTTACCTCGCCGGGTGTTCAATACTCCCGCCATTGGAGACTTTCCGTTCCGCTACTTTTTTCTAAGAATCTGCTCTGCGAGCCAGTTTCTTGTTGACCTATCTTGCCGCTGTGATTAAGTTGACCGCAGCATTGGAGCCACAATGAGCGAAACCGAATGGAAAGTTGAAAGTCCGGATAACAAGGGCACACAGGTCGAGATTCCTGAGATCCTGCCGCTTCTGCCAATCCGCGACATCGTCATTTATCCATACATGATGTTGCCGCTCTTCGTGGGCCGCGACGTGTCGATTCGCGCCGTTGAAGAAGCGTTATCGCGCGACCGTTTGATTTTTTTGGTCTCGCAGAAAAATTCCGCCGAGGAGAATCCTAGCCCGAGTGACATCCATAAGGTCGGCACCATCGCCTCGATCATGCGCATGCTCAAGCTCGCCGATGGCCGGGTGAAGATTCTCGTCCAGGGTTTGGCCAAGGGGGAAGTGGACACCTATCTGCGCGAGCGGCCGTTCTTCGAGATCAAAATCCGCAAAGTGATCGAGCCGACGCTTCCCGAGGTGCCGATCGAGGTCGAAGCGCTCATGCGGTCGGCGAAAGAAAAGATCGAACAGATTTTAAATTTAAAAAACCTGCCCCCCGAAATTGTCATGGTGACCGACAACATCAGCGATCCCGGCGTGCTGGCGGATTTGGTCGCTTCCAACCTGCGGCTGAAAATTGAAGAGAGCCAGGCGATCCTCGAAGTCTTCGATCCCATCGAACGGTTGAAGAAAGTCAACGAACTGCTCACTCGCGAGCTCGAACTCTCGACGATGCAGGCGCGCATCCAGAACCAGGCCAAGGAAGAGATGAGCAAGACTCAGCGCGATTACTTCCTGCGCGAGCAGCTCAAACAGATTCAGCAAGAACTTGGCGAAGGCGATGAGCGCGCTGAAGAACTTAACGAGCTTAAAAAGCAGCTCGACAAGGCGAAGATGCCGACCGAGGTCAAGCGCGAAGCGGACAAGCAGCTACGCCGGCTCGAACAGATGCATCCGGAATCTTCCGAAGCGTCGCTGGTGCGTACCTATCTCGACTGGCTAGTCGACCTGCCATGGAGCAAGAAGACCAAAGATAATTTGAACATCAAAAAAGCCAAACAGGTGCTCGACGAAGATCATTACAATCTGGAAAAGATCAAAGAGCGCATCCTGGAATATCTCGCGGTCAATAAGCTGCGGCGCAAAATCAAAGGGCCGATCCTATGTTTCGTTGGCCCGCCAGGCGTTGGAAAGACTTCGCTGGGTCGGTCCATCGCCCGCGCGCTCGGGCGGAATTTCGTGCGCGTCTCCCTCGGCGGCGTGCGCGATGAAGCGGAGATTCGCGGCCACCGGCGCACGTATGTCGGCGCCTTACCCGGACGGGTGATTCAGGGCATCAAGCAAGCCGGGTCGAATAATCCGGTTTTTATGCTCGATGAGATCGATAAAGTCGGCGCTGATTTTCGCGGCGACCCGTCCGCGGCATTGTTGGAAGTTTTGGATCCCGAGCAGAACCACGCCTTCAGCGATCACTATTTGAATTTGCCCTTTGATTTGTCCAATGTTCTGTTCATCTGCACGGCCAACCTGCTCGATCCGGTCCCGGCCGCGTTGGCCGATCGCATGGAGGTTATTCAACTTTCCGGTTACACCAACGAAGAGAAGTTGGAGATCGCGCGAAAATTTCTTATCCCGCGCCAGTTCGACGACAACGGCATCACGCCAAAATATTTGGAAATCTCCAACGACGCCTTACTGCGGGTCATCGCGGAATATACCAAAGAAGCTGGCTTGAGAAATCTCGAACGGGAACTGGCGTCGATCTGTCGCAAAGTCGCGCGCAAAGTCGCCGAAGGAAAAACCGAGCTCACCCGGCTAACCCGCGCCAACTTGCACATGTTCCTCGGCGCGCCGAAGTTTTTACCGGAGGCGGAGCAAGAGCATCATGAAATCGGCGTGGCCACCGGTCTCGCCTGGACCAGCACCGGCGGTGAGATTCTCTACATTGAAGCATCGCTGTCGCGCGGGCGCGGCAATCTAACCCTCACCGGGCAGCTCGGCGACGTCATGAAAGAGTCAGCGCAAGCGGCCGTGAGTTACGCGCGCGCGCATGCCAAAAAGCTTGGTATCGAAGAAGATTTTTATCAGAAGCTCGACATTCATATCCACGTGCCGGCCGGGGCCATTCCCAAGGACGGACCGTCGGCGGGCATTACCATGGCGACGGCGCTGATCTCAGCGTTGACGCGCAGGCCAGTGAGGTGCGACGTGGCGATGACCGGCGAGATCACGCTCCGTGGACGAGTGCTGCCGATCGGCGGACTCAAGGAAAAGTCCTTGGCGGCGTTCCGCGCGGGAATGAAGACGATCGTGATTCCCGATCGCAATGAAAAGGATTTGGACGAGATTCCCAAAACGCTCCGGCGCAAGCTGACGTGGGTGAGCGCCAATAATATGTCCGATGTATTAAAGATCGCCTTGTTGGATCGAGAACGAGTAGCGGGCCGAGCGACGCGCACCGTCATAACTAAAAAGAAGACTGTCGCGGCGAAGCGAAAGGCTGCCGCGAAAAGCCATCGCCCACTGCGCAAGCCGCACAAAGAGCGGCCGATTCCCATTCAGCCTTAGTCACCAACAAGGCGATCCCATCATCCTCGATCAGAATCGTTGCCGCGGCAGCATTTCTAAACCCACAGCCATGAAGCTAAGTCGGCTCGGAGAATTCGGTTTAATCGAGCGGATACGTCGCCGTGCGCCGGGCGGACGCGGCGTGCGCATCGGCATTGGCGATGACGCCGCTTGGGTCAGCCATGGGTCTGGATCGTCACTGATCACCGCCGATCTGTTAATCGAAGGCGTTCACTTCGATCTCAAGCGGACTTCGCTCTTCGCCCTCGGCTACAAATCTCTTGCGGTTAATTTAAGCGACATCGCCGCCATGGGTGGTACGCCGGCTTATGCGATCCTTTCCCTCGGTATTCCTGGCAATCTCGACAGCAAGCGAATCGACGAGTTTTATCGCGGCTTCAACGCGCTGGCGAAACAATGCGACGTGGCGCTCATCGGCGGCGATACCAACGTGGCCGAATCGATAATCATCTCGGTTTGCGTCATCGGTCATCCGCCGCTCCGCCCGGTTTGCCGCAGCGGTGCCAAAGTCGGCGACGACATTTACGTCACTGGAACTTTAGGCGACTCCGCTCTTGGATTTAAGCTGCTGCACAAGAAAGTCACCAGCACAAATCGCCACTCGATCGCGCAACTACTTGAACGCCATCACAAACCGACGCCGCGGCTTGCCGCCGGCGCGGTGCTGGCGCGGCGGCATCTCGCCACGGCAATGATCGATGTCAGCGATGGCTTGCTCCAGGATTTAGGCCACATCTGTGGAGCCAGCAACACCGGTGCGGTGATCTGGAATGAGCAATTGCCGCTTTCTCCCGCCTATCGTGAGCTCGCCGGTAAGGAGGGCACGGTTTACGCGCTGAGCGGCGGTGAGGACTATGAACTGCTCTTCTGCGCCCGGCCGCGCCATCGGAAGCGCATTGAAAAACTGAAAGCCTTTGCCCAGGTCAAGATCACGAGAATCGGCAGCTGCGTTTCAGCCGATCGGCGCATCACGGTGCTCGATAGTGGGGGCAAGCCGCTTGCTTTGCCAATCAAAGGCCACGATCATTTCAAAAAATAGTAGCCCGCCGGTTGAAGAACGTTTAGAATATCTTCCGAGCAGCTCGTGCCGTTTCAATCGCAAACTAGGTAATCAAATGGATGCCGAGCGTCTGATACAACTACTCGAACAAGTGCGCTCGGGTAAAGTGGCGGTTTCGGCCGCGGTGACTCGCCTGCGCCACCTGCCTTTTGAGGACCTCGGCTTTGCTAAGATCGACCATCACCGCGCGCTGCGCCAGGGTTTTCCCGAAGTAATCATGGGGCAAGGTAAGCAAGTGAGGGATATCGTGGCGATCGTGCGGGCGATGCGCCGACGCAAGAATAATATCTTAGTCACGCGGCTCGACACGGAGAAAATCTCTAAGCTCACGCGGCTCCGCACCGGTCTTAAGTTTCACCCAACGGCGCGCGCCGCGACCTGGGTTGGCAGGCCGATTCGAGTCACCGGGAAAGGCGCCGTCTTGGTTGTCTGCGCCGGCACCGCCGACATCCCGGTTGCCGAAGAAGCGGTGCTGACGGCGACCATGATGGGCAATCGAGTTGAAAAACTTTTCGACGTTGGCGTCGCCGGGATTCACCGCTTATTGGAAAATCGCCCGCGTTTGGACGCCGCGGCGGTGCTGATCGTCGTCGCCGGCATGGAAGGCGCGCTTCCGAGCGTAGTGGCAGGGCTGATCGATAAGCCGGTGATCGCCGTGCCGACCAGCGTTGGCTACGGCGCCAGTTTCAATGGGCTATCGGCGTTATTGGGCATGCTCAACTCCTGCTCCGCCGGAGTAACGGTCGTCAACATCGACAACGGCTTCGGCGCCGGGTTTGCGGCGAGCCTTATAAACCGGGTATAAATAGGAGGCATGCAGTGCTTTTACTGCGGCAGAGAGGTTTTAGAGACAGTTCACAAGCCGAAAAGTTTCCGGGTCGATTACTATCGATTACACACCGGCCATACAGAATTGGATTTTCTAGTTAACCCGAAACCGGATGCACCGCCGCTGCGTTACTTACGGCTGACCCATCCTATAGATATCTTCACTTGCGTTGATTGTTATGCGCGCGCGGACATCCGCCAACAATTGGATGACGACATTAGCGGCCGGCGCGCGCTATCGGACGCGCGCGCCCAAGGAGAAAGTCTAGCTCAGCACAATTCCAAGGGCTAAAGGATCATGGAGAACCAGAAGAACTACCGCATCACCACACACCAGAACGAATTGGCCGTGCGTATCGTCGGCAACTCACAAGCCGACCTGTTCGCCGCCTCTGGCTTCGCGTTGTTCGATGTCATGGCGGACATCGATAAAATCGAAGCGACCGAACGGCTTTCGTTGGAGGTCGAGGGCAGCGATCGCGACGACTTGATGGTCAATTGGATTCGCGAGCTGCTCTATCTCTATCAGGGCAGCGGCTATCTGCTCAAGGAATTCAAAATCAACGAGGTCAAAGATACCCTAGTCAAGGCGGAAGTGGCCGGCGAGAAGATCGATCCCGACCGCCACGAGATCAAACAAGAAATCGCCGCCGTGGCGTTTCACAAAAGCCGGATGCAAAAGACCGGCAACCAATGGATCGCCCAGGTGATCTTCGAAATATAAGTGAACTCTGGACTACGTCAGGATTAACCCTTTGGAATCTGAAATCTGCAATTTGAAATCGCGAGCGTAGCAAGCCCATGGCGCAGTTAATCGATAACGAATACGGCGGCACGGCATTGATCGCCGACCCGATCCATAAGTACATCCAGTTCACCGTGCCGGAGAAAAAAGGCGAGGTGACGGAAAAAGCGCTGATCGACTCACCCTGGGTGCAGCGCCTGCGCTACATTTACCAGCTGCAGAGCGCGCGCTGGGTTTACCCATCAGCAGAGCATAGCCGATTCCAGCACTCGCTCGGCGCCATGCATCTGGCCGGCGAGTTCGGCAAGCATCTCTATCCGTCGCTGCGCAAAGTGCTTGGTGACGAATGTCCATCTGCGCCGTTCATCGAGCAATACATGCGCGTGGTGGGTCTCTTGCACGACATCGGCCACGGTCCCTTCGGCCATTTCTTCGACGATAATTTTCTCCATAACTACGAGCTCACCCACGAGGATCTCGGCCAGACGATCATCCAAAAACATTTAGGCGATATTATTCGGCAACTGCGGCGCAGCCCGAGCGGGCCGTTTGCGCCGGGCGAGGAGTTGCGCCCAGAAGACGTCGCCTTCCCGATCAAGAAAAATGGCAAGGAAGATAACCGCAAAGCCAAGTGGGTGCGCTTTCTCCAGCCGCTCACCGGCGGCATTTTTACTTTCGATAATCTCGACTACGTGTCGCGCGACTCCTATATGTGCGGCGTCCACCCTGGTCCCATCGACCGTGAGAGGTTGATGCACTACACGTTTTTTACGCCCAAGGGATTAACCGTGCACAAGGCGGGGAACAACGCGTTGACGACTTTTCTCAACGCCCGGCTCTATCTCTACACCAACGTTTATTACCACCGCACTACGCGCGCCATCGACTTACACCTGCGCGACATTTTTCCCGAGACGATGAAAGTTCTGTTTCCCGGCAATCCGCTCGAACATATGGCGGAATATCTTTACCTCACCGACTGGTCGCTGCTCGAAGAAGTTTCGCGCTGGGGGCGTAGCAAGGGCGAGCGCGAAGCGCTGGGCAAAGAATGGGAAACCGTGCTGCACCGCGAGGTCAAGTGGAAAATGGCCTACGACCGCACGCTGTCATTGAACGAGCTTCGATTCGGCGTGGATCTGATCCAGGACACCGATTGGGAAAAGCGCATTCGTTCGCGATTGCCCGCTCCGTCCCGCGATCTAGTTTTTCGCGTCGACATGGCGACCCAAGACCCGCGCCCGGAGAATCCCTTCGCAATGGGCAAGAAGCAAATCCATATATTTGACCCGTCGAGCGGCGAGATCGCCAAGGAATCTTTGGCCGAGCTGTTCGAATTCATACCGTCAAAGATCGTCCAATTTCGCGTCTTCGCCCTCGATCACGAGCAGGATCAGCTTCTCTCCGAGGTTGCTGAAAGCGCGCTAAAGGGTCGATCGGCGATCAAAGCCAGTGTCTAGCCCGAGTTTATTTAGAATTCCGATCGTCGACCTGCGCGCGCAGTACGCCAAGATTCGCGATGAGGTGCGTAGCGCCATCGATGACGTGGCGGAGAGTCAGCAGTTCATCCTCGGTCCGGCCGTCACGCAATTCGAAGCGCAGATGGCGCATTATTTAAATTGCGCTCACGCCGTCGGCGTCGCCTCCGGCAGCGACGCTTTATTGCTCGCGCTGATGGCGCTCGATATCGGTCCCGGCGATGCCGTCATCACCACGCCGTTCACTTTTTTCTCGACGGTTTCCTCAATCACGCGCTTGGGCGCGACACCGCTACTCGTCGACATCGATGATGAGAACTATCTGCTTGCCGCCAAGGGCGTCGAGCGATTGTTAAGCGAACATGGAAAAATTCACCAAGGCGCGACCACGGACGTAAGAACCGGGTTGCGCATCAAGGCGCTTTTGCCGGTGCATCTTTTCGGCCAGTGCTGCGCCATGAATGAATTATCCACGCTGGCGCGAAAATTCCAACTGCGCATCGTCGAAGACGTCGCCCAAGCTTGCGGCGCGCGAATGGCGATGGACGGCCATGAAAAATTCGCCGGCACCATCGGCGATCTCGGCTGCTTCTCGTTTTTTCCGAGCAAGAATTTAGGCGGCTTCGGCGACGGCGGTTTGGTTTCCGCCAATTCCTCTGAACTCGCGGCGCGTCTGCGCATGCTGCGCATGCACGGTGAAAGCGCCAAGTATCATCACGCTGTGACCGGCATCAATTCGCGCCTCGACTCGCTGCAAGCCGCCGTGCTTTCAGTGAAGCAACGATATTTAGACACTTGGTGCGAACAGAGAATTGAGCGCGCGCAAGTTTATCATCGGCTATTTCGCCAGAGCGGTCTGCTCGGCGCTCAAGCTGTCGCGATCCCAGCCGCGACCAGCGACAAGTCACATGTATTCAATAATTATGTCATTGGCGCCGAGCGCCGTGACGGATTGCAACAATTTCTCGCCGAGAGCGGCATCCAGAGCGAAGCCTATTACCCGTTGCCGCTCCATTTGCAAAAGTGCTTCGCCGATTTGGGTTACCAGCAAGGCGACTTCCCCAAAGCCGAGTCCGCGGCGAATCGGGTTTTGGCGTTGCCGCTCTATCCGGAATTAACTGTGGCGCAGCAGGAAGCCGTTGTCGAAACGGTTGGCGCTTTCTACCGGCGCTAAAGCGCGCTTTCTTCTCCGGTGACGCTATGGTAAAAATTTTTACTCTATACTTTAGGAGACTTTATGGCGAAACCGCAGATACAGTCGTCCGAGGAGATTCCCGAAGGCGCCAAGTCGAGCTATGACCGCTGGGTGGAGCGCGAAGGCATCCCGGTCATCAAGACCTTTTTTGTCGAAGACATTGGCAAAGTCCCTTTGGAACCTTGGGATCGCAAAGGCGGCAAAGGCGCGTTCTTGCAAATGGAAGGCGCCGGGCAGGTGAACAATTGCTACATCTGTGAAATTCCGCCGGGCAAGAGTTTGCAACCGCAGCGCCAATTATTCGAGGAAACGATCTACGTGATTAGCGGCCAAGGCGCGACCTCGGTGTGGCATAACGAAAACCAAAAACAAACCTTTGAATGGCACGCGGGGTCGCTCTTCTCGCCGCCGCTAAATACTTGGCATCAATTGTACAATGGCAGCGGCAGCGAGCCAGCGCGCTATCTGGCCGTCACCACTGCGCCAACGATGATCAATTTGTTGCATAATCTCGATTTCATCTTTCACAACGATTTCGTGTTTAACGACCGCTTCGACGCGCGCCAGGGCTATTTCAACGGCGAAGGAACGCTTTTCGCCAGTGATTACAAAGGCTTCAAGTTCGCCGGCAATGTTTGGGAGACCAATTTCGTTCCCGATGCGCGCGGTTTCAAGTTAATGGAATACAACGAGCGCGGCGCCGGCGGCAGTAATATCAAATTCGAACTGTCGGAAAACACCACGGCCTGTCATATTTCGGAGTTTCCGGTTGGTACTTACAAGAAAGCCCACCGCCACGGGGCGGGAGCGCATGTGATCGTTCTTGGCGGCGAAGGTTATTCGCTGATCTGGCCCGACGGCGCGCCGATCAAGAAATACGCCTGGCACGAAGGCAGCATGGTGGTGCCGCCGGAAAACTGGTGGCATCAACATTTTAACGCCGGCGACAAACCGGCGCGCTACTTGGCGCTGCGCGCTTTTGGCAGCAAGAAATTTCAAGGCGTCGGCAAAAAGTATCAGCCCGCGCTCGACCGCAAAAAGGGCGGCTCACAGATCGAATACGCCGACGAAGACCTGATCGTGCGCCAGTGGTTCCAAGAAGCGCTGGCAAAGCGTGGTGTCCAAAGTCAGATGGCCAAGCATTACGAGAAGAGCGCATGAAGGACGCCATCGTCAAAGCTTTCGAAGAAAGCATCCGGGTCAAGCAAGCTTTTCTACATGACCATTTGGAAATGCTAACCCAAGTCATCGACGTGATCGTCGCGGCATTTAGAAACGGCAACAAACTCCTGCTCTTCGGCAACGGCGGCAGCGCCGCCGACGCGCAACATATTGCCGCGGAATTCACCAACCGCTTTCGCATCGAGCGGCCGCCCTTGCCGGCGTTGGCGCTGACAACGGATACATCGGCGCTCACCGCCATCGCCAACGACTACGACTTTGCGCAAGTTTTTGTTAAGCAATTGCAGGCGTTGGGCAGAGCCGGTGATGTCGCCATGGCGATTTCCACCAGCGGAAATTCACCGAACGTGCTGGCCGCGGTGGAAACCTGCAAGAAATTGAAAATCGCCACCGTCGGTCTCACCGGCGGCACCGGCGGCAAGATGGTTGGCAAGGTCGACTATCTGCTTTGCGTCGCGGCCAGCCGTGACACGGCGCGGATCCAGGAAACTCATATTCTCATCGATCATGTGATCTGCGAAATGGTTGACCAAAAACTCTTCCCTGCCTGAGCGAACGACGGGACTAGGATGGCCAAACTCACATGCCGCTGTAAGTCAACTTCAAGATGCGCATAGATGTCCTCGTGCTCGGCGGCGGCGCCGCCGGACTTTGGTGTCTGGACCGTTTACGGCGCGCCGGTTACCACGCGATACTTTTGGAGTCGAAAGCCCTCGGTAACGGCCAGACGATTCAGTCTCAGGGAATTATCCATGGCGGCGGCAAGTACGCCTTGCGCGGCGTGCGCGACTTTGACGCTGTGCGAGCCACGAGCTCGATGCCCGAGCGCTGGCGTCAGAGTTTAGTTGGCGCCATTGAACCCGATCTCGCCGGCACGGAGATAATTTCAACCAAATGTCATCTTTGGCTACCGCGTGGTTCGGTCATCGCTTGGCTTCAATCGTTAGCTTTCATGAGCTTCGTCGCCAACGCTGGTCTGCTAGCAACTCGTCCGGTAAAAGTTTCCAAAGCGGCGTGGCCCGAGGCGCTCCGCGATTCCGCTTTGGCGGTCTACTCTCTGGCCGAGCCGGTGATCGCTACCGGTTCGTTCCTGAGGGCTTTGGCCGCGCGCCATAAAGAATTCATTTTTCTCTATGACGGCGCGGCGCTTGAATTCGCCGCGGATGG
>Ga0206224_1000018_pt1 | contig 10750 bp, 9 predicted proteins | sample MancosA1_FD_155446 | JGI IMG/M metagenome (GOLD analysis project Ga0206224, IMG submission 155446) | Subsurface sediment microbial communities from Mancos shale, Colorado, United States - Mancos A1 | ecosystem: Environmental > Terrestrial > Deep subsurface > Rock core/Sediment | place: USA...
TTCACGCGGGCAGGATTGAAGCACCAGATCGACGACGAGCATGCAAACTCGCCGGATCGGCGCGGGTCCAAATAAGATCTTAGATCCGAAGCACGAAATCCGAAACAAATTCAAATGTTCAAAAAAACAGAAAATTCAAAACAAGTTCGATCCGGATTCCTGATTTTGGATTTTCCGAATTTGAGTTGAATTTGACTGCGTTTGTTTCGAATTTCGTGCTTCGGATTTCGGATTTTGCTTAGCGTCTTGAGGCGAGAGACTTTTTTGAAGTCGTGCCGCTCAAGCGCTAGAAAGTAATTATTTTAAAGGAGAACAAAACGCCCCATGGAAGCACTGGAGATTCAGCAACATGAGATCGCCGAAATCGAAGAGTTCGCGGCCAAACGCGACACCATGCTGGGCGAGATCCGCAAGGTCATCGTCGGCCAAGACCGAGTCATCGAAGAAGTTCTGATCGCGCTGTTCGCCAGAGGCCATTGTCTCTTGGTCGGCGTGCCCGGTTTGGCGAAGACTTTGCTCATCAGCACGTTGTCAGAGATTTTGGATTTGGATTTCAACCGCATTCAGTTCACGCCCGACTTGATGCCTTCCGACATTACCGGCACCGATATTCTTCAAGAAGACGCCGCCACCGGACGGCGCAAGTTTCAATTTCTCAAAGGACCGATCTTTACCAACATCTTGCTCGCCGACGAGATCAACCGCACGCCGCCAAAGACGCAGGCCGCGCTGTTGCAGTCGATGCAAGAATACAAAGTCACCGCCGGCGGCAGCACCTACCCGCTCGACCTGCCGTTTTTCGTCCTGGCGACGCAAAACCCGATCGAGCAGGAAGGAACTTACCCGCTGCCGGAAGCGCAGCTCGACCGCTTCATGTTGAATATCGAGATTCGCTATCCCGACTTTGACGACGAAGTGCAGATTGTTATGCTGACCACGTCAAACGAAAAGCCCTCGCCGCAAAAAGTAATGGACGGCGCCGCGATCCGGCGTTATCAAGAACTCGTGCGCAAAGTGCCGGTGTCGCCGTTTGTCGTTTCCTATGCTGTCGCCTTGGCGCAAAATTCTCGGCCGCAAAGCGCCGCCGCGTCGCCATACGTCAAAGACTACGTCGAATGGGGCGCCGGCCCGCGCGCTTCGCAGTATTTAGTTCTCGGCGCCAAGTCGCGGACAATTCTCCAAGGCCGCTACGCGGTGTCGATCGAAGACATCCAGGCGCTCGCGCCCTCGGTGTTGCGCCACCGCATCATGCCCAACTTCAAAGCCCAGGGCGAAGGCATTACGTCGCTTGATATCATCAATCGCCTGCTCACCGACGTAAAACCGTCCACCGACGGCAAGGCGCGCTGATGCGCGCATTGCCGATTCCAAATTCCAAATTACAGATTCACATGGGTTGCCAAATTTAGAATTTGGAATCTGTAATTGGTAATCGACCCGGACGGGCGCCGCTGGCTAGATTATCTCAAACACCGGTGGTAAGGATTTAGCTGGCGCGGAGCTAAAATTAAAAATTCCAGATTCCAGATTTTCCGGAGTTTTGGAATCTGTAATTTGGAATATGGAATCTGTAATTTCGCATGGCCACCAACGACAAAAACTACTTCGACCCCAAAGTCCTCGCCGGCATCGCCAATCTCGGCTTGCGCGCGCGCTGGGTAGTCGAAGGGTTGATGTCCGGCGTGCACAAGAGCCGCGCCAAAGGTTTTAGCGTCGAGTTCGAGGAGCACCGCGAGTATTCGCCCGGCGATGAGATTCGCCGCATCGACTGGAAGGCGCTCGGCAAGTTCGACCGCTACTACATCAAGGAATACGAAGACGAAACCAACTTGCGCGCCTATCTCCTGCTCGACGCCAGCGCGTCGATGAACTACGCCTCGGACGGCATCACGAAATTCGACTACGGCTGCACGCTCACCGCGTCGTTGGCTTATTTGATTCTCAAGCAGCAGGACGCCGCCGGCGTCGTCACCTTTTCCGACAAGGTCGAAGCCTTCGTGCCGCCGCGCGCCAAGCGCGATTACTTGCTGCAGATTCTCCATGCGCTGGAGCACCGCGGCCCAGCCGGCGAAACCAACGTCGGCAACATTCTTGAAAACATCGCCGGGCAAATCCGCCGGCGCGGTTTGATCGTCTTAGTCTCCGATCTACTCGACGAACCGGAACCGATCCTCAAAGGACTGCGCCAGTTTCGTTTCAAGGGCAACGACGTCATCGTCTTTCATCTGCTCGACCCAGCCGAGCTCGAACTGCCCTTCGACGGCAACATCTTGTTCGAGGATTTGGAAGCGGCCAATCTGCAAGTCATCGCCGACCCGCGCGCCATCCGCACGACTTACAAAGCAGTCGTGCAGGAATTCATCGCTGACATGCGTAAGCAGTGCCACGCGGACTCGATAGATTATCAACTGATCTCGACAGCGACGCCGCTCGACCAGGCCTTGGCGAGCTATTTGAGTTGGAGGGGCTGAGCTGCCGATGTCGGTTTCTTTTCTCTATCCGGCATTTCTCTTTGGACTGGCGGCGGCCTCGTTGCCGATCCTGATTCATCTGCTCAATCGGCGCCGTTTGAAGCGCATCCGCTTCCCCGCCGTGCGTTTCATCCTGCTGTCGCAAAAGCGCATCTCGCGGAGCTACCGCTTGCGCCACTGGCTGCTCTTGGCGCTGCGCACCCTGGCGGTGATTTGTCTCGCGCTTCTGCTCGCCAATCCGATCTTTCAATCCGGCGCCGGCCTATTCGCCGGCAGCGGGCCGGTTTCGCTCGTCTTGATATTGGATAATTCCCTGAGCATGAAATGGGCCGGCGATGGCAATGGTTTCAAGCAAGCCAAAGATGCCGCGCGCCTGTTGATATCGGCACTGAACGACGGCGACCGCGCGGCACTAATATCTACGAACATCGACGGCAAAGAAACGTTTCGCCTCAAAGCGCAAAAAGACGTCCTGCTCAAAGAACTTGACGGCATCGAGATCGCCGACGGCACGGCGAATCTTCCCGCCGCCTTGAGCAAAGCCTACGAGCTTTTAAACCAGCCGGCCGGCGAAAAAGAAATCCGCTTCATCACCGACATGGGGCTCACCGGCTGGGACCAGTTTTCCGTCGCCGCTTTGAAACAGGTCGATCCGGCGATTCCGCTAAAGTTCATTCGCATCACGCGCAAACAGCAGCCGCTCAACGGCAGCGTCAAAGAAGTCCGCTTGGGCAGCCAGGGCGTCGGCGTCAATCTGCCGATCCAGATCGAAACCACCATTGCCAATTTCGGCAACAGCGAAATCAAAGAGCTGCTGGTGCAACTGAGCATCGACGGACAAAACAAAGAACAAAAACTCGCCACCGTGGCGCCGAAAGGCGAGACGTCCGTAACCTTCCAGACGAGAATCGGCCAGCCCGGCGCACACTTCGGCCAAGTGACACTCAAGAAAGACGGCCTCGCCGGTAACGCAGCGGCACATTTCACACTCGAAGCGCAGGACAAACTCAAAGTCCTGGTGGTCGACGGCGATCCCCAGACCTCATTGGTGCAAAGTGAAACTTTTTTTCTGATCCGCGCGCTCAATCCCGCCGGCGAACGCGACTCGTCGCTGTTTCTACCCAGCGTGATCGTCACCGACGGTTTGAACGCGGCGAATTTGGACGCTTATCAAGTGGTCATGCTGTGCAACGTGGCCGCCCTCCCCGACGCTTTCGTGACAAAACTACAGAATTATCTGCGCCAAGGCGGCGGCCTGTTGATCTTTGCCGGTGATAAATTTCAGCTGGATAATTATAACCAAAAGCTCGCCCAAGCGTTGTCGGCGCCGCTACGCGACAAGAAAATCGGTGCGGAATCCACCGGCGAGAAAATTGACAAGATCGATCTTAGCCATCCGGCGCTGCAAATATTTTCCGACGCGATTCTCCAAGACTCGATCAAGTCGGCGCGGGTGTGGAGTTACGCGCGCGCCGGCGGCAAAGCGTTGATCACCCTCGCCAACGGCGACCCGCTGTTGCTCGAGCAAAAAGTCGGCTCGGGAAAAGTCATGCTGGTTGCCACCAGCGCCGACCGCGACTGGAGCGATCTGCCGGTGAAGACGGTTTATCTGCCGTTGATCCAGTCGCTGACGCAGCACCTCGCTGGCGGCAAACGCGGCAGCTTAGACGGCGGCATCGCCGTCGGGGCGGCCAAAGAATTATCCTTACCGCCGAGCTTCGTAGGCAAGACATTGCGCGTGACCAAACCGGATAAGCAAAATGCCGACGTCGCCATCACCGGCGAAAAAGACCGCGCGCACGCGACCGTCGAAGCCAACGACCGCGCCGGCATCTACCGCGTGTCGTTGCCCGCGGGTGGTGAGAAGGACAGTGGCGCGCCGCAGCTTTATGCCGTCAACTCCCCGTTACTCGAATCGAGATTAGACGAGATCAGCGCCAAAGAACTCCAGACCAAGTTAAGTCCCATCCGCGCCGAAGTGATCGCCGTCGAAGCTCTCGAAGAAGGCGGCAGGAGAGTCGACCTTGCTCTTCCCTTGCTGGCGCTGCTCATTGTAACCTTATGGTTAGAAGGCTGGCTGGGTCAGAGGTTTTAAAACCAATTAAAAATGAAAAATTAAAAAACAAAGATTCCGAGACCGATTTTTTAACTTTTAATTTTGAATTTTGAATTCTTCTTTTATGCACCGCCGCAAATTCATCCAACTCATTGCGCAAGGACTGCTCGGCGCCGGGCTGCTGCCAAAGTCAGCATTCGCCAATCATCCCCAAGACAAGCGCCGCCTCCAGTTTGTCTTCGCGCAGATTCGCTACCGCGGCGGCGACTGGAATCCCCATCCGCTGTCGGTGACACCATTGATGGAAGAGCTGATGGCGCGCACTAGCGTCGAGGCCGCCGCGGTGCGCCATGAAATCAGCCTTACCGATCGCGATCTATTCAACTATCCGTTTCTTTACTTGGCCGGGAAATACGAATTCGATCCGTTTAGCGCCGAAGAAATCGACAATCTGCGCCGCTTTCTTTCCTACGGCGGTTTTCTGCTGATTGACGACGCCCTCGGGCAACAAGGCTACGGCTTCGACAAAGCGGTGCGCCGCGAGATGCAAAAACTTTTCCCGGGAAACGAATTCAAGCGCGTACCTTCCGGTCATGCCGCGCTGAGAAGTTATTATCTCTTGCGCCGTATCGGCGGCGTGCGCATCGTCAGCCCGACGTTGGAAAGCATTACGCTCGGCAACTCGATGCCGGTGGTCTATTGCCAGAACAACCTCGGCGGCGCCTGGGAGCGCGATCAAGTTGGCAAGTGGACCAACACCTGCACCCCCGGCGGCGAAGCGCAGCGTAAAGACGCTTTTCATCTGGGCATCAATTTGATTCTTTACGCCATGACGGAAAACTACAAAGACGATCTGATCCACGTCCCGTTCATCCGCAAGCGGCTCACTCGGTAAGCGATGCCAGATCTCTATCTCATCGGCACGTTGCCCGGCTGGTTGGTGGCGCTCATCGGTGTCGCCACCGCGGCGTTATTGCTACAGCAGTTTCTCGGTTTGAAAAAACGGCTGCCGGTCGGCCAATGCGTCGTTCTCACTGTGCTCCGCGCCGTCGTGTACATGGGACTGATTTTCTTTCTCCTCGGTCCGGCGTTGATCGACAAGCGCGTGACAAAACTGCGCCGGCCACTGACTCTGTTGATCGACACTTCGCAGAGCATGGCTTTTCCCGCCAGCGCCAAAACCAACGCTGCGGATAAGGGGATCAAAAGCCGGCTCGATCTGGTGCGCGAGAAGCTCGAAGCGGGTCCGAATGTTAACGACTCCCTGATCCAAAAACTTAATCGCGACTACGATCTCCGCGTCATCCGCTTCGGCACCAGCTTGGAGTCGATCGCGCCGGGTAGCTTGGCGGGCCTAAAACCGCAGGATCCCGGCACGCGGTTATTGGAATTGTTACAGCAGGCCGTGCGCGATAGCGCCGCGCAGTCTGGCATCGTGGTTTTCTCCGACGGCATCGCCAACGGCGATAAGAAAACGTGGGACAGCGCGCCGCTTCTGCCGGTGCCGGTGTTCACGGTCGGCGTCGGTGATGCCGAAAACTTCACCGACGTGCGCATCGCCAAGTTGAGCGCGCCGGAGTTCGCCTTTCGCGGCCGCGAATTCAAGCTCGATCTCACCATCGCCGCTTCCGGCATGAAGGGAAAATCTGTGCCGCTATTTTTCAACCGCGGCAAAAATCTCGTCACCACGCGCAATATTACCATCGACGCCGATCTCTTCGAGCAGAAAATCACGCTGAGCTTCACGCCGAAGGATTTGGGCACCCATGGTTTCTCCGTGAGCATCCCGGCCCAGCCGGGTGAACAGATCGCGCAGAATAATCAGAAAGAATTCAAAGTCGACGTGCAGCGCGACAAAATTCGCGTGCTGACGCTCTCCGGTTCGCCGGCGTGGAACTATCGCTTTCTCCGCATGGCGATGAAGCAAGATCCGTTGATCGAGCTGATCTCCTTCGTCTTTTTGCGCACGCCGAGCGACAGCGTCGACGTGCCCGAGAGCCAGTTGAGCCTCATCCCCTTTCCCATCGACGATATTTTTCTTGAAGAGCTGAAAAATTTTGACGTGATCTTCTTCGACGACTTTTCCCACCGCGCCTATTTCAATCCCGTCTATCTGGAGCGCGTGCGCGACTTCGTCCGCGATGGCGGTGGCTTGGCGATGTTTGGCGGCTCGCGCGCCTTTGACAGCGGCGGCTACGGTGAAAGCGCGCTGAAGGAGGTCTTGCCGGTGGAGCTCGACGGCAAGGGAACCTATCAGTCCGTCGGCGCGCTAAATGCGGTGCTTACCACCACTGGCAAAGCCCACCCGATAACGCGACTGCTGCCCGATCCGAAAACCAACGAGGAAGCCTGGAGCAAAATGCCGCCGCTCACCGGTCTGAATCAGGTGCGCAGCGCGCGCGGTGAAACGCTGATTTCAACAAGCGGTGACGGCTCGGCCGGCGGCGCGCCGCTTTTGACCGTCGGCCGGTTTGGCAAAGGGCGAACGCTCGCGTTCATGAGCGACGACGCCTGGCGCTGGAATTTCATCGCCGTCGGAAATAAGGAGACGCCACAGAATCATCTAAAGCTCATCCGCCAAGCAGTCCGTTGGTTGGCCCAAGAGCCGTCTTTCGAGCAAGTGCAGCTCCGCCCCATCGCCTCGGCTCAACCCGGCGAGAAGATCGCGATCAAATTGAAAGTTTTGAAAGATGACTTCACGCCGACGCGTCAAGCCTCGGTACAACTGCGCGTGCTTAGCGCCGAGAGCGAACCGACTCTAGTTGCCGCCAGCGCCGACAGCGACGAAGGCGAATACACCGGCGAGTTTATCCCGACCAAAGAAGGCACCTACCGGGTCGAAGCCGAAGCGAGTCTGGCAGGAAAAGTCTTGGGCAAAGACAAAACCAGTTTCACCGCCGCGTTCACCTACGGCGAAACCGACGACGGCCGGCCACGCCTCGACTTGTTGAAACAGATCGCCGAAACCAGCAAAGGCGAATATTTTTCGATCAACGATTGGAATGAAAAAACTGTGGAAAAAATCGCCGCGAAATTAGAAAGCGTCGCGCCGTCACAAATCGTCGAGCAACGTCAAACCCGTCTGTGGAGCACGCTCTGGCCGTTCGGAATTATTCTAATGCTGCTCAGCGTCGAATGGTGGATGCGCAGAAAATGGGGATTAATCTAATCGTAGGGGCCGACCTGGGTGTCGGCCCTCCGGAAGGGCAATCACACAGGATTGCCCCTACAACACCGAGACACGAAACCATAGAACGCGCCATGGATCACGCGCCAATGATTCGAATCCTTCGCCGAATCACGATAATGATCGCGTTGCTCGCGTCGCCGGCGCGCGTTCTAGCATTCTGCCATGAGCTCGATGTCGTCCAAGCAAAAGTCTTTCGCGCAGCTGCCAGCGCGGCGCCAGCAGTAACGATCGAATGGCTGGGGCATTCGACGTTTCAGATCACATCATCCAAAGGCACGCGAGTCTTGACCGACCCCCACGGCGCATTCGACTTACCGCGACCGACACTGCCGCAACATATCGTCACCGCCAGCCACGAGCACGGCCCGCACAGCAGCGTCCACATGGCGCCCGGCACGCCGGTGATTCTCCACGGCCTCACCCCCGGCGGCGGTAACTGGCAAAAAATTTCCACGACGATCCGCGATGTTTCGGTTTACGTTGTGCCCGCGTTTCACGACAAGAGCCGCGGCATGCAGCGCGGCAAGAACGCGATCTTCGTTTTTCGTATCGACGACATCTGTATCGCTCACCTGGGCGACCTTGGCCACGTGCTGACACCCGATCAACTGAAGATGATGGGCAAGATCGATATCCTGCTCGTCCCCATCGCCGGCGGTTATTTCACCGTCACGCCGACGGAAGCGCGCGAAGTCACCAGGTTGGTCAACCCCAAAATCGCCATCCCCAAACACTTCTGGTGGGAACAAGCCGTGCAGGAATATACCCAAGGCCTGACGCGAGTAAAAATGCTCAACACGCCGGTGCTAAAAATCTCGAAAGCTGATTTGCCGCAGCCAATCGAGACGATTGTCATGCCGTGGGGGCAGCGCTGACGATTGTGAATTCCACATACTAAATAAAATTCAGACCCTCGATTGACAGTGCCGCTATAAACACGTAGGGTGATTTCCCTACTTCAGTAATAGGCCTTCTGAAAGAGGAACAGACAAACGCTGAAGGCCTCTAATCCGTCTCTCGCCTTGCGAACGATACCCAACAGACAATCCGACCAGAGCGTGGTTTTCAGTCATCAACTAGCCCATGTTCTGCCTACTGGCAGTCTTATTCTCAGGGTTAAAGACAACAATTCTCTCATAGGAGGAGAACATGGGTAGTAAATTATATGTTGGCGGTCTGCCATATTCGATCACCGAAGGGCGGCTGCAAGAAATCTTTTCAGCGCATGGCGCTGTCGAATCGGCCAACGTGATCTCGGATAAGTTTACCGGACAATCGCGGGGCTTTGGCTTCGTGGAGATGAGTTCTAGCAGCGAGGCCCAAAAGGCCATCGAATCGCTGAACGGCACCCAGCTCGACGGTCGCACATTGACCGTGAATGAAGCCAAACCGATGGCGCGGCGTGACGGCGGTGGTGGCGGCGGCGGTGGTGGTGGTGGTGGTGGTGGTGGCCGCGATGGTGGACGCAATCGCTGGTAGTCTTTCTATTTCATAGCTAGTCACCAGGGGGCAACAGGTCGGGTTGCCCCCTGTTTCTTGGCACGAAACTCGTCGGGTTGGTGCGCCGCGAGTAACGGGATATTTCTGCAGCTCCAGCGTTACTCCGTCCCAGCGACGCGGAAACTGCGTTGTTCTATAGGTTAAAGTTTTTCAGGCGCCGAGGTGTTTACCTGCCTCGGAGGCTTATTAATCGGCCGTAAATAAGGAGGTTCCATGACCGAACGTGAAGCGGTTAAACAGAGCGCGGAGTTGTTGAGAGGTATTATCCGTAGCATCGACAAAAAGCTTGAATACAACTTACTAGACCCGACTCAAGAGGGTAGGTTTTCTCTTCGGCTGTCAACACGCGGGCGGGAAAGCACGGTTTCCCTACGAACCGACGACTTGCGAATGGCCGTGTTAGATAACGTGCGCAAAAATGTGATCCGGCAGAAGATCAAGAGCGCACGCGATCATCTGTTATCTAATTATGTCGTGGACGTCATGGGGAAAAAGATTGCAAAAATGCTGAAGCTCTCCGCTGGCAGCAAAGATGATTCCAAGTCATCCTTTTTCTTCAGACGCCCGCAGGGAAGAAGAAGATAGTCGGTTCTTATCAGACTCCACCGCCGATCTTTGCGCTAACGAAAGAGCAGGGTAAGCGCGGGCGTCACACGCAAAGAACAACCAACACTGATTAGAAGGCAGGTCTCTTCTGCATCCCATCAATCTGGTGAGAAAGTAGGGAAATAAAAGTCCTCTTCTCCGTCCGCGCCCCTTCTCGGCGCTCGCGCTTCTGCCGCGGTGCGAGCGGTTTCCGTATTCGGAACCGTGATTCTGTATTTGGCATGGAAACGCCCTTCTTATGACCAGCGTCCGCTTTCCCTTGCCAAATTAAACGAAGCCACTTCGCGGGCGGGGATTTAACCCCGCCGCTGATTTAAATATCGCAAAGGCGATGCTCGCTCCCTTTGGAAACCCCATAATTTTGTGCCCGCCTCATGAGGCGGGCTTAATATAGAATCTGCCCGTGACCGATCAACTTTTTTTCCCCATGCATGCTCGCAGTTTTCAGCGAGAAGCATGAATACCCGCTTAATCTTCACCGAGGTACATTTTTTTAACAAGTTCTGCACGACCCGCGGGCGCAGCGTGATGAGCCTCGCCATAAGTAATCTGGCTTCTTCGTATGAATCGAATTGCGGAACGTCATATAAGACTCCCATGATGACGCGCTCCGCTGCGGACATTTTAATCTGATACGGCCCCAGTCTTTTTCGGTCAGCCCTTGCTGCGCTTGGCCAGCGAAAAGATTCGTCGTGGTGTAACGAACCTTGACACCCCCAACGGTGCTCCATGAACCACGCCGGCAGTTTCACGTTAGGCAGCGCGAACAGGAATACCGCTGGGGTTTTCCCCAAGGGCAAAATATGAGCGTATCTTTGCATCTGAAGCGCGTTTTTTCGCCCACATGGATTGGCAGCTTAACAATGTTGACAACGGCCGCGGCTTTCTAGGCGTTGCGGTTAATCCGTGTTGAAATTGTTTCTTCAA
>Ga0206224_1000019_pt1 | contig 10570 bp, 11 predicted proteins | sample MancosA1_FD_155446 | JGI IMG/M metagenome (GOLD analysis project Ga0206224, IMG submission 155446) | Subsurface sediment microbial communities from Mancos shale, Colorado, United States - Mancos A1 | ecosystem: Environmental > Terrestrial > Deep subsurface > Rock core/Sediment | place: USA...
GCTTCTGAAGGAGGCCGTTCCTAGGCTCGCCCGCGTGGCCGTCCTCGGGAATTCGACTCAACCGGGCTACGCACAAGTGTTAAAAGAGATGGAACTCGCCGCAGGCGCGCTCAAGGTACAGCTTCAATACCTAGACGTACTAGTTCCCAAGGATATTGAGACTGCATTTCGAGTCGCGAGCAAGGGGCGCGCTGACGCAGTCCTCGCCCTGACGAACGCCGTCCTCACTTCTCACCGAACACAAGTGCAGACCCTCGCGGTGAAGAACCGGCTACCGGCAATATACGACAGACCAGAATTTGTGGAAGACGGGGGCCTGATGACCTACAGCGTGAGCAGTACCGACTTGTTTCGACGCGCCGCAACTTACGTGGACAAAATTTTGAAAGGCAGGCCCCCCGCTGATCTTCCCGTCGAGCAACCGATGAAGTTCGAGTTCATCGTCAATCTCAATGCGGCCAAACAAATCGGTCTGACGATTCCGCCGAATGTGCTCGTCCGGGCGGACAGGGTCATCAGAGAAGGCAAAGCCAAAAATTGAAAAGGCAAAATGATCGGAGGTAGGGCATGAAGACAAAATTTAAGGTCTGGCTGTTGTCGATTTATTTTCTGACAGCTGCATTCGCAACGACCGGTTCCTTGTGGTTGAGCATTGCTCAGCTTTGGGGAGCGGAAGGCGTGATTAGCAGGGTTCCCAGTTCAGGAAGTAACTATTGCCATTTGAAATTCCCGGCGATTCGCGAGGATACTTTATTTTCGCGTCGGCCGGAGCTCAAGGATCCGAAGGACGGCGATATTGTCGATTTCTACGGCCCGTGTGACTACGATCCATTGGGTATAGAGCAGATACGACGCCAAAGAGCCGACGTAAGGCGCGATCGTCGCAACGACGCAGACAACGACTGAAAATCTGCTCGCGACCAGAAATATTTACGAATGTTCAATTTGGTCGAGAGTTCGAAAATCGAAAATTGCCACACGGTTGGACTAAGTGATCCCATGAAAACATGGATTGGCCCGTGGAGCAGCCGACGAAATTTGAATTCCTCGTCAACCTGAAAACCGCCATGCAGATCGGCGTGCCTATCCCGCTGAACGTGCCGGTGCGGGCGAACAAAGTCATACGATAAGGTTGTAATTAATATCTTCCCATTTGTCCGAGCCTGGCGTACTTTGCGTCTTGGCGCGAGTAATCGATTCCGATTCTGAATTCAAAAATTGAACCGACAATTCGATAAGCATCTTTGCCGGAAGTTAGGAGTAGCCTATGGAGCGCACCACAGAATTCGTCGCTCGTTTCGTTAGCGAGCTTACCTTTGACAAAATTCCGCGCGAGGTGATCGATCGCGCTAAGCGGCAGATACTTGACGTCATCGGCGTCGCGCTTGCCGGCAGCACGCAGGAGGTTGGCAAGATCGCGCTCAAGTTTGTCGAGCGCACCGGCGGCACGCCGGAGTGCTCGGTGTGGGGCACGAAGCTGCGCAGCTCGGCGCCGCAGGCGGCGTTTGCCAACGGTATTTTCTGCCACGCCACCGATTACGACGACATGTGGCTGCCGGGCGCGCACCCGACCGGCGTGACGTTTCCAGCGACGCTGGCAGTGGCTGAATCGATTCGCGCTTCAGGGCGGCAATTGTTGGTCGCTCAGGTGGCGGCCTACGAGATCACCGGCAAGCTTCACGTCTGCGCCGATAAACGCGGCGGCTGGCATCCGACGCCGGTATTTGGCACTTTTGGCGCCGCCGCCGGGGTGGCAAAACTTTTGAACTTAGACGCGCGTCGCGTGCAACTCGCCTTCGGCATCGCCTCGTCCGAAGCGAGCGGCATCAGTTTGCACAGCGGTACTATGACCAAACCGTTTCACTCCGGTCATGGCGCGCGCAACGGCGTGGTCGCGGCGATGCTCGCCGCCGACGGATTTACCGCCAATCCGAATGTGCTAGACGGCGCGTTTTTTGAAACATTTTACCGGGAGTCGGGAGAGAACTGGCAATTGACGGCGACGCTGGGGAACCCTTTTCATTTGGCGACGCCGGGCATCGGCATCAAAATGTATCCCAGCGGCTATCATCTGCATCATCCTTTTGAAGCCGCATTGAAGCTGGTCAAACAGCACCAGATTCGGGCTGACCAGATCACCGCGATTGAGATCGTCGTGCCGCGCCGCGGTCACTTCAACCGGCCCACCGTGCGCACCGGTTTGGAGGGTAAATTTTCTTATCAGTATCATGTCGCCATGGCGATCCTGGATCAGAAGTTGACCATCGAGAGCTTTCACGATGAGCGCGCTTTGGCCGACGACGTACAGCAGTTGCTGAAAAAAATTAGCGTACGCGTCGATGCGGCAATTCCGATCAATTCCGATATCGTTTACGAAACCGTCGTGATTAAGCTGAGCGACGGCAGGGAAGTAAGCGCGTCTGAGCCGTTGCCGCGCAGCCACTGGCGCTATCCATTGGCGCGGGAGGAGTGGGTGGGCAAGTTTCGCGACAACGCGGCGCGGGTGCTGAAGGAACCGAACATTGAAAAAATCATCGCCACGGTCGACAAGCTTGAAGATGTTGCCGATGTGAATACATTGACGGATTTGGTACGGCTTTAGGACGGCATCACCGTTCAAAACGTTCAAGCCGTTCAATTCGTTCAAACCGATTGAACGGAGCGAAGCGGTTGAACGACTTGAACGTATGGAACTCTAGACTTAATGAGGAGCTGTTATGGCAGAGAAGCTAAGTATTACCGAAACACTGAGCAACTATATCGTCAGCGACCAGGCGGCCCGATTGCCCGATCAAGTCGTCGAGCGCGCTAAGATTCACATTCTCGATACTTTTGGCGCGATGATTTCCGGGTCGCAGTTGAAACCCGGGACGGTCGCGATTGAGTTCGTGCGCGGTCAGGGCGGTCCGGCGCAGGCGACCATCGTCGCGACAAATCTGCGCACGAGCGCAATACTCGCGGCGCTGGCCAATGCGATGACCGCCCATGCCGACGAAACCGACGACGCGCATTTTCCAACCGTGACCCACCCCGGCTCGGTTATCCTGCCGGCGGCGTTGGCCGTTGCGGAATTGCGCCGTCGGTCGGGCCGCGAGCTCATTCATGCTTTTGTTCTGGGCTACGACGTGATGTGCCGCATCAACAAGGCCTTCGACCGCGGCTGGATGGGTAAGCGCGGGCTGCACGCCGGTTCGCTCTGTGCGGTCTTTGGTGTCGCCGCGACGGCGAGTCGATTGTTGGGTCTCAACGCCGAGCAAGCGCGCCACGCGTTGGCTCTGGCCGGCACGCAGGCGAGCGGCATCAATACCTGGCGGCAAGATCCCGAGCATATCGACAAAGCGCTCTGTTTCTCGGGCGCCTCGGCGCGCAACGGCGTCAGCGCGGCGCTGATGGCTGAGGCTGGTTTCACCGGCACGGCGACGGTGTTCGAAGGCGAGGAAAATTTCTTCAAAGCGTTCTCCGATAACGCGCATCCCGAAGAAACGATTAAAGAACTCGGCTCGCGTTACGAGCTGCTCGATACCAGCATCAAAAAATATCCCGCCGGACAGCCGATGCAGGCGACGCTGGAAGGTTACTTCCGCCTGGTCCGAGAAAATCGCCTCGACGGCAAGCAAATCCGCAAGATCACCGTGCGTTTACCCGAGACCCAGGCGCGCACGATCAACGACCGCCACATGCCCGACGTCAATTGCCAATATATGCTAGCGGTGGCCATGCTCGATGGCAATATAGATTTTCAAAATTCCCATGACTTTGCGCGCATGCATGAGCCGCAGGTGCTGGAGCTGAAAAAACGCGTCGAGATCATCGCCGATGCTGAACTGACGAAAGTATTTCCTGCCGTGCGCCCGGCGATCGTCGAGATCGATACGAATGACGGCGGCCATTTCAAAATCCTCATCGATCGTGTGCCCGGCGCGCCGTACAACCCGCTCTCCGCCGCCGAGGTGGAAGAAAAATTTCGTTTGCTCAGTGCGCCGGTATTGGGTGAACAGCGCTCCAAAGCGATTATCGAATCAGCGCGGAATTTGGAAAACTTAACTGACCTAGCTGGACTGGCGGCTCAATCGGCTCTTTGATCTATTTAACTCAGACTAGAACGAGACACGGGAGGTTATTATGAGGTTTCAAGATATCACTAAAACGTTGCTCGCGACCTTTGTGCTACTCTTCGGAATACCTGTCGTGCTTTACGCTGCGGCTGCGCCGGGCGCGCTCCAGAAGGCGAAACAGGACGCCGAAGCCAAGGGCTTTATCTTCGAAACCAACCACGATGAGATCATCGCCAAGGCGAGGAAAGAAGGCAAGCTCAGAGTTTTAACCTCGCTCGAAATGGAAAACCTCAAGCCGGTGTCGGATGCCTTCAAGAAAAAATATCCATTCATCGATCTGCGCGCCGAGGAGATCGCCGGCACCGACACTTATCAACGCATGCTCTTGGAGATGAAATCCGGCGCGGCGAGCGGCTACGATGTCAATTACCTAACTACAGACTTCTACGACGACTATTTTCCGTACCAGAAGAAATTCGACATTCTTGGCATGGCGCAACAGGGGGTGCTGCAAATTCCCGTCGCGATGATCGACCCGGTCAATCGTAATATCGTCTGCTACGCCACCAATACCCAGATCGTCGCCTACAACAAGAAACTGATTAGCGATGATAAAGTGCCCAACACTTGGGAAGATTTCCTGAAACCGGAGTTCAAAGGAAGAAAATTCTTGGTCGACATCCGCCCTCAAGAGGTGGCCAATCTGGTGCCGGCTTGGGGACTGGAGAAGACGTTGCAATTCGCCCGCGCGCTGGCGGCGCAGAATCCGATCTGGATACGCGGCCACTCGCGGGCGCTCGGGGCCATGGCCGTGGGAGAATATCCAATGTTGCTTGGCGCCAATTGAACAGCACCAAGCGGGCGATAGAAAAGGACCGCACCGGCGTGCTCGCCTACAAAGTGGTGGAACCGGTGCCAATTCGGATCGCCGAGCATGAAGCGGTCTTCGACAAGGCGTCGTCGCCCTATGCCGGTTTGTTGTGGCTTGAGTTCGTCGCCGGTCCAGAGACGCAGAAGATTATCAATCGGGACCACAAAGGTTCGGTGTTCTTTCCGGGCACGACGCCGCATCAATTAACCCAAGGGAAGAAGGTCACGTTGATCGGCTGGGAACACGCGCCGCAGCTCGAAGAGCTGCAGAAAAAAGTCTTCGAAGCTTATGGCTTTCCGAAAGCCCAGGCGTTGGGGTCGAAGTAGGCGTGACACGGTGAAATGAATGAAGAGTAATTACTCATGAGCGAAAAACTCAATCTTACTAAACAACTGAGCGAATACATCGCCGGCGCGCGGGCAGCCGAGTTGCCGAGCGCCATCGTCGAGCGAGCAAAGATTCATATTCTCGATGCGCTCGGCGCGATCGTGTCGGGCTCGTTGCTCAAGCCAGGGCGGTTGATCGTCGACTTCGTCCGCACGCAGGGCGGCGCGCCGCAGGCGAGTGTGTTTGCGACCGAGCTAAGAACCAGCGCAATACATGCCGCGTTTGCCAATGGTGTCATGGCTCATGCGGACGAGACCGATGACACGCATTTCCCCACCGTGACTCATCCGGGCTCGGTTGTGGTTCCGAGCGCCTTCGCACTTGCCGAGAAGGAGCAGAGCAGCGGAGGGGATTTCATTACGGCTGTGGTGTTGGGTTACGACGTGATGTGCCGGGTGAGCAAGACGTTGGACCGCAAGTGGATGCAGGATCGCTGCATTCACGCGGGCTCGATCTCGGCCGGCTTTGGCGCGGCGGCGACGGCAGCAAGAATCCTGCGGCTCTCCGCCAAGCAAGCGCGTTATGCGCTGGCGTTCGCCGGCACCCAAGCGTCGGGACTGACCACCTGGCGCGACGACCCGGAACATAGCGACAAAGCGCTCTGCCACTCCGGCATTCCGGCGCGTAACGGCGTGTCGGCGGCGCTCTGGGCACAGGGCGGGCTGACTGCGACGGAAGATATTTTCGAAGGGCCGGAAAATATTATTTATGCGTTTGCCGAGGAGGCCCATCCGGAGGAGCTAACGCGTGAGTTGGGGTCTCGCTACGAGATTCTCGACACCGGCATCAAAATATTTCCCGCGGGTCAGCCCATGCAGGCGACACTGACGGGTTATTTCCGCTTGGTAAAAGAACATGGGTTGAAGGGCCGGGAAGAGATTCAAAAAATCATCGTGCGCTTGCCCGAGTCGCAATCGCGCACGATCAACGACCGGCACATGCCGGATATCAATTGCCAATATCTGCTCGCGGTCGCCATGCTTGACGGCAAGATCGATTTTCACAACTCGCACGACTTCGAGCGCATGCACGATCCGCAGGTGTTGGAATTGAAGAAGCGTGTTGAGATCGTTGCCGATGCCGAGCTTACCCGCATACACCCCGCGGTGCGCGCCGGCATCGTCGAGATCGTAACCTTCGATGGCCGCCAATTTAAGCTATTAATCGACCGCACGCCCGGCGCACCCTACAATCCGCTCTCGCCCGCCGAGATCGAAGAAAAGTTCCTGTCGCTCAGCGTGCCAGTTCTCGGACAGGACAAATCAGCCGCGGTGGCGCAGAGGGTTAGCAATCTCGAACAGCTCGCCGATATGAGCGAGCTGGGCAACTTCTTAAGAAGAGAGAATTAGCCGCAGAGAACGCAAAGTTCGCAAAAAGGAATCCGATTTGTCGGGGCAACCCTCCGTGGTGGCCCTTCCGCTTCTTCTCTTATTCGGGTTGGCTTGCTTCTCAAGGCGAACGGACGATCGGAGCTTTTAAGTACCGACGAAGTTCTCTTCTAACCATTACTCTATCATTCCATTACTCCAATCCCATCCCCTAATCCGGCAACGCTTGACCTTTGGTCTCGCGGGCATACGCGAGAACCACGAGACCGAGCAAGTAGACCAATCCTACAATCGCGATAGCCGGCGCGAAGGAGCCGTAGGCGGAGACGATGGCGCCGGTCGCGAAGGGCGCGACAGCGGAGAAAAAGCGCGCGAAGTTGTAGCAAAACCCTTGCGCGGTGGCGCGGATCGCCGTCGGGAACAGCTCGGGGAAATAAATCGCAAAGCCGGTAAAAACTCCGCCGGCAAAGAATCCCATGATCGGTGAGACCAGTACAGCCTGAGTAAAATTTTGTGCCAATAAGAATGTCGTCGGCACCGATAACGACGCGCCCAAGAAATAGTAGTAGAGCGCGCGTTTGCGGCCGTAGCGATCGGCTATGAAGGGCAGCGCCAAGCAGCCGAACATGCCGCCGAAGTTGAGCACGCTAGTGATCAAGCTGACTTGTGGAATCACGGCGCGCGGCCCTTGGGCCTGAAGCATCGCGCTGATCCAGCTCGGCACCCACTGAATCGCGCCTTGATAGCCGAAAGTGGCGACCACCGCCATGGCAGTGCAGACCAGAACGTCACGGCGCAAAGAACCGGTAAAGAGCCCGGAGTGAGGATTCTTCGCGCTTTTCGCTTTGACCCAACGCTCGGGCTCTTCTAGCGACCTACGAATGTAGAAGGCCGCCACGGCGGGCAACACGCCGAGAGCAAATACCCAGCGCCATCCGTATGGACCGATAAAAAGATAAAGCATCGAGGCAAGAAAAAAACCGATGCCGCCCGATGCTTGCATGATGCCCGCCGCTTTGGCGCGCGACTTTGCCGGCCAGCTCTCGGCGATCAGCGCGGCGCCGGCGGCCCATTCGCCGCCGATTCCCAGGCCGGTCAAGAATCGGAAGATGGCCAACTGCCACCAGTTGGCTGCGATACCGCAAAGCGCGGTGAAGGTCGCGTAGATTAAGATGGTAATCGCCATGGTTTTGGCGCGGCCATAACGATCCGCGATGGGTCCGAAAATCAGCCCGCCGAGCGCCCAGCCGATCATGAAAATGCTCAGCACGATGCCGCCGTACCAGCCGATGACGGCGCTCTCGGTGGTGCCGAGTAAGTCGCTCATGGCGGGGAACAGAATGATGGCGTAGAGATAGCCGTCCATGATGTCTAGCGCCCAGCCCAGGCAGGCGCAGAGGAGCACACGCCACTGATAGGTCGTCAGTTCTTGATACCACTTGGAATCCGCCATGATTTTCGCTCAAGTGCCACAAACCTAGGGCAAAGGCAATGAAAAATGTACGTGGGATGCGCGACTGTGCTGGGCTTTCTTTATTTAAAATAGGTCATTGACTCGATTACCGCCGGTGATTACACTCGATCTACTTAGAATCTTATTCGTAGGAGGATAGCTTCCGATGTCTACTCGTAAACGTGGGATGTTTCTGATGGCAGTTGGTCTGTTCGCCGTTATCGGTCTATCGCAAGTCATCCTGGAGAACTTGGCGGATGCCCGCGCCGGCGGTGGCCGTTCCTTTGGTTCGCGCGGTTCGCGCAGTTATCAAGCACCGAGCCGGCCGGCGCAACCCTCTCAGCCGCGGCGCGACGCGACGGCCCAGCAGGCGCAGCAGCCGGCGTCGATGATGCCGCAATCGGGTGGTTTTATGCGTGGCCTCGGCACCGCGGTACTCGGCGGATTCTTAGGCTCGATGCTTTTTTCCGGTCTGGCCAACGCGACCGGCATGGGCGGTTTGGGGGGCGGTTTGGGCGGCAGCGGCTTTGGCATGGTAGAAATCCTGCTCTTCGGCGGCTTGGCGTATTTCATATATCGTAAATACAAATCGTCCCAGGCCGCGGCGGCGCCGGGTTACGGCTCGATGCAGTATCAAGACGCGCAGTCTCAGGTGCCGCCTGCGTCGAGTTATTCCAATACTCCGCTGGTTCAGGAGCCGTTGCCGTTCAACGGTATCGACTATCGATCGTTGACGATGATGGACCGGACCTTCGATCCCAATCTGTTTGTGAAAACAGCCCAGGACATTTTCTTCAAAGTCCAGGGCGCCTGGAACAAGCAAGACACCGGCGCACTGCGCATGCTCTGTGGCGCGGAGTTGCTGAAGAGCTGGGAAGAAGAGTTGGCGCAGCAGAAACTGCGTGGGCACAAAAACCGCTTGGACAATATCGCGCTGCGCGAAAGCGAGATCACCGAAGTGTGGACTGAAAGCGGCGAAGATTTTATCACGGTGAGACTGTTCGCTAACTTGCTCGACTACACGGCCGACGACAGGGGCACTGTAGTTAGCGGCAGCGATACGGAGCCGGTACAGTTCCAAGAGTTCTGGACATTCACCCGCCCGGTCGGGCCGAATACGTGGAAGTTGACGGCGGTGCAGCAGGCATAGTTTAGATAAAGTTGTGCAATGCTAACCGGCAGCGCAGTTCGTTCTGCGCTGCCGGTTTTTTTTGACTGGACGACAGAGGTTAGTTGCTGGCGCTGACCTGCTTACGCAACGACGGCTTCTTTGAACGGCGTGTGGCTCGGGATTTTAGGCACGCGGGTGCGCGGGTTGCCGTTTACGCCGGTGTTGCCGGCGCCGAGCAGCAGCATTCTTCCCGTGCCAGTGTTGCAAAGCTGGTAAGACTCGCCGGACTGAAGCAGCACGGTGTCGTGCTGTTTCAGCACGAACGCTTTGTGCGGCGTGCGCACGGTGCACTCGCCTTCTAGACACATGAAAATATGATCGTCGTTTTCATGATAGTGCATGTCGTCCTGCTGGTTGGGCTCGCAGTTGATCACCCAGAAATAAGCGAGATCGGTGCGCCAGAGACTTAAGTGGTTGATCTCGGGGTGGGCGTCGGCTTCCTGTATCGGGTTTTTCATCTCGACCATGACATTCCTCCTTGTTTATTTTAAATCAGTTCAATTCGTTCCAGTCGTTCAAAACGTTCCAGCGGTTCGGATGTGGACATCAACCATGCGCTCTTGGCGGGCGCTCTTTGGGTTTCACCAACCGGCCATGGGTGCCGTCGCAGTAGGGGTGATCTTTCGATTTCCAGCAGCGGCAGATGGCGATGGTTTCAGGTTGGTCAAATTCCAACACGGTAGGTTGGATGTTCGTCGCGGCATGGGAGCCGTCGCAAAACGGCAACGTTTTGCTGCGCGTGCAGCGGCAATAGGCGACGCTTTTCGATTCTTGCCTGACAACCGTCGGTTCGATCAGGTCTTCATAGGATAGTGGCATTATTTCTCCTTCCAATAAAAGCGTTCCACTCGTTCAAGCCGTTCAAAACGTTCCATTCGTTTAGGACGGTTCAAAAGTTCAACGGTTCAATGTTCAGGTCATTGTCCGCGTCGTAATAGTCTTAGCGCATTTCGTCCAAAGATATCCGCCCGCTCGTCATCGGTCAATGGGAGTTCCTCAATGATTTGCTTCGCGCGCGGCAGGAGCGGCAAAAGCGGCGGCGCGTCGCTGCCGAAGAGCAACTGCTTGGCGCCGATGGTTTGATAAGCGCACATGATGGCGGGCGGATGATACGCGACCGTGTCCATGTAGAGCTTTTTCAAATACTCGCTCGGCTTCTTGGTGATCAGCATCGGCTCGTAGGGGCCCAAGCCCGAAGCTTGGTCGCCGAGCTCGTAGGCGTAGTCCATGCGGCCGATGACATCGCAGATACCGCCGCCGAGATGGCAGCCGACGAATTTAAGATCGCCGTGCCGCTCGAAGACG
>Ga0206224_1000020_pt1 | contig 10470 bp, 10 predicted proteins | sample MancosA1_FD_155446 | JGI IMG/M metagenome (GOLD analysis project Ga0206224, IMG submission 155446) | Subsurface sediment microbial communities from Mancos shale, Colorado, United States - Mancos A1 | ecosystem: Environmental > Terrestrial > Deep subsurface > Rock core/Sediment | place: USA...
GGGCATGGCGCCCTATGGTGAGCCGCGCTACGTCGACAAAGTTGAAAAGTTGATTCGCGTCGATAACGACGGCAGTTTTCGCTTGGACATGGATTACTTTTCATACCACTATTCGCCGACGCAAGCGTTCACTGCCAAGTTTGTCGGGCTATTCGGGCCGCCGCGCCAGCCCGAGTCTTATTTTTTTACCAAATCGAGCGGCTATCCGACTTACTTCGGCGCCAAGCCGGGGAATTTCGATGACTTAACCAAGCGCAACGAATACTACGCTGATATTGCGGCGAGCATTCAGCGCGTGACCGAAGAGATCTTGCTCAAGATGGTTAACGCGCTTCATCGCGAAACCGGTCAGCGCCGTCTGTGCATGGCTGGCGGCGTGGCGCTTAACAGCGTCGCTAATGGCCGCTTACTCAAGGAAACGGCCTTCGAAGAACTTTACATCCAACCCGCGGCGGGCGACAGCGGCGCCGCGGTGGGCGCGGCGCTCTATGCCTATCATATGTTGCTCGGCCAGCCGCGCCGCTTCGTCATGGACCATGCTTACTGGGGCAAAGGTTTTGACGACGGTGCGATCCACGACACTCTGGCAGCACAGAATATTCGCGCCGAGGATTTTAGCGACGACGAAAAACTTTTGGACCGCGTCGCCGATTGGCTCAGCCAAGGCAAAGTCGCCGGCTGGTTTCAGGGCAAGTTTGAATGGGGGCCGCGGGCCCTCGGCCACCGTAGCATCATCGCCGATCCGCGCCGTGAAGAGATGAAAGACGTGGTCAATACCAAGATAAAATTTCGCGAACCCTATCGCCCGTTCGCGCCTTCGGTATTAGAGGACCGCGCCAGCGAGTTCTTCGACTTCTCCGAGCCGGGGCGCCACTATCCGAACCGCTTCATGCTTTACGTTGTCGACGTCAAGGACGACGCCAAAGCAAAACTGCCGGCGGTCACCCATGTCGACGGCAGCGCCCGCTTGCAAACCGTGCGGCAAGACACCGCGCCGCGCTATTACCGGCTGATCGAAAAATTCGGCCAAGCCACCGGCGTGCCGGTGCTGCTCAACACCTCGTTTAACCTGCGCGGCGAACCGATCGTCACCAGCCCGGCCGATGCGCTCAAGACTTTTTACAACAGCGGCCTCGACTTCTTGGTCTTGGGTAACTGCATCGTTGCAAAAGAGCCGTGAAGCAGATTGTCCAAAAAATCGCGCTCGCCTGCGCCGGGATATTTTTCACCCTGGCGCTGTGCGAAGGTTTGCTTTGGCTAGCACCGCAAAAGTTGCTGCCGCCGCGGCTGCAAGAGCTGACCAAACGGATGGCACTTTACCGCGGCACCGACGGCATGTTCATCGCCGACTCGGAACTGCTCTTCAAAATCCGCCCGAACTACGACGCCGTCGTCGACCACCCCGACTACCATGTGCGGGTAAGAACTCATCTCAATCTTGACGGCATTGGTTTTCGCGGCGGCAGTTCAGGCGGGCCGGCATGGGCCGCGGCGGTGGGCGATTCGTTCACCTTCGGCGTCGGTGTCGATCAGGAAGACACTTGGGTTTACCGTTTGGCGCAAGCGCTCGGCCGCGAGATCGTCAATCTCGGTATTCCTGCTCAAGGTCCGCCGCAATATACCCGGGTGCTCAAGCGCTATGCGTTGCCGATTCGTCCGAAGGTGGTCTTTTACGGTTTTTATTTTAACGATCTCGACACCGCCAATCGGTTTTATCGCCAGCAGCGGACACTGATTCCGGTGAGCCGTTATCTGCGGCAATACTCGGTGCTTTACAATTTAGTCGGTGACAGCCGCGCCGCCGTCGCGCAAGCGCCGGCACAGTCGGATGGCGACGGCGCTGAACCCAACAGTGATGTGGCGGCGATCCGCCGATCACTGGAACGACAGAAGCGAAACTTCGAGCCGCGCTGGCAACTGACGGTGAAGGAGTTGGACGAGGCGCTTGAAGCGAGCCGGGAAGCGAAAATCGAATTGGTGATGCTCTATTTGCCGTCGCGCTGGGAAGTTAATTGGGAGTCGATCAAAGCGCAGAATCAATTACCGGACTCCTTAGATATCGACAGACTGAGGCGAACCGTTATAGAGTACTGTGGCGCGCGCAAGATCGCTTGCTTCGATCTGACTCCGGCGCTCAAGCGAGAGGCGCAACAGGGTAAGCGGCTTTATTTTCCCATCGACGGCCACTGGAACAAGGAAGGCAATCGTATCGTTGCTGAAACACTGCAAAAATTTTTAAGCGCAAGAGGATTGGCCGGATGAATTTTATCGCTCAATTAAAAGCTCGTTTCGCGATCATGGGCGAGCTGATCGCTTTTCTCTGGTTACGCCGCTTGTGGTGGATGATCCCGATGGTGCTCGTGTTGCTAGGCTTTGGCTTGCTGATTATCTTCACCCAGAGCAGCGCGCTGGCGCCGTTTCTGTATCCGCTGTTTTGAATTTGACGCGTCGAATCAGCCGCTTGTCAGAGCAAGTGCATTTGTTGTTGGCTACGCTGCTTGCAGCGTGGACCATTAAATGGGGTTTCCCAAGGGGGGCGAGCATCCCGTTGGTCTATCTTGCTTGGGCCGGGATCAATACCGCGGCCGCGAAGTGGCTTCGTTTATCCCTAATTCCGCAGTTGAAAGTGACGTGAAGAGCGAGGTGCAAGCCTTGCGTCGCGAAGGCAAAGCGGTTCTACCTCTAAGCGGCCCGCGAGCATGGGTGCAATCTGTGGATTCATCAAGCGCTATGCGACGGCTGGCTGAAAAGTAAAAACGACTTTGAAACATTACCGTTGGGTGCCTTCGCGACTCCAGGCTCACAGCTCGCTCAACCGAGGTTTTGACTTCAACTGCGGAATTCGGGTTTATTTGGCTGCTTCATTTGATTCGCCACAAATGGATTGTGTGATAGTGCAGATAACCGCCTAGTTTTTTCTCCGGTTCTGGCAGCTTGTCCGTCTTATCCGGTTCCCAGCCTTCGATGCCAAAATCGTGGGCGACGATGCGGGCGCCGGGCTTCAAATATTTCTTGAAGCTCGGTTTCATCGCTTCGTTGAACCACGGCAGCATGTAAAGCGTCACCACCGTCGCTTTCGAAATGTCGGCCTTGAGAGCGTCTTCGGCGCGGAATTCGACAAGATGGCTGACGCCGGCGGCTTTGGCGTCCTTGCGCGCTTTGGCGAGCAGCAAGCTGTCCATTTCGATACCGACTGCGCGCACGCCGTATTTCTGCGCGGCGCGGATGACGATCCGGCCGTCACCGCTGCCGAGATCGTAAACGATATCGCCCTTATTGACTTCGGCGAGTTCGAGCATCTTATCGATGACTTCGATGGGTGTGGGAACAAAGGGAATTTCTTCTGGGAAATTCGCGCCGGCGCTAGCGCCTAGAAACATGAGCGTCCAACCCATTACTACGGTCGCGAAAAGTGTTTTCATGTGGCCTTTCATAGCACGCGGCGTGGACAGCTGGAAGCAGCGGCAGTAGGCGAGGTGACGAGAAACCGTTGTCGATTCGGTTTGCGCGAACGGCCGATTGTTTGTGATTTGGCGGAAAATTTGGCTATATGAGGAGATGCAGATTCACATCCCAGACAACTCTATAAAGCGCCCACCGCTATCGTTACCGTTTCACTACGGCTGGTTCGTCATATCGCTGTGTTTTTTGACGACGTTGACCAGCGCCGGGGTGCGTTCGTCGCCGTCGGTGCTCATCCATCCACTGGAAGCGGAATTTGGCTGGAGCCGGACACTGATCGCGTCGACTGTGAGCATAAATCTGCTGCTTCTCGGCGTCGCCGCTCCGGTGAGCGGCTGGCTCATCGACCGTATTGGGCCACGCATGGTGATGCTGGGTAGCTTGACGATGCTGATCCTCGGAGTCAGCGGCACGATGGCGATGACCGAGTTTTGGCAGTTTTTTTTGGTCTGGGGAATCATCGTCGGCATCGGCGCTGGTGGTGTCGGTTCCGTCTTGACGGCCACGGTTGGCAATCGTTGGTTTGTTGCTAAGCGCGGCCTCGCTCTTGGCATTCTTGGCAGCGCCAATTCGACTGGGCAGATTATTTTCTTGCCGCTGTTCATGGCGATGATCCAGTTTGCCGGCTGGCGTATGGGTTCCATGACTTTGATTGTCGTCGCGGTCATTTTGCTGCCGCTGATTTTTCTTTTTATGCGCGACGATCCATCGGAGGTCGGTTTGGAACCCTACGGCGCCGGTGATCCCAAGGCGCTAGCGGGCGGCGCGACTTCGCTGCGCGGCATGCCGGCGAAGAATGCCACGATCACGGCTCGCGAAGTGATCAGTCACCCGACATTTTGGCTGCTTTGTAGTAGCTTCTTTGTTTGCGGAGGCACCGCTAATGGACTGATCGGTGTTCACCTGATTCCGCATGAGATCGAGATCGGGATTCCACAGATCGCCGCCGCGTCAGTGCTTGGCTTGATGGGTGCTCTCAATATCGTCGGCACCATTTTTTCGGGTTGGATGATCGATAAAGTGCAGCCGCACAAATGGCTGGCGCTGGTTTATGCGCTACGCGGCTGTTCGCTGCTGCTTTTGCCATTTGCGCGCGATTATTTCGGGCTGGTGATTTTCGCGATCATCTACGGTTTGGACTGGTTCGCCACGGTGCCGCCGTCGATGGCGATCACCGCGGATACTTTCGGTCGGCACAACGTCGGCAAAGTTTACGGTTGGATTTTCATGTCGCATCAGATCGGCGCGGCGATCATGGCGTCGGCGGCGGGCGCCGTGCGCACTCATCTGGGTAATTACGACATCGCCTTTTTTGCCGGCGGCATCATTGCGATGATCGCCGCGATCTGTGCCCTAAACATCCAGTCGCAGACGAAGGAAGCCGCGCCGCCGCCGGTGGGCGCGCAGCCGGCGGGAGCGTAGGCGAGGCGTTAGCCTCGCGGTTTCGAGTTTCGGGTTTAGGGTCGGGCATCGAAAACCTTTCTCTCGCCAAGACGCAAAAACGCCAAGGTCGGAATATTGCTTTTCTTACCTTTGCGCCTTGGCGTCTTTGCGCGAGATATTCCGATTAAATTTTTTTGCGCCCTTTGCGTTCTTTGCGGCTAGCATCCTTGCCTAGTCCGATTCGGTGAAATTCGAAACGCGCCATTGGTTTCCTTCCAGGCGCGCGGTGATGAGCCACTTACGGGTGAACGCCGTGCCGTCATCGGATTGAATTCTTCCTTCGTACAAGTAAGTCGACCGTTTCTCGCTCTCGCTTTTTTCCAATAATTTGTAGTTGACCTTCGGTTTCTGCGTCGACGCGTCGATCTGCTGGCCGGTGGTGAGGCGGATTTCTTCATTAAGTTTAGCCAGGGCAACGCTCACTGCGTAGTGCTTAGCCTTCGGCAAATCGAAATTGACATAGTGCTGATCGACGAACTCCTCGGCGACTCCTTGAGCCGTGTTGATATCGCGGCCGCAGGCGGTTAGCAGCAGCAATGGAAAACAAACCAAAGCCAAGAGAAACTTCATTTCGATTGACTACCTTACATGATCCGTCAGCCAATCCAACGCCTCGTGCATCGCGCGCTGCATGATGATTGGATCGGACAAATGATGATCGCCGTCTTTAAGAATCGATAGCCGCTTTGAACTCGTCAGGCAGCCATGCAACTCATGGGCTTCCGCCACCGCAACGACTTCGTCGGCGTCGCCATGGAGGATCAGCACGGGGCAGCGAATCTTTCGCGCGGCGCCGGGAACATCGATACTTTCCAAGTCTTCGAGCATCGTTACATTGAGACGTTGACCGTTGAAACGGGTGTAGCCGCGCCTGCGCCAGCGTTCCAGGCCGGCTGGGGGTAATACTCGCTTGGGAAAATTCTCCGGATGAAGCGGCGCCGCTAGTGTGACCAAGGCGGCGACTTGAGGCTCTGCCGCCGCGAACATGAGCGCGACGGTTCCGCCCATGCTTGAGCCGAAGATCGCTATTTTTCCGTCATGACGATTACGCATTAGCGCATAAGCCGCCCGGAGATCCTCGACCTCGCCGCTGTAAGTAATGTCTTCGAACTTGCCGCTCGATTCGCCGACGTAGCTGAAATCGAAACGCAGCGTCAGGATTCCACGCTGGGCCAATTGCTGGCTGAGAAAGATCAGCTTCGTGCTATTCTTATCCGACTCCATGCCGTGGCAAAGAATTGCGGCGCCGGCCAAATTGCTTTTCGCCGGATGATGCAGCATGCCGACCAGCGTGTCACCGTGCGAGTTAGAAAATGAGATTGGTTCTTCGTCCACGATAGCGACACGCTTAACACGATTCCAATATGACAGGAAGAATGATTCAAACGATTGCGTCTCGGTGTCTGATTCGCAGGGTGTGGCCGCGTGAAAGCCATTTGACACGCTCGGTGCGTCGGTGATCGAACGGCTTACAAGTTAGCCCGTGCGGGCTTTGTTGGTAGAAGATTGGTGATGAAAAGCAAAATACAAAATTTTTGGTGTCGAAACCTTGAGCGTCAGGCGGCACGCTGGGACTCTTCGATCTCTATTTTGAGTCTTGCGCCCAAGGCGGCGGCGACCTTTTCAAGAGTCTTCAGCGAATAGTTCTGATAGTTTGGGTTTTCCAGCCGTGAGATTCCTGCCCGGGTGGTTCCGACTTTTTCCGCCAGTTGTGCCTGGGTTAGACCCCGTTGTTCCCTCAACTCGGCGATCCGCTGAGCAAGTCTCAAACGGCCCAGTTCGTCATAATAGACTTTCTGAAATTTCGCTTGCTCCGCTCCGACGTTGAATCTATAAGGGGCGATTCGTTTGTTTTTCATTTTAAAACCTCCGTCATGCGAATTGACGCGATCTGCAGTTCTCTGCGCGGCGTCTTCTGGCTTTTCTTGGTGAATCCATGCAGTAGCACGATCACGCCGCCGGGCTTAAAGCAGTAGAAAATACGAGCAGATTTTACGCGCAACTCAAATAGTCCGTTCCCTAAGCTGCAAGCAAGCAGCTTACGAACACAACGTCAGAAGATGGAGTCGATCGCCACGCCAACTAGCTGCCGACCGCTGTTTGCAAGGAAGAACGAGAAGCGTGGCGCTTATTCCCCGTTCTCCCGTGGTGACACTGAGAAACTGGTTAACCGGGACGGAGCCAAGGATGCTGAGGAGCAACGGCTTAACATCAGGATGTTCTTCAATTCCCGGCAACGGCATCTCCCGGGAGGCGGTCGCGTGATGGGAATAATTAAGAACCGTCAGACCTGTTGCGCGCTGCGTCTTAGGATCGACCCGGAGCAAGATTTGGTCCGAGAGCTGATAGCCGGTGGATGCAGCGGGCTGCCCAAAGGTAACGTAGAGGATATCCCCGTCGGGATCGTAGCTGATGCGGGTTGCCCTCATCGGTTCTCACCTCCTGTGCCGAAATATCTGGTAAGCGGTCACGATAAAATTGCGTCCCTTCGACGTCGCTCAGGGCATGCTTTGCGCGAGTTGGAAAATGAGATTCGTTCCGTGTCGATCATTTTGTCGCTTGATCGAATATCACAAGTTTGGCGTTGCCAAAAGCACGGCTGTGCATGAAAAGCGTTGTCAATTATCTGTCCTGACCAGGTTTCTTTAGAATGACAGCGTCGTGTGTTATGATCGATATCACTTGTGGAAGAATCGATCAGACAATTTACGAACTATCTCCGTAACGAGCGCAATGCTTCTCCCCACACGCTGCGCAATTATCTGAGCGACTTGGCGCAGCTGCAAGCCTTCTTGCTGGAGCGCGAGTTGTGCCTGGATTCTAACACTGCGGTCGTTGTCGGCAAGATCGACATTCACGCCGTGCGCGCATTTCTCGCCTCGTTGACCAAGGATCGTAAGAAGAGTTCTATCGGGCGCAAGGTGGCGGCGCTGAAAAGCTTCTTTCGCTTCTTGCTCTCGACCAAGCAGATCGAGAAAGATCCCTTACTGCTGATTCAATCGCCCAAGCAGGAAAAGCCGCTGCCGACTTTTCTCTCCGTCGACGACGCGTTTCAGCTGTTGGGTGGGATCAAGATCGAGAGCGGACTCGATGTCCGCGACCTGGCGGTTCTCGAAGTGTTCTATTCCACCGGGATTCGGGTGAGCGAGCTGGTTGGGCTTAACTGGGCCGATATCGATATTCAACTCGGCATTGTTCGCGTCACGGGCAAAGGATCGAAAGAACGAATCGTACCGATTGGCAAAGTTGCGTTGGAGGCGCTAGAGCAATACAGTCACGAGCAGCGCAAACGGTGGAGTTTCCCCTGCAAAGGCGCGACGGCGGTGTTTCTCAACAACCGCGGCGAGCGAATCACGACGAGGAGCGTGGCGCGTATCGTCGAGAAACATTTGAAGCTTGCTGGCATCCCAATCAAGATGGGGCCGCATGGCTTGCGCCATAGTTTCGCCACCCATTTGCTCAACGGCGGCGCCGATTTGAGAGTGATTCAGGAGCTGCTCGGCCACGCGAGCTTGTCGACGACGCAGCGTTATACGCATTTGAACTTGGATCAGTTGACGGCAGTTTACGATAAGGCGCACCCGCGCGCGTGAGAAGAAACAGTCGAGGATGGAAGATGGAGGATAGAAGATCGCGATTCTCAATTCTCGATCCTCTATCTTCGACCCGAATTTAGTTATGTTTGAAGGAACGACCATATTAGCGATTCGCCACGGCGGCAAAGTTGTCGTCGTTGGCGATGGGCAAGTCAGTTTAGGCCAGACCGTGATGAAGCATAGCGCGCGCAAGGTGCGTAAGCTCCATCACGACCGCGTGATCGCCGGCTTTGCCGGCGCGACGGCGGATGCGTTTACGCTGTTCGAGAAGTTCGAGGCCAAGCTCGAACAGTTCAACGGCAACTTAAAGCGCGCGGCGGTGGAACTCGCCAAAGATTGGCGCACGGACCGCGTACTCAGGCGGCTCGAGGCGTTGCTGATCATCGCCGATGTCACCGACCTACTGGTTATTTCCGGCGCCGGCGACGTGATCGAGCCAGACGACGGCGTAATCGCCATCGGCTCGGGCGGCAATTACGCATTGGCGGCGGCGAGGGTATTGGTTAAGCATACCCAGCTAGATGCCCGCGTGATCGCCGAAGAGGCGATGAAAGTGGCGGCGGGGATCTGCGTTTACACCAACGAGCAGCTCACCTTTGAAGAACTGCCCTAGGCCTCGCTGCGCTCGGCATTTCAGATTACAGATTTCAGATTTCAAAGCGAGGACGCGGGGACCGATGGGTGATTCGGATTTGCCCTGCCGTGATTCTCGTGCTCAAAATGATTGCATTTCCTGGCGAAATTGCTAGGAGTTATTATTCTCATGAACAACGAAGTGAAATCTGCTGCACCCGACTCCATTTCGTTGCCGGCGCCGGTTATGACGCCGCGGGAAATCGTCTCGGAGCTCGACCGCTACATCGTCGGCCAGAGGGATGCCAAGCGGGCGGTGGCGATCGCCCTGCGCAATCGCTGGCGGCGCCAGTTGGTGCCGGAGGATTTGCGCGACGAAATCGCGCCGAAAAATATCATCATGATCGGCCCGACGGGAGTCGGTAAGACTGAGATCTCGCGCCGCCTGGCCAAACTGGCCCAGGCGCCGTTTATCAAGGTCGAAGCATCGAAGTTTACCGAGGTGGGTTATGTCGGCCGCGATGTCGAGTCGATCATCCGCGACTTGACTGATCTCGCCGTCAACATGGTGAAAGAGGAAGAAAAGCAGAAAGTCGAAATCAGAGCCCGCGAAGTCGCCGAAGAGCGGGTGCTCGATTTGCTGTTGCCTCCCTCGGCGGGCGACGGCGATAGTGAGCCGGTCGACGCGGCGCGACTGCAAGGCACGCGCGACAAGCTCAAAAAGATGCTGCGCGACGGTAAGATGGAGGACCGCTTCGTCGATATCGAAATGACCCAGTCGGCGATGCCGATGATCGAAGTGCTGACGCCCCAGGGCATGGAGGGGATGGAATTCAATCTCAAAGAGATGTTTTCCAACCTGATGCCGAAGAAAACCAAAAAGAAGACCGTGAAGATTCCCGAAGCGTTGGAGATTCTCACTCAGGAAGAAGCGAGCAAGCTGGTCGACATGGACAAAGTCACCGGCGAGGCGGTGCGCCGTGTCGAGCAGTCGGGCATTGTCTTCTTGGACGAGATCGACAAGATCGCCGGGCGCGATTCTATGCAAGGTCCCGATGTCTCGCGCCAAGGCGTACAGCGCGATTTGTTGCCGATCGTCGAAGGTTCGACGGTCAACACCAAGTACGGCATGGTCAAGACCGATCATATTTTGTTCATCGCCTCGGGGGCGTTTCACATCGCCAAGCCCTCCGATTTGATCCCTGAGTTCCAGGGCCGCTTTCCGATCCGGGTCGAGTTGAGTTCGCTCAGCAAAGAGGATTTCGTGCGAATTCTCACCGAGCCGAAGAACGCTCTAATCAAGCAGTACGAAGCCCTGCTCGAAACCGAAGGGGTGCATCTCAAGTTCGCCGCCAATGCGATCGAAGAAATCGCGCTGATCGCGTCCAATGTGAAC
>Ga0206224_1000021_pt1 | contig 10278 bp, 8 predicted proteins | sample MancosA1_FD_155446 | JGI IMG/M metagenome (GOLD analysis project Ga0206224, IMG submission 155446) | Subsurface sediment microbial communities from Mancos shale, Colorado, United States - Mancos A1 | ecosystem: Environmental > Terrestrial > Deep subsurface > Rock core/Sediment | place: USA...
CCATGGATCCGCTGTTTCTCGGTTGCTCTTTATTAAGAATTTCTTTCGTCCACTACGCGATGGATATTTTCGGCTACTACGGCCACGCGCTGGTCGGCGTGCCGGTGGGTTTAGTTTTGATCGCGTTTGGCTACCGCCGCCGGGATCGGCATTTCAAACTGGCCGGCTTCGCCGTGCTACTGTCCATCGCCAGCGCGGGATTGCTCACCGAAGTTCTCAAACATGTCTTTCAGATGCCGCGGCCGAGGTCGTACGGCAGTTACGGTTTTCCCTCGGGCCATTCCGGCACAGCCTTCGCGCTCGCGTCCGCGCTAAGCGTTTCGTTCCCTGCCCTCACGCCGCTGTATTTTCTCCTGGCGACTTTTACCGGTATATCGCGGCTCTATTTTCGCGCGCACTTTTTGATTGACGTGATTGTCGGCGGCTTATTGGGCGCTCTCACGGGATTCCTGATCACCCGCAAAATCGTCACACCGGCGCATTTCCCGCGGCCATCATGGACTCGCCGCATCGGCTGGTGTGGCGTCGCCACCCTAGCGCTATCAGCGATCGGTTTTTTTTCCGTCATCGAAACTCAAGTCCGCTCTTTCAGAATTGCCGAGGCGCCACATCAAGGAGGTTCTTCGGTAACGGTATCGTTCGATTTTGGCACGCCGGAGGTAAGACGGATTTTGGGCAGCGGCTGGTCGTCAGACGAGCTCTGGAAAGATGGCAAGCAATCGGTGGTCTGGGCCGAGGGGCCAGGCTCGGACATGAGCGCGCTATTTCCTGCCGCGGCCGGATACCGCTGGCGCCTCAATCTATTTCCTTTCACAGGCCGAGGGCCCGCTTGCCAAGTGGTGGAAGTAAGAGTGAACAAAACTTCCGTCGTCAAAATGCTGCTGGAGCAAGGCTGGCACTGGTATGAGTTCGACGTTCCCAAAGGCGTGATTCAAAGCGGCAACAATGAGGTGCAGTTTTTATTTAACTTCTCCGACTCGCCCAAAGCCCATCATAAGAGCGCTGATGTTAGGCGTTTAAGCGTTGCCTTCGATAGGCTCGAAGCAATGCCACAGAGCTAGAAGATTTCCGTTTGGCCGCCGGGTCACGTAAGGCGAAGGTGAAATTCGAATTTGCCTTTCACCCCTACCGGCGTCGTTTCCGATATTGCCAACGGTCCAACAGCCGAGGAAAGCAGCGATGGATGAGCCACAGTGCGCGGGCATGCAATGTAGACACGACCAAGCCTTCATTTTTCCGAATCGCCCGCACCGCCCGGAGTGCGACGAACTCCGGCGATACCGCCAAGTTGGACGCCAGGTTCAAACGACTCATGAGCCGGCCGCCTCTTTCGGCGGCGGCGATCAGATCGGTCTGCACCAAGCCTGGACAAAAGGCGGTAATTCCTAGTCCGCGTGGCCCGTATTCCAAGCGCAGCGATTGGCTGAAGCCGACCAATGCGAACTTCGCCGTCTGATAAGCGGCCAAGCGCCGTTTAGGAACCAAACCATAGATGCTGCAAACGTTTAAGATGTGCGCATCCGGACGCTCTAAAAGCAACGGTAAGAACAACCGCGTTAATGTGATAGGCGCGGTTAAATTGACCGCCAAAACTTCCGCCCACTGCTGATCTGAAATTTTTTCCGTGGCGCCGTAATACATGATCCCGGCATTGTTAACCAGAATATCGATGCCGCCCCAAGTTTTAAGCACTTCGTCAAACGCGGACCGGATCTCGTCCGCGCGGCTCAGGTCGCAACGCCGTGCCATCACGTCGACGCCACAACTGCGCGCCTCAGCGCTGACGGATTCTAGAGTGAGTTCATTGATCTCGAGCAGCCAAAGATGAGTGCCTTGGCGTGCCAGCTCGAGCGCAATCGCCCGGCCGATGCCTGAGCCTGCCCCGGTTACCAAAGCGCGTTTGCCCCGAATATTTTTCACTATCCTATCGGCGCATGGACAGCACTGCCAGTGCGCTCCGGCGACCAGTTTCAGAACTTTGGCGTGAGTGCAACATAGTAGGAAGCCCGATCACAAAACGAAAACTCCTCGCCGAGCCGTGCTAACCATCGAGCGCAACCATATCGTGAATCGTTCCCTCTGGACGAATTGGCTTTGACCTCGTCCCCTTCGCCTGCACAACCATCGGCATGCCGTACTTTGGCGCGATGGTCACCTGATAGGTTCGATCGATCCTCGTCCCCGGCGCCAGCGCCAAGTTATATCGCTGTAGGATGATCGGCAGGGCGATGCGCAGGAAGGTCATCGAGAAAGCATAGCCGATACACAAGCGCGGTCCGCCGCCGAAAGGAATATAAGCGTAAGGCGGCGGCGCGAACGATGACCAACGCTCGGGATGAAAGCGGCGCGGATTGGGGTAAATATCCGGAAGATTATGGGTGATGTATTGGCTGTATAAAACCCGCGATCCCTTGGGCAATTCGAAGGGGCCCAATTGCGTGGGTTGATCCACCGCGCGCGTGCCCCACGCCACCGGCGGCAGGATGCGCATACTCTCTTTGATCACCCATTCGAGCAGCGGCAAACGATCGAACTGATCGACCCGCGGCGCATCGCCATGGAGCTCGCCGTCCAGTTCTTCCAACAGGTCCGACAAAATTTTCGGGTGCTGCGACAGCAAGAAGAGCGTCCAGGTGAGCGCCACCGTATTAGTCTCATGCGCCGCGGTAAATAATATGCTCACCTCGCCGACCAACTCGTCCTCCGTCATGGCGCCGTTATCTTGGTCATGGGCGCGGATCAGCATCGAAATCACATCGTCGCCGTCGTGGGATTCTTTCCTGCGCTGGTGAATCATGCGGCGCACCTCGCGGTCGAGTTCCTCGGCGAGCCGAAGCAAACGCCGGAACGGAAAGCCGGGCAGATCCCATTGAAAAAACCAAATCTTCGGCGAGAAGCTAGTCGCCATCCAGCGCTCGATCAAGCGGCCCAACTGTCGATAGCTTTCCTTCTCGGAATAACCGAACAGCACCATGCTCGAAACGTCCAGGGCGAGATCGCGCATGTCACGCGAAATATCCCGCGTCTCACCGACGCGCCACTGATCGACCAAATGAGTCGTCAGCATGGCCATCGTGTCGCGGTAGCCGTCCACTGCGCTGCGATGAAACGCCGGCATCAACAGCGATCGATGGCGCCGGTGCTGCTCGCCATTCATGCTGATCAGCCCGAAACGGACGATCTGATGAGCCGAGCCCGCCGGCCCCTGGGGCACGATGCCGCGGGCCTTAAAGACCTCCGTGTTGGTGAGAATCTGTTCATTGTATTCGGGGCCAAATGCCATCACATAGAGCCGTGGATCGAACTGGCGAAAGGGATCGTTGGGAAACGCTACCAGGCTGCCATGTTCTTGGTGCAGCGAGCGCAGAACCGGAATCGGGTCGCGAATGAATTTCGCGGCGCAAGACCAAACCTTCGCGCCGCGAATCGGGTTGGCAGCACGTTGAGGATTCATTGGAGTAGGACTAAGCGACCCGCAATCAACAATTCGGGGAATCTCATCGGTTCATGGCGTCGAAAAGATGCAGTTGGCGGGTGTGCCCTTCGTCTTCGAAGTGGACGGGGTAGTTGGCGGTGAAGCAGGCGTCGCAAAAACCTTTCTTCTGGCCGTCGAAGTAGGCGTACATGCCGTCATTGGATAAATAGGCGAGCGTATCGGCCTCGACGAAGCGGCGAATTTCATCTTCGGAATTATTCGCCGCGATCAGCTCCGTGCGCGTCGGCGTGTCGATGCCGTAGTAACAGGGGCCAATGGTCGCCGGCGAGCTGATCCTCAAGTGCACTTCGGTGGCGCCGGCGTCGCGCAGCATGCGAATGATTTTCCGGCTCGTCGTGCCGCGCACGATCGAGTCATCGACGACGATAACGCGCTTACCCTTTAAAACATCGCGCTGGGCGTTGAGCTTTATTTTAACGCCGAAGTTGCGAATCGTCTGCTGCGGCTCGATGAAGGTTCGGCCGACATAATGATTACGAATCAAGCCGAACTCGAGCGGAATCTTCGACTCTTCGCTATAGCCCATGGCCGCGGGCACGCCCGAATCCGGCACCGGCGTCACTAGATCGGCGTCGACGCCGCTCTCGCGCGCCAACTGGCGGCCCAGCGCCTTGCGCACTTGGTAAACATTGTGACCGAACAGTTTGCTGTCGGGCCGGGCAAAGTAAATATACTCGAAAATGCATTTGGCATGGGGCACCGGCGGAAATGGCTTGAGCGTTTCTAAACCGTCCGGACCGATGGAAATTATCTCACCCGGCTCGACGTCGCGGACGAATTCCGCCTCGATCAAATCCAACGCACAAGTTTCCGACGCGAAAACATAAGCTCCGCGATTTTTCCCCTCGGAAAATTTTCCCAATACCAAAGGGCGAAAACCGTACGGATCGCGCGCGGCAATGAGTTTATCCAGTGTCAGAAACAAGAGCGAATAGGCGCCGCGCGAGCGGCTTAGCGCTTCGATGATCCGCCCCATCAAAGCCGGTTCCTTCGACGTGGCGATCAGATGGATGATCACTTCGGTGTCGGTGGTCGATTGAAAGATCGATCCCGACCGTTCCAGCTCCTCGCGCAATAGCTCGCCATTGACCAAATTGCCGTTGTGCGAGATCGCGATCGGGCCCTGGGAATACTCGACGACGAAGGGCTGAGCGTTTTTGAGATGACTCTGGCCCGTGGTCGAGTAACGGTTGTGGCCGATGGCGCTCTGGCCTTCGAGCCGCTTGATCACATCTTCTTTGAACACATCGGCGACCAGGCCCATCTGGCGGTGCGAGATCAGCCCTTTGCCGTCCGACGTCACGATGCCGCAGGATTCTTGGCCACGGTGCTGCAGCGCATAAAGCCCGAGATAAACCATGTTAGCCGCCTCGGGGTGGCCATACACGCCCATCACCGCGCACTCTTCGTGGAATTTATCCGCCATCGTCAATGCCACCCAAACCGCGCCATCCGGTTGAAACTTGAACGATTGAAGTTTTGAACAAGACTACTGGAGCCGTGCCGTTAAGCCATTAGACCAGATTGTCTTCAGTTCTTCCACCGCCATTTGCAATAGCGGTTGGATGGTAAAGCGCGTGCCGCCAACCGTGCCGATCGTTTGCATCGGCACTTGATGGCGCTCCGCGATCGTTTTCAAACGCTCGACATTTTCTTCCTTGAGCGAAACCACGATGCGCGACTGCGACTCGCTGAACAACAAGGCATCACCGCGAATCATCTCGCGGGTTTCGATGCGCACGCCCAAAGGTTTCTCTGGTCCGCCGATGCAACATTCAGCCAAGGCCACGGCTAAGCCACCGTCTGCCACATCATGGGCGGAACGAAGAATTTCTTCATCGATCGCGGCGAGACAACAATTCTGCACCGCTAACTCGAGTTTCAAGTCAATCCACGGCGGCGTGCCGCGGGTGAGCCCATGGATTGATTTGAGATACTCGCTGCCGCCCAACTCGTCGCGCGTCCGGCCGAGCAACACGACCACGTCACCGGCGGCTTTGAACCACGGCGTCACCACCCGATCAACCTTTTCGAGCAGGCCGACCATGCCGATGGTCGGGGTCGGATAGATCGGCACGCCGTCGGTCTCGTTGTAAAAACTAACGTTACCGCTCACCACCGGAACCTTGAGCGCGACGCAAGCATCGCGCATGCCTTGGATCACTTCGGCGAACTGCCACATGACCGCGGGATTTTCCGGGCTGCCGAAGTTCAGGCAATCGGTCAAGCCTACCGGCCGGGCGCCGACACAAGCGAGATTGCGCGCCGCTTCGGCGACCGCTAACACGCCGCCGATGTAAGGATCCAAGTAGCAGTAGCGGCTGTTGCCGTCGACCGTGAGCGCCAGACCCTTCGCCGTGCCTTTGACGCGGATCACCGCGGCGTCGGCGCCGCAGGCGACGATGGTGTTAGTGCGCACAAACTGATCGTACTGGCGATAGATCCATTGCTTCGACGCGATATTAGGCGCGGCCAATATCTGCTTGAACACCGCGGCCAGATCCTTCGGTTCAGCGATCGCCGCCGGATCGAGTTGCTGAATGTGATCCTGCTCGGCGGGCCGAGCCGCGGGCCGCCGATACGCTGGCGCCTCCTTAGTGAGCGCATCGATCGGAATCCGCGCCACTTCTTCGCCGTGCCACAAGGTACGAAACTGTTGATCGTCAGTCACCCGTCCAACCACCACGGCATCGAGATCCCATTTATCGAAGATCTTTTTGATGTCGTTTTCACACCCCTGCTTGGCGACCAGTAACATGCGCTCCTGCGACTCGGAAAGTAAAATTTCATAAGGCGTCATGCCGGTCTCGCGCACCGGCACCGCGGCGAGATCGAGCTCGACACCCGAACCGCCGCGCCCGGCCATCTCTGATGACGAACTGGTGAGTCCGGCGGCGCCCATGTCTTGGATACCGACGATGTAGTCTTGCGCGAATAATTCCAAACACGCTTCCAAGAGCAGTTTCTCGGTGAACGGATCACCGACTTGCACCGTCGGCCGGCGCTGTTCTTTTTCTTCCGAGAACGACTCCGATGCCATGGTCGCGCCGTGGATGCCGTCGCGCCCAGTTTTGGAGCCAACGTACATCACCGAGTTGCCGACGCCTTTAGCGATACCGGTGAAAATTTTCTTTTTCTTGACGAGACCGAGTGTGAACGCGTTGACCAGAATATTGGCGTTGTAGCACTCATCAAAGTAACATTCGCCGCCGACGGTGGGCACGCCGATACAATTGCCATAGCCGCCGATACCGGCGACTACGCCGGAAACCAGGTAGCGCGTGCGCGGATGATCGATGCTGCCGAAACGGAGCGAGTTGAGTGAGGCGATCGGCCGCGCGCCCATGGTGAAGATATCGCGCAGAATACCGCCGACCCCGGTGGCCGCGCCTTGGTAAGGCTCGATGAACGACGGATGGTTGTGGCTTTCCATTTTAAACGCCACCGCCAAGCCGCCGCCAATGTCGACAACGCCGGCATTCTCGCCCGGCCCCTGCAGCACATAGGGCCCTTCCGTCGGTAAGTTTTTCAAGTGATAGCGCGAGCTCTTGTAACTACAGTGCTCCGACCACATGACGGAGAACACGCCGAGCTCGGTGAAGTTCGGTTCGCGGCCGAGGATATGAATTATTTTTTGATACTCTGCCGGCGTGATGCCATGGCTCGCAACCAACTCAGGCGTCACCGCGGGCTGAAGCAATTTTTTGCTCGACGCCTCAGCCATGCGGCTTGGCCTTTTCACCAAAAGTCGCCGCGACCGAGGCAAATAGTTTCGCGCCGTCGTCGCTGCCAAACAGCTTGTTGCAGGCGTCTTCGGGGTGGGGCATGAGGCCGAAGACGTTGCGCTTTTCATTGCAGATACCGGCGATATTGTCGAGCGAGCCGTTGGGATTGGCCGCCGCCGTCGGCTTGCCTTTGGCGTCGACGTAGCGCAGCAAGATTTGCCGGTTCTCATGCAAGCGTGCCAGCGTCTCGGCATCGGCAAAGTAACAGCCTTCGCCATGCTTTATTGGCATCTGCAAAAGCTGGCCCTTTTTCATGCCACTGGTAAATCGCGTGTCGGTTTCTTCCACGCGCAGATGCACCGGCTGGCAAATGAACTGCAGGCCGGCGTTGCGCACCAGCGCGCCGGGCAACAAGCCCGATTCGCAAAGAATCTGAAAGCCGTTGCAAATGCCGAGCACCAGGCCGCCGCTCGCGGCGAACTTGACCACGCCGCTCATGATCGGCGAAAAGCGCGCCATTGCGCCGCAGCGCAGATAATCGCCGTAGGAAAATCCTCCCGGCAAAACGATGCAATCGAAGTTGCCGCTAAGCTCGTCCTTGTGCCAGAGCGATTTGACCTTCTGGCCCAAATCCGACTTGAGACTGTCGACGACATCCTGATCGTCGCAAGAGCCGGGAAAAGTGATCACACCCCAACGCATGGATTTGAATCAATGAAGAATGCAGATTGCAAAAGGCATAATGCAAAATTTCAGACCGTTGTCGGCCAGCTTCCGAGTCCGATCATTTTGCATTCTGCATTTTGCCTTTTACCTTTGACCGAGGAATCGGCGCTTCCCTGACAACTACTCTTGAATCTCGAACCGGTAGTCTTCGATGACCGTGTTGGCTAATAGCTTATCACACATTTCACGGATACGAAGCTCGGCCGCCGTGCGCGATGGCGCGTCGAGATTAACCTCAAGATACTTACCGACGCGCACGTCATTGACCTCGCGGTAGCCAAGCGTGTGCAGCGAGCGCTCGATCGCTTTTCCCTGCGGGTCGAGCACACCCATTTTGAGCGAGACGAAAATTTTAACGCGCATGATGGTAAGCCTTCAGCAACGAACTGCTTCTCCTATTATTCATACCCAAACTCTTTCCCTTGGCGTTCTTTGCGCCTTGGCGCGAGCATTCTTCCTTCGTGCTCTTCGTGTCCTTCGTGGTGAATATTTCTGCGCAGCAAACCCGCAAGACCGTTATTGAAACGCGCGCCGAAAAATGAAATCGACGTTGGTCAAATGGTGCTTGACGCCCCAGATCGCTTCGATCTCCTTGGGCGAGAGAGAGCGGCGAATTTCGCCGTCCTCAAGTAGCTCACGCTTGAGATCGCCACCCTCTTTACCGACTTTTAAAGCGTGACGCTGCACCATGCGGTAAGCGACGTCGCGGGCGATGCCTTTGCCGACCAAAGCGAGCAAGACTTTTTCGGAGAACACCGTGCCACCGCTTTTTTCCAGATTGCGCTTCATATTTTCCGGATAGACGCAGAGATTGCCGAGCACGTAGGTCATGCGCCGCAGCATGAAGTCTAAAGCAATGGTGGCGTCCGGCGCGATCACGCGTTCGACGGAAGAATGGCTGATATCGCGCTCATGCCAGAGCGGCACGTTTTCCATGGCGGCCATGGCATAGGAGCGCATCAGCCGCGCCAAGCCGCAAACGTTCTCGGATAAAATTGGATTGCGCTTATGCGGCATCGCCGACGAGCCCTTCTGTCCGGCGCTGAACGGCTCTTCGGCTTCTTGCACTTCGGTGCGCTGCAAGTGGCGCACCTCGACGGCGAACTTTTCCAGCGAGCTGGCGATAATCGCCAGCGTCGCGAAGTAAAAAGCGTGGCGGTCGCGCTGAATGATCTGATTCGACACCAGCGCCGGCTTGAGGCCGGCCTTGCGGCAAACATAGGCTTCGACTTTAGGGGAGATTTGCGCGAAGGTGCCGACCGCGCCGGAAATCTGGCCAACGCAAATGTCGTCGACGGCTTTTTTGAAGCGTGACAAATTACGCGCCATCTCCTGATACCAAAGCGCCAGCTTCAAGCCGAACGTGGTCGGCTCAGCGTGCACACCGTGAGTGCGGCCTATCTGCACGGTCCATTTGTACCTGCGCGCCTGGGTGCGCAGTGCCTTCATCAGGTTCGTAATGTCATCTTCGATGATCGCCGAGGCTTCTTTAAATTGAATCGCCAGCGCTGTGTCCATGACATCGGACGAGGTCATGCCGACGTGCAAGTAGCGCGCATCGTCGCCGATGAATTCCGCCACCGAGCTCAAGAACGCAATGATCTCATGCTTGACCTCGGCTTCGATCGCGCGAATGCGCTTCAAGTCGAAGCGCGCCTTCTTGCGAATGCGCCCGATGGCCGCCTTGGGCACTTTGCCGAGCTTAGCCAAGCCTTCGGCGGCGAGGATCTCCACGTCAAGCCACTTTTGAAAACTATTTTCCTCGGACCAAATCCGGCCCATCTCCGGTCGGGTGTAACGCGCGATCATAAAATGAAATAGATATTGAAAAAACTATCGGGTCAAGGGACTGAGAAAAATATTTAAGATTTTTTTTGGGCGTCGTCAGTGTGGCCAAATCCGCCGTCCTGGCGCGTCGAGCTCGGCAGCTCGTCGACTTCCTGCCAGCGAGCGCGAAGCACCCGCTGCAACACCATCTGGGCGATGCGCTGACCGCGCTCAATAACGATCGGCTCGGCGCCGAGATTGATCGCGATGATCTGAATCTCGCCGCGATAGTCCGAATCGATGGTGCCGGGAGAATTGACCAGGGTAAAACCTTGCTTCAACGCCAAGCCGCTGCGTGGGCGAATCTGCGCTTCGAACCCGATCGGCAGCGCGATCGCGATACCGGTTGGAATCAACGCCCGCGCCATCGGCGCCAGGGCAAGATTCGCTTCGATATCGGCGCAAAGATCCATGCCCGCCGCCCCTTCAGTCATGTAAGCGGGTAAATCGAATGACGCTGGGCTAGGCCGCAGCCGTTTGATCTGAACGCGTAGCTCTTCCACT
>Ga0206224_1000022_pt1 | contig 10261 bp, 9 predicted proteins | sample MancosA1_FD_155446 | JGI IMG/M metagenome (GOLD analysis project Ga0206224, IMG submission 155446) | Subsurface sediment microbial communities from Mancos shale, Colorado, United States - Mancos A1 | ecosystem: Environmental > Terrestrial > Deep subsurface > Rock core/Sediment | place: USA...
TGACCGCGACTCGGTTCGCGTTATGGTTAGCCATGGCGCAAAAGTTTTGGCTGACGGTCAAGCCGCTGGCAAAGCACGAAAACGTCATTCTGCACTCTGACGGCGAGTTGCTCGCGTCGGTTAGCGCTCCGGCTAACGAAGGCAAGGCGAACAGCCATTTGATCGAACTCCTCGCCGAGTATTTCCACACCGCTAAATCAAATATCCGAATTCTCCGCGGCCAGAGGTCGAGAAGAAAACTGATAGAAATCGATTGATGCGAGCCGGCGCACACAGTTCAGCCGCGACGATTGGTTCGGAGATTCTTTATTATTCGCTGACCACGCTGCTTGCAGCGTGGAACCGTTCAATGGGGTTTCCAAAGGGGGTGAGCATCCCCTTTGCGATATTTTAATCGGCGGCGGGGTCCATACCCCGCCCTCGAAGTAGCTTCGTTTATTAGTTTCATCGCTCCATGTTCGGTTTGGCGGCGGCTTGCTGGCGTTGGAGGTTTGGTATAGTGAAACTGCTAAGCCTCGTAGGATCTATTTTTCTAGGACCCGACCTTGTCCAAAGCTGAAACCGCAAATACGTTGAGCCTGCCGCTGGCGAATTGGGGCCGTCTGGCCGCCAACTCGACGGCGCATATGACCGAGCATCTTTTCAACGCGGTCATCGCGGTCATCTTGCCGATTATTACTGCAACGTTGGGATTGAGCCTGGCGCAGGCTGGCGCGCTGGCGTCGGCGCGAACGCTCATGGCTGGGGTGGCGAGCTTTCCCTCCGGTTTCTTCGCCGATCTGGCGCGCCGGCGTAACCTCTCGCTGGGCTGCTGCACCGCAATGATCGGTCTGGCGACGCTTGGCTTGGGAGTCTCGTCGAGTTTTTTGCTGCTCATAATTTTCATGGGACTCAGCGGCTTTGGCGGCGGCTGGTTTCATCCGCAGTCGCTGGCGATCTTGTCGGCAAGATATCGCGAGCAGAAAGCCTTTGCGCTCGGCGTGCATGACAGCAGCGCCAATCTAGGCGAAGTCATTGGTCCGCTCGCCATTGGCTTCCTGCTCAACTTTTTCGACTGGCGCACGACGCTTTTGATCTGGGGGATTCCGGCCATCGTGGTCGGACTCACCTATGCGCTCTGGGGCGCCGAAGGCGCTCTCGCCGTGCCGCGAGCGCGCGATTACCGCCGGGCGATCTGGAACGATGTGGTCAGGAACAAATCGGTTTGCGGCTTGGTGGCGATCTCGACGCTCCGCGCCCTGGGGCAAACGGCGTTGGCGTCGTTTCTGCCGCTCTACTTGTATTTGCATCTGAAGCTTCCGGTGGTGGTAGCGGGCGCGTATATGTCGGTTCTCTTCCTGTTCGCCGGCATCGCGCCGGCGTTCGTTGGCTGGATATCCGATCGCTATGGCCACCTATTCTTGATCATGGTTTTTTCGCTCCTGAGCGGCGTCTGTATCGTGTCGATTCCTTATCTCGGTTCCGACGCGATCCTCGTTGTCGGGCTCGGCGCTCTCGGCGCGCTACTGTGGGCGCTTAGGCCGGTTGTTGTTTCGGCGGCGATGTCGTCGGCACCGCCGGAGCTTTCCGGTAGCATTGTGGCATTCATTTACGGCGCCAACATGAGCGTGTCTTTCTTGGCGCCGATCTTGGCAGGGTTGATCGCTGACATATACGGCTTACCTGCAGCTCTAACGTCGATTGCAATATTTCCTTTGAGCGCCGCACTCTTAACCTTCATCCTGCTAAAGCCGGCAAAACCCGCGACGTAACAGCCGAGCCGTCACGAAAGCACTTTGCCATGACTCTCATTCTGACCAATGAAGAAATCGAGAATGTTTTCACACTCGACGAATGCTTCGATGTGCTGGAGCCCGCGTTACTCGATCTAGGAAACGGCCAAGCAGTCAACATGCCGCGTCAGGATTTGCTTGTGCCTGGACCGTTCGAAGGAAGTTACCATGGGCTAAAAACTTCTTGCGCTGCGCTGCCAGCCGCGGGTGTCACGACCCTGCGGCTCACTTCCGATGTGCTCACCTGGCCGATCGTTAACGGTAGACAGCGCCGCGTGAAAGTGCCGTTGGCCCAAGGCAACAAATATGTCGGGCTCGTGTTTGTCTTTAGCATTGCAACCGGTGAGCTCTTGGCGATTTTTCCCGACGGTTTCATGCAGGCGATCCGCGTCGGTGTTACCAACGCGCTTTCGGCGAAATATCTGGCGCGCAAAAACTCTTCGGTGATGGCGCTTTACGGTTCCGGCTGGCAGGCGCGGCCGGCGTTGCTCGCGATGAGTAAAGTGTTGCCGATTGAAGAAGTGCGAGTTTTTAGTCCGAGCCAAGAGAATCGCGAGAAGTTCGTTGACGAACTGCGCGCGAAGACCGGCGCAAAGTTGCGCGCGGTGTCATCGCCGGAAGAAGCGGCGCGCGGCGCGGATGTTGTTTCACTCACCACCAACGCGCTCGAGCCGTTTTTCCCCGCGGCATGGATTGCCAACGGCATGCATATCACCACCATCAGGCCGAGCGAGATGATGCTTGACGCTCTGGTGCGTTGCGACTTGATCGCGGTGTCAACCCGCGAGGCCGCAAAGCTTTTCACGCTTCCCGGTGAAGAGCGAAAGGTTCCTGAGTTTGGCAGGGGCGACTATGGCCGCGCCGAGTTGGAAAACACCGCGGCGGATTGGCGTAATAAGCCGGAACTTTCGGAGCTCATGGCCGGCAAGGTGGCCGGGCGCGGAAATGACGGTCAAGTGACGTGCATGCTCAATCACCTGGGGCTTGGTCTGCAATTTTCCGCCAGCGCCGCGAGAATTCTTCAACTGGCACGGGAACTAAAACTGGGGAGAGTGTTGCCGACCGAGTGGTTCTGCCAGGTTGAGCATTCTTAACTGTATGGTCGGAATAAGAATTATCTCCTGCAAAGACGCCAAGGCGCCAAGGGAAGAAATCGAACTGGGATCAATGCTCTCTTAGGAGTCGTCCTAGATTTGGCAACTGCTGGTGAATCCCGACCATTCTAAGCGTTTGCAAAAGTCCTGCTTGATTGCTGGTTACCACGGGCAATCCAGTGTCCTTTTCCAGTGGTTCAATCGCTTCGAAGCTTCGCAAGTTTCCGCAGGAAATGAGGATGCCGTCGGCATCCGGCGCGCTCCGCGCCGCTTCCTTGGCGAGCGAGTAAGTCGCGTCGGGTAGCACTTTGCCCATGTCGATGCTTTTCTTTAGTCCCATGCCGCGGATCGCGGCGACGCGAAAATTCGATTGTTCCAAAACCTCGACTAGCCGCGCGTCGATATCGGCTAGATAAGAAGTCGCAATGGCGGGCCGAGTGATGCCGAGCGTGCGCAGCGCTTCGACCACGGCAGTGAGCGACGTGGTTGCTTTGATTCCGGTCACGCTGGCAATGCGCCGGCTAAGTTCTTGATCATGACCAAAACCGCGAAAGAACGCGATGGCGGTGCCAGCTTGGAGAATCACATCGACTTCGGCGGAGGCGAGCTCTAACGCGGCGCGCTCGACTTGCTTGACGGTTTCGGCGAGCCCTTCGACGGTGACGTCGTGGAGCAAGGTGCGCGTTTCAACCAGACAGACGCCGTCGGGCAGAGCACGTCGCCACTCTTCGCAACCGACTGTTTCCGGAGAAGGGGAGATGCGTCCGATCTTAGCGCGCCAGCCGTACATTTTTGCTATTCGGGAATGAGGAGAATTTTGCCAACGGAGCGGCGTGATTCCAATTCGCGATGGGCATCGGCCGCGTCGGCGAGAGAAAATGTCTTGGCGATTTGTGTTTTGAGTTTGCCCGCTTTGATCCACCGAAATAAATCACCAGCGCGCCAAAGCACGTCGTCGTGGCTGGCGACGTTGTGGGTTAAGCTTGGGCGGGCAAGCGAGAGCGAACCTTTGGCGTTTAGTACCGCGGTGTCAAACGGCGGCACCGGGCCGCTCGCTTGGCCGAAGATGACCAGCACGCCCAGCGGGGCGAGCGAGTCGAGGCTTTTCTCGTAGGTATCTTTGCCGACCGAATCGTAGACGACGTTGACACCTTTGCCGTCGGTTAGCTTTCTCACCTCCGCGGCGAAATCTTCTTCGCTGTAATTGATCGTCTCGTCGGCGCCGGCGTCACGCGCGAGCCGAACTTTTTCTTTGGTCGACACGGTGCCGATCACGCGCGCGCCGCACATTTTGGCGATTTGCACGAGCAACAAACCGGTGCCGCCGGCGGCGGCGTGGATGAGCACGGTGTCGTGCGATTTCACCGCATAGGTGCTGTGCGTGAGATAATGCGCGGTCATGCCTTGAAGCATGACCGCGGCGGCGGTTTGCATGTCGATCGTGTCGGGTAGTGTTATTAAATGCCAGCTCGGCACGGCATGGAGCTCGGCATAGGAGCCAAAGCCGTTGGAGATTCCATAGGCGACGCGGTCGCCGACTTTGACGTTACTGACTTCGGCGCCGACCTCGGCGACCGTGCCCGCCGCTTCGGCGCCGGGGATGTAGGGGAGCGCGCGGCGGTGATGGCCGCCCCAGTGAAAACCTGAGCGATAGTAGATGTCGAGAAAGTTTACGCCGGCGGCTGCGATCTTGACCGAAGCTTCGTTGGCTTTCGGCCGTGGATCGTCGGTCTCTTCGTAGCGGAGCACATCCGCCGGGCCGAACTCATGGACGCGGACCGCTTTCATGCCAAATTTCGCAGTTGAAAGTAAGACGACGTGCGAGGTGCAAGCCTTCCATCGCGAAGGCAAAGCAGTTCTACCTCTAAGCGGGTGCGAGCAGGGTTGCCATCTGCGGATTCATCAAGCGCCATGCGACAGCTTGCCGAGTAGTAAAAACGACTTTGAAACATGACAGTTGGGTGCCGTCGCGACCCCAGGCTCACACCTCGTTCAACCGAGGTTGTAACCTCAGCTGCGGAATTCGGGCTCATGGCGTGCTAATTATCGAGGATCGCGATTACCCGCGCCGGCGCCGATTCGGTTTTCCATTTGACCGGCAGGGCGACGACTTGCGCGCTGGAACCGATTTGGTCGAGGTTAATCAGATTCTCGATCTGAAAAATCACTCGCGGAAGGATCGTTCGATGTACCCGCATGGCGCTGTCTAAGATCTGATCGGCTTTTTGATAGTCCGCGCCTTTCTCTTCTTGAGCGAAGTCGAAGCCGACGACCGAGGGCTTCTTGCTGACCACCCACTCGGCGGCCTCTTTGGTGAGATAGGGTGAGTCGTTCCACCACGCGGGATCGCTGGTGTCGTGACCCTTGGGCCAGTCGGTTCGTAAAAACAGCATGCCGCCTTCGGCGATCTCGATGCCCTCGGCGTTGAGCTTTTGCTCGGCGGCGCTCAAGTCGTCCGGGGTGATGCTGGCGCGGGCTTTTCCTTTGGCAGTCAAATCCAAAACGATAGCTTTGCCGATCATCGGTTCGAGCGGTAGCTGTTCGATGGATGGCTTGTCGCGGAAAAAATGATGCGGCGAGTCGATATGCGTGCCGACGTGCACGGTCATTTGCACGGTATTAGAGACAAAGCCTTTGTCTTCCCATGTGATGATCGGTTTCAGCTTGAAATACTTTTCATCGGGCGCAAACGGCGCCGAGTCGCATTCTTCCACGGTCATGCTGAGATCGACGATACGGGTCATCGGGTTTCCTCCGAGGTCAAAGTTGTCCCAGTTATCCTGCTCGGCAGCGTCAATGTCAACGCCGTAGGGGATTAAGCGGTGATAGCCAATGGGTCACCGAAACGGCGCGTTCGAGCGTGTCAAAATGCCGCAAGAATTTGTCTAGCTGTTTCGGCGTTAGGAGACCTTCGGCACAGTTGCGAAACTTTTCATCGATCTCGGCTCGGGAAGTCGGCAGTGCCGGGTGGCCGCGGGCGATATCGGCATGGCCGCGATGAACCGTGCCGTCCTTCATCGCAATCTCGACCTCCGTATCAATGCCGATATGGCTGGTCCTTTTTCTCGTTGGCCGCCCGATGAGCTCGACTCGTTTCAACTGGTTTCGAATCTTTGGGTCACGAACGCGCTCGGCGGAAAATTGTTTCAATCCAGCCGCGCCGTCGACCAGTGCCACCGCCACAGCGAAGGGAACGCTAAACTTGGCTTGCAGCGCGTCTTTGGGCCGATCATAAACGAGCGGCAGAGCGGCGTCGTGATCGAGAATTACTTTGATGCGCTCGACCTGTTCTGCCGCGATGGCGTAGAGCTGGCGCAATTCGAGCACGATGTCGAGCGCGGGATGAAGCACCCCAGCGCAAGGATAGAGCTTGATGCCGACGCCAGGACTGGCGAAGCAATACGGTTTGCCAAACGTTAATAGATTTTTATCAAACTTATTTTTACAGGCGGCGGCAAAGAATCCCATGGGGTCGTCGAAAATATTCTCCGAGGCGGAAAAACCATCGGCGGCGAGGGTCGCAGCGATGACGCCGCTCTCAGCGGCGCGCCCGGCATTTAACCCTTTGGCCATGGTGCCGCGGTTGGCGCGGACACCTGCGGCCATGGTGCCGGCGATGCCTAAGGCATGACGGATCGAGATTGGCTTGAGCTTCAACAAGTGCGAGCACGCGGCGGCTGCACCGAATGTCCCCAGCGTTCCCGTCGGGTGAAATCCGTCAAGATAGTGACTTGGGTCGACGGCGTCGCCCAGACGGCAGGCGACTTCGACGCCGACGATGTATGAAGCGAGCAGCTGGGCGCCGGTAGCGCGCCGGCTTTGAGCTAGCGCGAGCACCGCGGCAAGCACCGGCGATGTTGGATGGGTTTGTTGGCCCAGCGGACGGGATCCGAGCGTTGTGAGTTGCGCGTCGTCATAATCCAACACATGGGCCTCGACGCCGTTCACCAGCGCCGCGTTTTCGGTGGCGAGCCGGTGTCGCGTGCCGATCACGGCAGCTTCGGCTTTGCTCTGAAGGCGTGCGTAGTGCCGGCATAGAAGCCGGCTCGATTCTTCTTTCGCGCCGCCGAGCATGGTCGCCAGCCCGTCGAGTAGATGAAGCTTGGCGATGTCACGGACGTCGGGCGGAATGTTTTTAAGCGTGGTACGAGCGACGAAGTCGCTGATTTTCCGGGAGACGGTTTTTTCTGATTTGCTGCGCGGGGGCATTTGCGAGCACGAAAATATCCGCCGGGTTTACACCGCGGTCTGCGCACGTGATGTATTTAGCAGCTCGATGAAAAAACCTCTCGGAGTTCCTTCGACAGGCTCAGAACCTGTCTTGAGCTTGACGAAGGAATGAACCGAGAGAGGTATTAAATCTAATATTCCCTGCAGCTTGCTGCGGGCACCATCAAATGGGGAATCCAAAGGGGGCGAGCATCCCCTTTGGTCGCCTGCGGGGTTAATACCCCGCAGGCGAAATGCCCCGTTTATTGATTTAGACAATTCCGATCATGCTGAGCTTGTCAGGGCACGTACAAACTATTTTCAGGAGTCTGGCAGTGAAATTCGCTTACCGCTTTTGCTTGCGGGCAGCTTTGCGTGCGGGCTTGTGGCCTTTTTCTTCCTGCACGGCTTCGCTGGATTTGCCCATGAGCTTGGGCTCGACGTTGTCCCTGATCCATTTTTCGTCCCACCACTCTACTGGCAAGATCGCCAGACCGTGTAGATAAACACCGTAGTGGAGATGATCGCCGGCGGCGAGCCCGGTCTCGCCGGTCTTGCCGATCGCTTGTTGCTGTTTGACCTTATCGCTGACTTTGACGTCGATGGAGCTTAGATGCGAGTAAAGTGTGAAAAGGCCGAGGCCGTGATCGAGGATGACCGTGTTGCCATAAATGCCCAGATCGCCGATGAAAGCGACGACGCCGCTGTTGGCCGCCTCGGCGGGGTAGTGTTTGGTGACCGAGAGATCGTAGCCAAGGTGGTAGGCATTATCGATCGCTTGGTCTTTGTAGACGTAGGTTCTCGCGTCGGCGAAATTGGCCTCGACTTTGGAGTTGCTCAGCTGACTGAACGCGCCTTGCCAGAGCATTGTCGGCGTGGACTTTTCGGTGATCGCTTTGATTTTATCTTCGTTCTCTTTGCGGAGGTCTTTGTTCACCTTAACGAAGATGTCCTTGGGACTGCCTTGACGTGCGCCGACATCGCTTAAGAGCGGCGTCACTTTGTTCTGAATAAATTCGTCGGCTAGCTTGATCGTGCTTTTTTTGTACTTGACGTTTTTAAGCCCGTAGGAAAGCTTCATCTCGCGGGTGTTGCCGGCCTTGTCCGTGGCGATAAGTGTCGCTTTCTCGTCTTCACCGGCGTTGTACGGGTGGGCGAAGAAGGCGAGGTAATAGTCGGAGTGTTCTTTGATCTGACCCTTGTATCCGGGAAAAAAGTATTTGCCGATCCTGATGCCGGTCGTGACCGTATCGGCGGACGGCTTATAGACAATCAAGCCGACGCCGCCGAAATTTACATAGCGGTCATCGGCGATTAGTTCCAATGTCGGCGGCGTGATATCGATGGTGACGTTTTTTTGCACGACCGTTTCGTTGCCGCGGAAAAAATTCCACAGCGAACGGTCCCTGGCGCTTACGCGCAGCAACGCTGGCCCTTCCTTGAGTCCGGTGAGTTTGGCTGACAGCGCGACGGTAAATTTCTTTTGCATGGTGGGCTGGTCGTACTGCTCATTGGCGAGGGGATAATCGGTGCCGCCGGCATTGAGCACGACACTGAAGGATTTTAACCCCGTTCCTTGCTCGGCGACTGCGACCTCTAACGGCGCGAGACCGATGGCGTCGACATCCGGCGTGATTTTGATCTCGGGCTTATGCCATTCGAAGCGCGGCACGAGGTAGTACGCGCCGGCGCCGAAGCCGATCAATAGAATGGCGACAACGATACCGATGCCGGGGACGAATCGCCGTCTAGGTCTGCCGAATTCGAGAGCGCTCATGTTTTGATTAGAAAGGAGATCGACCGTAAGTGATTGTGCTGTTCAAGATAAACGCGGGTGCGCTCGTTGTCAACAAAAGTTGGCCGAAAGTTCCAAATCGAGGAACGATTCAAATTCTCAATGTTAGTTGAATTGTCGTGAGCACAGCTGCCGGCGGGTCATCAAAGCATGCCGCGATCGTTGAAACTGAAGTAACGGTCATGTCCGATGACGACGTGATCGAGAACGCGCACACCCATCACGTCGCCGACTTCTTTTAACCGCTTGGTGATCTCGATATCCTCGGCGCTCGGCGCCGGATCGCCGCTCGGATGGTTGTGGACAAAGATCACGCCGGCGGCGGATTCGCGGATCACCGGATTGTAGACTTCGCGCGGATGGACCAGCGATGCCGTGAGCGAGCCCTCGGAAACTTTAACTTCCCGCATTTTACGATTTTTGTTGTTCAGTAAGACTACGTAGAAAAATTCGCGCTTTTCCCGGCCCAGACTTTCGCGAAAGTGTTGGTAAACATCTTCGGCGGAGTGTAGCGGCTGGCCGTTTTCCCATTTTTGGCTGCCGATTCTCTTGCCGATTTCCAGACAGGCTTTGAGTTGAGCGACTTTTGCCGGGCCGATGCCTTTGACCAGACAGATTTCGCTAGCCGACGCGTCGTCGATGCCTTTGAGGCCGCCGAATTGATTTAACAACAAGCGCGCGTGATCGATGGCGCTCTCGCCGGTGCTGGCGTTACCGTTGCGCAAGATAATCGCGAGCAATTCGGTTTCGCTGAGTGAGTGCGGGCCTTTGGCTAATAGTTTTTCCCGCGGACGATCTTCTTCCGGCCAATCTTTAATGGTCTGGTAGGGAGCCATGAACACCTCGCTCGGCGCGTTGATAACGGTGAAGACGATTCCGCTTGCGACCGTCTATCACAGTGGAGGTGAGTTAGTCCAATGCGCGCAAGGCGAGGCCTTTAAGATACTCGCCTTCGGGATGATGCAGGCTCACGGGGTGGTCAATTGAGTGGCCCAGCCGCCTGACGATGGTGACTTTTCTACCAGTATCGACGGCGGCGCCAAAGACGACTTTCTGAAATAGGTCGGCAGACAAATGCTGTGAGCAGGAAAATGTCAGCAGCATGCCGCCAGGGTTGAGATGCTTGAGCGCGTGGAGATTCAAAAATTTATAACCGCCGGTGGCGGCGTCGATGTCGGCGCGTTTATGCGCCAGCGCAGGCGGGTCCAAGACTATCAGGTCGAATTTTTGCTCGATCTCTTTCAAATAGGCGAAGGCATCGCCCTTGATCAGTTCGCCCGGTCTGTCGGCAAAGCCATTGAGCTCAAGATTTTTTTCGGCAAGCTCCAAGGCTGGATGGGAAGAATCGAAGGTGACGACTTCCTTGGCGCCGCGGGCAAAAGCGTATACCG